>Ga0105091_10001022_pt1 | contig 12049 bp, 9 predicted proteins | sample PPLLak1March2015_FD_87022 | JGI IMG/M metagenome (GOLD analysis project Ga0105091, IMG submission 87022) | Freshwater sediment microbial communities from Prairie Pothole Lake near Jamestown, North Dakota, USA - PPLs Lake P7 Core (1) Depth... | ecosystem: Environmental > Aquatic > Freshwater >... | reverse complement strand
TACGCCTCGGTGGACCTGCGCAACGCCGGATTCAAGCTCGCGCCGGTCGACACCAACCTGTTTCCCGGCGGCTTCAACAACCTGAATCCCGAGTTCATGCCGCTCTGCGTGCAGGCGACCATGTCGGCGGTGGAAAAAATCTGTCCCGATGCGCAGCGCTTCCTGCTCATTCCGGAAAACCACACGCGCAATACCTTCTACCTGCAGAACGTGGCGCGCCTCGCCACCATCCTGCGCCATGCCGGGCTGTACGTGCGCCTGGGCACCCTGATCCCGGAAATCACCGCCCCCACGGTGCTGGATCTGCCCGACGGCCAGACGCTGACGCTGGAGCCGATCCGGCGCGAAGGAAACAAGCTCCTGCTGGATGGCTTCGACCCCTGCGCCATCCTGCTCAACAACGACCTTTCCGCCGGCATACCCGAACTGCTCAAAGGGCTGAAGCAACCCGTCTTCCCGCCGCTGCACGCCGGCTGGGCGACACGCCGCAAAACCCATCACTTCGGCGCCTATGACCAGGTCGCCGCCGAATTCGCCACCATCATCGACATCGACCCGTGGCTCATCAACCCCTATTTCAGCGATTGCCGCCAGATCAACTTCAGCGAAAGGCAGGGCGAGGAATGCCTGGCAACACAGGTCGATGAACTGCTCGGCGACATCCGCGAAAAATACCGCGAGTACGGCGTGAAAAATGATCCCTTCGTCATCGTCAAGGCCGACGCCGGCACTTATGGCATGGGCATCATGACGGTCAAGGACGCGTCCGAGGTCAAGGGACTCAACCGCAAGCAGCGCAACAAGATGTCGGTCATCAAGGAAGGCCAGCAGGTCAGCGAGGTCATCATTCAGGAAGGCGTCTACACCTTCGAGAGCATCAACGAGGCGGTGGCCGAGCCGGTGGTGTACATGATGGACCACTTCGTGGTGGGCGGCTTCTACCGCGTCCACACCGGGCGCGGCCAGGACGAGAACCTCAACGCCCCCGGCATGCACTTCGTGCCGCAGGGGTTCGAAACCTCCTGCACCCTGCCCGACTGCGCCGCCGGGCCGGACACCCCGCCCAACCGCTTCTATGCCTACGGCGTGGTGGCGAGGCTGGCGTTGCTGGCGGCGGCAATCGAGCTGGAAAACACCCGGCCGTGAAAACCTGACGGACACAAAATGGGCCTGATCCGTCGCGTTTTGAAGCATTATCTGAAGCAGAAACACCTTCAGGCACACCAGGCGGAAATCGACACCGCCATCGAACAACTATTCTACGAAATCAACCCGCGCCTGCGTTTTTTCCCCGCTTACCGGGAAACGCTCAGTGGCCCGGTATGGCATGCCCTCAGATACATCCAGCACGTCATCGACAACATTGCCGGGCCGGTTGATGCCGCGAACCGGCAGTGGAGCCTGACACCAACCCTGCGAGCGATGTTCGCAAACAGTGCGGACATGGCAAAGCTGTTCAATCGAGATCCCTCCTTGCCCAATTGCATGGCAACGGCGCAATCGGATCACTGCCATGTCGTAATCGCCTCCACCATGCAGGTGCGCAAAGTGCTGGGCATCGCGATGCGGGGGGAGATGATGCAGCGGGATGTTCCCCAGACGCAGATCAGCTTTACCGATCACCGCATTGTCGCCTCCGCCGACAGTGAAAGTGGCCTGCGCGAGAAGCTGAAAGCCTTTGCCCTGGAATTTGTCGCACACAAGGTGCTGGACAACATCGGCGCCGCGCGCACCGAACGCTCGGACCTGGAACAGGAACTGGCCCTGTTGCGCGCGCGCATGAGGATGAAGCTGCGCCAGGACAGCGGCAAGGCCTGCCTGTGCGACCGCATCGAATGCAGCGAAGGCGAGATGGCCCAAATTTGCGTCCAGATCAGGGAAAAGGAAAGCCTGCTTAACCACACCGCCATCCACCAGCCGACGCTGCAGTTTTTCATGGATCAACTGCTACTGGTGCTGGACAACGTGGAAAGCCTGCTTCAGGTACATGAGGTTTCGCTCCACCTCGACAACATGAATATATTGCTCGAGGCACCAGGTTCCGACAGCGCCAGGCCGATCAAACTGACCGAAGTCCTGCGCGCCGGCCACCCCGTCCGAACCATGCTGATCGCCCGCGTGCCGCGAGATGAGGTGACGATCCACGACGATGCGGCCGCAAGGATAGATGAAGCGCTCAAATGGCTTTGAGTGAACAAAAAGCGCCGCGTGTTCACGATTCACGCTGGATACGCACTGTTTTCCTCGGTCTCGGAAGTGCCGCGCTATTGCTCGGCTTGCTCGGCATCTTCCTGCCCATCCTGCCGACGACGCCTTTCATCCTGCTGGCTGCAGCCTGCTTTGCCCGTGCCTCGGAGCGCCTGCACAACGGCTTGCTGGCGCACCGCATTGCCGGTCCCATTATCCGCGAGTGGCACGAACACAGGAGCATGCCTCCGGGCGTCAAGCCCTGGGCATTCCTGATGATGGCCCTGTCATTCGGTGTTTCGATCGCCCTGATGGCATCGCCATGGCATCGCGCCATGCTAGCGGCGGTCGCAGCGGTGCTGGCCGCTTTCCTGTGGCGCGTTCCGGTTCGCAATCGCTGATACGGGAGCGACTGCCGCGCCTCAATTAAAAAGGGAACAGTGTTTCTTGAGAGAATTGTAGCGGCGGGGGTACGCTTTGAATCCAGACCCGCTGGTGCAAGCTGAAGATATCGCGCCACAGGTCGTGGGCATGTGGTTAGAATATATTCTGTTCTTGTTTGCCTGAAAAAACGAGCCACGCCATGATGCGCCGAAAATATTCTATGCTTTTCCTGCTCTTGCTGCTGCCTTTGAATTGCGCAGCTCATGAGTTGCAAACGTGTGCCTCAACGATAGGCGAATTGAGGGTTATGCTTGGCGATCAGACTTTTCCCCTGAAATGGGAAGAGACCACGATGGATGACGGGAAACCCTTGGTGGTATCAATTCTTGAAAAAGATGGCTCTCTCTTTCTGGAATTCATCAAAAGCAACGAGGGTCTTTGGGCAGAGAGCACTGGCGTCATTTGCAAAACCGGCACGCGTCTCGAAACCCGGTTTAGCGGAGAGCAGATTCGCCTGGGGCCGGCTGCCGGATGGATTTTGCGCTATGCGCTGAAAAACGGCGGCAAATTCACGCTGACAAAGCTCGGGCCGGAACGGCTGCGCATAGCAACAAGTGGCTGGAGCGGAACATTCTCCCCCAGATAGTCATGCTACAAGAACCAGAATCACCCATAAGCTAATTCAGCCCGTAGATGTTCCCCTCGCCCGGCGGCCGGGTCTTGAAGCGCTTGTGCAGCCAGAAATACTGTTCCGGCATCTCCTTTACGCGTTCCTCGATGAACTGATTCATGCGCAAGGTGTCGGCGTAGCTGTCGCCGCTGGGAAAATTGTCCCAGGCCGGATAAAAGCGCGCGACGTAGCCCCTGCCATTGGGCAACTGGCGCGTCACCACCGGCACCACCACCGCGCCGGTGAGTCTGGCGAGGCGCGGCAGGGCTGTGACGGTGGCAGCGGGGACGCCGAAGAAGGGCACGAATTCGGCATCGCGCGCGCCGAAATCCATGTCTGGCAGATAGTAGAATGGCAGCCCCTGCTTCATCGCCTTGATGACCGGCTTCAATCCCTCTTGGCGCGACACCATGATGCATGGGTTGAAACGCGTCCTGGCGTGCAGCAGCAAGGCATCGATGGCTTGGCTTTTCTGCCGGCTGTACATGGAAACCAGGGGGTGGTCGGCGGTCAGGCGCACACCGCCCATGTCGAGGCCGACGAAATGCGGGGCGAGCCAGATCACCGGCTTGTCCTGCACGGCTTGCCAGTGCTCCAGCCCTTCCACCTGCACCAGACGGCGCAGGCGGCGCTCCGATGACCACCACAGGATTCCCCGGTCGAGCAGGCTCTGGCCAAAGGCGCGGAAGTGGGCGCGCACCAATTTTTCGCGTTGCTGCTCGCTCAATGCCGGAAAACACAGGCGCAGGTTGATGCGTGCCACCCGCCGCCGCTCGCGTCCCAGCCAGTAGAGCAGCACACCCATGCCCCTGCCGACCATTGCCAACAAGGGGAGGGGAAGAAAGTGCAGCAGCCAGAAGGTGAAGATGCCGAAGCGGATCACTATTTTTCCGCTTCTTCTCTGGAGCCTTTGGGCGCTTTGTAGCGGTTGTAGCTCCACAGGTATTGCGCCGGGTTGCGCCGCGCCAGGTCTTCCACTGCAGCGTTGATGACGCGCGCAGCCTGCGTCGCGTCCTGCGGCAAGGCTTCCGGCAGCGGCTCGAACCACAGATCGTAGCCTTGGCCGCCAGGCAGGCGTTCCGCGAATACCAGCACGATGGCCGCGCCAGTGGAGTGTTGCAGGCGCTGCACCAGGGTCATGGTGTAGGCCGGACGTCCGAAGAAGTCGGCCCATACGCCCTCGCCCTTGCCCGGCACCTGGTCGGGCAGGATACCGGCGGACTGACCTTTTTTCAGCGCCTTGAGCAGCGCCTTGACGCCCTTGAGGTCGGTCGGCGCCATGCTCACCTGGCCGCGCCCACGCCCCGTCAGCATCGGGGGTTCGGTCCAGCGCAGCTTGGGCGGGCGATAAAGGATGGTGATCGGCATATGGCTGGCGATGAACAGGCTGGAAATCTCGAAGCAGCCCAGATGGGGCGTGAGGAAAAGGATGCCGCGACCGTCGCGCGCCAATTCCTCCACCTTGTCCCATCCCTTCACCTTGCGCACCAGTTGCAGCACTTGTTCGTAGGGCCGCAACCATACAGCAGGCAATTCCAGCACGCTCTTGCCCGCTTCGCCGATCGCCTGGCGCAGCACTGGGCGACACGCCGCCGGTGAAGCACACAGGCCGCTGCGGGAAATGTTTTCGCGCATGCGAGCGGCGTAACTGCCGGATGTCCAGTAGACCAGCCAGCCGGTTGCGATGCCGAGTGCATGCAGCCATGCCAGCGGCAAGCGCGCGAAGTGTCGAAAGAACCATTGCATGGGTTGAATTATCGCATATCCGGCCAGAAGTTAAGGGATACGGTAGTTTGCGTACTGTTTTTTGGTTATTATCAAGAGTTACAAAAACAAGGAGTAAATCACATGGCTAGAATGGTTAAATGCATCAAGCTGGGTCGCGAAGCCGAGGGACTGGACTTCCCTCCCTATCCCGGCGAGCTGGGCAAACGCCTGTACGAAAACGTATCCAAGGAAGCCTGGGCCGCATGGGTCAAGCAACAAACCATGCTGGTGAACGAGAACCGGCTCAATCTGGCCGACCCCAAGGCGCGCAAGTACCTGTCAGAGCAAACCGAGAGCCATTTCTTCGGCGCCGGTGCCGACAAGGCCCAGGGTTACGTGCCACCAAGCAACTAAATTAACCGCCTGCATAACCCCCTCAGCGACCCAACATGACCTCCAAGTTCAGTGCCCCGGAATACTTCATCAACCGCGAACTATCCCAGCTCGCCTTCAACCGGCGCGTGCTGGAGCAGGCGGCGGACGATTCCAACCCCCTGCTGGAGCGATTGAAGTTCCTGTGCATTGTCAGCAGCAACATGGATGAGTTTTTCGAGATTCGTGTTGCCGGGTTGAAGGAGCAGATCAAGTTCAAGAGTGCCGCCATCGGGCCGGAAAAAATGTCGCCGCGCCAGGTGTTCGACCAGGTGAGCCGCGAAGCGCACATTCTGGTCGAGCAGCAATACAAGCTGCTCAACGAAGTGATCCTGCCCGCCATGGCACGCCAGGACATCCGCTTCCTGCGCCGGACCCACTGGAACCCGGAGCAAAGCGAATGGATCAAGGCGTATTTTTTCCGCGAGGTGATGCCGGTGCTGACGCCGATCGGCCTCGACCCGGCCCATCCCTTCCCGCGCGTGGTGAACAAGAGCCTCAACTTCGCCGTCGAACTGGAGGGAAAGGACGCCTTCGGGCGCAGCTCCGATGCCGCCATCGTGCAGGCGCCGCGGGTGCTGCCGCGCGTCATCCAGCTGCCCAAGGAAATCGCCGGCCACGAGTACGGCTTCGTCTTTCTTTCCTCAATTCTGCATGCCCATGTCGGCGAACTTTTTTCCGGCATGCATGTTAAAGGCTGCTACCAGTTCCGCGTCACGCGCAACTCCAACCTGTTCGTCGATGAGGAGGAAATGACCAACCTGCGCCAAGCGCTGCAGGGCGAGCTTTCGCATCGCCATTATGGCAACGCGGTGCGGCTCGAGGTGGCGGACAACTGCTCACCGGAAATGGCCGATTTTCTCCTCAAGCAGTTCGATCTGGGGCCGGATGATCTGTACCAGGTCAACGGGCTGGTCAATCTGGTGCGCCTGTTCCAGATACCGGACCGGGTGGAACGCCCCGACCTCAAATATCCCCCCTTCATTCCGGGCTTGCCGGCCTGCCTAGACGAAAAGCAGCCCGACATGTTTCAGGGCATTCGCAACGGCGATGTGCTGCTGCACCAGCCGTTCCAGTCCTTTCACCCGGTGGTCGATTTCCTCCAGCAGGCAGCCGACGACCCCAACGTGCTCGCTATCAAGCAGACGGTGTACCGCACCGGCTCGGAGTCGGTGCTGATGGATGCACTGATCAATGCGGCGAAGAACGGCAAGGAAGTGACGGTCGTCGTGGAGTTGATGGCGCGCTTCGACGAAGAGGCCAACATCAACTGGGCGGCACGCCTGGAAGATGCCGGCGCCCATGTGGTGTACGGTGTAGTGGGCTACAAAACCCACGCCAAGATGCTGCTGGTGGTGCGGCGCGAGGAAGGCGGCTTGCGCCGCTACGTGCACCTCGGGACGGGCAACTACCATCCGCGCACCGCCAAGCTGTATACCGACTTCGGCCTGTTCACCTGCAACGACGATCTGTGCAGCGACGCCTCCGACGTGTTCGCCCAGCTCACGGGCCTGGGCAAAGCGGCAAAACATACCTGCTTGTGGCAATCGCCGTTCACCATGCACGCGCATATCATCAAGGCGATCCGCCAGGAGAGCGCGCATGCCAGGGCCGGCCAGCCAGCGGCAATCATCGCCAAGATGAATTCGCTGCTCGAACCGGAAGTGATTCAGGCGCTCTACGAGGCGTCCTGTGCCGGCGTAAAGATCGACCTCATCGTGCGCGGCGTATGCGCGCTGCGACCGGGCGTTCCCGGCGTATCCGAAAACATCCGTGTGCGCTCGGTCATCGGCCGTTTCCTGGAACACAGCCGGATTTTCTATTTCCGCAACAACGGCGACCAGGATGTCTATCTCGCCAGCGCGGACTGGATGCACCGCAACCTGTTTCGCCGCATCGAGGTAGCCTTCCCGGTCCTTGATGTACGCCTCAAAAAACGCGTGATCAAGGAAGGACTTGAGCCTTACCTCAAGGACAATGTGCAAACCTGGGAAATGGATGCTGACGGCGTTTACCGTCGCAAGGTAGCGCGCCGCGCCAAGCCGGTATCGGCGCAAAGCACACTGCTGACGCTGATGGCAACCAGGCTGTCATGAGATCCATCCTGGTTGCCAACCCCAAGGGCGGCAGCGGCAAAACCACCTTGGCCACGCAGCTGGCCGGCTATCTCGCCAACCTGGGTCGGCAAGTGGTGCTGGCCGACCTCGACCGGCAGCAATCCGCCGTCGGCTGGCTCAAGCGCCGACCGGCGCAACTCCCCACCATCCACAGCCATCAGGCGCGCAAGCAATCCATCAAGCCGGACTGGATGGTGATCGACTCCCCTGCCGGCTTGCACGGCGACAAACTGTCCGCTGCGGTCAAGCTGGCGGAACTGGTGATCGTGCCGGTGCAGCCTTCCGCCTTCGACATGCTGGCGACGGGCGACTTTCTGCGCGTGCTGTGCGAGGAAAAGGCCATACGCAAGGAAAAAAGCCAGGTGGCAATGGTCGGCATGCGGGTGGACCCGCGCACCAAATCGGCGGCGGAACTGGCGGAATTCCTGCTTGCGGTCGAATTTCCGGTGCTGACCTATTTGCGCGACGCCCAGCTCTACGTGCAATGCGCCAACGAAGGCGTGAGCCTGTTCGATCTGCCGCCTTCCCGCGCCGCGCGTGACGTGGAGCAGTGGCAGCCGCTGCTGGAATGGATTTCACCAGGCTAGGCATGGCCACCGAAATCGAACTCAAGCTGCTCATCAACCCGGCGGATATCGCCAGACTGCGCCGCCACCCGCTGCTCAAGGCCCATGCCGCAGGCCGGGCAAGCACCCGGCAGCTATTGAGCATTTACTACGACACGCCCGACCTGACCCTGCGCCAGCAGAAAATCGCCCTGCGCGTGCGCCGCGTGGGTACGCGCTGGGTGCAGACGGTGAAGGGCGGCGGCGAAGTGCGCGCGGGCTTGCACCAGCGTGGCGAATGGGAAGACCAGGTGGCGCACGAGCGCCCCGATCTCACCAAGATCAACTCCCCCTCCCTGCTCAAGCTGTTTTCTTCCGCCGCGGTGCGCGACCGGCTGCAAGCTGTATTCACCACCGAATTCAAGCGCACCACCTGGCTGCTGAGATGGGACGACGGTGACGAGGTGGAATTGGCGCTCGACCAGGGGGAAGTCAAAAGCGGCAACAAAGTCACGCCGCTATGTGAAATCGAACTCGAACTGAAACAAGGCAACCCGGCGCGCCTGTTCCTGGCGGCACTGGAGTTGCAACAAGCCATCCCGCTGCGCCTGGAAAATGTCAGCAAGGCCGACCGTGGCTATCGCCTAAGCCAGGCGGCACCATCCCTGGTTGTCAAGGCCGAAGCACTCAACCTGGCCCCGGACATGAGCGTGACTCAGGCCTTCCAGACGATTGCCTGGAACTGTATCAGCCACTGGACCGCCAACCAGGAAGACGCGCTGGTCAGCGACAATCCGGAAAACATCCACCAGATCCGCGTTGCGTTGCGCCGCCTGCGCTCCGCACTGCCGCTCTTCAAATCAGCCATTCCCAGGGAAAGTTACCGGGCCATTGGCGAGGAATTGAAATGGCTGGCCAACGCCCTGGGTCCAGCACGAAACTGGGATGTTTTCGTCACCCAGACCTTGCCGCCCATTCTCAAGCAGTTCCCCGCCGACAACGGCTTGCAGCAACTGCTTCAGGCTGCCAGACGAGCTCAGGCGTCTGCCAGAGACGAGGCGCACATGGCGCTGCGCTCGCGCCGCTACGATCGCATGCTGCTCACCCTTGGCACCTGGTTGATGGCCGATGGCTGGCACGCCCAAACCAGCACGGAACAGAAGCAACGGCTCGATGCCCCGGTCATCGAGCTGGCCGGGCGGGTACTGGGCGCTTGCCACAAAACGCTGCATCGGCACGGCCAATCGCTGCTGAGCATGCCAGCCGAAGAGCGTCATGAGGTGCGCATTGCCGTCAAAAAACTCCGCTACGCTACCGAATTTTTTGCCGCACTCTTTCCGCGCAAGGCAGCACGCCGCTATATCGAGACGCTCGCAGTGCTGCAGGAGGAATTGGGTGTGCTGAATGACGCGGCGACCACCGACATCCTGCTGCAACATCTTAAGATGCAGGACAGCATGGCCATCGGCGCCGTTTCGGGCTGGTGCGCGCACGGCGTGACAGTGCATCTGGCGAGCATGGACGCGGCATGGCAAAAATATTACCGCTGCCGCCCTTTCTGGTAACGTGGTACGCTGCCCGGCCTGCTCATGATGATCATCTGAAATCTGGTGCTGCTGGATTAGTCCTGGGCGGATTCAGGCGGGAGAACGGCTGCCAGTGCCCGCAGGAATTTGCCAATTTCCTCTTGCAGTCCACGATAATATGCCGGCGTATCATGCAGCCTACCCTGTCCGGCGCTATCCTCGATCAACTGCGCCCACCTGACAGCCGGCTTGGCACCGAAGTTCCCAAGCAAACCTTTCAAGGTGTGCGCGGCGCGCTGCAGTTCTACCTGCTCCCACCGTAGCAGGGTATTTTCGATGTTTGCCATATATTGTGGCACCTCCGCCAAAACCATGGCGCCAATAATCTCCATGACGTCATGGTCGGTGTTTGCGACTGCGGCGGCATAATCAAAATTTTCGTCTTGCGCCGCTTGATTCTCAATGCTGCGGGACGAATCACCCGCGGCTGGCTTGAACATCGTTTCGATGGTTGCAAACAGAACGCGGGACTGGATCGGCTTGGGAACATAGGCATCCATACCTGCCTGCAAGCAAAGTTCACGATCCCCTTCCATGGCGTTGGCCGTCATGGCAATAATGGGCAAATGGCCGCCGGATTGCTGCTCGCTGGCGCGAATGCGTTGTGTGGCCTCGATGCCATCCATTTCCGGCATCTGCATATCCATCAGCACCAGGTCAAAATGTGCCTGTTGCAACAATTCCAGTGCCTCGCAGCCATTCTGGGCGACTTTTACCACGTGTCCCGCCTTTTCAAGCAGTGTAACCGCCAGGCGCTGGTTAATAGCGTTGTCTTCAGCCAGCAGAATGGTGAGTGCGCGCGCTAGTGGCTGCTCGCCAGGCAAGGCTGGGCTGGCATACTTTTCATGCTGATTTTCCAGCACGGACTCTGTGCCGAGGCCAAAATGCGCCGTGAAATGGAATGTGCTACCCGCGCCCTCCTCGCTTTCCAGCCAGATTTTTCCGTGCATCATTTCCACCAGGCGACTGGTGATGGAAAGCCCCAGTCCGGTGCCGCCATATTTGCGCGTAATCGAGCTGTCGGCCTGAGAAAAGGCTTCAAATATGCTTTCCTGTTTATCCCTCGAGATACCGGTGCCGGTATCACGGACCGAAAAATGCAGCACCATCCCCTGTTCAAAAATAAAATCCGGCCTGACGCTGACCATGATTTGGCCGTGATCGGTAAACTTGATGGCATTACCGATCAGGTTGATAAGAATCTGGCGCAACCGCCCCGGATCACCGATCAGGGAGTCAGACACCTGCGGCACGAGCTCGAAATCCAGGCTTAGGCCTTTCTGTCCTGCGCGCATCGCCATGGGCTTGATGGTTTCATTCAGGGTGCGGTGGAGGCTAAAAGGTATGCTCTCCATACTCATCTTGCCGGCCTCGATCTTGGAAAAATCGAGAATGTCATTAATGATGGTCAGCAGCGAGTCTGCCGAGTATTTCACCATACCAAGATATTCTCGCTGTTGCGGATTAAGCTCGGTATCGAGGGTGAGATCCGTCATGCCGATAATGCCATTCATCGGGGTGCGGATTTCATGGCTCATATTGGCAAGAAAATCGCTTTTCGCATGATTGGCGCTTTCAGCGGCTTCTTTGGCGCGTTTCAGTTCGGCAGCAGATTGCTTGGCTTCCGTGACATCAGAAAGAATGCCGATCAGACCGGCCACGCTGCCATCCGCTCTTGTAAATGCGGCTTTCTGGTAAATCGTGTCATGTATTTTTCGGTCCGCCGCCTGAACAGGTGCTTCGTAGGACTGGGTGTCCTGCTGCTGCAACAAAAGCACGTCCTTCTCATGGTGCAGCTCCGCCAGTTCCTTGGGTAACAGGTCGTAAACCGTCTTGCCGATCCACTCTTCGCGTTCGATGCCCCAAAAAATTTCAAAGGCCTTGTTGAACCCCAGATAATGGCCCTCCACATCCTGGAAATAGATCGGGTAGGGCATCGCTTCAATGAGCTGCTGGGTGAATTGCAACTGGTCCCTCAGACGATCTTCCGCCACTCTGCGTTCGGTGACATCATTGAGCACACCGGTAGTGCCAACAATATTGCCTTCTTCATCCAGGGAAAGCGTAGCGAATATCTCGAGCCAACGATAACCGCCATCCTTGGTGAGAAAACGAACCTCATAACGGCAAAAGTCTTTTTTACGCTCGATCAGCGGCATGAACTGCTCGAAATTTCGCTGGCGGTCATCTGCATGAATGTAATTCAGCATATTGGTTTCCAGGCTTTCATCCACGGAGTAGCCGGAAATTTCCGTCCAGACCGGATTGAGGTAGATCCACAGACCTTGCCAGTCAGTCTGGAATACAACTTCGTTAAGCGATTCCACCACTGAACGATATTTCTTTTCGCTCTCGCTTAACGCCTGTTCGGTTTGTTTGCGCTCGGTGATGTCATGGAATCCGGCCACCGAGCCGACCACC
>Ga0105091_10001021_pt1 | contig 12051 bp, 15 predicted proteins | sample PPLLak1March2015_FD_87022 | JGI IMG/M metagenome (GOLD analysis project Ga0105091, IMG submission 87022) | Freshwater sediment microbial communities from Prairie Pothole Lake near Jamestown, North Dakota, USA - PPLs Lake P7 Core (1) Depth... | ecosystem: Environmental > Aquatic > Freshwater >... | reverse complement strand
CACTTGTAGTGTTCGTAGCTGTTAAAGTACCAAGTACAAAACCTGATTCACTCGCTTTTGTTAAGGTGTATGCCGTACTATTTATCCTTCCAGATTCATTTATAACATTTCCTGCTATAGCAACTGCAAGATCGTTATCGACGAGAGATACATTTGAAATAACAACAAATGCAATAATAATTCCAATAACTAATCCTGCAATACCCAATACAATTTTACCTATTAAACCACCTGCCATATTTTTAAATTAAAATGGAGGTTGTTTAAAGTTCGCTTCCTCCGCCTATACTCATCTTTTTATATTGTCCCCATAGAAGAACCAATACACCTAAGATAAGTACAACAACAGCGATGGTTAATACAGTTGGTATTTTCTCGGATACTTCATTAATTCCTGCTGAGAAGTTTGCGATTAAGTTATCTGTTGCGTTATCTTCTGCTGATCCAGAAGTTAATAATCCTGCTCCTGATAGTGTTGATACTACCACAAAAGAAATAATAACTCCAATAACTAATCCTGCAACACCCATAACCAATCCTTGAATAAGTCCAGCTCCCTTTTTATTTCCGTATAGCTTTTTTTGTTGGCTTAAAATTTGTTCCATTTTTTTATACCTCCTTTCATAACATTAAATTTAATAATTAAAACAAAAATACTTTAAATATGTGTGTTCACAGTGTTACACTGTAACACAATTAACTTTATTCTAGAATTATTATACCTCATTTCGTGATCTACTAAAAAATAACCAAACACCTGAGAGGATTGTTATAGTTAAAACTACTGCAAGAGTTTCTGTTTGGATCAATCCTGCTGTTAACGATAGGGGAAGAGCAATAACTAGTGTAGAAATACCTGCCATCGTCGACCAAAGAGGAATATCCATATATCCAGTTCTCTTTTTTTGTGATATTGAACCTCCAAGTAAAACAACACAAAATATAAAAAATAAGAACATTGGGGTAAAAATACTAACAGCTTCTGCAGTTCCTACTATTGCGTCATCTATTCCTCCTGTGATATTTGGTGCGTTATATAATGGCATTTTATTCTGGGTCACCTCTCCATGCTTTCCAAATGTAAAGGATAGCTAAACTTGCGATAAATGTTACAAACGCCGTAGTAACAATACCGAACCTAATATCATTACCGAATATTTTTTGGTTGGTTAGCCTAGCAACATTTGTTAAAGAATCTGGGAGTGTTTCTGTCATTGTTTTCCATACTCCTCCCGATTCAAAGGTTTCTGATCCTGCAGATATTGTACTTTCTGTAAATATCTTTGAAGAAGTGTTTACATTACTATGATAAACTGTTAAGTTTCCTTCTATTGAACTTTTAACATTACTTACAACTTCGTCGTTATCAATATTTATAACTGCTTCATTATCATCTCCAAATCCTATAGCATAACTTATAACTGCTAGTGAGAACAAACATATCAATAATATCGAAGCTGAATATTGTATTAATCCCATTATTCTCTTTTAACTCCTTTTATTAATATAAATATTATTGCAAGTATTAACCATAAAGCAGAAGCACCAAACCCAATTAATCCTGTACTTGTTATGTTTAATGCTACAGAAAGAATTAAACCAATTATTATAAAGAATCCCGTTATCATTGCGTTATCACTTAATCCAACACCGATCAATGTCATATATAAAAATATACTTAGGAATACAAGACTACTTCCGTATAAGTCACTTGGTTTTTGTTTCATTGAAAAATACGCTTCTCCAATGAGTTCATTATCTTTGTAGAGTTTTGCAATAACAGTTCCGTTTCCAAACGCAGTAGGAACTGTACAAGATAAAGTTCCAGATGCACTTGTTAAACTATCATCACATACAGAAGTATTTCCTAGTTGGTCGTACTTTGTAACATTTAAAGTTATAGTTGATACTGTACTGCTCGGTACACTAAAGATGGATTGTACAGTTCTTGTTGTTGTGTTGTAAGTTAAAGTAAATACAAAATCGTCCAGCACATTAAATTCTTCTGGTTCTATATGTGAGTTAAAACTATTAAGAGAGATTTTACATTCGGATAAACTAGGAGTTTGACACACAGGAATTATTTCATCGAATGTTGCAAGTGTCACACCATTTTTTATAACCATCAAAGTATAAACAACATCTCCCAGTTCTAAGTGAGCAGTTGTTTCTCCATTGCTATCTGTTTTAGGAATTTCCACAGTTCTTGAAATTCCATCACTAACATACTTTCTTTGTATTTGAATTAAAGCATCAGCCACAGGCAGGAAAGTTCCATCCTTGTAAGTGATCTTAAACTCCTGTGAGTTATCGTCGTCAAGATCATATAAATCTATATTCTGCGGTAAACTTGAATTACTTATAACATACTGTTGAATGTAATAATATTCTTCTGCATAACCATCTGCTCCGTAAAGTATTTGAGCATCTAGTTTATAATTTGAATTAGCAAGATCACTTTGTAAACAAATTCTTGGAGTATTATTTTTAGAAAAGTTTTGGTGATATTCTATTAAAGGAGTTGAAGAACCGATTGGATATATATCTATATCAATTTCAATGCTTGAATTATAAAGAGTTCCATTGATTAATGTTTTAAGTTTTTCATCTTTAAGTGATAAATTTAAGAAAAGAGTTGTGTAAGCTGTGCAATCATCAACTCCTAAATTATTAACAGTTTGATTATGGAATGTTGAGTTATAATAATTATATACTCCTCCATCTACAAGAACTACTTCCCAATAAAAAGTTATATTTGTATTCGCTGATAGAGTTGGAACTGTTACATTTCTTGTGAATAAAGTATTACTTCCAGAAGTTGTTTTAGTTCCAACATAAGCTGTATTATTATAATACAAAGTAGCTAATGAATTTTCATAAACACTTGTATCATAAGTTAAATTTATAGTAAATGTTTCTACATTTCCTTCTGTTGTTGTTGGATTATAAGTTTGTGAATTTTCAACAAATGTATTTATTGTAAAAAATCTTGTGCTTGTTGTTCCTTCAACATTGTCGAAGTTTCTTGCTTTACAAGTCCAGTTATAATTTCCTAGTGAGAAATTGTTCGCTAATTGTAAACTTAGATTTTGGTTAGCGGTTGAATTATATACTGTGTAATTTAAATTACCGTCGATGTATAAACTTAGATTTGTTAATCCTGTTGAATATGTTGCGGAACAATTCATAACTAAAGAAGTGTTAGTTGTGTTATAATAATTTATTGGGGAATTTAAAGTTATTACTGGTGCAGAGATATAAGGTAATCCTGCTCCATTATTGTAAAGTTCACTTATTTCTGATAAAGATAAACTCCTGTTCCATATTCCGATTTCATCAATCAATCCGTTCATTAAATAACTTTTATCAAACCATCCGATGATTATTCTTGGAGTTGCGTCTATAGCACCAGCATCAGCAACTGCTATAACCTTAGTTGAATTTTCATATATTGTCGCACCAGTTCCGTTATAAACCAAAACTATATGAGTCCATACATCTTGAGTTATTGCTTTGTTATCAGCTGTTTGTGTACCATCTACTGCATCTCTGTATGAAATATATTTATTAACATTTATTGATAATGCTCTTGAAGGATTAACTAAATTTCCTATAGTAAATATATAATCGTTATCTGCAGGGTTAGAAGAGAGGTTAACCCACATTGAAACAGAAAACTCTTTATTACCACCGAATTGAGAGCCAACATTTGATCTATTAATTCCATCATCAACTCCATCAAATTGAAATGATTTGTTAATTAATCCTCCTGCTCCCCTTGTTATTCCTCCACTTGCAACAGCATCATTACCATTTCCTGTTGCATCAATAACATTTCCTGTGGTGTCATCAAGTTTGTAATAGATTATAAGACTTTGATTTAATTGATCCGTAAACGCTGAAATCAACCCGATACAAAGTACCACTAAGATAAAGATCGTTGATTGTAGGACTTCTAATCGCTTAGTTTTTTTGTTAAAAGTTGTGTTTTTTTTCATTTTATACATATTCATCTTGATTTATTCCTGAAAACATTATAATTCCTCCTATGAATATTATTACTGTAAAAACTATTGGTGAGTGTAAAATTAACCAAGATAGTAAAGTTTGAGATTGTAATCTTTCTGCAATATCTCCTGTATCATTATAAAAGTCCTCGTAAATATTACTTATGAAAATACTCATTAATATAAGGAGTAAAGCAAAACCAAAGAACAATCCTATCAACCACCTATTCATCGTGAATCTCCCAGCAACACAAAGCCCAAGTAAAAGAATTAAACACACTGCATAAATTAACCCACCTAACCAAGTGAAACTCTGCGTTAAATTATTAACAGGAGTTAATCCATAGTTTGCATATTGTGTTATGTTTGAATCTCCAACCACACCAATATCTTGTACTGTAGGAACAAACTCATCCATAAACATATCAATTATAACTCCTATAAAAGATATAAACAAACTAACAGCTAAGAGAATTCCAATTACTATAAAAAAACTAAGAAGAAAATTAAAACCTTGTCCTTTCTTATTCATTTTTCTTTTCCTTCTTTAATTTTAATTCGTTCTCACTTACTTTATATCCTTCTGTTCTCATAAGTAACTCTGTCATCTTTGGAAACTTAGCGTCTTTTCTGTTAAGTAATCCGTTCTTCAATCTAAAATCCATTAAGTTTTCCATTGCTTGTTTAAACTTAGGATCAACTCTCATCGAAGGGCTTAATTTTTTTGCCATCATTCCCATCCTCTCTCTAGAACTTTCTTTAATTGTCTATCTTGAACTGCGTTATATAAAATAAAAACAAACCAAAGCAAAGCCATTAAAGGAGCAAGTCCAAAGAGAATATGAAATATTTTAAAGAACAAAGAACCCATCATTGTTTCTCCCATGTAAGCTAAAGAGATGTTTGATGCTGTGTAAGTAATTGCAACAAGAATCATATAAGCCACAACATAAAGTACAGGTCTTAAATATTTTAATTGGTTGATACTTATTAATGAACCATCCTCATCATAGTTATCACCTGTTGGCAACGATGGAATTGTATAAAGACTAAGTACAAAAAGGAATATCAACAAACCAAGAAGAGCAACATACATTAAAGATCGTGGTTGATTAAATTCAAATCCAGTTCCAGTAACCTCAAAATCATAAGCCCAAACAGTTTTAACACCATCAACATCCCCAAAACCATTAACAAGATATTGACCCATATCGTTAGTCAAACAAAAAGTATAATTGTAATAAGTATCATCTTTAGTCATAGAAAGATCTTGTACAGCTACAGTCTTGTTTGGATAGATTACTCTAGAGATATTATTGTAAGTACAGTTATCACATGTTTGTATTAACTCTATACATTTACTTTGTTTGTGAGTTCCTAAAGTTGTTGCAGAAGTTAAACTAAGAAGAAGAATCAATAGTATAAAAAAGTTTATTTTTTTATTCATTTCCCCATCCTGAACCAACTCTTTTTTTCTTTATTAATTTGTCCGTATCCCCCTCCAGAGTTTGAACCAATACTTTCTGTAACAGAAATATGTTGTCTTATCGTTCTTCTCTCTTGTCCGTTCCATGCTCTCAAATAAGTTGAGTGAACAGAATCTTGAACCTCTCTTATTAATATTAAAAATCTTTTAAGATTATTTTTAACTAATTGTTCTTTTATTTTCTGTATTTCTTTTTCAATCTTATCCTCGATTTCACTAATAAAATGATCTTCAACTTGTTTAGAATCAACTTTCTTTCCAAGCAGTTCATAAGCAAAAACTCTTAACTCTGTTTTCTTTTTTATTCTTTCTCTAAGAATTTCAATACAATCCTCAAGACTTGGAGTTCTAAAAACTTTTTCATACTCCATAAATATAGTATCTGCTAAATCTGTAGCAAAGTCCTCCATCTTTCTATTTATTGTTTCTTCATCATAGTTTGAAAGAAGTGTATTCTTATTAAGATAAAATTGGATAGTATTCATTATTAAATGCACACCATACTCGGTAAGGATTCTCATACTATTATCTGTAGGGTCTTGCCAAGTTGTTATTCCATATTGATCTGGTTTCAATACCTTCCCCTGCAACAAATTATAAATAACAAGAAGCTCATCACCTAAACTTAACTGCTCCTTCATGATACTCTTTTCTGCTTCTCTTAATTCCATAGCACGATAATCTCGGTTAGGATTATTCTGTGCAGTTTGTTCTTTCAACAATTTTAGTTCCTCTTCTTGTTTTTGTATAAACTCTTCTTCCCCACTAAACACACTCATCCTTTCCTCCTAGCAAATTGTATCTGCCTTTTTTCCCCACCCGTTGATATTCTAAACTTTGGAAGTTCAATAAATTCTATTCCTGTTTTTGTAGCTTTCTTTCTATAACCATAAGGAGTTCTTGCTCTTGAAGTATCACCACCAAACAATTTGTAAGTTGCTGAAAGTGATTGAGATGTTGATAACCTTCCTAAGTTCATAGCTCCTTGTAAACTTAATCCTTTTCCGATTGTTTGGAACTTTCCACGACGACGAACTTGAACACCGTATGATTTTGTCGATGATGAGCTTTTAATTGTCCCAAAATTAAATTTAAATGGTGATACTTTTTTACTTGAGTAATATCTTCTTGGAGGAGATTTAGGTGATGGGTTCGGAGGATAGTTCATTATTGAATATTTTTGAATTTGTTTTTGTTGTTGTTTTTGTATAACTTTCTGTCCTATTTTTTGTGTTAGTCTTGGAGTTTGTTTTGTTAAGGAAGAACTTCTTTCTAAAGATATACTTTTCTCCATAGAAACTAATTTCAACTGGTTTAAACTTTTTACTCCAATCGTTGTTTTAATCGCAGAAGATTGAGAACTTAATACCCTTCCTTGTGTTTTTTGTATAGAAACTGATTCTTCTTTTAGGAAAGGAGCTACAGGATAACTCACTGCATTCTTTAGAATATTTTTTGATGTTGTTGTTTTAAATGAATTTTTTGTTGCAGATATTTTTGGGGCAAATTTTGGAAGTTCAGAAGATAACTTTTGTTTTTGAAATGTAGATGACAACGAAGTTTTAGTTCCAGAAGATTTTATAACCTCAACATTTTTACCACCTAAATCTATAATTAAAGGTTTTTTATATTCTATAGTTATCCCCCTCATCGATGGTGTTTTTCCTGATGATCTTGCAAAAGGATAAGTTATATCTTTATACTTCATCTTCTGAGTTGATAATTTATATAAATCTGTTTCCCCGATTTTAGTTGATTTAGTCATTATCAGTTGTCTATTAATAGTTCTCCCTTCTTTAGGAAGAATGATATTCAATGATTTAGAATTAATCTTTTGAACATTCGCAACATCCTTAGCTTCTAATGTGCTCTGAATTATCTTTTGGTTTGTCTTTAATGTTATAACACCACCTTCTAATCTTTGTAAAACAAATTTATCTAGCTTAGGAAGAGTTTTATATTCTGTTGCTAAATTTAATTTTTTTGAATTTCCAGCAATATTTATTATTTTCATTTGTTTAGAATACTTTCCAACTTTTGATGAAACAAGAAAATCACGACCAGCTAATGATGGTTCTAAAGTTTTAACAACAAAAGGTCGTGCAGGTAATATCCTTTCGTTATACTGAAAAAATTGTTGTTTAAATGGAGTTGTAGTTTCTATTCGTATTGGTGGTCTTGTTTCCCCGAATATTTTATATTCAATAAGTTTAGTTTCTCTTCCTCCGATAATTGCATTTTGTTTAAATTCCACAAAGGTTGGTGTTTTAATATCTCTTAACGCAGTTCTTGTTTCTACAGGGGTAAATGCTTTCACACCTGCTTTTGTTCCCGATCCAAATAATAAAGTATCTTTTAGTAATACTGCGGAAGTTCCTATCTTTCCTTGAATTGTTGGAGCGTTAACAACAGATGAAACAACACCAGCAGTATAAAGACCAACAAATCCTGTTTTAAAAACAAATGAAGGTTTTATTTTTGTTTTACTCACACCCACATAAACATCAACACTCCTCGCACCTTTCATTTTTGATGGAAGATTGCCAGTTGAAAACTTTAAGTTTGTAAAAGAAAAGGTTTTTTTATTATCTATTAACTTACTAATAACTTTTCCTGTTCCGATGGAAGGAAGATACTTTTCTCTTTTTGCGATTACTTGTAATGATTTAATTCCTGTTTTAATTGCTGAAGGTATAACTTTAAAAGCACCTCCCACACCTGCACCCACACCATACAATGCAACATTAGATACTGGTTTTTCAATAATATCTTTTGTTACTGCAGAAGCAACAGCCCCAATAACAAACGGAGAAGAAGAAGATATTTTTGGAATTATTAACTTGTCAATAGAAAAACTTCGTTTTGAAGATTCTGATACTGCAATACCTGCAATTTGAGAAATAGAAAAACCTGTTTTTTTCTGAATTATATTAGATAAATTAACTGTTGTTCTTTCTGCAAAACCTCTTTCTTTTTGTTGAAATTTTCCTACAACTTCCCCAACAAATGCTGACTTACTTCGTTTTCCTTCACTAGCTTGTAACACTCTTTCGGTTTTAACTTCCTTCATCTCCGACGGTGTTAACCTTCGTGATTCTCCTGTAATAGGATCAACTTTGAATACTGCTGTTTCTGGAATAGTTTTACCATTGACTTGAAATGTATCAACAACTCTCTCTTCATAATATGCTTGTTCAGATTGCCCCTGTTGAACTTCTTGAGGTTTACTTTGTTCTGTTTTTATTTGTGATGTTATTCGAGAAATATAACCTCGTTCTTTTGCTGGTGTGGAAATATCGACGCCGTTTTTCTTTGCTTCGTTCCTTAAGATAGTTGCAATCTGTGCATTGCGTCTAACAGCGTCGGAGTATGTTGATGCTTTAGTATCTTGAATAGTTGCTATTTGTGTTAGAGCTTCGTTGGATATTGCTGGTGTTGAAGTTCCACCACCACTTGAACTTCCTCCTCCTCCTGTTGTGAATGTGTAACTTGGGGGTGTTAATCTTTTATCTTTAGAAACATTAAGAAGATCTTCTACTTTTTGTGTTCTCTCTTGTTCTTCTTTTGGAGTAAGTTTTTTGAAAAGATCTTGTTGTGCTTGTTGTTTTGTTACCATCTCACCTCAATTAAAAATTAATCTTCTAATTTATGAATCATTATACATTTTCCAGTATTAATATTACAAACCTGTGCTCCTTCATAATTCTTATCGTCAATCAATTTATTTATTTCATCGTATAATACTGGATCTATTTTTATTCCATTTCCTTCTATTACTGGTTTTTCTTTTTCATGTAAAGCATACATAGTTGCTAATAAGAAAACTATACACATTGTTGCAGGTATAAGGTACTTGTTCATTTTATATATTCCTTGTGTTACACTGTAACACAGTAAGATTATTTAAACTTTGTGGTGGTTACTAAACATTAATTACTATTTAATTACACACCAAAACATTTTTATATTCTATTGTATATCTTTTTCTATGAGTTATGAAGAGGAAAAGGAACAAGCACCTTTTAACATGGCTCTTAATACTTTAGAAAGATTAGGAACTATTTTAAAAGAGATAAAAGAAATATCTTGTAATCCATTTTTTAGAAATGAACAGAAACAAGAAGTTAAAATAAGTTTAGTAAGACAGTTCTTTTCTAATGCAGTACCCCTTCTTTCTATTGAATATGTAAAAGAAATGACACCAAAGATACTATCTTTAATACCATTACAAAAACATATCGTCTATAATAATGGTTTATCAAGTTGTTCTTCAGAAAGTGAAACAGCTTACAGCTTTGCTTTAGATAATAAACTTGATGTTATAATTATAGAATTGCAATGCAAACTCCAAGAGAAAGGGCACTTTATGCCTGCTCCTGATATGGAGGGAGGATGGGATTAAATGGTATTGTTAATTATCGATGAACAAACTGGGGAATGGAAACAAATTACCAAAGAAGAAAAGAGCGCAATGCCAAAAGAACAACAAGATAAAACTTTATACCTAGATGGATTCTTAAAGAAAAAACTTGACTTTGCCATGAAACAACAAAGAAACGATAACGATGTTGTTGGATTAGTTTGCGGAGCAGAAGGGTCTGGGAAGTCTACACTCGCCGGTAACATGATGAGGTATATCACTAAGGATAAGTTTGATCCAATAAAGGATATGGTTGGATCAGATTACGAAGATGGAATCAATAAGTTAAAGAATAGAGATCAAGGAGGATGGTTAATGTTTGATGAAGGAAATGTTTTCTTTCTATCAACAGAGATTATGAAAAAGGAATCAAGAGATCTTCATAAAATTTTTTCAATATTTAGGCAGAAGAATTTATTTGTGTTAATTGTTCTTCCTAGTTTCTTTAGATTGAATACTTACTTCTCTTTAGATAGAAGTAGATTCCTTTGTTATACCTATGTTAAAGGAGGGAAGAGAAGTTACTTCAAATACTATGGAGATAAAAGAAAAGTTAAACTTTGGAAGGAAGGAAAACCAAACCACGATATGAAAGCAGTTAAACCTCTTTTTCGGGGAAGGTTTGAACCCTGTTTATTACTAGAAAACCCTGAATACCTCAAATTTAAGAAGGAAACACTTGAGAAATCCCTAGAAGTTGCTGATGTTAAGAAAGTTCCTAGCCCAGTTATGGTTGAGAGAGCATATAGATTAAAGATAATCGAACAAAACCCTGACTTGAATTCTGTTAAGTTAGGAAAAATATTGGGAATCCCAGATAGAACTGTTAGAGACCTTAAATATGAAATCAAAAATAAACAAATATTAAGTGTTAATCAATAGAAATAAGAATTTTACTAGAATTTCTGGGTGATTTGGTGTGGAAAACTGTTGCTATATTAATATCTTAGTAGTAAAAAGTTATTTTGTTGTGGCCTAGTGAGAACAAAAGCACTATTATTATAGCATCCAAAAACACTTATTCTTTTAGCCGAATTACTGCTATGTTTCCCGATGGGTAAACAATTCTTAACCTCCCTTTCTTTCTATGAATAAAACCATGTTCTTTTATTGTTAAACATTGTAGATTTTCAATTCGATTATCTTTTTTATCTCCATTCTTATGATGAATAACATAACCAACAGGTATCTTTCCAAAATGTTCTTCCCAGATTTTTCTGTGGATCATCTTCTTTCCGTATTCATAAACCCTTTGATTCATTCCTTTCATTTTAATCCTTTTTTCCATAGATTTTAATAGGTACTACATAGTCCCAACCATACTCTTGGTAGTGGTTATTAGAATAATCTATTGGATCGTAGATACACTTTTGTTCTTGGGAACTAATAGTAAAAATAAATAAAGAAATTAAACCTACTATGATAAGGATGATTGCTAATAAAGTAATAAGATCAATTTCAATCTTCTTCATCGCTATCGCTGTCATCTTCTTCAGATTCCCCTTCTAACATTAAATCGTTTCTTTTTTCTTCTGCATTCGCTATCCTCTCTAAAAGGAGATTTGTTTCTGTCCACTTCACGAGAATATGATAATTCATTTCTCCTTGGTGGCATAAACGGTTTATCATATTCTCCACTTCTTTCTGATCTGATATTTCTTCCTGATCCGAACTTTCTTCGGTTCTCTTCTCCTTTTCTTGAGAGATCTTCTTCTTCTTTATATCCATTTTTTATCCTCCGTAATTTAATTGTACTTGCTACCTTTAAAACAAAGTAGATAATAAATAAACAAACTCCAGATATTACCAATGATGTGAGAATCTCGGTTATCATTTTATACCAGTCCCTCCGCAGATGTTATCTAAACTTGACAGGATATTACTCGTAGCTTCCTGAACCTTAGTTGATGCTTCAACACTTAAAGATACTGTCTGAGATATATCTGCCATCTTATCTAATAAGAACCATATTCCTACAACCATAATGATAACAAAAATACCACTCATTAAAACAGTTCCATACTTTTCCATAAAATTCTGTTTCTTATATCTATCTTGAATGTTCTTCCTTATAGCAACATGCATATACCTCATATCTCTATCAATAGGTTCTATATCCAACATTCCAAGTTTAGCAT
>Ga0105091_10001020_pt1 | contig 12055 bp, 11 predicted proteins | sample PPLLak1March2015_FD_87022 | JGI IMG/M metagenome (GOLD analysis project Ga0105091, IMG submission 87022) | Freshwater sediment microbial communities from Prairie Pothole Lake near Jamestown, North Dakota, USA - PPLs Lake P7 Core (1) Depth... | ecosystem: Environmental > Aquatic > Freshwater >... | reverse complement strand
CAGCCGCTAGGAACATAACATATGTCTTCAAACGGATATCTGAACATGCATTTAGGATATCAACAATATCTTCCTTAGATAATGCCTCCTTATTTTTCCTAATTATCTTTGGCAATCTTACCTTTAGTTTGAATTTTCTAGGACTAATGTCAATATCCAAATATTCTAAAAAGTTCTTGATAGTAATAACATGGTTCTTTAATGAATTTGGGGCAATAGTTTTGTTACTTTCTTGCTTCAGAAAGAGTATATATCCAGTGAGGAGATCGTAAGGATCTATCTTTGCCTTCTTGATTTCTGTGACAATATTTTGGATTTGAAGACCGTATCTGTCATCAGTATATTTGCCGAATTTCTTCAATCTTTCATTGTACTTTTGAGCAGTTGATTCATTAACTATTGCTACATTAGTCAGGTATCTAGATACAAAAGAGTCGTCATTTTTCGAATGGTCTCGTTTGCTGGGGTTGGGAGTTATTACAATAGATTGAGTTGAACCTGTTTCAGAGCTAGCTCTCAACTAGTACTAATGTTCTGATTGATATTATTAAGCATTTTGTATTCCACGATTTTAATGCACTCCTAATCTTTACATTAGAAGACATAGCAGTTTAACACAGAAAAGCAAATTCTTGAAGGAACACATTTTAAGGCAACATGCAGGTTGGTCACCGCGATCACAAATGCACCTAAAATATGTGCATTACTTCGGCAATGAATCATCAGAATCAATACTTCAAGAATATGGTATATTACCAAAAGACAATCAAGAAACAGACTTGTTGAGACCTAGACAATGCCCTAATTGTAATGAACCCAATAGACCCGACCAGAAATTTTGTGTTAAGTGCATGATGGTATTAACATATGATGCTTATAGTGAAACTTTGGAAAAACAACAAGAGAAAGAATCAGAAGTGCAGAAACTAATAGAGAAGCAAGAGCAAGATATGAAGTCAATGCGTGAAGAGATGGAAAACAAATTTCAGCAGATACTGGCCAAGGTAAATCTTGCTTCATTGAAATAGTGGATACTGATTACTTGAAAGAGGGCTGAACTAAAGACTAAGTTGAGAATAGTATGGTCAGAAGCAAAGCCGAATTTGATTTCGATAACATGCATGTCACGAGCTAGAAGTATGTAGAACCGGTTATTTTCTATCCAATATCGTTCAAATATATTCAAGAGTATCTGATACCCACAAAGTGCACCACTAGCTGATTTTGGATACAACCTTCTCTATTTATAAATACATTCACTGTACGGCCTTCTGAGCAACTCATACTCCCATTTTGACAAGTGACTTCGTTGCTCTTCGAATTCTATTAGACTGAGAATCTCAATAAGAGGCAAAGCTAATTCTCGCCCTTGTATAAGGAGGTGCGAGACCTTAAATAGACGATAATACAAACCATCAAAATCATCAGCCATCAAAAGTTCTTGATTAAGATACCTCATCGCCAATTGGTAAATAATACTGAAAATTGCCAGATTATGCAAAATGATAGTCGCTTAGATATATGTACACCAATACAATCTATCTGTAATAAAATCAATATATACATCGTGTATATGTAAGTATATGTATATCTGTTATACTTTATTGTAAGACCTACAACATCTTTTTATATTATAAAAGTCATTATATTTTGTATGAAACTGAAAACTATTTCAGTATCAGAAAATAATTACGAGATTCTAAGAAACCTTGGAAAAGCTGGAATGAGCTTCAACGACGTCATCTCAGAGCTGATTTCAAGAGAATGCAATGCAGAAAAAAAGAGCTTGGAAAAGCTGGAATGAGCTTCAACGACGTCATCTCAGAGCTGATTTCAAGAGAATGCAATATAGAAACCCTTCTTCAAATTATAGTGCCAAGAAAGTACGGTCTGAGCAGAGGCCTGGAAACCACACTCAGACCGTATCATCACCTGTCAACTCAGATAGATAAACTGAGGTGTCGAGATGCGTAATTGAATAATACCACATCTGAAGATAATAACCTTTTTGATGGTTTGAATATCTCTGAATCTCATCAAAATCAGAATTCTGCGTCAAAGCAGTGCTCGGGTAAAGGTTGCACAAAGAGTGCTAAAAATTTACTCATGATATCGTTCGTCAATAGGAAAGGATATTTTTGTGACGGATGCACACATTATTTTCTCACTGAACAACTAGCAATAAGACTTTCACATCCCTCATAGAGACGGACCTTGGAAAAATTGCTGTTCTCAAGCTCTGTAATGCCCATTTTCAGACAAGATGATTTGATTATGATTTACTTATTCTTTGGTAGAAGTCGATGAATGCTAGTACGTATCCTTGAATTGATCAATGAAGAATTCATTCTGATAAAGATAGCAAAAGTACTAAATATGGAAAAATCACATGTTTCATACTATATCGGAAAAGCTAAAAGGGCCGGATTTGTAAAGGAGGTCTTACGAGATAGGATCAAAATACTTGAGCTGACGCAGGTAGGTAAAAACTTTCTCGACCAGTACAAGTACAAGATCAAGTACAACAACCCATCTTCAAGCATGCAACAGCTGCCATGTTGTCGTGCAGAAAATATTCGCTTCAAAGCATGTGTGTACAAACTTCCGAGTAAACCATTAGATTGGAATAAAGTAACTATGAACAATTGGAAGCAATATAACAGTATTGTGGATAATATCAGAGTACATCTAAACGACGGAAAATCTCCAAGCATAGAATTTATTCCTAGTCCAATTGACGGTGAAAATCCATGGGAGCTATTTGGCATATTGTATAATGATTGTAATGAAGTTGCAAGAAAATTAGAACAGCTTCTAGATATGGAAATTGGGAGGCTTGAACTAGAGCCAGGTGCTGAATGGGTCGTTTATGATCCTCTAGCTAAACTCATCAGCAGATACAATGGACAGATAACTCTAGATGGATTTGGAAAAATCAATGCTTCTAAGCCTTTCCGTAGAGGTGAAATAGAGTTTTTTGACCCAAGGTTTGCTGCAGATTATATTTCCATGCCTAAGCGCATTTCTAACATTGAGAAGCTATTAGAGGATTTTTTGAAGGGAAACAAAGAGGATAATGAGGTGAACAGTATAGATCAAAAAGTACAAGAAGTCGAACTGAATGCTGCAACTGCTGAACAACTCAACAATAAAGATCGTAACAGTCATGAAGAGACATCATAATTTATGAATGCCAGTAATCCAGATCATTCTCGTGGCAAAAAAGGAAGATTAGGCCGACCGAACAGAACAGATGATAAAGAAAGTATAACCGATAATAACCATAACAAAAGTAAGTCACAGATAGACCACGCTGATACTCAGCAGACCAATGTCGATATTAGCCTAGAAATCCACGATGTTGACGGAGTAGGTCCAACAACTGCAAAGAAGCTCAAGGATGCAGGCATTACTTCAGTGATGGAGCTAGCGGTAACTACCGTTGAACAATTAGCTGTAGATATTAACTCATCCAAGGATAGCGCTGCATTGTTTATTATGGCAGCACAGAGACTGCTTAGAGAATCGAATGTATTAGATAAGGAATTTGTGACCGCTGACTTTGTTCTTGAAAAAAGGAAATCTATGCTAAGATGTTCTACCGGTTCTAAATCTTTGGATGAGTTGTTGCTGGGAGGAATAGAGACTCAAGCTGTTACAGAATTTTATGGAGAATTTGGTTCAGGCAAATCACAGATCTGTCATACCTTATGTGCTATGGCGTCCAGACCTTTGAGTGAAAAAGGCCTTGAAGGAGGTGTAATCTATATTGATACTGAAGGAACATTCAGGCCTGAACGGTTACAACAGATCGCCGCTTCAAGAGGATTTGTTCCCTTAGAGATATTGAAGAAGGTCTCAATATGCAAAGTATACAATAGTTCTCATTTAGAATTGATTATCAAAGACCTTGGTAAATATATTAATCAATTTAATGCTAAATTGGTAGTAATAGATAGTATAATATCACTTCACAGAGCAGAGTTCGCAGGAAGAGGCACACTTGCAGATAGACAACAGAGACTTAATTCTATTTTACATAAGCTCGTCAGGATTGCAGAAATTTTCAACGTAGCCATCGTTATTACAAACCAAGTGCTGTCATCTCCTGATGTATTCTTTGGGGACCCAACCAAAGCAGCTGGTGGGAATGTTATAGGCCACACTTCTACGTATAGAATATACCTTAGAAAATCAGGCGAGAATAGAATTGCGAAGATGGTCGATTCTCCATATCATCCTTATTCTGACATACGTTTTACGGTTAATGAGAAAGGCATAGATGATCTAGAAGAGAAAGTACAAAGTAAGAAACTTGAAGGAGGTTTAGATTAATATTTTGCAATCTGATTCTGAAATGGAAGATCTAGCGAGTCCTAAGGATGAACTCAAAAAGAAAATTGTAACTCTTGCAGATACTATTAGAAAATGGAATGCCGAGACTGTAAAAGCTCGCAAGTCAGTCAGGACACAGCTTAAGGAGATAGCAGACTTAGGTTTGAACAAATACAAAATGCAAAAGACTGATCTAAGGGATCTAGTTGTTAAGATTTTTCGGTACCATGGTATTAGTGAAAGTTGGATCAGAAAACTGCTCCCCGAAGGATTAAAGTACACTTCGAAAACACGTATTAGCTATCTGCAAAGACAGGAAATTGAGAAAGAACGGCAACGACTCTTACAAAAACAGGCCTCACAATCGTCACAGCAGGAATCAGATCAGGGGTCAACACAAATACTATTAGATTCACAGGACAGATTAGAAACTGGAGAATATATAACAGCTGATACAGTGTCTAAGACTCATCAGCTCCAAGAACTGGAAGAATCAGCATCAGACGACGATACTCGGAATGATTCCAAAACAACACAAAACAAGCTATTTGAGGCTAACCAAAATATTGAAAGATTAAGAGAAGATGTACGAAGACTATCGGAACGATTTGATGCAACAGCTTATCTTCAAACAGCTGAACAGGATATTCCTTTAATTGCGCAAGTTGATCCTGTCAAAAAGGCCATAATATCAATTAGGATAGAAAACACCCGTATATAAAGTATGATGTGTTACTGGAGCACATGATAGCTTAAATAGTTGATTTCTATGAAAGTGTTTAAAACAGAACAAGCAGAAGCGAAAAAAAGAGGACTTGCGAGGACTATAGATTTGGTACATTATGGCATAATAAAAAAGAAACCTGCATTAATAACTAACAAATACCGTATCTTTGCTTTAGATAGCGCTACCGGAGTTAGTTATATGACTTCCAAGAGTCCTCAGTATATCTCTGGACATTTACGTCTTCTTGGAAAAGTTAATGGTGGATATCCATATAAATTCAAGGATTTGATTGAGGAGTTATTTGGAAGCTGCCCTTCATCAAGTGAAGAGTTAGAAGTATGCTCTGGAGAAGTCGTAGCAAAGTCCAATCTAGTTACAGTTGATATCAACTCAGATAAGAACCCAAGCTACGTATTAAATGGTCAAGATCTGCCTCAAGACTGGAACGATCGTTTCGATAGATGGCACTGTGATCCCCCTTATTCTGAACACGCTGCAAAAAAGATGTATGGAACGAGCATGCCCTCAGTCACCAAGCTTCTAACTGAAGGCGCTAGAGTCACAAAGTCCGGAGGACTGCTCTTCTTATTGCTAGGGTTTAAAAACATGCAATGGCATCCAAAATTAGTGACTAGGATAGGATGGCTGGCCATAACCGTTGTACCCAATCAGGAGATTAGAGCACTTCACTGTTATATCAAGAATTAGAATATGTTAGGCTATTCAAAACCTCCTCAAAGATATAATCCCGATGTTTAATGATATGGTCTTAACAACTTAAATCAGTCGATAATTCTATCTTGTCTGGAAGATTTGTGAAGCTGGATACAAGAAGACTTGGTTGATTCTGAAATCTCGTCTTTTGGGTCATACCCATTTTATCTTGCGCTCCTAAACCTGGCCAAGTTAAATTCTTCAATAGACCACATGTACCCCCCCTAGAGCACTAACACTAATCTAGGACCAGGCGGATAGCCATGATTTATGAATCCAGGGTCGACAAATTACACTCCCTAATATTGAGCTCATTTCAATGTATCGTGGTAACAATAGAACACAGCTGAAATCATACGAAATTAGATGGAAACCAATAGATGCTAGATGGAAACTATACGGTAACAGATGGAAACAATAGCTTTAAAACTTTAGCATCTACTTTAATGGTATAGGACATGCAGCCATTAAACAGACAAGACACAGAAGATTACATCATAGACCTATACCACAACCAAAAAAAGACTTTTAGGGAAATACAAAAAATAGTAAGAAAATCTCCCCGTGATATTCGCTCTATACTGAATAAGGTGGAACCAGAACGGGCTTTACTTTCTGCATCTTCACGCGCCTATCAAATGTTTATGGAAGGCAGCTCCCCAATACACGTAGCCATTACACTAGGCTTAAGAGAGAATCAGGTATGTGAGTACTATAGGGAGTATTGGAATCTAAATGGGCTATACCATCTTAACCAGATTTATGAAGAAATAAAGGACGATATTTGGTCAGTTGTAGAATTACATGAAAGAATGAAGTCGGAAGGTCTGAGTCCACAACAGGTCAGTAGAATTCTTAAGACGATCATGACACTTGAATACAAAATTAGAGATCTTGAAGGTGAACAAGCTAGGCTAGAAGTAAGCAATAAGCAGGCAGCAAAGACTTTTCAACAATTAACCGATCTTATTCAGAAAGATCGCAAGACTTTGGAAGAGAACTATTATGTCATTAGCCAGCAAAAAAGAGAGATCGAAAATCTATACATACAAAAGACAAGACTAGAGAATAGCATTAACTCTATTCAGCTGAATAATGAAACATGTATCAAGGTTAAACAGATGGTTAAGCAGGAAATAGAAAGCTTTGTATCTAACCCTCGAAGGCTGATAAGATTGGCTCTTGCTTCTTTATTCGAATCATCAAGAAAACATCCTGGAAAATTCCAGGCTTTGTACTACAATATGCCTTCTCATTTATCAGTGGAACAAGTATTATCACAGTCATCCAGCAGTCAAAATGCAAGCCAGTATATAGATAGTGAGGATGAGGATGACACATTACTCTTAGATGAAGCTGAACACTCATACAACAGGATAGTAGATGCTATCGCAACCAGTTGCATTAATGAGATGCCTAAGGATACTCAGACATTACATATTCCTAGCATACAAGATTGTCCGCCTAAAGTTGAAGGCAATCATAATATTTTCGATACTAGAGACCTGTCTCAAGTTAATCTGGTGTACAATAATATTACATTCCAATTGCATCCTGGTTCCAACATAACAAATGAGACAAGTAGCGATTCAGATGGTCGGCCAAGAAAAGATAACTTAGATATCTCCTGTTTCCTCCAGGATCAACAAGAGTAAAGTTGCATCTAACATACTAAAATGAAATTGATATACTCTTACAGCTAATCCTCAAGGTATTGTCAAAGATTATTATGTTATTAAAGACACTAGGAAATAGAGAACATGTTAAAAGGAGATAGTATTGTCATTGTAATTATTATTATATCAGTACTATCAATTACCACTAGCTCCGTTATGATGACACAGAAACAACAACATATTACTTTTGCACAGCTTGCAGGACAAGAATTCGTAAATTCCAGTATTGAGGAGGCCTCAATACAGGAGTTCCCTGTTCCATTGGGCTCAAGGCCACATGATGTTGCTCCTATGCCGAACGGAACCTTAGTATGGTATACTGCTCAAGGTTCTGGTGAATTAGGAAGACTGGATCCCACTACGGGAGAGACGCATCATATTGCGCTGGGACAAGGTTCTGCGCCGCATGGGGTTATTATCGGACCAGACGGCGCTCCATGGATCACAGATGGAGGTCTGAATGCTATTGTACGTGTTGATCCTCTTACTGAAGAGGTTACAGTATATCCGCTGCCTATAGATTCTGGTTATGGTAACCTAAATACGGCAACATTTGATCATAATGGAACCTTGTGGTTTACCGGACAAAGTGGAATTTACGGACGCCTTGATCCACAGGTTGGAAAGATCGAAGTCTTCCAAGCACCTCGTGGTCCTGGGCCCTATGGCATCTCTACAACCACCAATGGCACAGTATACTATTCCTCCTTAGCAGGTAGTTATGTTGCTCGCATCAATTTAGAAAGTGGAAATAGTAGCGTATTGGAGCCTCCTACAGCCGACCAAGGAGCACGAAGAGTCTGGCCTGACTCTCAGGGTCGCATCTGGGTTAGTGAATGGAATGCAGGAAAGTTGGCCGTATATAATCCAATTACAGGAGAATGGAAGGAATGGCGAGTTCCAGGAGACAATCCGATGCCTTATGCTGTATATGTTGACGAGAAAGATATAGTTTGGTTAAGTGATTTTGGAGCAAATGCGTTGGTGCGTTTTAACCCCGCGGATCAAACATTTGAGGTGTTCACCCTTCCAAGTTCTGAAGCTAATGTAAGGCAAATCTTGGGAAGGCCTGGAGAGGTGTGGGGCGCAGAGTCTGGAGCAGACAAACTGGTAGTAATTACCACAAGTTCTAACTGAACTGCAAGGTTCGGGAACTGGAATATCTTCAACCTACCATTTACTTTAAATCTTTGGAATAACTGTGCTCGCACTGTCCCCGGTAAGTGTGGACTAAAAACCTTACATATATCTAAGTTTTATGTCATGTGGCTTCATCAATAAGCTTTCTTCAGATGAATATAAAGCCAATTTGACAGTGTCGTATATCAACCGTAGCAAATCCTAAGAAGATTTTAATTAATAAATAGGTTGCTTAGATTAGTATGCAATAGCGGTGTTAGAATAAAAGATTATTAGTCATTATTAATCACAGCCTGTATTTATAAGCAGTATATACAAAGAATTAGTAACTCTTAATAATCTTTGTACAATTCTCTTAAGCGTGTCAACAGTAGATCACTGTTCATGTAACCATACTGAAGAACAATGCAGAGAGAATAATTGTACTTGCTGTGATCACTAATACTAGACCATCTAGGAAAGAGGAGATCCGTCACTTTTTTTATTTACATTTTACCAGTTATCAGAAAAAATATTATGCACTCAATGAATTCTCATCAATGAAAAGTTTCAATATGAAATCTTGAATTATTCAATTTTACGTATAGGCTACTAAGGTATGATGGTCTTAGGGTATTAGAATGAAACATGGGTAAATGGAAATGCCTCGAGTAGCCTTAGACATTGCAGATATTATTATTCTAATCCATGTTATATAATGTGCAACCTCTCGGCGCACAATGGATGGTAAGGTCCTCCACTTTTACCTATTTTCTTGACGTATTTACTTCCTATTTTTATAAGTTCCCTGCAGTGATAACACAACACTCCCGTGGCCTTATTACCCGTGTCCAAACTTATTAGTTGTCGTTGATAGGCTAGGCGGTCTGTCCTATATCTTTGGTAATTATCTAGCCTCCGACTAGCATTCCTAATTATTGAAGTACAATCCTTTTGCCGTAAGACTCTAATAGCTATAATTCTCATAATCATCCTTAGTCTGGATTACCACTCGTTTCCATTCTTTGCTAAAATACCGTTCTGACTCAAGTGATAAGCATTCACCATTAAACTATTTATGGCTTCGATACTTCATTGCTGATATTTTATAATAGCCTGGCCTGGCTATGTGATGGTATTATACAAATCTTTCTTCCTAAACTCCAGCTCAATGACGTCACTTGTAAGCTTCTGTATCTTATTCGCCAATGCGGATAAAAGCGTCAGCATCGGATGACTAAGATATATGAAATTCCCTTAATAGAGTATAGGACTTTCAGAATCAGGATGATCTGAACATCATATGCATTTTGAAAAGCAATAAAAGGAAATAAAGAAGGTAAAGAGAGAAACTACATTTGAATACCTGCAAGTCGAAGTACTGTGACATGGCTATGGCCTTTACTCTATCGACATCTTTTGTTTTGATGATCTGGTTATAGAACTCCCAGGGATATTTGTCGCTAGCATCCCAGAGTCCGGCTATCTGGAGTCCACGCAGACCGAAGGAATCAGGATAAACGGGCATTAATTGAAACGTATCAACTATGAGCGGAGATGTAAAAGGAAGTATGAGATTTGTTAGTAAAAACTTATATGGAAAAAAAGGTTTGATGTATCTGTCCTAGCAGACAAGTACAGTTTATTTTTCCTTCTTCTTTTCTAGCATTTTGCTAAAGACTTTGTTGATTATTGGACCGAACTGTTTGGTTAGTGCCTCATCCTGTGCTTTGTGCTTGGCACAGACAAAACCACTATCCCAGACCTTGCCTTCCTTGTCAGTGTGAATGCCTCGGTCGTAGGTTCCCTTTACATACTTGTATGTAATCTTATTCCAGTCTTTCTTATCGTGGTTCCTAAAACAGTTCTGGCATAACTTGAGATGTCTTAGGATCATGTTTACCTCGTCCCATGCACTTTGATAGTATTTCTTGTAGTTCTCAGCATCCCGCTTGTAGTTGAAGTACTTGATTATCATCTGATACAACGCTGCTCTACAGAATGCTTCGTCGTAGTCCTTGACCTTCCAGTATCTTAACTCTTCTAGGTTGACTTCGATTTTCTGTTCTTTATCTTCGCTCATTATTTCACCTCCTGCTCTTTTTCCTATGACAGTCTGTCTGGCTTCCGGCATGACTTCGTCTAAAGCCATTATGTACTATTGGTCGTATACCTAATATATTCATTTTTGGTAACAAGTTTATAAAGTTAACTATTATTGGTAGTATTTTATGTTATGTTATCATTTATAGAAAATCACGCTCAAACTCTAGCGGTGATTGATAACCTTTCAGACTTACCTCGCAGAACTGATTGCCTAGTCCATACTCATCTGCTACGACCCAATAGTGATCTTCTATGACTTGACTCAAAAAGTCAGGGTTCTCTGGGAACCCTAATAAGGAGTCGACGACCTGTACGCTCTCTGGCCCAAATATGTTTACTCTCTTCCCAAAAATACATAGTCGGCGGCCTAATTACAGATTTCCTAATCGCTTTCGTAAAACTGCTCTGAAGATCTCATCTTTCATAACTTCTGCTGGTCGTATTGTTGAATCTGCCGTCTGGGTCTGCTTGAATAAGTAACTAGGAATCGGGTTCGGAAAATAGACACCCTGACGCTTTGAACGATTTATCAACACCGCCACCAAATATAGCAAATAGCTATCATCAGAATGAAAATGAAATACATAATAATCCTTCCCAGGTTGAACATCATCTCGGAAGGCTATCTCGGTAGGCGGCTTTATTTAGGTATAGCTCCTCTAGTATAATCACACCAGCTACGATAAAGCAGATCCTGTGAATTGCATCTAGATATATTATCAGCTGGATACCCCTTAACACATTCACTCATTATATCTTGTTCTCCAGCATCAATACAACGAAGAATATTCTCACAATCTAAGTATGAAGGCGCTGTTCCCTCCATACACATTCTCTTAAGTTTTTCTTTTAGACAATCTATTTCAATGCAATTATTGTCAGTTGAATTATCTAATCCCATAACAATAGTCATTTCCATGAAAAAGCTCAGCACAATGATAGCGCCTATACAACTACCAACTACGACGCTCTTTATCTCTATATTTATTAGTGATGACATCTATCTCAACACCCTTAGTCTGTTACACCCTTACAATATGCATCTTCTGGTTTTACAAAACCTCCTGCATCGCAGATATCTCCAACGGTCTTGAAGAATTTGGGATCATTATAGTTGAGACAGTATCTTTCTGGATCTTGATCTTTGAAACATCCACCAGGAGAATTACAAATTTCTGTTGGTTTTTTATTAGTAGCATTATGCAGGAATTCAGTACAGGCTGGATCATCTGGATTGTCAGGGCAGTAAAGCTCATGCCCTTCAATTATTAATTCGCAAGTATCCTCTCTATTACCCTCTACTGATTCACAGCCTGCTCTGAATCCATATCTGTATGCACTATTATATTCAGAACATCCATGATCTCTATCCTTATTG
>Ga0105091_10001016_pt1 | contig 12089 bp, 12 predicted proteins | sample PPLLak1March2015_FD_87022 | JGI IMG/M metagenome (GOLD analysis project Ga0105091, IMG submission 87022) | Freshwater sediment microbial communities from Prairie Pothole Lake near Jamestown, North Dakota, USA - PPLs Lake P7 Core (1) Depth... | ecosystem: Environmental > Aquatic > Freshwater >... | reverse complement strand
TCGTCATTCTCTGGAATTTGCTGCCGCTATAAAGCCTGAAAGAGGCAGTAAAAAAATAGAAGGAAAACAAGACAGAATAACCTTACTGGTTGTATCCTGACCGTTCCTGTCACGCTCGCTTGCGAGCGGCCTTTCCCGGTAAAAAGAAGAGGACAGAAAAAGAAGATACTACAAGATTTTCCTATAAAGTTCTGAAACGTGAGTAATTTACTCTAATTCCGCTATTAAAGGCATATGATCACTCAAAGATATCCAATCTTCATATTTACCAACAGAGAATGATTTTGTTTTATTAACAATATCATTCGGTGCAAATATATAGTCTATATGATAAGGATTCTTCATATTTTTCCTAAAATATAGTGTCGGTTCCTTCTCAGTCCCGAATTTTACTTTTGTAAAGGTATGATACATACTGAATATTTCGAATTGATTTAACAGATTAATTACATCAGTGAGTGTTCCATGAAGAGGATATTTCTGATGCTCCTCATCCCAGATAACGTTCCAGTTAAAATCACCTGCAATAATTGTTGGAGATTTGAGCAGATCTTTATAATAATTCAATGATTTCCAAACTTCTCCAATGTATCTCCTTCTTGGATCCTCGATATTATTCTGCGACCAGATAGCAATAAGATTCATGGCTTCACTGCCGTCCACTGTGACAGGAAGGACATATTTGTAATCTCTGCAATCGGATTCGTGGATTGTAATTTCGATGTCATTAAAACCAAAAATAGCCAGACCCTTATTTTTGTTATCGCCTATCCATAAAACATTATTATAAAATTTATTATTGAATTTGTCTGGATGTTCACATTCTGGAACTATTAATAAATCAGGCTCATAAGTAAGAATTTGTTCGTACTTCTTCCTAAAAGCCATATTACAATTCCAGGTTATAATTCTCATACAAAGGCTATTGATACAACCTTTAATTACTAAAAGACTTTGACCTTAAGTTAGAAAGAGTGTTAATTATAAGAGCAGGAATCTAGAGTAAAACATCTTGTTACCAGTTAATTAAGAAAAAGCCGTCCGCGAGCGGACGGTGAGAACATGGGGAAGAAAAAACTTAAAAGACCCGGAAATCGAAAGGTAATTCAAAAACTCTGCTTGAGAAACGAGTACGAGTGTCACGAGTGGAATTCCTGAATTCATTCTAGAATTCCGTACCCTAATGCGTATACGCCGGCGTACAGCAGCAGAGAATTTTCAGCGGCGTGTTTCCTGTGTTTTAAATTCTGTGGAATTCCTGACGCGATAAAAATGTAATTATAATTATTTTTATCCCCAAAGATTTTTCAAAGAGGAGGCGTGGATTCATCTTCCTGCAGAAGTTCGGAAAACAGCATGGGACAGTCCGGGATTTGCTCAATATTTATCATAATCAAATTAAAGTAATATGGGCCTCCGCGTTTGATGTCCACAGGAGCAGGGTCAACGAATTCCCAGATATCGACAGGATGGTTGAGATAAAAAGTCTCAAGTTCCGGATCATTCGAATATTTCCTGGATGGGAAGCCTATAGCATGGATTCTGGAATCTAAAAGGGATTCTGTCCCCGCATTCAGAATAAATGCAAAAAAGAAATATTCCCCATGGGGAAGATCAAGCATGAACTTGATGTCCGTGCGAAGTTCGGATAACAGAAGGTTCTGCGTTCCTTTACTGTACACCATAAGCAGCAGTGCCTTGTCTTTAAAAAGGAGTTCCTCTACCGTATCTGGCAGGAAAAGGTCCCCGAAGACCAGCTCAAAATGCTCATAACTCGGAGCCGTGAAATCATTCCTTACAAATAACAGGCCGTCCGGGCTCAAGAGCGAATAACCCAGATTACCCTCGAAATCGATTATTGGATATTTCCCTGTAGAGACTTCTCCCCAGAATCCATCAAGAGCCTCGTTATCCATCCGGGATAACAGGTGTATACATGTTCCGACAGCAATATCTTTCAGCACAAACCCCCCTCGTATGCGGCAAATCGCCTTATATCAAAGATATACAGGCAAGAAACTCTTTATCAAAACTACAGTACAGGTTATTATTCCAAATTCACATGTTATTTTATTCAAACTGCAGGTTATTTTACTCAAATTTATATGTTATTTTACTCAAATTGCAGGTTATTATATCCAAAGTTTATATACAAAGGATATTATATAAATGCATGACCCGTGAAAAAAGAATCTGAAAGACTGAAACTGTACTCTGTATTTCAAAAAATCAAAATATGTAACTTAAAAAGCACGCACCTGAAAAAAGAAGTTAAAGTCCGGAGAACTGATTGATAAGTTTTCCAGGGAAATAGCCAGGCTTTGCAGCAACGGTTTCCACATCAGCATACTGGCCGGACCTGGATTTTAAGCCGCGTTCCGGCAAGGCTTGATTTGAGCTTCGATTTTAAGGATATCGCAATCAGCCCTCCTGGCAGCCTCAAGCTTTTTCCAAAATTATATTACCAAAATTATAAGTTCTTCATTTCAAGGGTCTTAATCCCTTCCTGTTTATTCTGGGTATTCATAAGCATCTCTTTTATCCTGGCCCAGATTTTCCTGACCTGATTTGCAAATTCATTTTCATCTGCGTACTTACTGTTGTTAGCATACTCAATCACGGTTTGTTTATGAAGCATTGCCTTTGTTGCAATGTCATTATACGGAAGCCTGCCAAGTACCGGAATTCCAGTATCGGTACAGAATTCTTCAATCAAGCGGGTAGTCTCTTCATTTATATCATATTTGTTGATGCAAACAACAGCCGGGATCATGAAGTGTGCAGCAAGTTCAAGGACTCTTTTCAGATCGTGGATTCCGGAAACCGTAGGTTCGACTACCACCAGAACCAGGTCTGTCCCTGTGGTAGCTGCAATAGCTGAACAGCCTGTTCCAGGAGGCCCATCAATAATAATCAGGTCCTTATGGCACTCCTCTGCAAGTTTCTTTGCGTTGCTTCGAACGGCGCTTACAAGTTTTCCACTTGCCTCTTCCCCAATACCGAGCCGTGCATGAGCCATTGGCCCAAAGCGGGTTTCGGAGTAAAAAACCTGACCTGAGACCCTTTTTCCCATGGAAACCGCCCCTTCGGGACAAACAACGGTGCAGACAGCACAGCCCTCGCATCTGTAAGGGTCAACCCCAAAATTCTCATTTACCGCCCCATACCTGCAAAATTCTCTGCATTTTCCGCACTTAATACAGAGTTCCAGGTCAATCCTGGCAACCTCAAGGCCACAGTAGTCTTCTTTTTCCAGAATCCCGGGTTCTAAGATAAGGTGCATATCAGCTGCATCCACGTCGCAATCTGCAATAACAGCATTTTCCGCAAGCGAGGCAAAAGCTGCCGTAAGGGTTGTCTTTCCAGTCCCGCCCTTTCCACTGATTACAGTAAACTGCATCATGTTCTCGCTTCCTCTTTACCTGTAAGCTGGAGTTTTATTGCCTCAAACATGCCGAGAAACTTCTCATTCCATTCCGGCATTTCTCGAACAAAGGGAATGCCCCGGGAATAGAGTTCTGCAATTTTGCGATCATTTGGGATCTTGAGGAGGACCGGGATTCCTTCGGCTTTGCAGTATTCTTCAACCCTTGAGTCCCCTAACCCGTACCGGTTAATGACCACCCCAAAGGGAATTTTCATCGCCCTTACAACGTCTACAGCAAGCCTGAGGTCGTGGAAACCAAAAGGGGTTGATTCAGTCACCAGCACACAATAACTCATGCCTTCAATAGAGGCGACGACCGGGCAGGCAGTTCCGGGGGGGGCATCGAGAATTGCAGTTTTCCGGTCATCGATGTATTTCTTGAGCGTTTTGATAACAGCCGATGTCATTGTTTCCCCGATATTTAGAAGCCCCCTGTAAAACTCCAGGGAACTCCCTTCTTTTGCTTTCTCGATTACTCCAAGAGGTCTCTTAGATTCTCGGATTGCCTTTTCCGGACAGAGAATAGTACATCCCCCGCACCCATGGCAGAGAGAAGGGAAAAACAGAACCCTGCCAGGAAGTGCAGCCAGGGCGTTATAACGGCAAAAGTCCGAACACTGCCTGCAGATATTGCATTTTTCCTGATAGATTACAGGCACCGAGCAAACGACATCTTCCACTTTCTCAAGATCAAACCCAAGAAAGAGATCACAGTTAGGCTCTTCTACATCGCAGTCAAAAAGTTGTACATCTGAGAGAGCAAGGGCAAGATTTAAAGAAACCGTGGTCTTCCCGGTCCCTCCTTTTCCGCTTGCAATTGCAATTTTCATATTTGGTCTCCATGTTATTCCATAGGAGCTGTGATTTCTTCGAGGTCCTGGAACCTGTCGAGGACGTTTCTGACAGTGTCTGCCCCGTCGGGAATTCGCAGAATCTTTATAAAATTTTCCCGGAGCATGTAATAGGGACCCTCCGCGACAGTTCTTACCGCAAGGGCGTTTGCCTTTTCCCTAGCGATTAAGTCCACTGCTTTCACGCCTCTTTTCTTCTCAGAATTGGAAAATAGGTTTTCGAGAATTTGCCAATCTCCGACCCTGCCCTCTTCAAGCTCTACAAAGAGAAAATAAGGAGCTTTTCCGATATGCTCCGAAAGCTTTGCTTGAAGCCCATTCCTATCGAGAACGGGTAGAGCTAGCCTTAAATTCTTCCTGTGTGCAGGCCTTACATTGACAACAATATGCTCCAGGTTTTCCACTTCCTTTCTAACAGCCTTTTTGATATCCTCTGAAAGCAGTTCTACTCTTTTCAGGTCGGCTTCACCCTCCACTTCAACCGTGGCTTCTCCAAAGACCACAAGTCCGGATTTTCGGAGTTTCAGGTCCTCAAGTTTTATCAAACCAGGGATATTGAGTATGTTTTTTTTAATCCTCTCACTTTCCTCTTCATCGAGCCAGGCATCCATCAGGGTGAGCACTGCATCCCTGGCACTTTCGATCCCCATTTTGAAGATCAAAAGAGAAATCACAATAACACCCAGGCTGTCAAGTTCCGAAACCCCCAGTATGGAGCCGAGGACTGCCACAACCACAATCATCGAAGAAAAGACATCCGTATAAGAATGTCTTGCATCAGTTATCAGGGCCTGGGAATTGATCCTGGTACCTACATTTCGTTTATATATGGAAAGTCCGTAGATCACAAACACCGAAAAAACAGCTGTCGCAAGGGCAAGCCCCTGAAATTCAATCCGGGAAGTGGTATTTACGTCTGCAAAGCCCTCTTTTAGCAGTTCAACACCAGTAAACAGGATTAATAGAGAAACAAAGAGAGCTACAATATTTTCTGCTTTGTAATAACCATAAGGAAAACGCTTCCCACTGCTTTTAAGGCTTATCTTGAGCCCAACCCAGACTGCCAGAGAGGCAAAAATGTCCAGACTCGTGTGGACAGCATCCGCAAGCAAAACTGTGCTTCCGGAGTAAATACCCACAGCCCCTTTAAGAAAAGCGAGGAATGCAAGCGCCAGAGTTGCGTTCCTGGATGCTTTAACCCCGAGTTTCAAGTTTTCCTGCGCAATCATTTGAAAATCCGTTTAAAGACGAGTCATCGCTTCATCCCATAATTTAGAATATTGAAGCTGTAGAAAATTAAGTATTTTTGGCACTCTCTGGAAGTCTCTCTGGAAGTAATAACTTGCGATTTCAGTGGTGGTGATGTTCCTCATGCCCGTGTTCAGTACATGAATTCTCAGCAGTTGCGTTCTGGAGTTTTCCTGCTTTCCAGGCCTCAAATGTATCTCTTACTGTGCCGCCCGCCCCCACAAAAACCTTAATTCCGTAGGATTCGAACATACTAACCGCCTTGAATCCAAGCCCGCCACATAGCATGATATCCACTCCATTCTGATTAAGGTATTCGGGTGGCAGTCCGACACCTCCCATGTGCTCACTGGTGTTAGGAATTACCGTAACTTTATCGGTTTCTGTATCTATTATGGTGTAAGTCGGAGCTTTTCCGAAATGCGGTTCAACAATTCCTTCCAGCCCGTTTTCATCTTTTGTAGGAATACTTATTTTCATAGAATCACCTGCATTTTTATCATTTTTATCAATCAGTGGCGTTTATTGATTGCATTGATCTGTATTCTCAGTGTTACACAACTGTTTAAGTTATTAAGATGCCAAGAATTTATGCCGTTTTTTACACATGGAGGAATGTGTCTGTTTTATAGATTCTGTTTTATTTAACTTTATCAAGATTAGTGCTTACATGTCTCTGCCCATTCCCTTTCCCATACCACCTCCTTTCATTCCCCTTCCCTTACCATCTCCCTTTTTCATGCCAAAGCCAGGAGTGCTATTGGGACTGCGGATTGATTGAAGTTCTCCAGCTTCATACTGTGTGATAGCCTCCCGAACTGTACCCTTTGCCCCGACCTGAACATCGATACCAAGCTCTGCGAAAATAGAAAAAGCATTGGGGCCCACCCCGCCTGTTAAGAGTACACCGACGCCTGCGTTTGCAATAGCTTCTGCTGCCTTGATACCAGCCCCGCCAGAAGCTGCTGCACCTGCGTTTGATATGGATTCTACAGATCTGGTTTCAGGGTCATAAATTATAAAGTAGCTGCATCTCCCAAACCTGGGGTCCACTTCGGAGTCGAGCCCTTCATCACTAGCTGTTACGCAAATTTTCATTCTTTTTACTCCGTCTGTTTCCTTTGTGACCATCTATGTCCAAAAGTTATGGAATCCCATTTTCTCACATATGAGTGAAAGTATTTATACATTTCTATTAGAGTAGGAGTTATTACATTTATCCTGCGTTGCATAATTAGCTGTCAAAAAGAGATGCAGAGTAAGTCCGAAATATTAGATTCTTTTTGAAAAAAAGACGGATATCAGGAACTCAAACCATCAGGAGTTCCTCTATCAGAACCTGAACTTGTATCCTTATCGTGGGAGAACCCTAAGCTTTCAAGCCCTTAGATCTCGAATTTTGATTCAAAGATATATTTTTCCAATGGAATCTCAAAAAGAGTTTTTTGAAGGAGCTGAAAACAGCCCGGATGAAAATTGATCTTTAGACCTGTATCCAGCATCCACTATTGAATTCCTTATATTTTAGAAATCGGTCCATCCTCAGCCAGCTTCCCAAGGAAATAACCAGGTTTTGCAGCAATAATTTCCACGTTAGTATACTGGCCGGGTTTTAGATTCGAGCCGCTTATGACAACCGGGCGGTAGGAGTCCGTGCGGGTGAGAACATCTCCTATTTCCGTATATTTCGAGACAAAGGCCTGGCCTTTCCAGCCGATCAATGCCTGCTTGGATTCAAGCTTGATCTGCTCGCAGATTTTATGCAGGCCGTGGGAACGCTGAACGGAAATCCGGGAGTCAAGGTTTCGGAAGGAAAAAGCTTTCGTATGCGGGCGGGGAGAATATCTTGAAATATTGACCTTTTCGGGGCGGTATTTCTGTGTCCATTCGACAGTTTCTCTGAAATCTTCATCGGTTTCATCGCAAAAGCCGACAATTATGTCGGTGAAGAGAGAGAGGTCTTCGAAACGGGCACGGAACTTTTTAATGATTATGTCCACTGAATCCATTTTATGCAGACGGTTCATTTTCTTCAGGACCGGGTGGGAAGCGGACTGGATCGGAAGGTGAAGTAGTTTGAAGATTTTGTCGGAATCAAAAGCGTCTACCAGGTCATCGAGGATAGGAAGGACAGAGAAAGGGTTCATCATTCCTACCCTCACTTTGAAGTCCCCTGGGATTTCCGAGATCATACGCAGTAGTTCCGGAAGTTTGACTCCTGTATCCATTCCGTACTGGCTGTCGTCCTGGGAAGTGAGCCAGATTTCCCTGCACCCCTCTGCAACAGCTGCGCGTATATCTTCGACTATCTCATCCGGCGGAAAAGAGCGCAGTTTGCCTCTTGCATGCCTCACAATGCAGTAAGAGCAGGCGAAATTGCAGCCCTGGGAGATCTGGCAGATATGAATATTCGGATTGGAGCGTTCGCGCGGAACATTGAGGAAGCCCAGGGGTTCGGAAGTCCGGAGCTCAAGACGTGTTCCTCCTGGCAGGCCTTTCTTTTTGTTCTGTTCAATTGAGGAGAGAAGCTCACCAAGACGGGAAACCGCATTTACTCCCAGGATATGGGCTTCGGGATTTGCGTGAAGAATATCTTCAAGCTGCACCTCGGGCATGCACCCGGAAACGACTACCTGCACGCCTCGCTCACCCATCCTTCGGATTTTGTAGAGGATTTTTTGTTCTGTGGTGTACTTGACTGTGCAGGAGTTACAGATATAGACCTCTGCCTGATCGGCAGTCTCGGGACCCAATAGTTTGTGCCCGAGCCTTTCGATGCTTGCCTTCATAATCTCGGCTGATGCCTGGCTTGCCGAACAGCCAAAACTCTCAAGATAGACCTTCATATTCTGACTCTAAACTCTATGTTTTTTAATTTATATTTTTTAATTCTGTACATTTTAATTCTATACTTTTTAAGCCTATATTTTTAATTCTATGTTTTAAATTCCAGATTTTTAATTCTATGCTTTAAATTCCAGATTTTTAATTCCGGGTTTTTAAATCGGTATTTCTTTAAAATCCGCGTTTTAAAAAAGAACGAAAAAGAAGAGGATAAAGGGTTTACAGGTAGAGGGGAGTGTCCCGTTTATCCTTTATATAGATACTGTCTGTAAACCGGACAGCCCCGGATGCGCCCATTGAAATCGTGTGCACCCTTGCGTCTCCGCCGCCGAACAGATTGACTTCCCGCAGAAAATGGCCTGGAGTTACAGCTGTAGCTGAAAAGATCACATCATTCCCGGGTACAAGCTTATCGGTATCAAGGATATCGTTGAGGTTTTGGAAGTTAATTCCCATTTTTTCGAGCCTGGGCATTTTTTCTTCGATTTCTTCATCGATCTTGTCCTGGCTCTTCCCGTTTGCAACCGTGGGAAGCACAAGCCTTGCAAGAATCTTTCCGCCAAGGGTCTTGATTGCAGCCGCTGTGAGCACGGCTTCACCCGAGCCGCCTGCGCCCATTACCATATGAATGCCTGACCCGCGGATCGCAGTTGCAACCCCTGGCATGAGGTCTCCGTCGCTGATCAGCCTTACACGGGCGCCTGCTTCCCGAATCTCGGTTATTTTCTGGGCGTGCCTGGGCCGGTCAAGAATTACAACAACAAGCTCTTCAATACTTCTTCCGAGAGCCTTTGCGACTATCTCAAGATTATGCCTGACAGGGGCATCCAGATCAATTTTTTCACCAGGGTGGTCTTCTTCATAACGTACTACATCCGGCCCGACAACAATCTTGTCCATGTAAATATCAGGCCCGTGGAAAATTCCTCCCCTTTCCGCCATTGCCATAACTGCGACGGAACCAGGGCTGCCATCTGCGGCAAGGTTTGTCCCCTCAAGCGGGTCGACCGCAATATCGACTTCGAGATTCCCCTTTCCTGTGCCTACCTGCTCCCCGATATAAAGCATGGGAGCTTCGTCCCTTTCTCCTTCCCCTATCTTGATTATGCCTTTCATATCAAGCTTGTTCAGCATTCTTCGCATGGAGGCGACTGCTACCTGATCGGCAAAACTCTTATTTCCACGTCCCATCTGGTATGCTGCGGCAATAGCAGCAGCTTCGGTCACCTGAATAAGTCTGGGCAATAACTCACACTCAATAGGCCCTGAACAATCGATCATTTCTTCTACGGTCTTCGGATGAGGTATAATAATCAACTCCCATTTTCTGCTTGCGGATAATCTGCTTCCTGATAACGAAATTCTTTTTCGTCAATATACTCTGGATATTTATGTGATCTCTTAACACAATACTATATTAAAGAATCTATTGGCCGAACCGGAATCAGGTATTTATGTTATAAGCATTCATCAAAGAAAGTCCTGTATATAGAGGGCCTTCACGCAGGCCTCAAAATAAAGCATGCAGATAAGAAGTATAAAAAAATGGCTAAAAAACTCGGCTTGAAAATGCTAAAAAGCCTGGTTTAAGCTGCTAAAAGCCTGGATTAAAGCTAATGAGAAACCTTGAATAAAGCCTGATCTGAAGCATGACTTATAAAAGCCTGACCTGAAACACAGCTTAGAGCGTGATTAAAACAGCAGTTTTCTGCTCTATTACTTCAAGGGGAAACACCCGTGAGAATTCACTGTCTTCAACACCTGAAAAACGAGACCCTGGGAAACATAGGGGCCTGGATAGCCAGAAAAGGATACAAACTTACGAAAACTCTGCTGTACGAAGACTCACTTTTTCCCGACTCTGGAGAATTCGATCTGCTCCTGATAATGGGCGGCACCATGAGTGTCTACCAGGAAGAGGAGTACCCCTGGCTAAAGCCTGAAAAGGAATTTGTAAGAAAAGTGATCGGAATCGGAAAGCCCGTGCTTGGAAGCTGTTTTGGGGCTCAGATGATTTCCGAAGTGCTGGGCGGAAAAGTTACGGAGAATCCGTATAAGGAAATCGGCTGGCACAGGGTACGGTCTATGGAAGGGAAGAGCCCGGGCGAGAGAAGAATTTCGAAACTTCCATCCTGCATGTTTCCGGAATTTACGGGTTTTATGTGGCATAGGGACACTTTTGAAATTCCAGCCGGCGCAATAAAGCTTTTTGAAAGCGAGGCCTGCCCGAACCAGGGATTTATTTACAATGGAAACGTTCTTGGGCTGCAATTCCATCCCGAAGCCGACAGGCAGTGGATAAGAAACCTTATCAGGGATTCGGGGCACGAGCTTGTTTCAGGAAAATATATCCAGTCCGAAAAAGAAATATGCGGACAGGAAAACTCTTTTGAAAGCTCCAGAAACCTGACTTTTTCTCTCATGGACTGGTTTGAAGAAAAGTATAAAAGAGAAAACTAGGGTATCAAAAGGAATTGACGTGGGAGCGAGAAAGTAAAGTGTAAAAGAGAAGATGAGTTAAAAAAGAAAAATAAACTGCGAAAGAGAAAATAAGTTGGAAGAGAGAAAGTAAAGTATAAAAAGAGAAAGTAAGATGGAAAAAAGCTAAAAAAACTCCGAATTCAGCTTCGGATTACTTTTTACTTTACAAAATCTGCCAGCGCCACCCTCTCAATCACGAGTTCGGGGATATGTTCTTCCCCTGAGGCTTCAATTTCGGCATCTGTAACGCCGAACAGGAAAAGAATTCCCTGCCTTTTGGAACCCGAATAAGCAAGCAATTCGGAACAGGGCTTTTCGAGAACCAGTTTTCGGATTGCAGAGAGAGCCAGAACCAGATTGTCCATTTTACCAAGTAACACGAATACTGCATTGTTTTCCCCTTCACGCAGACCTATTGAAAAACTCCTCTCAATCTGCCTTTCTCCGGATGCATACCGCATAATCTCGATTCCGGGGTCTTTTGCTATATTTCTGCCCGCAGCGACTGCCCGGAGAGCTTTTCCCACTGCAAAATGAAGATGCCTTTCGCCTGCAATAAGGTCTGCGTTTAAGCCCTGGATAACGACTTCGTTTTCGGAAGCTATCGAATTTATTGTTTTTAGAAAGTCAGAAAGCTTCGGGATACTTACATTCCCGCAGATTACCTGGATTTCCCTTTGCATTTCCATATTCCTGCCATAGCGCGGGCTTTACAATAAGGATTTCGGTTGTAGGAGAAATTAGTGAGTAAAGGCTCATAAAATCCAGGAATGCTTATTCTTTCAAACACGCGTCATTCCATTCAGCGAGATAATAGCGATTCTATCTATATATTATCGGCATTGCCAGGATTGGCTGACCAGTTTTTCTTTAACCTGATTAATTACTGGCATTGTTTTTTTCACATTGATGTTATGCTCTTTAAGCTGGAATAATAGGTTTCAAGCAGAAAGGAGGGACGAGATGGCTTTATTCTATTAGTATATTGAACGAATCAGTGTATTCTTATGAAGCCCTACGGAATGAAAGAAAAAGCTATAGAAAAATAATATTTCTGAGGATATAGATATGAAACCCCGAATAAGTAGTACTGGCTTTTAATTAATATTGGATTCTTATTTATATTTCTCTAGTTATTATATTTATTAGATCACAAAATTCTGGTAATACAATTTGAAATCACTTTCACAGGCATATAATTATCAGCATAGTGTAAAGTGAAGGTCGAAGGAATTTTC
>Ga0105091_10001015_pt1 | contig 12094 bp, 11 predicted proteins | sample PPLLak1March2015_FD_87022 | JGI IMG/M metagenome (GOLD analysis project Ga0105091, IMG submission 87022) | Freshwater sediment microbial communities from Prairie Pothole Lake near Jamestown, North Dakota, USA - PPLs Lake P7 Core (1) Depth... | ecosystem: Environmental > Aquatic > Freshwater >... | reverse complement strand
TTGTGTTTTGTACTTCTTTCTTTCTCCCCTCCCCCCGCTCTTTGATTTATATTTTTCAGCCCTGTTGGCGCAGGTGCTCATGTTTCATCGTCACTTTTATCACTAAGAGTCCCTGTTTCCCCATTGAGCATTTGTTTGGCTCTGTCTGCCCTCAAATAATTGAGCGCATAATATTCTGTTTGCAGTGGCTCAAGTTCAGTCACCTGCATCTTAGCTTCCAGCTCCGACTTTTCCTTCACTGCAAGTTCGTCTCGAGGCGCGATCCACACCACGTTGCCATTCTTGCGTTTATCCAGACCTTTTGCATTCAGAATGATGTCCAGTGCCTGGTCCCATGGAACATCCTTCAGCCGTAAAGTCAGGGAGCCGGACACCGAATCACTGGTAATGATATTCAGGTTAGTAAAGTCGGCGATAACCTGAAGTACTGTGCGCACCTCCACATTCTGGAAGTTCAGCGAAAGTTTCTCTCCTGCATAGCCCTGTTTCCCGCTTGCCACCATTTTATTTGGGTCTTCAACAACTTTCTTTACATCCACGATAAATTGCCGGTCAGCCTGGTAGGCAGAGTATTCCCACAAACCCTGTGGCTCGATCACCATGCGAGCATTTTTTCCCTGGCTTGAAGTGGCAAGCGCTTTAACCGGTGTGCCGAAATCAACCACATCGAGCCTGCGCTCAAGTTTGGCTGGCAGTTTTGCATCCAGGAATTCCACCACCAGATTCTTACCCACTTTGCGAATATCGATTCCCGTGTTCGAATCGGAAAGGTCGACAACAACACGACCTTCTCCGTTGCTACCGCGGCGGAAATCAATATCGTTCAGGCTATGGGTTTGTTGTCCAGTTGCGGTTGTGCCACCGGATTCGGCAAATCGCGTGGTCACGTTTGCATTCGAGACGATAGCCGGAGAACTCTGCAAAGTGACGTACAAATCCTTGCCATCCATGCGGGTTTCATATCCCACCGGTTTTGCAAGATTCATAACCAGACGCGTACGGTTCCCAGCTTGAACAATATTCACGGTACGCAAAGTTCCCTGGCCCACCTCCACCATGTTTTTGCCAAGCGCATTGATAGTGCCAGGAAAATCCAGGGCAATACGGGGTGGGTTATTCGTCGTAAAACCGACGGGAGGCGACGTCAATGCCTGATTCAAACTAACCTTGACTTCAATCTTTCCACTTTGAAGCGTGGTGTAAGTGACATTTTCGATGTTATTTTGTCCAGCGATTGCAGTTGTAGCATCGCCATCAGCAGCAACGGAGACCGTTGCAACTCCCGTGAATAGTATGGCGCACGCCATACCGAACACCGTTTTCATTATCAAATTCGATCTAATCATGGCGCCCTCTATTTATTCTGTTGACCCGCATTCGATTCTTCAACCATCATTAAGCTGCTTGGCTTTTCACTCCAGTCGCCCGCGCTATCCTCGATTATTTCGGTTAGTTTGACTTCTTGTTCGCTTATGTTGGTGATGTGACCGAAGTTGACGCCTATGTAGTTCCCAATCTTTACCCGGTAAAGACTATTATCCGGCGCCTTGATCAAGGCATAGATCACCTTGTTTTGTTGCAAGGTGCCTACCATTTTTAACTTTTCCAGCTCGAAGGATTCAAGCGGCTCCTTACGACGATTCAGATCCGGCTGAAAACCTCCGCTGCCTCCCACCGATGGCTTGAGTTTTCGTGGCGTGAATGGGCTTGGCAAATTGAACGCCTCGTAAGGAAAAGGCTCATATGGCTTTACCTCGGGCAATGGCTCTACCTTGCCTCTCATCCCTTGGCCCGCATCGCGTACAAACTGATCAAGATCATCATACTGGCCACTTCCACACCCCACCATGCCCAGCGACAAGGCGGAAATTATCAACCATCTCATTTTTTCGCCCCCCCAGCACCCTTCTTCTTGCTATCCGCAGCCGGTTTTTTCTGAGCAGAGACCTCGACTTCATCCAAATAACGGAATGTTGTTACCACACCATCCATCGTCAGTCTTCCATCCTTGGCAGGCTCAATTTTAATGTCGTTCAGCGTCACGATACGTGGCAATTGGGATATATCACTGGCAAAGTGGCCCAGGTCATGATAACCCCCGGTCACCTTGATCGTCACCGGTAATGACGCATAAAACTCCGTCATGGTTTCGCTCGGCGCTGGCTTGAATAACTCGAATTCCAATCCACGACCCAATCCAGCCTGATTGATATCAACCAAAAGTGCATCCATTTCAGACTTGTTTGGCAACTGCTTGAGTAACGCGCCAAAGGACTGGTCAATCTCCTTGAGTTGCTGGCGATAAGTATCAAGATTGACGGCTTGTTTCTTCTTGGCCAGGAAGGTGTCGCGCAACTTGGCCTCCTCCTGTCGTGCCGTATCGAGTTGCTCCAACTGAGTTTGCCAGTCGAACCAATAACCTGCAAACACCACGGCCACAAGCAACAACAATAACACTGCAATTTTAGGCAAAACAGGCCAACCACCGATATCCTTCAGATTCAGGGTTTTCAACTCTTCAAGGTTAAGGTTCATGCCTTCTTGTCCCTGAAATTGGCAGACGTTGATGATTTATTGTCAACCGGATTGCTGCCAGACTTTGAGTCCTTGCCTTCGGCGGCCTTCGGGGGAGTGAGCTTGATATCTAGAGAGAACTCGCTCACGCGCAAATTGTTCTGTATGACGGCTTTGGTTTCTATTAACGCAGGCGCTTCCATCCACGGCGAGTCATCCAGGCTACGCATCAAGGAAGCCACTCGCGCATTGGATTGCGCATAGCCCACCAGTTTGACGTTGTTGCCTTTTCGATCTATCGATTTCAAATAGACACCGTCAGGCAATTCGCGCACCAGTTGATCAAGCAAATGCACAACCATGGAGCGGTCAGACTGCAACGACTCAACCACTTTTTTGCGGTCAAGCAAAGCCTGCGTCTTAATCTTGAGTTCGTTGATTTCCTCGATCTGCTTGTCAAGCTTGGTTATTTCGGCCGTAAGGAAGCTGTTCCTCCCCTGCTGGTTATCTATTTTAGAGGCAATGACAGTATGCCCGGCAACGGCGACAATAGCGCCAAGACCCAAAACCAGGCCAGAGAGCACGATGAACTGGCGCTGCTGAGCCGCCCGTTTTTGTTCGCGGTGCGGCAGAAGATTGATGCGGACCGTCATGAATCGAACCTCCGCAGAGCCAAGCCACATGCGATCATCAACGCTGGTGCGTCAGCGGTCAGCTGCTTGGGTTTGACACGAGAAGACAAGGCCATGTTAGCAAAAGGATTGGCAATCATGGTACTAACCTGCGTCCGGCTAGCCACCACTTCGTCAAGCCCTTGAATCATGGCGCAACCGCCCGCGAGAAGAATATGATCCACCCGGTTGAACTGAGTGGAGGAAAAGAAAAACTGCAACGCGCGCGCCACTTCCAGCGCCAGGGTATCCATAAAGGGTTGCAATGTTTCCGGCTCGTAATTATCCGGCAACCCACCTTGGCGCTTGGCAATCTCGGCTTCTTCAACCGAAAGACTGTAGCGACGCTGGATTTCCTGTGTCAGTTGATTACCGCCGAAATTTTGTTCACGCAAGTACACCGATAGATTGTTATGCAGCACGTTGATGTGCGTCATGGCAGCGCCGATATCAACGATTGCCACTGTCTGATCCCGGCCTCCGCCCGGCAACTGCCGTGCGATCAGATCATAGGAAGCCTGTGTTGCATAGGACTCAATATCCATCACAATCGGTTTGAGTCCCGCCGCTTCAGCAGCAGCCACGCGGTCGTCAACCTTTTCCTTGCGCGACGCGGCTATCAGCACCTCCACCTCGTCTGGATTGTTTGGCGCAGGGCCGATGATCTGAAAATCCAGATTCACTTCATCGAGGGCGAAGGGTATATATTGGTTGGCTTCGGTTTCCACCTGAAGCTCCAGCTCATCATCTCTTAAGCCGGCTTGAACGACAATTTTTTTGGTGATCACCGCCGCGGAAGGCAGCGCCAGAGCAACGTGCTTGATGCTGCTCCCCATCCGCTTCCACGCGAGCTTGAGTGTCTCGCCCACAGCCTCGAGGTTAACAATATTACCGTCCACCACCGCATCTTTTGGCAACGACTCAATGGCATAGCGCTCTATGCGGTAAAGATCCTTGCCCGCTTCAGCAAGCTCAACCATTTTTACTGAAGAAGAACTGATGTCCACACCTATTAAAGGTGGCGACTTGGCTTCCAGAAAATCGAATCGCAAGTAAATTTCCCCTTCCGCATGGCTTAGTTAGAAGCGATACGTATAATTTACATTAAATGCTATCAGCAACTATACACCCTGTAAACTAAATTTATGCAAGTTTTCTTTTGCTGTATTTTACCGTCTATAATCTGGTACGACTTATTACATCATACTTTTTCTAGAAAATCTCAATTATGGCTCTCCGTTGGTGGCACTACACCTCATTTGTAGTGCTGGCAGGCGGTCTCATCGTGACCGCACTGGTAGCACTGGTAGTAGCATTAATCCATCCTCAACTGCCTTCGCTGGACATCCTGACAGATTACCGGCCGAAGATCCCACTGCGCATTTACACCACGGAAGGCGCGCTGATCGGTGAATTTGGCGAGGAACGACGCGCTCTGGTTAAAATCAAGGAAGTCCCCCTCATCATGCGTCAGGCCATCCTTGCCGCAGAAGATGACCGATTTTACCAACATGGGGGAGTCGACTATATGGGCGTGATACGCGCCGCGATTGCCAATCTCACTTCTGGCGGCGCACGCGAAGGAGCCAGCACCATCACCATGCAAGTGGCGCGCAACTTTTTCCTCTCCAGCGAAAAAACGCTGACCCGGAAACTAAGCGAAGCCATGCTGGCCATGAAAATCGAGCATAGCCTTAGCAAGGATCAAATCCTTGAGCTCTATATCAACCAGATCTATCTTGGCCAGCGCTCTTATGGCTTTGCCACAGCCTCCCAGCTCTACTTCGGAAAGCCGCTCGCTCAAATCGACCTGGCCGAGGCCGCCATGCTCGCCGGCCTGCCTAAAGCCCCTTCGCGCTACAATCCAGTAGTCAACCCAAAACGCGCAAAAATACGCCAGCAATACGTGTTGCGGCGCATGCACGACCTCCATTACATCAAGGACGACGAATTCAAGGCTGCGCTACAGCAACAGTTACACATTCGTCACGACTTGCAGGTAGCCGAGGTAAAAGCCGACTATGTTGCTGAACTAGTGCGCCAAAACCTTTTCGAGCGCTATCAGGAACAGGCCTACAGCAGCGGCATAAAGGTCTACACCACCCTACGCCGCGCGGACCAGGAAGCGGCCAATCTCGCCCTGCGTCAGGGCGTACTGGATTATGATCGCCGTCACGGCTACCGCGGGGCAGAGGGCTTTATCGATTTACAACATGGCGGCGCCCCTCCTGATGACTTTCTGGAAAACGCGCTGGATGACATGGACGAAGTCGCCGGCCTTTTCCCCGCTGTCGTTCTTGAAGCCAGCCCCAAAACTGTCAAGGCGTATCACAAGAATGGCGAAACAGTAACAATTAGCGGCGAAGGTTTGCGCTTTGCCCAAAAATTCCTCGCCCCAAATTCAGACATGAAAACGCACCTGCGCCGCGGGTCCCTGATTCGAATCATGCCAGCCAACAAAGGGGGTTGGCAAATCGTTCAACTTCCTCAAGTTGAATCCGCTTTTGTTTCTACGGATCCTCACGATGGAGCCATTCGTGCAATGGTGGGCGGGTTCGATTTTAACCGCAACAAATTCAATCATGTCACTCAGGCATGGCGGCAGCCTGGATCAAGCTTTAAGCCTTTCATCTATTCAGCCGCGCTGGAAAAAGGTTTTACGCCCGCAACGATTATCAACGATGCACCGCTTTCATTGCCCGGCGCAATCGCTGGCGAACCCTGGGAACCCAAGAATTTTGATGGCAAGACCGAAGGCCCAATGCGGCTTCGCAGCGCGCTTACCAAATCCAAAAACTTGGTTTCAATTCGCATTTTGCAATCCATCACGCCGGAATACGCCCAAGATTACATCATGCGCTTCGGCTTCAGTGCTGCCCAGCATCCACCCTACCTCACCATGGCACTGGGTGCCGGCTCTGTTACACCGATCCAGATGGCAGCGGGCTACTCCATATTCGCCAATGGCGGTTACCGTGTGCAGCCTTATTTCATCGACCGTATCGTGGACGGGCGGGGCGCAGTGCTGGCGCAAACCAAACCTGCACGTGCCGGAGAATCCGCAGAGCGGGCAATTGATGCGCGCAATGCTTTTATCATGACCACCCTGATGCAAGATGTGGTGCGGCACGGCACGGCCATAAAGGCAATGCAACTGGGACGCCAGGATCTGGCTGGAAAAACCGGCACCACCAATGACCAGATCGACGCCTGGTTCTGCGGCTTCAACTCAAGTCTGGTGGCGGTAAGCTGGATCGGCTTCGACCGGCCACGCTCTCTGGGCGGAAGCGAAACGGGCGGACAAGCCGCCCTGCCAATATGGATGAGTTACATGGGCAAGGCGCTCAAGAATGTCCCCGAGAGCAAATATGTCATTCCGGATGGCGTCAGCGTGATAAACATCGACCCAGGGAACGGCTTGCGCGCCAGTAACGGCGGAATTCCAGAATATTTTTATCAGGAATTTCCGCCACCCACCCAGAATCAGTGGACAGATGACGCCATTGGTTTTCCCGGGGGGAAAAGTCCGGACGAAATCAAGGATCAACTCTTTTAGGATCTGGAATTCTTGACCCGAAACATGAACAGAGACACTTCACTTCAGCGACATCAAATACGCGAACTGATTGCCCAGTCAGCCGCACGCTTGATCGCCGAAGATGGAATTCAGGATTATGCCACCGCCAAGCGCAAGGCTGCCCGGCAAGCTGGGATGCCGGACACCCACAGCCTGCCCAGCAACAGCGAAGTTGAAGTAGCGCTGAGAGCCTATCAGGCGTTGTATCAGAAGGATGAACAACCAGCGCGTCTTAAATTCCTGCGACAGGAAGCGCTGTCTGTCATGCATCTGCTGGAGCGCTTCAACCCTCACCTTACGGGGTCCGTATTAACGGGAACCGCGACACGCCAATCGGACATCAACTTGCAGTTGTTCACCGACAACGTCAAAGACGTCGAGCTCTTCCTGCTCAACCGTGGGCTATCCTATGTAACAGGAGAGCAACGCTTTCGCCTTAACGACGACTTTCTTGCTGTGCCGACATTCACCCTGCAAGGCGAAGCAACTGAAATCAGACTGGCGGTTTTCGCCACCGACGACCTCCGCAAAAACACCGTGGCGGGCAAAACGCTTGAACGCGCCAGAATTAGCCAAGTGGAAGCGCTCCTGGCAACCCCCTGAACCACCATGGCCGGAACTGGTCACATATTAATTAATCAGGCAGAATGATTGCGTTACGGCAGATCGTAACAAAATTGGCTCAAGGCCGCTCCGAGCCTGGCCTTTGATTGAGCGCATAGATTACGGATGGCATACCAGCCCCCCCAAAAAACAGAAACTGCTGCTGACAACAGCAACTACATGATTCACTCCAGAATGGAAATCCTCTACATTCTGCGTGCGATCCAGCACAAAAACGAATTCGTTACCGCCTATTTCAACCAGGGCAACGACTTCATTCTGACGTCCCTGCTAGAAGTTGACGGCGAAGCCGGCTCCCTGATCCTCGACTTCGGCACCAATGAAGCGCTTAATCATCGCGCACTGGCAAGCGACAAGATCATCCTGGTAACGACCCAGGATCATGTCAAGGTGCAATTTGTGGTAGATGGCATGGAACAAGTCGAATACCTTGGCCGCCCCGCCTTCAAGTCCGGCCTTCCAAGCGAACTCCTGAAGCTGCAACGACGCGAGTACTACCGCCTCTCCACTCCGATGATCAACCCCATCAAGTGCGCCATGACAAAATCAGACGGCGGCAAGATAGAAGTTACAATTGCCGACATCAGTTTGGGCGGCATCGCCATCTCCAATTACCAGAGTTTGATTAACTTTGAAATTGGCGACAAGTTCGCCGCTTGCCGTATCGTGCTGCCGGGAATCGGTACGGTTGCCACGGGCATCGAGATCCGCAACGAACATGAAGTCACCATGAAAAATGGCGTAAAGGTTCAGCGCGCTGGCTGTATGTTTATTGACCTGCCTGCCAGCCAGCAGGCGATGATTCAGCGTTACATCATCAAACTGGATCGCGAGCGCCGCGCCATACTGTCCCAGTAACTATTTTTCCTGCATCCAGCGCGCGGCATCCAGCGCGAAATAAGTCAGAATCCCGTCCGCCCCCGCACGCTTGAACGCCAGCAACGCTTCCAGCACACAGGCCTTTTCATTCAACCAGCCGTTCAGAGCCGCAGCCTTGAGCATGGCATATTCGCCGCTGACCTGATACACGAAGGTAGGCGCCTTGAACTCATCCTTCACGCGCCGCACGATATCGAGATAGGGCATGCCGGGCTTGACCATCACCATATCCGCGCCCTCCGCCAGATCCTGTCCCACTTCCCACAGTGCTTCATCACTGTTGGCCGGGTCCATTTGATACGTATATTTATTACCGCCGCCAAGATTGGCGGAAGATCCAACCGCATCGCGGAAAGGGCCATAAAAACTGGAGGCATATTTGGCGGAATAAGCCAGAATGCGCGTGTGAATATGGCCCGCGCTGTCCAGTGCTGCGCGCACGGCACCGATACGGCCATCCATCATGTCCGACGGTGCAACCACGTCCGCACCCGCTGCCGCGTGAGCCAGGGCCTGCCGCGCCAGTACAGTTACTGTTTCGTCGTTCAACACGTATCCGGCGGCATCGATCAGTCCATCCTGGCCATGGCTGGTATAGGGATCAAGCGCGATGTCGGTAATCACGCCCAATTCGGGAAAACGCTGTTTCAAGGCGCGCACCACGCGAGGCACCAGGCCGTCAGGGTTGTAGGCTTCGGCCGCATCCAGGCTCTTGAGGGAAGTGTCGATCACCGGGAAAATGGCCAGCGCCGGCACACCCAGCTCCATGCACTGCTGCGCCCGCTGCAACAAGTGATCCAACGTCACGCGTTCGACGCCCGGCATGGAAGCGACGGCCTCGATGCGATTGGTTCCTTCCAGCACGAACACGGGATATATCAGGTCGGCGGCGCTTAGTTGATTCTCGCGCATCAGGCGGCGAGAAAAGTCATCGCGCCGCATACGGCGCAGACGTTTGAAAGGATATTGGCCCAAGGTCTGCATGATTTGTGATCCCACGGTTATGGATTACGAGAACAATTTAAACGACGTTTACTGCAGCACAGCGTTGCACCTCTGCTCCAGCCATTTTTTAATGGCTGCCAAGCGTGCCTGAGCGACCCGCTCCTTGATGACAGACGGGTCATCACACTGTCTGGCCACCGCCCCGGCATCAACTCCTGCGGCCGTCTTCAGCACCTGGAGCAAAAATTCTTCCGGCTCGAAAACGCTATTCTCAAAACCTGTGCGCCCGCAGGCATCGGCGGCGCAGGCCTGCAGAAACTGTGCGAAACGCTGTGGCTGGCGCAGGGCGTCGGATTCCTGCAACAGTTTCATGAGGGTTTGCGGACGCAACTCCAATGCACGGTGAGCGAGTCCATGGAAACGCGCCGTTACCAGCGCCAGATCGCGACAATCATTGGGAACGCGCAAACGCTGACATAGCGGCTTGATCAACGCGAAGCCGCGTTCCTCGTGGGCAATGTGGCGCGGCCATTCTTCGCGTGGCGTAGTTCCTTTTCCCAGGTCGTGCGTCAGGGCAGCAAAGCGCACCGGCAGGGAATAATTTCGTGCTGCGGCGCAGTCCATGACCATCATCACGTGGATACCACTATCAATTTCTGGATGATATTGCGCAGGCTGCGGCACCCCGAAGAGACGCTCCACTTCGGGCAAAACACGCGCCAGGGCGCCGCTTTCGCGCAAGGCATAAAACATGCGCGAGGGCCTTTTCTCCATCAACCCCTTGGCAATCTCCTGCCACACCCGTTCGGGGACCAGCGCATCCACTTCGCCGTTTTCCACCATCGCCCGCATCAAGTCTAAAGTTTCAGGCGCAATGGTAAATTGTTCAAAGCGGGCCGCGAAACGCGCCACGCGCAGAATGCGCACCGGATCCTCGACGAAGGCCGGACTGACATGGCGCAGAATACCCGCCCGAATATCGTTCACCCCGCCATAAGGATCGATGAGGCGCCCATCCGGGTCTCTGGCAATCGCATTGATGGTCAGGTCGCGTCGCGCCAGATCCTGTTCCAGCGTCACATCGGGAGACGCATGGACTTCAAAACCCTTGTAGCCGAGCCCCATCTTGCGTTCGGTACGGGCAAGGGCATATTCCTCATGGGTCCGGGGGTGAAGAAAGACCGGAAAATCCTTGCCCACGGGACGAAAGCCCTGTCTCAGCATTTCTTCCGGCGTGGCGCCTACCACCACATAATCCCTATCCTGGACTGGCAAGCCGAGCAGTTCATCGCGCACCGCCCCGCCAACCTCATAGACCATCATCGAGCGGTCAGCGCCCCGCTGCGGAGCGGTACCCCTGATACGGGCTGGATTCAGCCAGGTACCCAGGTGCCACGGCTTCCAGAGTGCTCGGCTTGACGTCAAAAATCCTGGGGAATTCGTCGCTGCACACCGAATCGACCTGCATGCTGTAAAAATTGTCGCGCGTCATGATTTTCTTGCCGGGCAGCCATTCCATCACCCATGCCTGAAGATAGGAAAGGCGAGGAGACAGCGCAATAATCCTGCGCTTGTGGCCGATCATGGCGCCCACCAACTCCACCAGTTCGCGCAAGGTATAGGCCTTCGGTCCGCATAAATTGTAGCTTTGACCAAAGGTATCTGAATTATTGAGGCTGGCGACGAAAGCCTGAGCCACATCATCCACAAATACTGGCTGGAACCTAGTATCGGGGCTCGCCAGCGGCAATGCCGGGGCAATTTTAAGCAGGCTGGCAAACAGGTTGAGGAAAGAATCCTCGCGCCCAAAAATCACCGACGGCCGGAAGGCGGTTACCGCAAGTCCATAGCCATCGATAAATCTGGCGGGGTGTACGCTTTCATCCTCGCCATGCCGCATGCCTGCCGCGAGCACGAGGGTTTCTCCCAGCCCCTTGGAGCGCAGATAATTGCTCGGCGCGCTGGGGTCTGCATTCAGCGCGCTCATGTGCAGCAGACGCTTCACGCCGCTTGCGGCGCATGCCTGCACGATCTTGCGCGGCAATTCAACGTGAACCTCATGAAAATTGCTTCGGCCGGATTTCTCCTCATTGAGAATACCCACCAGATTGATCACCGCATCCATGCCGGCAAAATGCTGGTTGAGTTCGGACGGTTCAAAGATATTGGCCTCCACTACTTCCACATCGGGAAGTACCGCCACGGTCTTGGCATGCTCGCGCGTGCGCGTCAGAACCCGTACCGAATACCCTGCCATCCCCAGCTTGTTGACGATATGAATACCGACAAAACCGCCGCCTCCCAACACACACACTTTTTTAATATTCATTTGGCGCCTTAAAAAATCGCTTCTTTAAAAACAGGATGATTCTAGCCTGAATATCGGCCGCTCGTCACGGATCGCAGGACGGACTGCGTTCATCGCGACCCTGACATTCTGCTTTACCATTGCGGCCGGAAATAGTCCCCAGCCTTTGCTTGAGTGTAACCAGCCGCTGCCCGAAACGGTTGGCATAGTAACTGGCGTTGCTCATGACCTTCTGCACATAGTTCCGGGTTTCGGTAAAGGGGATAGACTCGGCATAAATCGCCCCCTCCAGCGCATGTTCATCCTTCCAGCGCTTGGCCCGCGAGGGGCCTGCGTTGTAGGACGCGGTGGCAAGCACAGGCTGGCCATCATTGGTGTCCAGGACATATTTCAGGTAATAAGTGCCAAATGAGACATTGGTATCGATCTGGTTGACCAGATTTTGCTGAAAGCGCTTGAAACCCAGCCGCTTGGCGATCCATTGTGCGGTTGCCGGCATCAGCTGCATCAAACCGGACGCCCCGACATTGGAGCGCGCCTGCTGCACAAAACGGCTTTCCTGCCGGATCAAACCAT
>Ga0105091_10001014_pt1 | contig 12119 bp, 9 predicted proteins | sample PPLLak1March2015_FD_87022 | JGI IMG/M metagenome (GOLD analysis project Ga0105091, IMG submission 87022) | Freshwater sediment microbial communities from Prairie Pothole Lake near Jamestown, North Dakota, USA - PPLs Lake P7 Core (1) Depth... | ecosystem: Environmental > Aquatic > Freshwater >... | reverse complement strand
CTTCCTCAATATTAATACGGCTGTAAGTCATATCGGGATTGAGTTCTCTCCCTTTTACATTATCTCTTAATGAAGCTTTAAAAAGAGTTCTCTTCAGCTCATTTTTAAGCTTTTCATCTTCTATCGGGAATGCAATCTCGACTCTTCTGTCGAGGTTTCTCTGCATCATATCTGCGCTGCTTAAATACATCTCTTCAGCTCCGTTGTTGAAGAAGTAAAATACCCTGCTGTGTTCAAGAAAGCGCCCCACGATGCTGAGCACTTTAATATTTTCGCTTAAACCAGGAATTTTGGGAACCAGGCAGCAGATTCCTCTTACTACTAAATCAATTTTTACCCCGGCGCTTGATGCCTCGTACAGTGCGCCGATTAATACAGGGTCCACAAGAGAATTCAGTTTCAAAATTATTTTTCCCTCGCCGCCTGCTTTTACGTTTTCAGCTTCTCTTAAAATCAAGGAAATAAATTTTTCCCGCATGTTTATCGGAGCTACAATTAATTTTTTGAAATCTGTCTGTTTTGAATATCCAGTCAGGTAGTTAAAAATATCTGTTGCATCGGTACTGATATCTTTATTCGTGGTGAAGAATCCGATATCCGTATAAATTTTTGCCGTCACTATATTATAATTCCCGGTTGAGAGATGAACATAGCGGTTAACCCCATCCAATTCCCTCCGCACAACCAATGTAATTTTTGCATGGGTCTTTAATCCTAACAATCCGTAAACAACATGCACACCGACTTTCTCCAGCTCACGGGCCCAAAAAATATTATTTTCCTCATCGAACCTGGCTTTAAGCTCTACGAGCACGGCGACCTGCTTCCCCCTTTCAGCGGCTTCAATTAAATACTTTACGATCGGAGATGAAGATCCGACACGGTACAATGTGGATTTAATTGCCAGCACATCCGGGTCGCGTGCTGCCTGTTTTATAAAATCTACCACCGGTGTAAATGAATGATACGGATGATGAAGAAGTATATCTCTCTGCCTGATTATCGAGAAAATATCTTCCTCGCTTTCAAATGTTTTCGGGATTGAAGGATAGTAGGGTTTAAATTTCAGTTGATGGTGCGGTAAATCGTAAAGTGTTATAATATCACTTAAACCTAAGGGGCCATCGAAAAGATGCACATCATCCCGCGTAATAAGCAGGTTTTCTACCAATGTATCAATCATAAAGTCGGGCATGCGGCTGGCAACTTCCAGTCTGACAACATTTCCAAACCTTCTCTGACGGATATTTTCTTCAATAACTCTTAAGAGATCGTCGGCTTCATCTTCCTGCAGCTCAATATCGGTATCCCTGGTAACTCTGAACCTGTGAGCTTCAACTACTTCCATTCCGGGGAATAAAAGCGAAAGATTTGCTTTAATCAGATCTCCCAGCCATATAAATCTCGCCAAATACTGCCCGTCAACCGGAAGCTTTTTTCCCGGATCAAGAATTTTATCAATCTCCATTAAGCGCGGAAGGATGCTCGGAATCTTTACCCTGGCAAAAAGATTTTCGCCGTTCGGTTTCTTCACAAGAATTGCAAGACTTATGCTTAAGTTGGAGATATATGGAAAAGGCCTGCCTGGATCAAACGCTAGAGGTGTAAGGACGGGGAAAATTTCTTTTTTAAAATATTCATTCAGTACCGATGATTCTTCCGGTTTCAATTCTTCTAATTCAAGAATATGCACTCCGTTCATTCTCAGCTGGGGAACAATCTCATCCGACCATATCTGCAGAATCTGCTTCAGCATGGGCTGAATCTTCTTTTCAATCTGCTGAAGCTGCTCTAATGGAGTTAATCCGTCGATGGAAGGTTCGAGAACATTAGCGGCAATCTGCTCCTTTATTCCGGCCACACGGATCATATAAAATTCATCAAGATTTGTACAGAAAATAGAGATGAATTTTACTTTTTCCAGCAAAGGTAATTCGGGATCGAGAACCTCCTCTAGTACTCTGCGGTTAAATTCAACCCAGCTTAAATCCCGGTTAAAAAAATTTTTCGGATTATTATATTTTTTTAGAATTTCCTTTACCATGTAAATCTTTTTAAGCAAATATACAGTTTAGTATTATACTTTTCCCTGGACTATTTCATACAGATGAATTATTCCATCACTCCAATGCTCCATTACTCCAGTATTTTATTACTCCATGCGATTTTGCTAAATATCAGCCGTTTTTTTACATTTCAGATAAAAAACTGAGAAACGGAACTGCTTTTCCCAAAAGCCATATGAGAAAACCTCCGATAATCCAGACGCCGAAAACCAGAGCAAAATATTTTCCGGCAGAGGAAGATTTGAACATCTTCGCAACGCCTATACTAATTACAGAGTAAACCCATATTGAAAAAGGATCTATTTTACTCAGGAAAAATCCGGAAATTTGAGTTTTATCCATGTTCATTAAAGAAGCAGCACTTGTATCGAGCAATAACCTTCCCAATGCCAGAGATATAATGGATGCAATTATTATTTGCAGCATTGATATATAAATAGGCAGTCCATAACCCACTAATAATGAAGCAAAACTTCCGTGACCCTTAAATATTAACTTAACTGCAGCAAAGTATATGGTAGCCGTAATAAAGAAGATTATAAAGCCGATTATGAATATAAAAATTGTCTGGAAAACCATTCCTATCGGTTTCCTCCCCATGTCCATTCTTCCTTTCGCTTGTTCTATCTGTTCATCTGCTTGCTCCCTGGTCATTTGTCCTTTTGCTACCATGCCGTCAAAAATCTTTTCCGTCTGCTGAATTTGTTTTTCTTTAAACTGGAAATAAATCTCTTCGTTCGACATCACCAGGATGCGTGTTAAAGAAACAACCAGCAGCAATATTAAAACCGGAAGCAGCCAATCGATTGTTCTTGGGGGAAACTTAGAGATAATTTCGAATGTTCTTTTAGGTTCTGTAAGTATTCCGGATGCTTTATCGGTATGCGATAATTCCTGCTGATTGGCATCAATATTACTTGATTCATCCGGGATTTGATCAATATCCTCTTCGCTCATTTGTCCCTCCATGATAAAATTTTTAGAAGTAGAATAAAGAATATAGGTGGAAAACTTATTTATAGTTCAGTCAAAAGGCAAATAGCGAGAATGGAAAATGGAAGATGGAAAATGGGAAAAGGGATTTTGAGTTTTGACTTTTGATTTTTGACTTTTAAGTTTTGTAAACAATAATTAAGGGTTTTTGTGAAAACTATAATTGAACCTTTTAAAATTAAATCAGTTGAACCTATCAGGTTTACTACAAAAGAAGAAAGGGAAAAACTGCTGAAAGCGGCAGGGTATAATCCTTTTCTTCTTCACGCAGACGACGTGCTCATTGATTTACTGACCGACAGCGGAACTTCTGCAATGAGCTCCGAACAATGGGCGGGCATAATGAGGGGCGATGAATCTTATGCAGGGTCTAAAAGTTTTTACAATTTTGAGGATGCGGTAAGAAGGATTACCGGGATGAGATTTATTATTCCGACCCACCAGGGACGTGCAGCGGAAAAAATACTTTTTTCAATAACCGGCGGTCCGGGTAAATACTTCCCGAATAACACTCATTTCGATACTACAAGAGCTAATATTGAATTTACCGGCTCAGAAGCTGTTGATCTTCTGAACGAAACCGGGAAGCATCCTGAAATCAGAGCGGATTTTAAAGGGAATATGGATATTGAAAAACTTGAATCCTTTATAAAAGAAAAAGGGAAAGAGAATATACCCTTATGCATGATTACGATTACCAATAACTCGGGCGGCGGTCAACCGGTATCAATGCAGAATATAAGGGATGTAAAAAAGCTTTTAGAAAGGTATAATATTCCCCTTTTCATCGATGCATGCCGTTTTGCAGAGAATGCTTACTTCATCAAGAAAAGAGAAAAAGGTTATTCCGGTAAATCAGCGTTGGAAATCGCATGGGAAATATTTTCTTATGCAGACGGAGTAACCATGAGCGCCAAAAAAGACGGGCTGGCTAATATCGGCGGGTTCCTGGCAATGAATGATGAGAATCTTGCAATGCAGTGCAGGAATCTTTTAATTGTTACCGAAGGTTTTCCTACTTACGGCGGACTTGCCGGCCGCGATCTGGAAGCAGTTGCGCAGGGATTATCGGAAATTCTGGATGAACATTATCTTCAGTATAGAATAAGAAGCGTTGAATACCTAGGCGAAAAATTAATTTCTGCAGGCGTACCTATTATTGAACCTCCGGGCGGCCATGCAATTTATCTGGATGCAAAAAGATTTTTGCCTCATATCCCCCCTGAACAATTCCCCGGTCAGTCAATTGTGTGCTCACTTTATATTGAAGGAGGTATAAGAGGGGTTGAGATAGGAAGTTTGATGTTTGGCAAATATGATAAGAGCGGCAGACTCATTCCGCCTGCAATGGAGCTGGTCAGACTGGCGATTCCCAGAAGGGTTTACACACAGAGTCATATTGATTTTGTGAGTGAAGTAGTCATTGAAGTTTTTAAAAAGAGAGATTCACTTAAAGGATATAAGATAACTTATGAAGCGCCGATGCTGAGGCATTTTACGGCAAGGTTTGATTCTCTATGAAAATAAAAAAAGAATATGAATTTACACATAATCGTCAGCTGTGGAGAATCCTTCCGACAAATACCGGAAAGCTATTAATTGAGGAAAGAGATACGCAGCTAAAAGAAGCATACTTCAACTGCCTGGAAATAGATAAAGGAAAAACGATTTTTGAAAATGTACAGCTGGAGGAAAAATTCTGGATCGGGATTGAAAGTGTTTACAGTGATATAATCTTTTTTCATAAATACATGAAGCCGGATATGCCCGCACATAAAGGGATAATTGCTTTTGATATTAATTCAGCATCAATCCTTTGGGAAAATATGGATTACAATTTTCTTTTTGCTGCAGACAACAAGATCTATTGCTATAAAACATTTTTTGAGGGGAAAAGATTTTTCATTCTAAATTTTTCAACAGGAGAGGTGATTAAAGAATTGGGAGATGAAGACCTAGAAATAAATAAAATAAAAGAAAAATTTTCCAGAGAGAATGAAGAAAATGATTATCTCTTCCCGCAGCAGGTTGAAAAAAAAGAGCCATCAGATCCTGTCCTGAAAGTACTTATCGGAGAAAATTTAGCAGCAGGAAAAATAGAGCATGCACGTTACGGCGATCTTATATTTCTGCACGCCCTGGAGAATACAAAGAACGGTTTCCGGAATATTTTCACAGCTTTAGATATTTTAACCGGAAAGACAATCTTAACGGAAATACTAAATAAAAAAATTGATAAGTTCCTGCCCGAAGCATTTTTTATAAAAGGAAATCTTCTTTTTCTTTTAAAAGAAAAGGATACACTTGTTGTTTATTCTATAAAACAATAAGTTTAGAGATAAATTAGTCAGTCTCCGCAGCAGGACCTGAAATGGAAATATCGGCTCAAGAAAAAAAAATACTGCTGAAAGCAGCTAGGGAGTCAATTCAATCAGTCTTCGTGGAAGCAGCTTTACCTTCATCGGATTATAGTGCATATCCGAACTTGAAAGTAAATGCCGGAGCTTTTGTTACTCTGACAATAAATGAAAAACTCCGCGGATGCATCGGTTATATAAATTCACAGGGCACTCTGTTTGAAACTGTATGCAGCGCAGCAAGGCAGGCTGCATTCAGGGATCCCCGCTTTAGACAATTGTCAGAGGATGAACTGGCTAATGTAAAAATTGAAATATCCATTCTATCTCCGCCTGAAGCAATCAGCAGTTACGATGAAATTGAGCTGGGAACGCATGGATTAATTTTAGAAGAAACTGAATACAAGGCTCTGCTGCTGCCGCAGGTTGCTGCCAAAAACAATTTAAATTTAAATCAGTTTCTTGCAGCATTGTGTGAAAAAGCCGGACTGCCATCGGAGTATTACATGATGAAAAAATTAAACATAAAAGTATTTACTGCATCTATTTTTTCTGAATCGGATCCCGATCATGTCGCCTAAAAAAATCAGAAAATCAGCAGTTGCAGGAATGTTCTACCCTTCAAATCCCGAAAAATTAAAAAAGGAAATAGAGCTTCTGCTTGAAGTGTCGCCGCCTGAAATTAAAATTAACGATCTCCTAGGAATAATTTCACCGCATGCCGGGTATATTTATTCGGGCAGAACTGCGGCATACGGATTCAATCTTTTAAAAGATAAAGTTTTCAAAACAGTTATTATAATTTCTCCGAGCCACAGGGAATATTTTCCCGGAGTTTCCGTATACGATGGTTCCGGGTTTGAAACTCCTCTGGGCATTGCAGAAGTTGACGAAGCAGTTTCGGAACGTTTGACTGATAAGAGCAAGGTTATTTTCAGAGGAAGCACGGGACAGGAAAATGAGCATGCGATTGAAGTGCAGATTCCTTTTCTCCAGGTGGTACTGAAAAATTTTCGTATAGTTCCGGTTGTAATGGGGGATCAGGGGAAAATGTTTGTCGATGATCTTGCCGGAAAGCTTTCCGAGGTTGTTGATGAAAATACATTAATAGTGGCAAGCACCGATTTATCCCACTACTATACCGAATCAACTGCACAAATTATGGACTCGATTGTTGAAAAAAGGGTGCGTGCTTTTGAAATTGCCGAACTTGAGGAAGATTTTAATTCGGGGAGATGCGAAGCCTGCGGCGCCGGTCCTATTTTAGCCTTGCTGAAATGCGCCTGGCTGAAAAACAAGAGAAAGGCATATATTCTTAACCGTAATAACTCCGGTGAAACCAGCGGGGATTATATGAAGGTTGTAGGATATCTTTCGGCGGCAGTCTGCGGATGAACGGGTTTCGGAAAATATTTATCACCTATCCGCAAGACTGATTAGTTATTAAAGAAGGAAATCAAATTAATTTTCCTTCAAAGACTTTTTTAGAAGACGGGATAGAAAGAAGAACCCTCCCCCGGCAATTGCTCCGAGAATGATTAATGGATTTCCCAAAACTAGCTGACTATATAGAAAATTAGGATTAAAATAGTAAGCTATTCTAAAACCGGTATGTCTTCCGCTATATGCAATTAAGTTTCCAGTTCCCGCACCTAAATATATAACTAGTAAAATAAGGAATAAAAATATAGTCCATGCAGCTTTTTAAAATATTTATCTGCCGCTTTTATTACGGTAAAAACATTAGTTATCGTATAAGCCACCCAGAAAGTTTCGCTGTTTCTCAGAAAATCAGGAAGGAAAAAAATTCCTGCAAAAAGGATAATTACGCTGACAATAATTTTTACATAAAGGGAAGGATTCTCAGTAAAATTAATTCTGGAATCAACGTCATTGTAAAGGACGTCGGAAGCTCCGCTTTCATCAATGTTAAGAGATTTCCTAGCGCCGCAGCTGGGGCAAATTTCTTCGTTATTAGTCGAATGGAATCCGCACTCTGGGCATATATGAGAATAAGGCATAAAATATTGCTTTAGCTTTCTTAAACTTAAATATTCCCGGAAGAAATAAACAATATTTATTCTTACAAGTTTATGCTCAAGTCTTTTTTCTCTGTTGTATACAACCGGAATAATTTCTTTCCATTTAAAACACATTCTCATATATTTACGGATAATTTAATCTAAACTAGGAGGAAATAGTTATCGGAACTGACCAGGAAAATATTCAGAATGACTTACTGCTGGATAAAATAGTATCGCTTACCAAGAGGAGAGGTTTTGTTTTTCAATCAAGTGAAATATACGGCGGGTTAAACGGCTGCTGGGATTATGGTCCTCTCGGTGTGGAGCTTCTGCTGAATATTAAACAGGAATGGTGGAAAACCATGACCTACAGGGAAGATATTGAAGGAATAGATGCAGCAATCCTTATGCACCCGAAAGTGTGGGAGGCTTCAGGTCATGTCGAGAATTTTACCGACCCGATGGTTGACTGCAGGAACTGCAAATCGCGTTTCCGTATTGATATTCTCGCAGAAACCGTATCAACTAAGAAAAAGCAAAAAGTCTTAAATGCTTTGGAAAATAAGATTAAAAACAACCCTGAACAGCTTCAGAAGTTTCAGAAATTTTTTGATCGCAGAAATGAAACTGAAGAATATATGGAATCGGCATTTAACGGATTTCTTGAAGATCCTGAGTTCGGAAAGACGCTGTTGAACGAACTGACCTGTCCTCAGTGCGGCAACAAGGAAACTTTTACTTCTGCCAGGCAATTCAACCTGATGTTTAAAACATTTATCGGACCCATTGAAGATTCAAGTGCAGTTGTATATCTCAGACCTGAAACTGCTCAAGGCATTTACGTCAATTTCCTGAATGTTCAAGGCTCCGCAAGACAGAAGCTTCCCTTTGGAATTGCACAAATCGGCAAAGCATTCCGGAACGAAATAAATACGAAAAACTTCTTATTCCGCACCAGGGAATTTGAACAGATGGAGATGCAGTATTTCGTCAATCCGGCGGAGGATAAAAAATGGTATGACTACTGGAAGCAGCAGAGAATCGAGTGGTTCGCTTCACTCGGAATGAACAGGGATAAATTGAGATTTCATGATCATCCCCCGAATAAGCTTGCACATTATGCAAAAGAGGCGGCTGATATTGAGTACGAATTTCCCTTCGGCTGGGGTGAAATTGAAGGAATTCACAACCGCACTGATTTTGATTTAAGCCGACATGAGCAGTTCTCGGGAAAATCTTTAAAATATTTTGATGAAGAATCTAAAGCTAAAATTACTCCTTTCATTATTGAAACCTCTGCCGGTGCAAGCAGATCCTTTATGGCTTTTCTTGTCGATGCTTATAATGAAGAACAGGTAAAAGATGAAAAAAGAGTTGTCCTAAAGTTTCACCCGAAGCTTTCCCCGATAAAAGCCGCGGTTCTGCCGCTTGTCAATAAAGACGGAATGGACATCATCGCCATAAAAATAGAAGAAGACCTCAGGAAAAGACTGAAAGTTTTCTATGACGACAAAGGTGCAATCGGCAGGAGATACAGAAGGCAGGATGAAGCGGGAACACCGTTCTGCATTACTGTCGATACACAGACTTTATCCGATAAAACGGTAACGGTTAGAGAAAGAGATTCTATGAACCAGGAAAGAATCTCAAGCGATAGAATTTCAGAATATTTATATAATAAAATTTATTTATAAGCAGTATTTTCCCATTTAATATTTACAAGCGGAGGAATAAATAATTTTTTCTCCGCTTTTTATTTAACAATATGAAAATAAGCACATTAAGTATTTTACTTTTTCTTCTTTTCAATACAATTTATCCCCAAAATAGGCTGCTTGATTCACTATGCGCCAGGGGAATTAAAGAAATTTACAACATTCAATTTGAAGAAGCAGAGAAGACATTCAGGAAAATCATTGCGGATTTTCCAGAACATTCTTCGGGAAGATTTTTCCTTGCGATGATAGACTGGTGGAAAATAATGCTTAATCCGGACAACGAATCTTATGACGATATCTTTTTCCAGAAGCTTGAAGATGTTATTTACCAATGCGATGAAATTCTGGATAAAGATCCTAAAAATATAGACGCACTTTTTTTTAAAGGAGGCGCTGTCGGTTTCCGGGGGAGATTAAGAGCGTTCAGGGAAAGCTGGATTAAAGCTGCTGATGATGCCAGGGAGGCGCTGCCGATTGTCCAGAAAGCATCTGAATTGGATCCCAATAATGTTGATGTACAGCTCGGATTCGGAATCTATAATTATTATGCTGCGGTCATACCGGAAGAATATCCGATCATAAAACCTCTTATGATTTTCTTCCCTTCCGGCGATAAAGAAAAAGGAATTAATCAGCTTAACAACACGGCAATGAAAGGGAAGTTTGCCAAATATGAAGCCCGCTACTTTCTTATGACGCTTTATTTCAACTATGAAGATAATCCTTATAAGGCTGCAGAATATGCTTCCATGCTTAATTCAGATTTTCCTAACAATCCTGTTTTTCAAAGATGGACGGGGAGAATTGAAGCGAGAAGAGGAGATTATGCGGCGGCATCAAAAATCTTTAAGAATATCCTTGCCAAATCCGGACAAGGTGTTAGAGGTTTTGGAGAAGATAAAATTGAACGGGAGGCTTATTATTATGTCGCTTATGACTACAGGAACCAGGGGGAGCTTGATTCCGCTGAATATTTTTTCAAAAAATGTACGGAGGTATCGAATAAGATCGATAAGGAAAATCAATCAGGCTTTTTAATTAATTCTTATCTTTACCTGGGGATGATAAATGATATTTGGGGCAAAAGAAAGGAAGCGGAAAAATATTATAACCGGCTTCTGGAAATGAGAGAATACGGCAGGTCTCATAGTTTAGCCAAAGAATATCTTCAAAAACCATATAAGCAGTAGCTAGGTTACTATTTGAATAAAAAAGCGTAATGTCACCTCTGGGAAACGGCGGGAAGCTCTTTCATTTTAAATTATATCAAATTATTCTTTCCTCTTTATTTAGGTCACAGGATTGTTTAAATCTTACAATAATCTTTCTGACATTACATAACCCACCCCTTCTTCCCCTCCAAGGAGGGGACAATCCTCTTTATTGGATTTGTTAGAAGTAAATATGAAATGTCCGAACCTATTATAAAAAATGTTAACAGTATAAAACAATAAGAATTAACCTATCAGAAATGCTTAGTTAATATTTCCAATAAAAAAGTAAACATTTAAAACAAATGTAGTGTCCCCTTCTTGGAGGGGCGAGGGGTGGGTCTGACTTATCCTAAAAAGGTTGACGCTATTCTATTACTTTCATAAAGATATGAAGATCCCTTTGCGGGGATTGGAAAGTTGTTATAATGCAGTAGAAACACTAATGCGGTGTATAGCACCGATTGCTCCCCACGATGAAAAACCATAATCAAAATTATAATCGGAAATAATTGCTCCTAAACCGATATTAAATCCCGCTATTCCGGCAAATGATCCGACTTTCAGCTCGCTTCTCTTTTCATTATCGTAACCTAATCTTAAACGGAGCACTTTGCTCAAAGAAAATTCTGCACCAACTGTAAATGCTTTAAAGTGCTGTACAAAGTCTTCACGTTCTTCATTTAATTTATGAAAATCAAGTGAGAGCCTTAACGGAAGATGCTCTAATCTTTTGGACAGACCGAATGCAATATCAAGGGGAAGATCTTCTTTAGTCTCTGCATATGAAGAAAGCTGGGAACCCAGGTTTAAAATAGAGAAACCGATATTAATTAATTGTTCAGGGAAAGCATAATGGAGCCCGAGATCAGCGGCTAATGCGCTCGATGAATATTTTTCTATGCTTGAATAAATCACTTTTACATTCGCACCGTAATAAAAATTCACGTCCAGTTCATTAGCATAACCAAGGATGAATACCACATCCCCGGCGCCGAATTCTTCACCTTGCGTTCCGAATTCATCCGAGCTTGTAAAACTGCCGTAATTAATATACTTAACCGCTGCTCCTATTCTTCCAATATCAAATAATTGGGTTGAATAAGAAATACTGGCAAGATTAATATCCAGAAGGTGTTTGGCAAAAGAAAACGAAATCGGACTTTCGGAAAGAAGCTTGAGCCCTGCCGGATTATAAAAAATTACATTTGCATCATCGTTATTGGAAATAAAGCTTCCGGCGAGTGCACCCGCCCGGGCGCTCATATCCAGCCTTAAAAATTCATAAGGATATGTCTGGGAAAAAATATTATTGGAAAATATAAAACTGAGTGCAGCTAAAATTAAGAATGTTTTTTTCACAAAACTCCCTAAAAATTCAGACGTTATTTAATTATAATAAAAAATAAAGGCAAGTGAAAAAGTCTTTCGTCTTTAATCATATGTTAATCGTTAAATGCCTGCCGGCAAGGCAGATTAATAGTCAATCGGAGGAATATGATTAACGATGAACTACCTGTCCCGACCTTGGGGGGATTAACGATTAACTTTTCTATTTTGTGCAGAATTTAGGGACTAAAAGATTAAAACAAATTGTGATTTTTATTATTTTGATATGTTAAACAGTTAACATATTTTTTATCAAGAACTTGCCAATTATTTTCAACAATTATAGAGGTGGAGTGGTGAAGGTAAAATTTATTTTATTCCTGTTTCTTCCTTTAATTTTTTCCGCATGCTTGTCATTGGT
>Ga0105091_10001013_pt1 | contig 12136 bp, 14 predicted proteins | sample PPLLak1March2015_FD_87022 | JGI IMG/M metagenome (GOLD analysis project Ga0105091, IMG submission 87022) | Freshwater sediment microbial communities from Prairie Pothole Lake near Jamestown, North Dakota, USA - PPLs Lake P7 Core (1) Depth... | ecosystem: Environmental > Aquatic > Freshwater >... | reverse complement strand
TCCTATTCGGGATGGAATTACATAAAACCAGCGCTTTAATCCATATATTCCCGCATAAAGGCACAATCGCGGGCAAGCAATAAAATCTTTTCTTCATGAGACAGGGGATGCGGCAGGTTCAGGTCTTCGATCTCAAGGGTGAGGCTTCCTTTGAAGTCGTGCTCTTTCAATGATTCCATAACCCTGGCCATTGACCTGTGCCGGTCGAGGGGGTAGTGCGCTTTCCCGTTATCAAACCGGCTGATATGCACGTTGATCAGCCTGTCGAAACAGAGTTCAATATACCGGAGAGGCTCGTCTTCGGATTTTGACATCGCATGTGCAACATCGAGCGTGAAGAACAACCATGGCTCTTCGTCAAGCAGCGAACGCATCCGTTCCGGTGTGCAGAGTAAGGAGTTGACGATGGGTTCCATGTTTTCCATGCCGATTTTAATCGAATTGCTGGTTGCCACCTCGCGGATGGCGGAAACAAAGTGATCAAATCGTTCGAAGTCTGCCGGACTGGGGGGTCGTTTCGCTGTTCTTCGGCCGGGGTGTACGGTAAGGACATGCGCTCCCAGCTGCTCTGCCATCGTGACAGCACGGACAGAATATTCCACGGAAACCCGTGCCACGTCAGGATTGATGGAACAGGGATTCATGTCGAGAATGGGGGCATGGACAGTCAGCGTTGTAATTTCAGGATGGTCCTTCCTGCATGCAATCACCTCATTCACCGGAAGGTCACGAAGCCAGAAATGCGGTGTCTCCAGCCAGAACTCCATGGCATTTAAGCCGGCCCGGGATACAAACGAGAATATTTCCCCGACGGTATATTCATGAAAGAACATACTCGAAACCGAGAAGGAAACCATGGTAGTACTACTTCATATGCCGTTTTAGCCTAATAATTGTTGATGGACTGGTTCAATCGCCCTGATGTCGCTGCCGTTCCTGAAAGGGCACCATTACGCGTTTCTGAGCTTTCAGCGATTATTGAAAGCCTCCTGGACAATCCGATCCTTCAGGATATTCTGGTCCGTGGCGAGGTGACTAACTATACGCATCACGCACGGGGGCACCGCTACTTCTCGCTCTCTGAAAAGGGTGGGGGTAATACCGCTGCGGTTATCAAATGTGTCATGTGGCGGTCCGATGCAGAGCGGCTTTCTTTCATCCCTTCTGAGGGAATGGGGGTAATTGTCACCGGAACGGTCAGGGCGTATGCACCGCATGGAGCATACCAGCTCCAGGTTAAAGAAATCCATAAAGCCGGTCTTGGAGAGAAATTCCTGCTTATTGAACAGTGGAAACGACAACTCGCTGCCGAAGGGTGTTTTTCCCCGGAACGGAAACGCTGCCTCCCCGCATTCCCCGTACGCGTCGGTGTGGTCACTTCAGAAACGGGCGCCGTAATCCACGATATCCGGACTGTCGTCGGGAGACGGTACCCCCTGGAAATTATCATCTCACCCACTGCGGTCCAGGGTGAACAGGCACACCGGGAGATTGCCGGCGCTATTTCCCGTCTTGCCGGCATGGTTGACGTGGTAATCGTCGCACGCGGAGGAGGCAGCTTTGAGGATTTGTTCCCTTTCAACCACCCGGATGTTGTTCGGGCAATTGTTGCCTGCCCTGTGCCGGTTGTCAGCGCAATAGGGCATGAAGTGGATGTTACGTTAAGCGATCTCGCTGCAGACCTCCGGGCTGCGACACCCTCGGCCGCAGCAGAACTGGCAGTACCGGACCGGCTGGTGCTGGCAGCCCAGACACAGGACCTCAAAGGGAGACTGAATGCGGCTTTGCAGGACAGAGTTGCCTGGGCATGGGATGAAATTTCCGATCTCCGCGACCGTCTCCGCCCGCAGAAGTTCTGCCGTAAACTGGAAGAGCGGAAACAGAACATCGCTGACCTTTCAGACAGGCTCGAACGAGCTTTTTCAAACCTGCTCGAGCGCAAATGCCTGCTGCTCGCGGAGATGAAGACTGCACTGGACAGCCAAAACCCTCTCGCTGTCCTTGCCCGGGGTTATTGTGTTGCGGAGAAGAGCGGGACGGTCGTAAAGAGTGCGGATGCTATAACAACGGGAGATCGGATGAAGATCAGGTTCTATAAAGGCAGCGTCCAGGTAATCGTGGAAAAGGTGGATCATGAAAGAAACCTATGAGACAAAAATCGAACAATTAAGAAAGATCATCGAAAAGATCGAGGACGGTAGCACCGGGCTTGATGAAAGCATACAGCTGTATGAACAGGGCGCAGCGCTGGTGAAACAGTGCGAGATACTGCTCACTGAAGCGGAATTAAAAATTACCACGCTCAGCCGGGACGCATAGCTGTCAGCGTTACAATCATATCTTTCCCTGCGGCAAGGTTTGCCACAAGTGCTTTTGGCAGGGTAGCTGCCACGTGATCGGACAGGATACCGATTGTCCGTCCACAGATGAAAGTACTCCGTCGCCAGACCAGGTCTGTCGGATGGTGTAATGTCAGACAGGAAGAGCCTCTTGATTTCACCTCAACGGTAATCCCGTTGCATAAGAGCCGGGTAACCAGAACAGCATCGTCGTGACATAACACCCGTTTGAATTCGGCGGAAAGACCACCACAGCCTTTGTCCGCTGCAATACCGATAATGCAGTTACCATTTTTCGTGAGATGGTTCTCACGGGTCACCTCAAAGGTCGTCGGATGGTTGCCAAGGACAAAGGGATGTCCCCTGCAAACAATGGTTTCCTGAGCCTCCATGCTTTATCATGTGAGGGTTGCCATTCATATTCAATGTTTATCACCGTCCACTGCCCCGGGCGCAACGACGCGACCGAACATGAAGTTGTCACCGAGTCCCGGGACCTGCTCGTCCGCTGCACCGCCTGCGGTCACCACCAGCGCATAAAAAAGGAAAGAGAACCCCAGTCCCTCATGGTCAAAGCAATTGTCTCCAAAGAAGGGACGTCGCTTGTCTGCGGGATTGAACTTGCGGAAGATGACGAATGCAGCGTCGGAGATCATCTGGTTGCGGAATGCGGGGAAGAAGCGTTCGGTGTTGAGGTAAGTTCCATCGAAAGCGGGGAGAAACGGGTCAACCGTGCAAAGGCATCCGATATCACAACTTTGTGGACCCGTACGATAGAGCAGGTAGTGGTAAAAATCTCTATCCACGACGGCAGAAAAACTGCACCGGTTTATATGGAAGTTGACGGGGAACAGCCGTTTGTCGTAGGTGAGATGTATACGGCTTCAGGAAAGAGATTCAAAGTCTCTCACCTTAAACTGCGTGATGGGCCGTTGATGAGAAAAGAAGGCTGGAAAACTGTTGCCCACCGAATAAAACGGATATACGGCACGCGGTTATAGATATTTTTTAATTGCGCCGGTGAGTTGTTCCGGATGAACCACTCCTTCAAACCTCTCCTTGAGGATCCCGTCTTTAAGAATTACTATTGTTGGTGTCACCTTCAGCTGAAATTCCCCGATATACTGGGGATTCTTTATCGCATCAATCTCTTCAATGGTGATGTTGAGGGAGCGTGAGACTTCGGCATTGATCGGGGTCTGCTCCATACATCCCATACACCCCGGCTGGTAAAAACAGATAACTCGCACTGTCATGAAAAATCAATGGAGAGGGAAATTAAAAGAGTTTGTGGAGTTTATTTAACGATTGTTGATAGTAACTACGCGTATATCAGCATAGGGATAACCAAAGTCAACAACAACGCCTGACTGAGTCTTTTGAGTAATTTCCCCGGTCCGGACATAGGTTATTGCAGAGGTATTGGAAACTTCCGCTTCGGGATTATCAGACACACCCATTGCCAGGACGTCCCCGATGTTAATATCGCTGATATTGACTTTATTAAGCATGAGTTGATCCGTCGACCAGGTCTGGGTCATGGAATCAGCGGAAGGGATGATGATGCGTTTCTGTTCATTGAGTTTCATCCCGACAATTCCTGCACTGATTGCATTGTATTCCGGAGAGAAAATCGCAAACTGTTTGCTCCACCCGCTGTCGGTTGTATATATCGGTATCGGATAGAGCGCGCGGGTCAGCGACTGGTTTGCCGTCATGCTGATCTGCTTTGATAACATCAATCCTCTGCTGGTCGGGGCGGTCTTTATGTAAGATTGCTGGTCTGTTGTCAGGATTGGATTTCCTCCGGCATTGAAGAGTGTGTAATCGATTACAACGGTATCGCCCGGTTTAACCACCGTAAATATACTTAACCAGCCCGAACCCATGCCCGAAACTATCATGAGCACGACAAAAAGTACACAGGCACCTACAATCAGGACCTTTTTCCATAATTTCGTCGATGCATCCTTCTTTTTCTTTTCACCCATGCTTTTTTTTCCTCCTTACTACATCATAATCCAACCGTCATAAACTATTCCGCTCTGACAGTATTAAAATTAAATCTTAAATAAGATAAATACTAACTTATGGTTAATCTATCGTAATGCATGAGGGACAAAACAGGAGCTGCGGGATACATCCTGTGTGGAGAGACATCCCGGTGAAGCACTTTGGAAAAGAGCTTGAGGAATGCGGACTGAACAGGAAATTGTATCCGCTCTTTTCGCTGCCGAAGGCTGCTCCCTTCCTGGAAGAAGCACACAAAGAATTGTCGTGTAATCCGGGGGCTATTACGTGTTGATATAAGGTACTACGAGGGGAAAGAGGATCGTCCTGTCGGATCTGTGTGGCAGAGAAAAGGAGGGCCTATCACTTCAGCTCATCAATCCATAACCCCGACAGGAGAGGGCACTAAGGGGGAAGAAAAATAAGGGCTACAACCTAAGGAGCGGATATGAGTTTCAATGCAGCACGTCTCTGCAATGCCAGAAAACATAATTGAAGAGGGAGTAAAAAGCCTGGTTAAAAAAGACCACTGGAATTCAGGTCCTGCAAGAAAATGTCTTCCAAAAATCGCGCAATGAGATAAAATAACGCTGATTTTTTCCTGCACCGCCTTTTTTTCCGATTGCTTTTTGAACTCTTTTCACCAAAAAGTCTATGGATGGATAAAAAAAAGGTCCGGGACTATATGACCTATGATGTTGTCAGCGTCGATATGCACGGGACAGTCAAAGACGTTATAGAGAAAATACAAAAGACCCATCATGATGGTTTCCCGGTTATCGATGGTGAGGTGGTGGTAGGGTATATTTCAGCCAGAGATCTTCTTTTTGTACCGCTGACAAAACCCATCGAACAGGTAATGTCCAAAAATCTGATAGTGGCTGATCCGGATATGGATATCAATGATGCGGCACGGGTGATCTTCCGGAGCGGGATCCAGAAACTTCCTGTTGTTGATGAGAAGAACCGGCTCCTGGGGATCATATCCAATTCGGATGTAATACGCTCCCAGATCGAACACGTTTCGCCGGAAAAAGTGTTTAATTTTATCACTACACTAAAGAAGCTCTATGGAGTCGACCCGGAGCTGGGCAGAGGATCTGTGCCCGTAAAGGATCTTCTTCCGACCCAGTCAAAGATTTATGAGGATGAACTCGAAGGGCGGATGTACGAGATCAAGAAAGGGCTTGCCGAGCCCATTATTGTCGTGAAGCGACCAGGAAGGATTATTCTTGTTGACGGGCATCACCGGGCTATCGCAGCAAAAAAGCTCGGAATAACCGCGCTCGATGCATATATTATTGAGATAAAGGAAGACATTGAACTGGGCATGGAAAGAACTGCACTTGCAATGAATTTAAAGACTCTCGATGATGTCCAGATCCTCGACTATGCAAGGCACCCCCTTGTTGCGATCACGCATCGTCTCGTAAAAAGAGTCTGATTCCCTTTTTTAGTCAGATAGCAGCAGATCCACACGAATGGGATTATTCAGCTTCGGGGAACTGGTGGGATCTGCACAGTAAACAAAAAAAAGCTTTGGAGAAATCCTGAACTATAAAAAATGGTAAAGCACCTGTTTACGGAGGGGACATTGCCTGTCCCCCCGAACTGACCCTTCGCTTTGCGATGGTGTCGTATTACCTTCTCTGGAGTTATCGCTCCAGAGGGGGGCACAGCGACGGGGGCGGAGGCATTACCATGCCGTAGTCCCCAAAAAAGAGCGTTAAGAAAAATATTTTGAGGATTTCCCATGAAATTTAATTAAACAGAAGTGAGTAATGGAATGTTTTATTCCTCATAATTATCTGCTATGAACCCCGCCGCACCAAAAAGGGACGCCCCCGCGGCGGATCAGTGTCTATAAGCATATTTGTAAACACCGCACTGCCCCGCCCGTGCCTCGGAGAGGCCTGATGCTGGAGCCCTTATAGGATTACAAGGTTTAATGATTTTCATTGTTCGGGTGCGAATTCCCGTTCATGCCCGTTTCTACTAAACCACAGTAGGTAAAATTCGGACCCCGTTCAGCATCATGTATCTGAAGCCATTTAACTGAATGAAAAATACTTATGAACCATCATACCGGAGGTCGAATTTTTCATTCAATACATGCTCTTTTACCACCGTTCCATCGGTCACGACAACTTCAGGCCAGAGACGGGTTTTGGAGTGGACGATAACCCGGTCACGCAGGACAGCCCGGGGACCAATCACCGTATCGTTTTCGATACTGCAGTGTTCACCGATATGCGTGTCATTGTCCATGATGCAGCCGGATATGGTAGTGTTTGCACCGATGACAACCCGGTTGTAGAGAGAGGATGAAAAAACCTTCACATTATTCCTGAGGATACATTTGTCACCAATACTTGTGTATGGCCCGATCAGGACATTGTCACCGATAGTTGTACCCGGGCCGATTGCGACCGGCCCGATGACTTTGGTATTCTTGCCAAGGGTAATCGAATCGCCCAACTGGACGGGTCCCTGGATTTGCGCTCCATGCATGGACAGATTGCCGATAATATCAGAAAATGAAATATCCTGGAGCTTCCAGCGTTCTGCCTGACGGAGGGAATGCGGGCTGCCCACGTCGGTCCAGTTACCACGGGCAAGCCAGCCTTTCAGTATACATCCTTCCTCCATCATGCCGGGAAAAAGATCGCGGGCAAAATCATATTTTGTGCCATGAGGGATTTTGTCAAAAATTTCCGGGCTGCAGACATACATACCGGTACTTGCGAGGTTGGAGAAAATCTCCCCCGGCGAAGGTTTTTCCTTGAATCGTTTGATCTCGTAATTTACATCGATTTCAGCAATACCGTATTCACTGGGATCTTCGATGGAAATAAGCCCGATGGTCGTGGTTGCCTTCTCCTTCTGATGGATGCGGTAGAATTCGAGGACATTGAGATCCGTGACATGGTCCCCGCCTACAACAAGGAAATCCTGGCCATCGAGGTACCGCTGTGCGTTTTTCACGCTGCCGGCAGTCCCGAGCTTGGTTTTTTCATGCACATACGTGATCTCGACCCCGAAAAGCGAACCATCACCAAGGGCTTCCTCAATTGAATTACCCATATAACCAAGCGTGAGGATAACTTCACGGAATCCCATATTTGAAAGATGAGAGACCAGGTGCTGGATAGAGGGGCGGTTTACGATAGGAATACAGGGCTTGGGCCGTTCAAAGGTAAGAGGACGGAGCCGGGTCCCTTCCCCACCACACATTATGCACACCTTCATAACACAAAATTAGTGCTGGATCGTTTTAATTCTAGTGCATATAATGAGGTCCGGCTGTCTGGATTTTTTAACCACCCTCATTTCATGATTGAAGTCTCAGAATCGCATCAACAGCTCTTCAGGAATTTTTCTTATCCATTAATAACGAGGTGTACACGTTGGTTAAGGATAGATGCCACTTTTGTGCAGCCATAAATCCAGGAGTTATGCTTTTTCAGAAAAGGAACCACATCAGGAGGTACACAGATTTTTGTCCTGGAAGTCTTTTTATTTGAACCTCACGGGTTATGATCGGTATAATTAGGGTGAAATGATATTATGATGGAGGGATCTGAGGGTTATGGGTGATGAATATCACCGGATTATTCCGGCTGTAAAAGGAAGGGTGCAATGTCTCGAGGAAAAAAAAGAGCCACTGGAACACTGCAGGCTCTGCATCCACTGCCGGGAATTCAGAGTCAGGGGTACGTTTGTGAAATCCCCGTCACTTGCGTACTGCACGAAATGCAGGGTGACAGATAACGTGGATCTCACACAGGCTGATGCAGTGAAATGCGCTGATCGGCAGGGGGAAGGTTTCCATAGCATAACCAGCATCATCGGTTAATGCACTCATGGAAAATATATTCCGATAAAATGAAGGGTTTTATGCTTAAGATCCATTTCTCCCACAGAGGTTCTGGAAGTCCTTTTGCAGGGGATCTCAAAGATACATATACTATTTAATCAATTCTGGCGCGAAATTCATCCAAATCATCCCGTGCTTTCCTACAATTTCCTCAAATCCTGATCAGGCAGTCAGTAATGCTGCAATCACGTCCATTTTGACATGTTCCTCGAAGAGATCTGCAAGCCGGTCATAGGGATCGGGTTCCTCTGCATGAATTTGAACGAAAGATAATCCTTTCCTTGCGTACAGGTAAGAGAGCAAAGCATTTACCGCTGACAGATTTAAAAAAAGGCCGTGAAGATAGGTGCCAAAGACCAGACCATCATCGCTTACTCTGCCATCCCCCGCAAATGCCTCACGATTGCTGCCTTTTTCGGTAATACCCATATGAATTTCATAACCGCTTACCTCACCCATCTTCGACAGGATAGGCGGGACAGGGCATGCATTCCGCGTTATCTGAAATGTATTTTTATCGTACGATGCAAACCGGGTGATACAGTCGAGCAATCCAAGGCCTTCATAAATTCCTGCGGAGGACTCAAATCCGGCATCGATAAGTTGTTTCCCAAGCATCTGGTAACCCCCGCAAATCCCGATGATCGGAATGCCGCGTTCTCGAGCGGCATGGAGTTCACGATCTGTCCCGGTCTGGAAAATCGTGGTCAGATCCTCAATAGTATTTTTTGTTCCGGGAATGATAACACAATCATATCCGCTCAGAGATGCACCCGGTGCAACATACTCTACAGCAGCATGTCGCTCGAGCAGCTCAAAATCCGTGAAATTGGAAATTTTCGGGAGCCTGATTACCGCAATCCTGACCGCTACCGGATTTATTTTTTTATCTCCTATTGAGAGGGAATCCTCACTCGGCAGCGGGATATTGAAATAGGGAACAACTCCCAGCACGGGAATGCCGGTAAGATCCTCAATTTTTTTTACGCCGGGCATGAAAATTGCCGGGTCCCCCCGGAACTTGTTTATTATGATACCCCTTACAAGAGGTCTGATATCCTCAGGGAGCAGTTTGATCGTCCCATAAATCTGGGCAAATACCCCCCCCCGCTCGATATCAGCGACAAGGATCATCGGAATGCGGAGAGTTTTTGCAAGCTGTATATTTGCTATATCCCTGTCGTAAAGGTTCAGTTCTGCAGCTCCTCCTGCACCCTCCACAACAACATGGCCATACCTGGATTTCAGCCGTTCGAAAGATTCGAGTGCCTTTTCAAGAAGTGCCGGGGTTTCCCTGTAATAATCTGCGATATGGATATCTTTGTACGGATGCCCATACAACACGACCTGTGAGATGCACTCACCCTTCGGTTTGAGAAGAACAGGGTTCATATCCGTAGCCGGAATTAATCTGGCAGCAAAAGCCTGCATAGCCTGTGCCATACCTATTTCCCCCCCATCCCGTGTGACATACGAATTCAGGCTCATATTCTGGGACTTGAAGGGTGCAACACTGATACCACGCCGGATAAGACAGCGGCAGATTGCCGCAACGGTCACACTCTTGCCAACATGGGATGCTGAACCCACCACGAAAAGGGACATGCCTGTACTACACGTGGACTTTTGAATCATAAAAAGCAGATTCTCTCTTACCATTATCCGAAAACAGTCTTTTAAACCAGAAAATACACCGCCTTCCGGCTGAATATGCCCGTAATACTTCAGGCAATGCAAGGTAATAAATAACGAGAACCTTAAAAATACATGTAATGATTGGTGGGATTTGCCCGACGTGTGGACTACCTAAAGAACTATGTATCTGTGAAGAGGTAGCAAAAGAACAGCAGAGGATCAATGTCAAGGTAAACAAACGCCGATACGGGAAAGAAGTAACGGTTATTGAAGGACTAGATCCAACTGATATCGATCTCGAAGACCTGTCAAAATATATGAAAAGCAAGCTTGCCTGTGGCGGTACTGTAAAGGGAAACACCATTGAGTTGCAGGGCAACCACCGCGACAGGGTCAAGGAACTGCTTTCGCTGAAAGGTTACAGCACAGAGAATATTTCCTGATCATTTTTTAAATGCCGGTTGGAAGAAAAATTCGTTCATAACCAGGATTTTTCTTCTTTTTTCTTTTTTCTTTGGGTTTGTCTGGCATAGTGATCCCGCTATCGCCAGAAAGCATATTCTTATACAGGTGGTTGCACGTAATTTAAGGTGCAGGAATAATACAGCACGAGCTGTCCTTAATCAAGTAAAAGTTAAAAAAATCAGATAAAGAATCTGAAGGTTACCCAGGAAATAAACAGCATTATAGCAGCATATTTCAGACCTGCAGTAAGCCGGCCTTCACCCATCTGTCCGGCGACAAGTCCGGAGAAGAAACCCTGGAGCAGGGCGGCGTGTGAAAAGAGCCTTTTATAGAGAAACAGATCTACCTGTCCGATGAATCCCTGCGCACCGGAGGAGGCTGCTGCAGCACCAGCAGTAGCCATCGTCGTTAAAAATGTAGCGACAAGGATTGCAACGACGAACAGGAATACCGCAAATGAGACGAGCACGATGATCACATAGATCAACATATTGTTGCTGCGTTCCGTGGCAAGATTCACAACTTCGAACGTATCTTTCGCTGCAGCACGGAGTACCTCGCTGATATCCCCACCCGCTTTACTCGCTTTTGCGATCAGGTCGACACTCCGGTCAGCGAGGGGAGTGCCAAGATCTTTGCCGAACCGGTACATGGATTCGACAAATCCTGCCCCCCAGGACATGTCCTGATCAAGCTTTCTGATGTGTGGCGTAAGCGTCGAATACTCCGCACTGGCTACAATATGCACCGCGTTGGGCAGGGTCATGCCGGAATCATTCATCCCCGCAAGATCGCGGAAGAAATTCGGGAGTGCGTTCTCGAGGCTTTTTACCCGCCATTGTTCTTTAAAGTCGAGAAAAGCTACCGGAACAATAGCAACGAGGACTGCAAAGACAATAAAATCATCAATGACGGTCGAGGTGAAGAGAACCTGGATTCCATACGAGGCCACCATCGATATAAAACCGCCGATAAAGATGATGAGGGCGAGGGGAACACTGACAATAAGTATGTTGACCGGTTCTTCAGTAAGTACCTGGAACGGGTGTTTCAGGAATTTTCCCATTCCCTGCCGGGTACTCCGCTCATGCTCCAGGCTTCTCGTGATCTCATCGACATCCGTTTCGATTGAACTCAATTCTGAGGATTTGAGCGGAGTCGGGGACTTCTCACCCCGGTTGACCATATTTTTGACGTGATCTGTGATACCCATGTTCAGGACTCCGGTGTCATGGAACTGATCATGATGACAAACATTACACTCCCAAGCGGGATCATGATGTAGATAACTGCATAGAGAAACAGTGGATTGTTATCTCCCGACATGACTGACATGATCGACTGGAGGATGATTAAGAACAGGGTGCCCGCAACCATGGCAGTAACATACGATTCGGACACAAGTGCCAGGGTTTCAAGGAACATTTTCTGGGTCTGCCGGTTTTCCAGCGCGTATTGCTCAGCTTTTGTCCTGAAATACTCAGTAATATTTCCCCCGCTCGAAACACTTGCCATTGTTCCCTGTAAAAACTCTTTCATACGCCTGCTGGGTGTACTCGATGAAACCAGCCGGAGAGAATCAATCAGGTCCCTGCCGAAAATATCAATTTCCCGTGCGATATACCGTGCTTCAACTGCACTCTGGCCATATATCGTGCTGCTGCCAAGCAGGCGGAATACCTCCGCCGGGGTGATACCCGCAGTTGACATCGAAGTGATATAGTTGATCGCATACGGCAGGCTCGCGTCAATGTTCCGGCGACGGTTCCCCGCTTCAAGTCCAGGATACAGCATGAATACAAGATAGGTA
>Ga0105091_10001012_pt1 | contig 12141 bp, 10 predicted proteins | sample PPLLak1March2015_FD_87022 | JGI IMG/M metagenome (GOLD analysis project Ga0105091, IMG submission 87022) | Freshwater sediment microbial communities from Prairie Pothole Lake near Jamestown, North Dakota, USA - PPLs Lake P7 Core (1) Depth... | ecosystem: Environmental > Aquatic > Freshwater >... | reverse complement strand
TGGCGCGGATCAAACGCGCGCTGTAACCAGACTAGTATGCCGACACCGCGGGCTGGGGCATCGCTATATTTCACCGCTGAGCCGGCCAAAGAGGACGTTTAGCAGTATCCGTATGAGGCGCGATAAAACTATTTGAAAAAATGCGCCATTGGTGATACAAATGCCCCATCAAATGGAGTTATACCGGAGGCAGGTCAATGGATAAGAATCTCTTTTCGCTCAAGGGGAAACGGGTGCTGGTTACCGGCGCCAGCCGGGGAATCGGTCTGGAGATCGCGGCGGGATTCGCCGAGGCCGGGGCGGCGCATATCGTTATCTGCGGCAGGAAACAGGACGCACTGGGAACGGCGCGGGAGACGATCGAGAAAAAGGGGGCAAAGGTCCTACCGGTAGTTGCCAACGTCGGCAATGCCGCAGACGTGGATGCCCTCTTTGACAAGATCGTTGCCGACATCGGTGGGCTTGATATCGTGGTCAACAATGTCGGAATGAATATCTTTACTCCAAGCGTCGTGGATGCGGATATCTCGCTCTGGGATAAGGTCATGGACGTGAACCTGAAGGCGGTTTTTTTAACAAGCCGCCGGGCGGCGCCCCTGATGAAGGAAGGGGGCGGCGTCATCATCAACATCAGCACGGTCGCGGCCAGGAAAGCAACACCGGGCCTGGGGATCTACGGGATTGCCAAGGCGGGGGTGGAGATGCTCACGAAAACCCTGGCCGTGGAGCTTGCCCCATACAACATTAGAGTCAACGCGATCTCACTTGCGATGGTCAAGACGAAATTCTCGGAACCCCTTTGGTCTAACGCCGACCTCAAAAAGCAGATCGAATTGTCAAATCCGATGCACCGAATCGGAGAACCGGAAGAGGTGGTGGGTACGGCGCTATTGTTGGCATCCGGCGCTTCGAGCTTCATGACGGGTTCCATCCTCATGCTGGACGGCGGAACGACGGCATAGCAGCGCTGTCAGGCTATTCACTCAGGCAAGACGAATCCCGACGTATTATACTGCGGGATCGGAAGCGGGCGATCGGGCAATGATTATCGAAGAAATGACGACTCACGAATTCTCTAAGGGTCTTAAAAAGACCAAGACCGTTATCGTTCCTCTCGGCGCTATCGAGCAGCACGGCCCGCATCTCCCCATGCATACCGACATCTTCCATGCCTGCGAAATCGCCCGGCGCGCGTCCCGAATGGCCCCGGTTTTTGTGGCCCCGCCGATAAACTTCGGCGTTTGCCGGAGCACCGCCGACTTCCCCGGCACGATCGGCATCCGTTCGGATACGCTGGTCTCTTTACTGATTGATGTGGCCGAATCGCTTTATCGTCACGGCATCAGGCGCTTCATATTCTACTCCGGGCACGCCGGCGCAAATCACATGGCGGCCCTTCTTTGTGCGGCCGATGAGCTGATGCGCGCCTACGAAGACACGGATTTTGCGGTGATAAACGACCTGGATCTTTTCGACGCGGAATTATTCAAGCTCCTGGAAGCCGATAACGATTCCCACGCGGGTGAGTTTGAGACCTCTCTGATAATGGCCCTTGCCCCCGATCTTGTTGGAAAGCTCCCCCCGGCGGACCGGCCCGCTTTCCCGCGCCCGTTTCTTGCCCGCGACACGAGGGCCTATTGGAAGAGCGGGGTATGGGGAGACCCGGGAAAAGCTTCCAGAGTCAAAGGAGAGCGAATGATCGCGATTTTATCGCAAAATCTTGCAAAAATGGCCGAAAGCATGAATAATCAGAAGAAAAATACGAGTAGGAGGGGTAAATAGCCCCAATCCGCAAAGGGAAAATATCACACATTGGGAAATTAGTATTGACATTGCCTAATTTTGTTGATATTTTGTGTATTTGAGAAGGCATGGCTGGTCTAATCTTTATATCTAATAAAGATTAAAAGTAAGAAACCAATCGTAAGGAGATTATTGTATGAACAAGAAGATTTTTGCGCTTCTGCTTGCGGTCGTCATGACTGCGGGGATGTTCCTCGCGGTTCAGGCGTGCAAGCCCGGGGGTGGAGTGATGACTCCTACCTCCGTCGGCGAAATTCCGAAGCTGAAAATTGCGACGGATGCGGCCTATCCTCCCTTTGAATTTGTAGACACTACCACCAGCGAGATCGTAGGATTCGATATCGACCTGATGAAGGAAATCGCCAAGGCGGGTGGATTCGAAGTCGAATTCATTAACACCCCCTGGGACGGCATCTTCGTCGGCCTGGATAACGATAACTACGATGCGGTTATCTCCGCGGTCAGCATCACCGATGAGCGCAAGATAACCTACGACTTCTCGGATCCTTACTACTCGATCTTCCAGGCACTGATCGTCCGCAAGGCCGATGCTGACAAGTTTAAGAGCCTTGCCGATCTTAAGGGAAAGAATGTCGGTGCCCAGATCGGTACTACCGGCGCCATTTTCGTCGGCAAAGACCCTAACGTCAAGCTCGTAAATTATGACGACAACGGTCTGGCCATCGAAGCCTTGCTCAAAGGTGACGTGGACGCAGTCGTGTGCGACCATCCCGTTGCGTTCGACTACGCTCTGATAAATCCGTCCTACACGGATAAACTGATCGTAACCAACCCGAAGGTCACCGATACGCCCGAGCCTTACGGCATCTGCATCAAGAAGGGCAACACCAAGGTCGTTGACCTGATTAACGGCGGACTCAAGAATCTTCCGGCCGATATCATCCCCACCCTCGAAGAGAAGTGGAAAATGAAATAACATCCACTGGATGACCATGGCGGGGCGTAAAGCCCCGCCTCTTTTTATTTCAATCCGGAACATACCATGACTGCAATCAGCCTTATTGCGATATCGTTCTTCGTCTTCTGGCTCTGGCTCCTGATGGATTTCATCAACCAGCAGGGGATCGAAAAGATGCGTAAGGAGCGGCTTATGACGCTCCACACCTTTCTGGGCCTTATCGGAATAGCCTTCTATTTTTTCCTGATGATCTCGGCGTTTGCCTCCTCTTCCATAATATACTTTGACAAGATATCGGTGGAAACGTACCGGGTGGTTACCACTCAGCTCAGGCCGGCGCTCGTGGTCGGATTCATTATCATCCTCCTGTTTCCGGTAGTGGCGGCCGCAAATCTCCTCATGAAGAAGAAATACGACGCCAAGAAATATCTGAAGATTGGCAATATCATCGAGGGAATAGCGATCGCCGCCATATTTATATATATTCTTGTCGTCGGTTCCACCCTCGGGGACATAAATGAAACGGGGCCGTATCCATATCTCATCTCGGATATCGTCCACGGTAAGGCGTCTTATTTCGGTTTTGATTTTGAAATATACACCCTGAGCTTCACGTTCACGGTTGTCTTTTACCTCCTGATTGCGACAATCGTTATCTGGCTCATTGCGGCCGCCCAGTACCTCTTCTTCATCAAGATGCCGCTGAAGCGCAGGGAAATTGTCATGCTCAATACGGAAGAGATCAAAAAGATCTCCGAGATGGCAAAAATATATAAGAATGCGCTCTATTTTCTTGTCGTGTTTGCCGTGCTCTTATTTAGAAATGTCTGGGATTGGCTCTCGGGTTGGCATATCGGACAGTTTATGATCCGGATAAGCAATTACATCTCGGGATTCGATACGATCCAGCTTAAAAACATCATTGAAAATGAGCTGACGGTTATCGGCTTTAGGTCGAAGTTCGGAGTCTGGCTTTATAAATTATTCGCCGGACTATTTCCCGGCGATTCCGGACAGGTTTTCTCGCCGAGCTTCGTGATCGCATGTATCCTGCTCTTTTTTGCCCTTATAGTCTGGATGCTTCTCCACAGGGTTAATAAGGAGCTTGAAAATATCCAGGTAACCCACGAAGTAAAGATGGACGCCTTCAAGTACTCCATCTATATGGATACCTTCAACGCCTGGCGGATCTCGCTGTTCGCGGGCATAGCCACAATACTTATTCTGCTCTATTTCTACCAGACGCCCTATTACGCGTGCTTCAAGTTCCTCCCCTCCGGCATCGTGGTGACATTTGAGGTGACGATAGCGGCAATGCTTATCGCCCTGGTCCTGGGTATGATGGCAGGCCTGGGTAAACTCTCGAAAAACGTCCTGATCCAGGGTATCGCTTCCGTATATATCGAAGTCGTCCGGGGAGTACCGCTACTCGTTCAGCTATTTTACATTCACTACGGCCTGGGAAGCATTCTCAACCTCCCGCCCTTGGTCTCGGCCATAACGGCCATGTCATGGTGTTACGGGGCATACCTGGGGGAGACCTTCCGCGCCGGTATCCAGTCGATATCCAAGGGCCAGATGGAGGCCGCCAAGTCGCTGGGCATGACCAACTACCAGACGATGCGTCAGGTTATCATCCCTCAGGCGGTCAAAGTGATCCTGCCGCCGGTCGGCAACGACTTCATCGCGTTGCTCAAGGATTCATCGCTGGTCTCGATCATCGCGGTAGCCGATTTGCTGCGGAGAGGCAGGGAGTTTGTCGCGGTATACTTTACGGCCTTCCAGACCTATACCCTGGTGGCCCTGATATATCTGGTCATTACCCTGATCCTCTCGAAAGTAGTCTGGAACATGGAAAAGATCATGTCAACCGATTAACCATAGGCAATATGAGGAACGATTGTGGCAGAACCGATCATTTCAATAAAGAACATATATAAGAACTTCGGCCATATCCGGGCGCTTCAAGATGTTACTACGGATATCAATCCCGGTGAGGTTGTGGTAGCGTGCGGACCGTCCGGTTCCGGAAAATCCACGTTTCTGCGTTGTATTAACCGCCTGGAGGAGATCGATCGGGGAACCATCGTTGTCGACGGTATGGATATCTGCGATCCCCGCATCAAGATACACAAGATTCGGGAAGAGATCGGGATGGTGTTTCAGCACTTCAACCTCTTTCCCAACAAGAATGTGCTCGAGAATATCATCCTCGCGCAGCTGGTGGTGCGAAAGAGGACTTTTGATGAATCGGTTTCGATAGCAAATAAGCTGCTCGAGAAAGTCGGAATCTTCGATAAAGCCGCCGTGTATCCCAGCAAGCTTTCCGGAGGGCAGCAACAGCGGGTGGCAATCGCCCGGGCATTGGCAATGCAGCCCAAGATAATGCTTTTCGATGAGCCGACTTCGGCGCTCGATCCGGAGATGATCGGTGAGGTGCTCGAAGTCATGAAATCACTGGCGCGGGAAGGGATGACAATGGTAGTCGTGACACACGAAATGGGTTTTGCCCGCGAGGTAGGGGACCGGGTCATCTTCATGGACGAGGGCAGGATTGTGGAGGAGGGAACCCCCGACGATTTCTTTATGAATCCGAAGACCGATCGGGCAAAGCTGTTCCTCAGCCAGATTCTCTAACACGATGATTCGAACTTCAAAGTGTATGGCGTGAGCGGCAAGCGCAATGGGCGGCCACGGGCTAAGTAAAACGAAGGCGTCGCGGGAAGCGTTAAATAATAAGTCAATGGAAAGAAAACGCGGTCATCGCCCGCGACGCCGGTGCGGGATAACGGCGCGCCGGTATCACGATAGATGCGTGACGCAATCCTGATAGCTTTCCTAAAGATCCGTTTCGGTAACCTCAATTCTTTAAAAATCGAAAACCAGGGTATTGATATGTTTCGATCGATCGTCATATGGGCGTCCGTAGCCCTGATTTGTTGCCCTTTGATTGCATGCTCCAAGAAAAATAATACAAACACCGCCGTATCTCCCGAGGTAATAGCGTCAGGTTCCGACCTGGGCGTAATTATTGGGCGCGGAAAGCTGATGGTAGGGATGGACGTATCGGACATCCGATATCAGCCTTTTGAGATGAAGAATAAGAACGGCGAAATAATCGGATTCGACGTCGACCTGGCCCAGATAATGGCCGATGAATTGGGTGTTAATCTCGAGATCGTCCCGACAAACTGGGACGGCATCATCCCGGCGCTCGTAGACGGAAAATTCGATCTTATTATCTCGGGGATGGCTGTAAGCACAGAGCGGAACAAAGCCGTTAATTTTTCAACACCCTATTACCTCTCGGGCAAATGCCTGCTCATTAGCAGCAGAGATATATTTCGTATAAACGACTATCGTGATCTGGACAAGAAAGACATGGTTGTGGTCACGACGTTGTCCGATGACATGGTCGTTAACCGCTATTTCCCCGAGGCGGATATCGTCAGGTTTGAAAGCGACGAAGAGGCTGTGCGTGAGGTAATAGAAAGAAGGGCCGACGGTTTTGTCGCGGATAAGGCGAGGGTATTTATCTTCGCGGCGAAAAATCCGGGCACTACCATAGCACTCAAGGACCCGTTCACGTATGAACCAATGGCCATCGGAATGCGAAAGGGTGATGTGGACCTCCTTAACTGGGTAAACAACTGCATCGAGATCGTTAAGGGGGACGGCAGACTGGCCGCTCTCGAAAAGAAATGGATGCAGCAGTACATTCCGCCGTCGTCGGAATAGGGCGGACCGATATGATGCGGATACGTTTACGGGCGCGGCACATATCGGAAAGGGCCTATTGCGTGAAACAAAACGCACCCCGGCCGTGTCTGATTAACAATAGGGAGAGTAGACTGACGTGAGGATACTTGCGCTCGATGTAGGGCAACAGCGGATAGGACTGGCCATCAGCGATCCTCTCGGCACCATTGCCCAGCCTCTTGGCACGATCCGGAGAAACGATGCGCCGATAGAACACATCATACAGATCGTAAAAGACAAGGAAGTCAGCGAAATAGTCGTGGGGCTGCCGGTGAATATGAACGGGACGTCCGGGCAACAGGCCGATGAGGTTCATGAGTTCGCCCGCTTGTTAGCCGAACAAACGGATATTCCTCTGGTATTTATAGATGAGCGGCTCACCACCGTTGAGGCCGAGAAGCTGATGATCTCGGCTGATGTGAAAAGGCGAAAGAGAAGACAATCAATCGACAGCGTCGCTGCGGCCATCATTCTGGAGAAGCGGCTGAGAAATAAGGATAGCCGGACGCCCACATAGACCCGGGGAGTTCCGATTAGATAACTCAAATTTTTACCGCAATTATATGAAACCCATAAAGAGAATCCTCATCCTTTTGTTTTTGTTGGCAATTGTCATAACGGGCGGTACGGCCTATCTCGTCTACCGGACCCTTCTCATACCCACCGGAAAAATCACACAACCGATCGTCGTCGTGGTCGACGACGGTGACACCCTCTCTAAAACTGCATTGGAACTCGAGGAGCGGGGGGCCATCCTGGATGAGCGGCTGTTCGTCACTGCGGCCCGATATCTCGGTGCCGAAAGGCTGATCCGGGCCGGCGAATACAAAATCGATCCGATGATGTCCCCAAGAGATATTCTGATCATGCTCATGAAAGGACGGATCGTCCAATACCCTATCACCATACCGGAGGGGCTCAACATCTATCAGGTTTCGGCGCTACTGTCGGAAAAGGGGTTCGTTGACAAAGAGGAGTTCCTGAGGCTGACAAAAGACGGCGATTTTATCCGATCGCTGGGCATCGAAGCGCCGACAATGGAGGGGTATCTTTTCCCGGATACGTACCACGTCAGCAAGGGGATGCGGGAACGGGAAATCATAACCCTGATGACCCAACGGTTTATTGAGGTCTTCAACGAGGAAAAGGAGAAGGCCCACTCCGCCGAAGGATTCACTGATTACGAGATACTGATCCTGGCGTCTATTATCGAAAAGGAAACGGGAGCAACCCAGGAACGGCCCTTTATTTCGGCCGTATTTACAAACCGGCTTAAAAAGGAAATGAAGCTTGACAGCGATCCCACGGTTATCTACGGAATATGGGATCGTTTCGACGGCAACCTGACGGAGCGAGACCTCTCCAACTGGACGCCCTATAATACGTATATGATTCCCGGGCTCCCCCCGGGACCGATCTGCAATCCGGGCAGAGAGTCGCTGGCGGCGGCAATAACTCCCGCCGATGAGGATTATCTCTTCTTTGTCTCGAAAAATGACGGCACTTCCTATTTTTCGAGCACTCTGTCGGAACATAACAGGGCCGTCTATGAGTATCAGATACTCAGAAAGAACCGCAAATAGTTACCACGCGTCCAACGCATTGCCCCTTTCCTTTTTCTACGCGAGTACCTCCCCGGGCTCAATATACCTCCTTATCTTTCGTTTTAATCTGCCTTGCCCATGACAGCCTTTTTCAGCTCGCTGACCCGGGCTCTGATATCCTTATGCGCCGGGCTTTTCGCCTCTTTCTGTATCCGGTCAAACGAGAATAGCATCGCCCGGGAAAACTTACATGACAAGTATTTCCCTACATCTCATAGTAATCCGCCCTGCTCCGAATGGTCAGGTTTCCTGCCGGATCTCGATGAGTACGATTTCCCATTGATCATCCGGACACATAAACTTTCCTTCTTCTTTAGACGTTCTAAACGGGAAGAATGCTAACCACCAAAAGCACTGTCATTGTGTGTCCGCGTAACTTAGTTTTATAAAATTATTGACTATTTTGCGCCATGGTGGTACTATACACAAGTTTTACATTTCTAGGAATTGGCTCGAACGTGCTGGACGTAAAATATCTCAGAGAAAATATCGATCAGGTTTCGCAGCGCCTCTCCTTCAGGGGAGAGAAGGTGGACCTCTCTCGTTTTTCGGAGATCGAGGAGCACAGAAGGTCGCTGCTCGTCAAGGGGGAGTCCCTCAAGTCGGAGCGAAACAAGGTCAATGACGAGATCGCGCGTCTGAAAAAAGACAAGGGCGATACGGCCGCCCTAATCTCACGGATGAAGGGAGTGTCCGACGAGATCAAGCAGATCGACGCCCTTGTTTCCGAGATCTCCGAAGAACTGGATCGGATTGTATCGATTATCCCGAATATTCCCCATGAAACGGGACCGGACGGCACGTCGGAAAAAGACAACGTCGAGATGAGAAAATGGGGAGTAATCCCCGCGTTTGATTTCGTTCCCGTAGGACATGCAGACCTCGGCGAAAGACTCGGTATACTTGACTTTGCGACAGGAGCCAAGCTTGCCGGGGCGCGCTTCTGCCTGTCGGTGGGCCCCGGAGCGTTACTTGAAAGGGCGCTCATTAATTTTATGCTCGATCTGCACACGACGCAGCACGGCTATACCGAGGTGCTGCCACCGTTTATGGTCAACAGCAAGTCTATGACCGGGACGGGTCAGTTACCCAAGTTTGCGGCGGATCTTTTTAAAGTAGCCGAAACGGATTATTGGCTCATTCCCACGGCGGAGGTTCCGGTAACCAATATATACCAGGACGAGGTCATCGACGAGGAAGACCTGCCGATCTATCGGTGCGCATACACGCCCTGTTTTCGTAAGGAGGCGGGCTCATACGGAAAGGACACGCGGGGTTTGATACGGCAGCACCAGTTCAATAAGGTAGAGCTGGTGAAGTTTACCCAGCCCGAGGAATCTTACCGTGAGCTCGAAAAGCTGACCGATAACGCCGAAGAAGTGTTGAGAAGGCTGAAGCTTCCATACCGGGTAATGACCCTCTGTGCCGGCGATCTCGGCTTTTCGTCGGCCAAGACCTACGATATCGAGGTCTGGCTCCCCAGCCAGAGCTCCTATCGCGAGATATCATCCTGCAGCAACTACGAGGATTTTCAGGCCCGACGCGCAAATATTAAGTACCGGGAAAAAGGGAAAAAGGGCACCCGCCTGGTGCACACGCTTAACGGCTCAGGGCTTGCCGTGGGCAGGACGGTGGTGGCAATACTCGAAAATTACCAGCGGGCCGACGGATCTATCGAGATACCTGAAGTCCTCCGTCCGTACATGGGGGGAAAAGCGTCGATTACTTGATCGATCGGCGCCGGTAAAATGGATTGAAATATTTCGTTTATACGGTACAATAGTAACAGAGTGTTCCCGGAGGGATGGCCGAGTGGCTTAAGGCGGCGGTCTTGAAAACCGCTGAACGAAAGTTCCGTGGGTTCGAATCCTACTCCCTCCGCCAGTAAGTGCGATACGAGCAAGGATAAGGTTATAGCGCCATCGAGCGTCAATGGGGCGGCAGTCGAATGAAACCGTTTCCCCATTGCCGGTGCGGCCAAGCCGGTTAATCGGAGCGAATCAGGAAAACGGGACGTAAACGGATTTACCGTTTGGACATAGTCGAGCGGAGAGATGGCCGAGCATGGCTGAAGGCGCTCGCCTGCTAAGCGAGTGTAGGGGGTCAACTCCTACCGAGGGTTCGAATCCCTCTCTCTCCGCCATTTTATTTACCGAATTGATTACGAGATGATAAGAAAATACTCAGCCATCATCGTACTGTTTATCGCCGTTTTAGCCGGGGCTTCTTGCGGCAACGCCGTTTCGCCGGCCGCGCTAAAACACGCGGCGGAGGGCCAGAGGCTCTACGAGCTCATGCAGTATGACGATGCCATAAAGGAATACAACGAGGCCGTCAATATCCAGCCCTCCTTTGCCCTTGCGTATCTGGGCATCGGGAGGTGTCTGGCGGAAAGCGGGAAGTTCGACGAGGCGCTCAAACAGTATAAGACCGCGTTGGACCTCGACCCTAAGAACGACGAAATCATGTACGAGATTGCCCGGGCCTACATCGAGAAGGGACTCGGCGACGAGGGACTTCTGATGCTCGATAGGGCAGAGGACCGCAATGGCGATAATCCGAAGCTGTTCCTCTACCGCGGCATTTATTATTACAACAGTATGGAATACGCTTCCGCGATTGAGGAATTCATGAAGGCGGCCAAGGAGGATTCCGGGTCCGCAGAGCCGTACATCGAGCTAAGCTATCTGTATACCAACGCCAAGAATCCTTCGTATCAGGATGGAGAGAAGGCCGTCGAGTATGCACTCAAGGCCGTCGATCTTGCTCCGGATTCTCTCAAGGCCCTCGATACCCTGGCCCACGCCTATTTCTTCGCGGGTAGGTACGACCTGGCCGAAAAGACGGCCGAACTGGCGCTGGAAAAATCTCCGGGCAATCCGGTTATAAAAGAGAGCCTCATGCGTTTTAGGAGCACCGTCAAGGGCTCCGCCGACGAGCATAACCTCAAGGGGGCCGAGCTGCTCGACGCCGGCGATTACAATGCCGCCGCCGAGGAGTTCAAGATGGCCGTCGAGATTGACCCCAAATTTGCGGACGGTTATTATAACCTCGGCAAGGTCTATTCGCAGATCAAGGACTACGATCAGGCGCTCGCGTCGTATAAGAAGGCTATCGAGTTAGAGCCCGACAGTCCGCGCTATCACTATAACATGGCCATTGTGTACGGCCTCAAGGGGATGTCCGCCGACAGCGAACGGGAGTATCTTGCGGCCATTTCCCTTGATCCGTACTATGATAAGGCGCACAATAACCTGGGCGCCCTCTATGTAAAGACGGACAAGCTCAACGAAGCGCTGGCGGAATTCGATAAGGCATTCGAGATCAATCCCAGAAGCGATTACAAAAACAACAGCGATATGGTGCGTAAGATGATGGATGAGCGGGGTCTCACGCCGAAGCCAGTAACGTCAGATAAAGGCAAGAGCCAGTACTAACCGTTATCGTTGCCGAGGTTATCTATGAAAGATTTAGAGGGAAAAGTTCCGCAGATCGAGGGCAACTTCACGGCGCTCTCCCTGGTCAGCCTCATACAGGGGATCTCCGCCAACAAGCGGATGCTGATAACCCTATTTTCCATAGAGGGCAATGAGGGCAGGCTCTATTTCGAGAATTCACGCATTGTGGGCGCGTTTGTCGGAGAAGACCTGGTAGGCAAGAAGGCCTTCTTCCGGATGATCGAGTGGGAAGACGCCCGTTTCCAGGCCTACGATATCGCCGATATAGACCGGTCCAAGTTCAATATCGATCTGGAAGTCTCTCACCTGCTGTTGGAGGGACTCAGGCAGAAAGACGAAAAGGCAAAGATAAAAAAGCGGATCCTGCCGATCTATAAGATAACCAGGGGCGAGGGCGATTTCGATCTCAATGACAAAGAAAAGGCGCTTTTCTCGCTCATTCCGGCAGAGGGCATATTCGTCAATGCGCTGGTAAACATGACCTCGATGACCGACTGGGAGGCGTACACGAACCTGTCGTCGCTGATGATCAAGCGGGCGATCGTCTTTGTAAAAATCAAGACGCTGGTAATCGACGACAGCGAATTTATGACCAAGA
>Ga0105091_10001011_pt1 | contig 12144 bp, 13 predicted proteins | sample PPLLak1March2015_FD_87022 | JGI IMG/M metagenome (GOLD analysis project Ga0105091, IMG submission 87022) | Freshwater sediment microbial communities from Prairie Pothole Lake near Jamestown, North Dakota, USA - PPLs Lake P7 Core (1) Depth... | ecosystem: Environmental > Aquatic > Freshwater >... | reverse complement strand
TCTTGTAAGATCTTTTCAGCATCATCTTCGCCTTGCTTTATCAGTTTCTGTATTGTAGCGAGTGAAAAATCAGCATCTTCAAAGACATAGCGCACATCCTCTTTTCTTTCAACCTTTGTTATCTCTTCAATTATTGCTCCGCGATCAGTGGCTAGTTTATGATATTCTTTTTCTATTTGGATGAAAGTACCTTCCATTCTTTCATCCATATGAACATTACTTAAGAGGTCATGCATCCGTCGCATGACTCTTAAATATCTTGATACTATCTTTGACATATGAATATTATGATCAGTTTTATCGGTGTGTATGATATCTCGTGCCCTATGCCATATATCAAGCATATTAGTCGGAAGTTCTCTTTGAAATTTAGGAAATAAATTGACGATATAGACTCGTTTATGATTTTTTGGTGATGCATCTATCACCTCTCTTAGCGGAGTATTACTTAACAGACTTCCATCCCATAGATACATATCATCTATTCTTTTCCAAGCCAAACCATAAAATGGAAAACCTGTGCAAGCGATGACATGGCCGACATCCAGTTCCATATGATCACTATCAAAAGTAACTGATTCACTCCTTTGAATATCTGTACATGTCATTATGAGTCTCGGAGATACTCTTTCGGCCTTATTGCTGGAATTAGAATTAGTAGCAATGCCACTTTTATATTGCTTGTTTATTCTGTCGAAATCTACAAATTTGGATAAAGTATCCTCTAAAGGTTTAACATCATACAAATGAGGTGGTATTCTTGTATAATTGGAGAAAATCGAATAGTAATTGAATAATGAAGCAGGATACCGCCAGACAGGCTCAAATGCATTCTTGTTACCATATAAAGATACAATCATCGAGGAAAAAATAGCTCTAACATTATCATCAAAAAAGGAAGGAGTAATGCGCTCTGCTAGCAAGTACCAAAATTCTTCAAGTGTTTTCGCAGAAGATTTATCTCTACTCCCTGCAATTATGGCCGCATTTACCGCACCTATTGAAGTACCTGCAACAATATCAAAATCTATACCATATTTTTCCAGAGTTTTATAAACTCCGCATTCGTATGCGCCTAAGGCACCTCCTCCTTGCATCACCAAGACTGTCTCATGTTTTGCGGTGGTTGTATCCCTTATCAGCATCATATTATCCAATACTTTCAAAGTAGATAAGATCTCAGTAAAAAAGATCCCAAGTAGAGATCCTATATTCAAGCGATCCAAACTTAGACGGTAAATAGGTTACCACTGTCACAAAAGCACCCCGTTAATATACGAACTTAATGACTTGGTCTTGTGTATACAGTCATGCTCAAATTCTGTTCTCGTTTCCATTCATGAAATTCAATATACCATGAAATTCATATAAGACTTATACTAATACTTTTTGAATGAGTTATATTAGTTAATAAATCAGAGTAAGATTGTATAAATCACTATCTTATATACTTTCATGGTGCTTAATTCTTCAATGAGAATCACGTTACTAATCCATATGAAAGTGGTTGCCGTAGCCGTTACGGGATATTCTAGTATAGTTAATCGCAGCAGCAAGTGCGTTAATAGTGACGAAAGAGGTGGACGCAAAATGTAAGAAGTGTAAGAGGGGGAGGTGCAGCAGCCACAGCCCCCTTAATTAACAATAGTACAAAAGGTTGGAGAATAAACTTCTTTTTTTGAGCTTTGATGGGAGCTGCTTTTATTGATGTCGCTGAAGCTACTTTAGCTGGAGCAAGAGGCAAGTTAAGTTGCAGCTAACAAAATCGAAGATTTATGTCTTCATCACATGGATCTCAGATATCGCTAGAGCTGACATATGCCGTGTCAATTGAATAGAAAATAAATCTAAATCTCGAAGACTTCAGGTTTACTCGTTGCAGTAGCTTGTTGTTTTCGTTGCGGATTAATCTCATCCATATTCTTTGTAAGCTCTGAGACCTTCTGATCTAATATTATTCGTTTTATGTCTTCGAGTTCTGGTGTAGATCTTACTACTACACCTCTTTTTTTTGTTGGAGAGCCAATGCTATCAACTGGATTGATCTCAATGGCCAATGATGGGCTATTACTTCTTAGTCCTGGAAGTCGCAGAAGGAATACACCTGGAATATTTGTTGGTTTTCGTTCCCAGTCTTTCCCTTGTGTAAGAAATTCGCGTAATCTCTCGGTAACAGACATGTCCCTATCTAGTAAATGGGCTACTACATTTATCTTTTACATGAGCTATTTGTCAGATCATACTATTTGTATATTATTTCGTAACAAGTAAGGGAGGAGTGAAGTGAGATATCCATCTTAATGTGATGCACTGATTACTGAAATAGCTTTACACTAATTCTTATGCTTTTGGGTCTATTATTGTGAAATTATTATCCGCAGTTTAAAATAAATATAGATATACTATGTTATCTTATTCAAATATGAAATATCTAAGGTAATTTTATATGCAAGGAAGCATCTCATCTCTTTATGATAGAAAGTGTCGTTGAGAAGGATAAGGCTTCATCTTCAATTCCTTTCGAGATCAATGCTCATCTAAAAAGATTTGGGAAAGAATCATGGGATGTGGATTATAATTTATTTGGATATTGCGATATGTGTAATTCACGAATAGACGAGTTTGGATATTGCGCCTGTGGCGGGGCAGCAGATTAGCATTGAATCGGTAAGAATAGTTCTAAATGCTGTTTAGGCAGCTTCCCATAGTATCCTAAGTAATTGACACTTCAAATGAGGGGTCTAATAAAGGTCAAGTTAGTGCAGTTTCTTGTAGAAACACCTTATCGTCATGATAAATTTGCGTGGTACATTTTCTGATTGAAAGCAATATCAGCTCCATAATACGCACACTTCAGCCTATCTTCAGAGTATACACCTTTGTCTTCTTCTTGAGACATTGCTGAAGTTATTACTGATTTGATATCTATTCCCAACGATCTTGGAAATTACAAACTTATTCTATCTATGTGCGATATTCTTCTAGCTACGATTAAATTAAATTCTATATCTATACCCATTTTTCAAAATATTTTATAAGTATGTATTGTGTACTTAATGTACAGTAAGGGTAGATAATTTAAAATGACTTGTAAGGGGATTTGCATTCGACATAAGGCTCAGAAGCAAGTTGGTACAGGGCGGTATGCGGCAGGTCAGAAGAGGTGCCAAGTCTGTGAGATATTCATAAAATGGGAAGGATTGTGGTGCCCATGTTGTAGTTATCGCTTGAGAACAAGACCAAGAAACATAAAATACAAGGCAAAACTTAGGCGGAAAGGCATCTTGAACAAAGAGGAACTGCAGTCTGCACCACTGACGACTGCTGTCTCATCATAAGCCTATCTTTAGTACAAACTTGTGGAAAGACTTGTACCATGACCTCTAGCATAGATGCTATCTTACGACAACGACAATTATAGCACCACAATGAAGGCAGATTATAGTAGACCTTAGTACCGATATTCAATCATGAAAAAGGAATTGAATCCGCGAACCACAACCGATCACCTCTCTTTAGAAGGTAATACTGGCATGAATTTTACCCATAAAAGCTAACATATCTGTCGTCCATAGGCTGGTCGTTATTGTGCAGATTGCATAATTGTTTGTACAAGATATCTACTGCGGCCATTTCGAGCAGTTCGCCTTGAGCAACACTATACGCGTATCCGATAGTGTTCAAGTTATTCAATCTCTTGAAAAACATCGACTCAAGCATACCACTTTTCCTGGCTCTTCTTAAAAGAAAAGCTGAAATTCGATCTAAATGATAATTGACGTGGATGTCAATCGCTTCATCAGAATCTACGCCATACATTTCTGATATTTTGTTATTCAATCTCTTTTCTTCTTGTGACGCTGAGATATTCTGATGTTCTATACTGATAGCCGTTCGGCCGCGTAGTTTCGTTGATTCGCCATTAGGTTCGTTCTTGTCATTTTCCATCTGTCTATAAAATCATCATAACTGTACCTGTAAGATCTTATTAATTTATCCTGATTGATCAATTACTAATCGATACTGTGCCAATGTATTCAATAATTATGTGCGCATGCCCTGACCTACAAATTTGTCTGCAAATTAGTAGTTTCTTAGTGATTTTCCTAAAATAATTAGTAATATATGTTTCACTATTCTCCGGTTTTTCGTTAAACCATAGCTACATCGGTCTGCAAAGAATGAATTCACACTCCTTAATTTCAGGGCACGACATGATCAATGATAGAGAACATCAATCAAGTAACAATAATGTTATCAATCAAAATGAACTTGACCAATTTATGGAAAAGGTCTTGACTGATTTAGGAGGTGCAGCCAGCGCCGTTCTAGTATATGTAGGGGATAAACTGGGATATTGTAAAGCCATGTCGGATGCCGGAAGACCCATAACATCACAAGAGCTATCAGTTATGACAAAAACTTCTGAAAGTAACACAAGAAAATGGTTAGCAAATCCTGAGGTAACCAGAATGCTCAGGTATCCACTACTTCCTGAGAATCTACTTAACCTTAGATACCTTGACTCGTCATTCTCACACCGGAGAAATTTTCTTATGAAGTTTTGCGAGCGCTTTTTTACTAAATATTCACCTTACAGATCTAAATCTCCAACCCCTTTACTATTCCGTATATTTGTTGTCCCATGAAATGCCGCTCAGTATCCCCATCTGCTAGATCGATAGAGATTGTTCTTCCTTTCATCACATTTATTGTTGCATTTACATCATTCCATGCACTATTGCCATTTGTTCCAACAACTAATATTCCTGAAATGGATACACTCCTATCTGGGGAAATTTGGATTGGAGTATAACTACCATTTTTATTACTATCAACTCTAAAATCACCCAATTGATGGGTGTGATTGCTGGTTCCACCGTTCACAGGGCCAGTATAAAAGCTTGCTGTAAAGTCTGTTAAATTACCTTTATCTACATTCATTTTCCAATCCCCTGACAGGATAAATTTTTGTACATTATTCATATCAACCGTTGTGATGTTCACCGGCAATCCCAAAACCAACGAACTAATCGCCCCATTCATGCTAAAAGTATCATTGGTTTTTGTGATTTGTCCTAAAGCAGAATCAGTAATTTGGTTTAATACAGATGATGATGATAAGATCATCAGAAATGATACAATAAAGATAATCATTGCAGAAATCCCCCTTGAACCATTAATTATATCTGTCAGCATATCAGTATTAACCATCGTTAACAGAATAATGTATTGTATAAATTTATAGTTTATGCATATCAAATGTGAGCCTTAGTATTGTAGGTAAGTAGAGGGACTGTTCCTTAGGGCAATGACCTGTTTACAAGAGGAAATTCCATTCAGCGACCAATACGTTGCAATGATTGGAGTTAACATCTTTTATTTTTATTATACTATTAACGATAGTTTGCATACTTAAGTATCACCATTGATTTACGGCCATTAGATTCGTTCCTGTAATATATTTCACAAATCCTTTCGCCAGGCATAATTGGGTTGGATATTTGGGGCATTAGAAAGAGGAGCAGGTCATTGCCTAAAATCGATACGTGAATACATTATCACAGAAAAAAGCAGAATGATATTAGTAGTAAGAGCTCTCATTAATCTATAGGACATTTTTAACTTGAAATTCCTTGGCGCTTAATGGCCCAAATGTATCCCTTTATCATTGCAAATAGCATATCATAAGAGTACGGCCTAAAGTCGGAAGTAGTAGGTCAGGTGAAGCCGATAGATACAGCCCCTGACCTACCTTGAGTGATTTAGCTCGACTCAGAACGTACAATCAAATCCTTAACCTTTTCTAACATAGAATTCGAATATTATGATAAGACCAAGAGACTGGTTACAATTCTAAACCAGTTTGACCAATCACACAATTGATAACGCATAGAGTCGTAGCTCTCATAGTTCTGAACAACTGATTTGAACGAATGTCCATAATGAATTTGCCTTATGGGGCGTTCAACCAACGTTCAAAGAGCTGTTCAATGCTGTTCATTCGAAAGAGATTTTCTGAATCTGAATCTAATTACCTCATGAGACAAGAAGAGAGACTTACATCATTACCTGATTTCAAGGATTATTGTGATGTGTGATTACATCTTAAAATAGTAGCAATAGCTACTATCTGGACGAATCAGACTTATTTTTCAAGATGCCGCATTGTTCCGTCAAATTTATTAATTGAATTACTTTTGCGCGCGAAAATCGTCCCTTGTCCTTTTGTGCAAGCGCGTATTACTCGCGTAAGAATTTGCAAGCAAAAAATGCAGGACTATAATTGAATGTATGTTAGTATGCACAACGGATATCTACAAGAATAATTGTCCAAGTCATGGTCACATATGTTTTTGGAGGACACAAGGAAGAAACTTTATGGCATAAAACTCACAAATGAATATTTACTTACTAATTGCCTGCATTCCTCGACTTTCACTCAATGGGTAGATATAACGAGGATGATCTCAAGAAGAGTCTAAAGGAACCTAGAAATGAGTTAGGAGTTAAGGTCCTTAAGTTAGGAGTTAAGGTCCTTAACACCTTCTATGACCTGGACTCAGGCACGAGGTTTTGTTTAGTAGATGCTCCAGACAAATACGCGGTTGAAAGGCATCATTCAAAGTATGGGATGAAATGCGACTGGATTACTCCCGTAAAGATGACGGCAAGATATGATTATGACCAGACATAAACTATTCCTGATGAGATCCCCGCATTGGTATAAATTCTAACACAAAGTTCTGTGTCATATTATTTGTGTGCCCAAATTGTTCACTTCCGTCTACTTATAGCACATATATGTGCAATTAAGTATCCCTACTTGGTAATACGTCAGTATTATATCATCTCTTGCTCTAAGTAGTTATCCTTCAAAAAATTTATCCGGCCTGAATGACTCCTCTCTAACTCTCAAACCCTTAAACATCTTAGAATATGCTTCCATTACTTTGGTTTGTTTGTCAAACTCAGACTGTATCCAGACTGTTTCAAATATAGAAAGACACGAAGAAACAACTATTTCATCGTGGGAATATATGGCCAGTCTCTCTATACCCTCTTCTGACTCTCTTTCTTCTTCTGACCCAACTTCTATAACTAAAGAAACTGATTGATCTATTATTAGTGACAGAATTATTATTAGTGACAGAATTTTGTGTTGAATAGGCCTTATAACGAACTGTACTTCAATAGGCACATGTTCCTGTCTTATAGTTGACCTAATTCTATTAGTAACCGAAGAACTGTCTTTTACATATATTAATATTTTAATACTTAGATAATGCCGCGCAGCAGCCTCCGACAATGTGGCTAGTAATCCATCATTTTCTGCTTGCAGAAAAGAACTATACGTCGGAAAAATCACAAGAATTTCATATATGGCCGATTGAATCAGATTCTTTGCAAGTTCCATGGCTCTTCCAAAATCATGGATATCCTCAGTTACCGCAGTTCGAGGAGTCCTTCTAATTTCGCTTATCTTTTCTTTGGCAGAGATCGCCTTGTCGCAAAGTTTGTCAAAGAAATATAGTTGGGTATCAACGAAAGACTTTATGTTAGTGTGCAATTGTCGATCGGGATTGGAATTGGGAGTGTCTCTATTACCTCCAAATATGTAGTAAAGGTATTGTATCCTATCACCTATCTGGAAGTTTCCCAAGATTCCATCCAAATGAAATACTTCTGCCCCTTTCATTAACTGGCCTAAATAAGGGACGACTTTCTCAGTAATGTCTGTAAGTAATCTAACTCTTACTCCTTTATTCTTAAGTGTCAGTATCGCGTTCAACAATTGCGGGTCACCCAAAATATATGTCAAACCTTGATAATCAAGACAGCAGTCAAGATTTTGAATAATACCAGATATGAACTTCATCGAAAAGTTTAGAGAAACCGGCTCGTTGTCTATTAGTTGTACACGCTCAAATTTGTCGATGTGGTTCATTATTTTACTTATTTAACAATTGGATATATAAGAAGGAAAACATAGGGGCTATCAATCAATTGAATATTATAAATAATCAATGACTTTTTTAAAATAATTTGAAATCAATCGGATCGCATAAATATATCTTGACAATAAATTGATGCCAGTATTCTTAGACTCACACACTTTCCGGTGGCGAGAAGATCTCCTCCAGAAGATAGTCGATTCGCCTCGAGATGAATTTGGTGCTAAGACTTTAAGTTTTATTCATATTAAGGATTCGAACAGAGGTTTTTGTTTTATAGACGCACCCGATATCCTTTCGGTCGAAAATCGTCATGACAAGGCGGGAGTAAAATGCGATTGGATAACATAGGTGAGAATAATTAAACCGTCTGAAAGTAGTGAGACGGTAACATAAGGCCACTGTTTTACTAAGGTTGTGTCAGGGAGATAGTTTATCTTGATACTATCATTCCCCGCATGCGCGCCAAATTCGATGACCAATCAAACCAGACAGGACACTGAAAAGAGCAATGTCTTAACTCAGTCTGGCCTCTTGTGCGGCCGTATGTACCTATTTTCAATAGTTCTAAACCTCAATAGTTTTCTTTCATCTGTCTTGTAAAAACTACCCATTTACATTCCTTTTCATCCTGACTATTTCCTCAAGTACCTCTCTCAAATACTGTCTGGCATCGGCCAATTCATCATCAGTTTCTCTCCCTTGTTCAATGTCCTTTATTCTATCCGTCGCATCAATCCCATTTTTTCATAATTCTTCAAATATTGACTTGAAATGGTTCCTGTAGACAAGATCAGTACTAATTAATATACTTGACAATTCTTCATCCATCTGTTGTATTGGATTCGTTGCAAGTATATCACAAAGATTGACTGGAATTATTGTTGTTATAATTAACTTATCTGTAATCGCAAAACTTATTGGGGGAAGATTTCTTACATGTTTAATTTGCGTTCCTGCTTCAAGAAATATCTCTGCTAGTTTTAAGTTGGTGCTATCTATGCCACTAATATACCAAATCCCCTTGTGTTCTCCTCTTTTATATTTTTCCAAAACCTTTTTCTTTATGTCAAAAAGATAGGTATAATTAAATTGCATCCCTCTAGGAGCAAAACTGACACATAATTCATTTGAGGTAAGTGTGCATTCTCTAATTTGATGCAAAATGTCCTTTGGGTCTTGCACAATTCTAGTTTTAGTGTATTCGTTTTGCATTGACGAACACCATACTAATGACGGCGGGGAAGTATAAAACGTTGACCGGTCATAACCTTACCCGTGTGGACAACCAACTGGCAATAATCTTTGGTGACTGCGAACTGTTGAAACATGTGCATAGATACAATACACAACGGTATAATAACTCAATAAAATGAGAATAGGGACTGAGATCCACTTGTATGAACGTAATGGATCTCACGGCATGAGATACGATTGGATTACTCCAGTCAAGATGACCTCAGAATATGATGGTTCCGACCTGGCGGATGGATATTTTCTGTTGCGCGCGAAAAATTATCATATATGATGTAGATCTCAACAGACAAACATGAAATCTGCGCGCAAAATTTGTTTAAATCCAGATAATTCATTCATAATCGTGAATCCATACAACTTTGGTCCTTGATTCTTTTATACAGGTTCAGAAAGTAATGCGGCGGTTTGTTTCAATAAATTAAGTTGGTCCATCACATACCAATGTCCAGTAATTCCGTCGTTTTCTACTTTGTAAAGTTCTGCCGAACTTATCTTCACTGGTTTGTTTATTGGTGGTCTTCCATTAAACTCTCCCTTATGCGTTCCAGACCCATTTAGAAACACCACTACGAGATCATTTTCTGCAATAATATGTTCTATGGTCGCGCGCCAATCAGGAAAGGCCTTAAAGAACTCTTCTATGAACTGTTTGGATCCCACGCCACCCTTTCCTGCCTGAGGACTGCCTTCGATAGAGTTTCCGCCAAAATATCTTTCAACTGATGATAGGTTGTGTTCGTTGAAAATCTCTTCTATGAATGATCTTATAATAGTCTTATTTCTTTCCTCTTGGGAAGTCTCTTTTGTCCTAGACATTTGGCATCATATAAGGTGTTACGCTATTTATCAATTGAAGGATTTTCCTATCGTTGTCCGTTTTTGCGCGCAAGATAAACATCTGAAAACAGTGATTCTTAACAGTCAAGTTAAGAAGTCGTACTCAAAAGTATCATCATTCATCTTCCTGCGCGCACATTTTCGGTATAATTTCAATAATCTAACAGAAGATGAATTGATGAGGGTCAACAGTTGCATGCCCACAATAAGGACAGAACCTCAGGTCATCGTGTGATGGAGATATCTTAATCAATTGAAAACTGGACCTGCGTGTCCTACATACATAGGTATTTGCGCGTAACTTCTAAAGTATCATCATGAGAGACAACTTATTACGGATTCCTATTTCGATCCCAGCCTCAAACTCAATACTTGTACTAGATTCTTCTAGTAGTTACATTAGTCATAAATAAGAATAGATGTCCTCAGTAATAATATAGAATAAGAGATGCCAAAACAACTCAAACATAGATCCCGATCCGAAATAATTGCGTCTATACTTGAAGTGACCAATGGAAATAAGGTGAGAAGAACAGAGATTCAGTACAAGACGTACTTATCATACAACATACTGACAGAGTATTTGGTGCATCTACTTCAATGCGACCTAATCGAATATATCGAGGGAGAGAGGACGTTCAAAACTACTCCGAAAGGTATGCAGGTACTCATGACATACAATAAGATGGAGGAGTTATTTGTTAAATCCCCTTAGATCGAGGAACTGAAGAATTTTAATTTTTGCGCGCAAAATAGTCAAGAAAACCTTCATTCTTTCAGATACAAACCTAATAGCACACGACTCAGAATAAGTAGATCTGGCTTAGGTAAAGACACACGGTATCTGCCAATCATCAGAAGGATTGTCACCTAGTAGGATATCTCCAGGTAATGGTAGACCTGACCAGATATGGACGCAGGATATCCCGAACGTTGAGGATGTTGCTGAAGCTGGCGATGAATTTGGCTCCTCCTTGACAACAGGCGACTTTAACAACGATGGAATTTCAGACTTAGCGATAGGGGTACCAGCTGAGGGCGTTGGTACCATTGGGGCTGCTGGCGCTGTCAACGTCATATATGGCTCACTCGGTATCAGCATCAACTCAGGGGGCTTGAGTGCAACAGTTCCACTTGGTGGTTTTGGAAGAACTGACCAGATATGGACTCAGGATAGCCCGAACATTGAGGATGCTGGAGAAACTGACGATAGGTTTGGCAGCTCGCTTGCCTAGATATCTAGATCTGAATCAGATAAAACACCTGATATTATTACAAATGATGAAAGGAACAAACTAACTACTACTAATGTGTAACAAAAAGTAAAAATTACAAGTTCAAAATGTTATTAATCACACACCTTTGCTTACCCTTTCAAAAGCAGTAAATTTGAGCTACTTGAAATGAAGGAACTTTATATAGCAATCCTTTGTTGCTTCTTTTACGATCTTTTTTCAGCTATTTTAGTCTGTAACAGATAATCAATCAAATATGCTACACTTATATTGCACCGGTATAAAGTTCGACGATAAGCTTCAGCATTGATAGCTCATAAACACGTGATAGTGTAATAAAAGAACAACGACTAACTACTATTATACAATGTTAAAATCCACGGAAACAAAGACAAGTGTTAGCACTGTAGTTATAGGCAATCTAATTTACGAAGAAAGTGGAAAGATCACAGGAACAAGAGTCATAAATGTTGAAGAACCTAAAGTAGGATTTACTTATACTGCAAAAGGTATCTTAAGAGATGAGATAGACGTTACCAATACTGGTACATACTGGGTTGTTCCAAAATCTTCAGGAATGATGTATGGAGAAGCACGAGGAGTTTTTTTTATAAAGGGAGGTGGCGAGATAGCAACTTGGACTGCTCAGGGAGTAGGTCGTTATTCTGCGGAAGAAAACCGAAAAATGACAGCAATTGGCTCTGTTTTCTTTAAGACTTCTAGTACTGGTAGATTGGCTTTTCTTAATGACATAGTAGCTGTCTTCAAACATGAAGAAGACCAAGCCGGAAACGTTTATGGCAAAAAGTTCGAATTAAAATAGAAGACTCCAGCGATTCCTTCTTTTTTTGTGTTTGCTG
>Ga0105091_10001009_pt1 | contig 12158 bp, 12 predicted proteins | sample PPLLak1March2015_FD_87022 | JGI IMG/M metagenome (GOLD analysis project Ga0105091, IMG submission 87022) | Freshwater sediment microbial communities from Prairie Pothole Lake near Jamestown, North Dakota, USA - PPLs Lake P7 Core (1) Depth... | ecosystem: Environmental > Aquatic > Freshwater >... | reverse complement strand
TTCATTACGGACTAGATCCACATACAGGAACTCACGACATGAGTATCAAGAATAATACTGTGCATGACAATGGCAGTATTGGAATCATTTGTTCATTAGACTGTTATAATATTGTAATAGAGGACAATGTGGTATACAATAATACTAAGATGGGTATTATGTTTAGCAGAAACATGACTGATTCCATTGCCCGAAATAATGATGTTAGTAATGAAGACCGGGGAATAGTAGTTTCTGAATCTTCAGATAATGAGATTTACAATAATAGAGTTTCAGATAGTGGCAGTGGTATAGAAGTGGATGAAGATTCATCTGGAAATAGTATACATGATAATACCATTGTTGATATAGAAACTCCTGAAGATGCTTTAGGTATTGAGGATGGGGCGGAATCTGAGAATACCCTATTTTCAAATGTAATTATTGATTCTAAGACTGGATCGAATATAACTCTCGGCCAGAATCCAGCCATGCCTTCCCCTCCCCCCGATTCAGGAAACGGTAACAACGGCGATAATGAAGGAGGCGGGGAAGAATCTGGTGACGGTAATGAGGGAGGTAATGGCGACACAGGCGAGGATGATTCTGGTGGAAGTGATGACGAAGAATCTGAAGAGTAGAGAAGCCCTCTCCTCCGCAGGAGAGCAGGATGCCTTACATTTAAATATACTTCTACATCCATTTTATTGTCTTTGTAAAGATTAATCTTAGACCGTTATAGTTGGATAGAACAAACCTTTTAGCTCAAGTATAGATAATCGAACATATATTTCTGTTGTCGTAACGCGAACTTTTTGAATAAATCAGCGAGTACATTTAGTTTCATGTGTAAGGATATAAGAAATACTTAGAATTTACGATTATTAAGAAATGTATTCGCGCCCACCGACATTCCTAGACAACATATATCACTATCATCTAAGTTATAATCAAATTAATTGGTAGCAGAAGTATTCAGGTTTCGCTTTGCTAGGCTTGAAAGTGACAATAAAGCGCTATCTTTGTTATTTAGTGTTTCAGTATCTTCAGGATCTATAGCTATGGCTCTATCGTAGTACTGGATAGCTTCTTCAGTTCTATCTAGATCCTCAAGAGCTAGACCTTTGTTATTTAGTGTTTCAGTATCTTCAGGATCTATAGCTATGGCTCTATCAAATAACTCAATAGCTTCTTCAGTTCTATCTAGATCCTCAAGTGCTAGACCTTTATTAACTAGTGCATCTACATTATCGGGATCTATCGCCAAGGCTTGATCAAAATACTGCATAGCTTCTTCAGATCTTCCCAGATCATAAGCAATGTTTCCCTGTTCGATAAGCGATTCAATATCCGTGGCGTGGATAAACAATCCATTTTTAGGCAGTGAATTATAATTGAGTAATAGCACAGAAAATAATACTAGTATAGTAATTGGCGTACAGATAACAAAGAGATACACACCTCTAGTCATAATTTCTCTCATTGTATAAAAGTTTAATGATAGTGTATATCGTTATACGAAAAATGTTACTACCCACCTATGATTCAGCACAGGAGAAACTATGAAAAAGTCCCAATATGATCACACATACCATGAATTCTTGATCCTTTTTTTCATAATTTGTCATTACTCTAAAGGTAGTATGGTTCTGACACAAAAGAAAGGAGACGGTAGACGACCGGGTTTAGTTGTGAAGCCTACTTTAGTCGTCTACCTTTAGATACAACGATAAAAGTCAATCTGGAGCTGCTGTTAGGTACGAGCGCTTATGGACACTTTTCTCCTTCCTGTCGCCGTACCATCCTACCCCCAATAATAAGGCCAGTATTCCTCCAGCTAGAACAAGGCCAACGTAACACATTATTCCATCCATAATCTTATGATGTATGTGGTTGATTTTTACTTTTCTTTTCGTATTACCAGGTCGACACAAGAAGCCCTAGCTGGAACTGCCACAGCTACAGCAGAAGGCTTTCTAATACAGCTTCTCTGACTCTTGGAGGGAATGATGGTGCTGTGGCTATTTTCGTCCTAATTAAAACATGAATGAAGAAAATATCAAAGCAGAAATCCGCTTGAATCACTGTCTTTTAGAGATGTTACCGAAATGGTCTTTCTTCATTTTCTAATATTTCACAATTATTCAGAGCGTAATCTCCTTCGGAAGAATTAAAATCATCTATGCTATCTCTTCCAGGTCCGCAGTCAAAATAGTCTGCTCCCTCTCCGCCGGAGAGAACGTCATCTCCAGCTCCCCCGTAAAGTGAGTCTATCCCTGGTCCTCCCTGGATAAAGTCCCCGCCATCGTTACCATATATCATATCACTCCCAGGTCCACCACTAAGATGATCGCTTCTACTAGAACCCTGGATTTCATCATTGCCATAGTCTCCATAGATAAATTCACTTCTAGCGTTCTGACTTCCTTGCATTCCTGTTGCCTCTGCTATGGTCATTTGATCTGTTTGATTACTACCGTTGATTATATCACTTATTAGTAAATCATCATGCATAGTTCCACGTGTAACCGCCCAAATATTGCTGTCACTAGTTAAAATGCTAAATGATGCCGCCACTGCAACGAGAGTAAAACCAAGAACACCAATTCCAATAAGTGAGGACAACTTTATGTTATTTCTGTCGTGTTTATAGTCTATTGGAGGAGGTAACATCAGATTCCTATACTCTTTTCATCTAATAAATGAGATACTACTCTATATTATACTACGAGTAAACTATTATTTATCCACGTTAATTGTATGCCTAACCGTGATTAAGTTGTCAAATGAAGCCAAGTATTTCTAATCCCTTTCACCAAGAATGAGTCCCTATCTTTTTCCGTAATGAAATTCTGGAAGAAGAGAAACTGCGGGGTGTTAAACACGTTAGGGAAACTATTTTCATTTTATGATTTACGTAGGAGTGAAGAAAAAATGATATAAATAACAACATCCACTTCTAAGAACTAGATAAATAATAAACCTTGTTTGTAGAGAACCTCGTGATTGCCTGGAGTAAGATCTTCCCATGTAATGTAAACACTATTTTCATTCACAGCAATTGACGGGCATTCAGAAGTATCTGCATTATTGCTAATATTTGAAGCACTCTCAAATGACTCACCACCATCAAGACTGATTGCAGTCAAGATATCTTCCTTTTCTGCTATTCCAACCCTGTCCTGCCATGCTATGACTAATCTTTTAATTTCATCTACTACAATTTCAACGTTTAAGGGGTTGTTTATTTTACCCTGTTCAGTCCCTTCAATCTTCTTCATGTCACCAAAGTTTCTACCATTGTCTTCGCTTTTCACAAGATATATGCTGCTCACGTGGTTATTGCTAGACCCCCCCCATATTACGTAAACGATATTGTCAGAGCTCGTAGCAACCTGAGGTTTACCAAAACCATTTTCTTCTGTATTTAATTTAGATACGTTCCCAAATTTTGAACCATTGTCAGAACTTGAGATAAAGAAAACCCCCTCATTGGTACTATTACTGACATTGGGAAGATCTTCTACGTTCCAAACAACATATACGTGGCCATTGAAGGCAGAAATTTTTGGATAGCTCTGTGCACTAGCACTTTCACTCAATGATACAGGGTCACTAAAACTATTTCCACCGTCTTCACTAGTAGCTAGCATCACACAATATGGTCCAGAGAATACCTTCTCCAACCAAACAGCATATACATGATTACCAAAAGCTGCTATATCCTGATTGAAAGAGCTCGAGCTGTTGTTATTGCTTAGTTTTATCGCTTCCCCAAATGTATTTCCATTGTCGCTGCTTGTCTTAAAATAGACTTGTTTATTGCCACTTGTATCATCAGTCCATATTATATGGACATGATCAGCTACGGATGATATCTGTGGATGTTCTGAGAAGCCTTTGTTGTTACTAAGATTGATTTCTTGCTCAAATGTACTTCCATTATCCGTACTACGTTTAAACAGGATGTCATAATTTCTTATATCAGTACCTGGTATAGATTCTTGCCAAACAACATAAACGTTATCATTTGATGTACTGACCTGTCCGTAGACAGAATCTCTTTCATTATTGGTAAGGTTAACGGTATCTCCAAATTCTAATTTCTTCTGGTTTATATTATCAAGATTGTTACCGGCATATACAAAAGGAAGATTTGAGAGCAGCAACGTTATGGCCAAAGCTAAAGATAAAGAAGGATTCAGTATAGAAACCACTTTTGAGTAGATAGGATTTGGATTAATGAGGGTCATTAACTGAGATATTGTTTCTATCTAAATATTAATTACTGCTACTGCGAATACCGCTTTTTATAGAACCGACATGATATTGCCTATTCTTTTTCCTGAAGGTTTTTACTGCTCATTTTATACATTTGGAAATATTAAATAAGCCACAACTCTAGATTACAGATAGTGACTTGAGTAATCATCTAATAATAAGTAAATCTCGTAACTCTACTAATGCCATTACTACTGATGATCATCGCAAATGTACGCCTGATAAGATAACAATCATTCCAGAGTATCGTACTAGTGATAGTTTGTCCTACCAGGTATCACGATGCAACTATTGTGGAAAAGAGTGGGGTGAGTTCTGGGTTTGCTACAAGTACATATTCTCACCGCTTATACATCAGCGGCAATACAGACAATGAAAACTCTACATTAGATGGCCTTAAATCCTCTCTCATCTTCCCAAGGCTTAATAATTGGTTTACATGCCTATTCTTTGAAGACATAAGAGACAGCCCCATCTAATCCCCTTTAAACCCACTGAAATGATCGTATTTAGGATAACCAGTACAACAGCAACTACGCCTTGAATGTGTGTAATTAAAGACCTTCGAAGGGCTTTGTGGAAAAAACAAAGCGAGTTGCTGTTTTCTTTGTCATAATTATTATTATCATTAAGTGTCCATGGAAACCATTTACCAATTATTGTTCCCCAATCTAATTTTACAACTAGATACACAGTTACTACCGCTATTATTAGACTGGTCATAGCTATAATGAGTAAATGTACAGGATCAGTGATTTGACTCAAGAACTGCTGCACTATGGGCAAGCCCCATAGTACCGCTGCCCAGACTACAGCGAGGTTAATCAAGAGCTTTCCGCTAAATGTTGTCAAAATGAATTTCAATAGGCTGGACTTAGAAATACCCAACAAGATTATTACTATGTCATCCGGAGGAATAGGTGTAACAGCAGCAACAAATGATACCAATGATCCATACTTTGCCAACAACCTTTGTAGAGGGGTCATTCTCTTTAACGTCGAGATATCAATAAGAGCTCTTCCACGATAACTAGTATAGAAAATAACAGATCTGCCAAGAGTTACACCTATGGCAGAAGATAAGGCGATTAGGATAGGGTCTAATCTGCTGCTAAAAAGTGCAAGGATCAATACAGGAATGTAGGGAATAGGAACAAAGATCAACAGGCTTATCAGAAAAGTTATTAGCAGAATTCCTGGATAGCCCAGAGTATCCCCTATTGAAAATACAAAATCATAGAGATTACCAAACACCAATTATGAAACTATTCAAATATTCTTACTACTAAATGCTCGTATCCTATTTAGACTTGGCTTAACTACGTTTGTTCTATTTCTTCTAAATATGATCATGACAGAGGGTATGTTAATAATAATTAATCGGATTTTACACTTTCGAATTTCTATGTCTAAGTAATAACCGCAGTGAAGCTTAACTCACATTTGAAGAGCAAAAGTGCTATCAATAGCGGTTTTCAATATTGCGAAGATACAAATATCCATCCCATCATATTTTGTGGTAATGAAAAGACAAACACTAGTCATCCCGGTGATGGCTTTTCTAATGGCTATTTCAGTAAGTTTAATTGTCGATGATCATAATAGCCTAGCTGCAGCTTATCCTTATCCTTTAAGTGATGGAACAGAAGAATACAGATTTGGAATAGTATCAAGCGTACAAAATGATGAAAATCACGTTCCATCATGGATTGTTTCTGGTAATTGGAAAAGTAACCTATTAGCTAATCAGTCTGTTATTGAAAATCAAGGAAATGAAACATATCCAGGTAGTTCTTTTAACACACAATTTGAGATGGTAAGACTAGATGGAAGTGGGGCGCATACTCATACCATAACTAATTTTGTTGCTTCAAATTCTATTCAGATAGATAATGCCACTTTGACGTTTAATGGGACTGCAACAGCAAGTTTGAGAGAAGGCCCGGTCATAGACATACCAACTAGCATAACTATCATTGAAGATAAAGTCATAAGTATATGGCTTGATCCCTCAAAGATCAATAATCATTATGGAAATATGCCTATTTATGGTCTAGTTATGAACGATCCTACTGACCAGCAAGAGTTGATGAAATTTAACGGTACACAAAGACATTGATAGATCAGAAATGCATAGCAACTGCTATATTTTAGATCAGAAACACTATTTGCAATTATTTGCAAGATTGGTTTATTTATTATATACCTTTATAGTTGTATATAAAAGACTTAGTTGCCGTCGTTACACAACCCAAATGAAACTCATTATTTTAGTTAAATCTTAGTTAAAGATCTGAATACGATTATTACCGGTATCAGCTACAATTGCTCTTCCTAATGGATCAACATCTATACCCTCAGGTCGATTGAACTGGCCATCTCCTGTGCCTTCAGAACCCCACGAAGCTAAGAATTCGCCGTCACTGGTGAACTTTTGAATGCGATGATTATCATTTTCGGTGACATATATATTATCCTCGTTATCAACAGCCAACCCAGATGGTCCGTCAAACTGTCCTTGTTCAGAACCTTCAAACCCCCAAGAAGATACAAACTCTCCGTCACTTGTGAACTTTTGTATGCGGTTGTTTCCGTGATCTGCTACGTATACATTTCCGTTTGAGTCAACGTCAAGACTTTCGAGACTAGCAAATTGTCCTTCGCCTTCTCCCTCACTACCCCATGAAGTTACAAAATTACCATCTGTTGTAAATTTTTGAACATTGAAAAGTTCATTATCTGTGACATATACAAACTCATTAGTGCCACTTTGACTTGTGCTTCCGGGACCTGATGAGAACTGTGTATTGTTAGTATCTTGACTCGCGCCGCTACTACTACCACTACTACTGCCGGGTCCTACTGCAATATCATGTAGATGTTGGAATTGTCCATCGCCCGTACCTTCAGAACCCCACTTTGTGATAAAATTCCCATCTAGATCAAACTTTTGTATTCGTAATCCGCTCCTTTCTGAAACATATACATTACCTTCAGAATCAAGGGCTACGCCATGTGGATTTTTGAATTCGCCATCAGCCTCGCCATATGATCCGCCCCACATATTGATGAATTGCCCATCATTTGTGAACTTTTGTATTCTTTGGTTATGGTAATCTGGAACGTAGATAAATTCAACTGATCCTGCAACATTATTTTGTCCGTCAAACTGGCCTGGTTCAGTACCTAACGAACCCCAGTTTGTAATGAATCGGTATTCTCTTACATCAGTATCAGTAATATTACCGGTCTGAGCTAATGCGCTGTTCAACATCATTGTCATTCCTGCTAAAGCGAAGGTGGCAGCAACAACAATAACAATAGGAATAACTAATAAGACTATCATCTGGTGTTGTTTCATCTACAATTATTCGATCAGCCACAATAAAAATCTACATGTGATTAGGAGCTAACTAATTTCTATGTAAAGTTAAATTGTTTCTTATGAGACATACTTAGAGCTGGGATTCTCACATTACACGAATATCTAAAATTATTTCTGTAAACTTTCAGATCTAGGAAACGTAAGGATCATGGATTATGTTGATTGATTAGTAAGGAAGCTGGGACCTGCGCCTCTAACATCATCTATTCAAAAAATACAAAATATGAATAAGATGAATGATGACAAAATCATTAATCTTCATCCTGATCCCCATCGCTGTTTCCGTTATTGTTATCGTCGTCGTCATCATCGCTTTCATCATCCCCATCATCTACATCCTCATCTTCTTGTTCAGGTACATCTTGTTCTTCACTGTCATCCTCCTCCTGTTCAGATGGTGGAATGACATCAGGAGGGGCGGGAGGAGGAGGAACGGTTGTGCCACCAGCAACCGCATCCCCATCGCCTGTGGGCAATATTTTAAAGATCTTACCTTGTCCCAGTGATACTACATACAGATATCCGTCATAAGGACTTACTTCGATATCCGAGATACCGCCAAATCCGGTTGCAAACAATACTGAATCTGACACAGACTCTTCATCCGTATCTGCTACTTTGTCATCTAGAGGTGGCTCAAGTAAGAGTTCTGTCCTATCTTGATTTAGTTTAAAATGATACATGTTTCCAGCATGAACATCTCCAACAAACATTTCATTTTCATAATTGACATCATACTTGTCTGAATCTAAGAACTTGATTGCAGTAGGTCCGATAGTATATAGCCATGTTAGTTGTGGAGAATGATAATGCCCTCTGCCATCAAAGTCTACAAGGCCTTCAGGTTGTTCAGGAGCAACGGTACTCTCATCTTCTCTAGGATCTCCTCCTCCACGTTCCCATACTCCCATTACCTGACCCCACCCACTGTTGAAGCCTGGTTCTACTAGGTTTATCTCATCACCATATACAGGACCATTCTCTGAATCCCATAGATTTCCTGTCAACGGATCAAAATCAATCCCGAAACTATTGCGGATGCCGTATGCGTAGTACTTGCTCAGAGGGTCAGTTGCATCGCTTGACAATGGGTTGTTAGGAGCAGGTGATCCATCGGTCGGATTGATCCTAAATATAACCCCTGTGTCATCAGGAGCAGGCCCGCTTTAGAAATTTTGAAGCTGTCCCTCTCTTTGCATTTCCCCTACTATCACATAAAGCTGATTATCTGGACCAATCTTTAACTTTCCGCCTTGATGATTAGTCCCAGGCCCAGCAGGAAGATCTAAAAGTAACTGAGGATTTGTAAGAGATGTACCGTCCCATGTATAACTATAAACTCTGTTTCTGACATCACCTTCAGTTGGTATCCCTTCTATTTGCGCTCCACTTTCTGTGACATAGAGAAAGACATTATTGCCTCCAGTACCTGCAATAGTATTATTATCATCACCTTTCATAACTTCGATTCCCAAAAGTCCTCGTTCGTTGTTACTCTGAACACCCTCCAATTGGAGTACGGATTCTGGTTGCATTTGACCATTAGAAATAAGCCGTATATTCCCTTCTTTTTCCAACAGTAAGATGTTGTTGCTATCTAAAAATGCAATACTAGTAGGTGATAATAATCCATCAGCAATTAATTGAGCTGTCAAACTTGGATCATTGATTGATGGCTGTGCCAAGGCTGGAGAGGTAAAGTGATGCAAGAGAGCAAAAGATACACATATTAAAAGCGAGGACATCATCAAGTTTCTTATACCTAGACTCGTATGATTTGTCATAATACTATTGTATGTCAGAGCATAGCTAGATTAATAATAATCTTTTGATAAAGAAATATGTTCAGCCGAGTGTTAGGAAACTTTGGGTCTGTATAGTGTTTGTAAATGTAATGAATCCTAAAAAAGTTAGATGATGCTAGCACGCAAAGATGACATTGAATTAATTATCAAAGATTGATATTAATACGAGGCAAGGGATGGAAGTTACTGGAATTTTCTTCTTTTGTTATGTACTTCTGAACTATCAATATCATACTTCTAGGGTATTAAGTCATCTATGCTTTTTCGATTTGAGTTGTCGTGAATGTTACTGTTACTGTTGACGATGTCTATATGGTATCCATCCCTTATATGACTTCGTCTTAGTAATCGTCTGTTCACTGATCGATGTATGGGGAATGACCGAAATTCTCTCCAAGGCGGAAAACTTAGAACGGACCTCCATTTCAACTTGAAGACATATCATTTCAACATCCTTTAGCTGCTTATCCCCATCCACCTGGATATGCAATTCAGCCTGGGATACCATTCCTGTAGGTCTAAGCAAGACTGATCGAACCTTGATCTTAGTCTGTTTTTGCGTTATACCTTCGCCAACCGTAAACTGCTTTTGCTCTATATGTTGCTTAATAAGTGCTGTAAGTTTTGGATTCTGCCATGAATCCACCAGTATTAAAGATGACTTTTTTAACGAGATATATGATACAGAGAAAATGTAGCATGCAATTATCATCCCTCCTATGGCATCCATCTGTAAGAATCCAAACTGTGTAGCAACTAGTACACTAAAGAATCCAATAATAGATGCTGAACCATCTTTAATTGAATTCCTTGCATCTGTTCTCAATGATAACAGATTATACCTATTTGCAATGATTCTCATCTGAAATGCCCTATGCAATGAGATTGCACCGGCTGCAGCCAAAACTACCATAATAAATAGTGGATGTTTGATCTCATGAGGGTGAATTAGCGCTTGGTAAGAATTATAAAATATTACCACTCCTATAGCTATCATTCCTATAGCAGCCATTAATGCGGCAAAGCTCTCTACCTTGTGATATCCAAAATGGAATTTCTTGTCCGCGGGTCTATGAGCAATTCGAAGACCCAGTAACACGACGAAGGAAATCCCGGCATCAGCTATAGAATCTATACCGTCTGCTGTTGCCACTACACTGCCACTTATATATCCTGCTGTAATTTCGACAATTCCAATGCTTACAAGAGTAATAACAGAGATCTTTGCAATCTTCTGTCCGGCTATTATTCCCTCGTTTAGAAGATTATAAGAGTTAGAGTTTGGTTTATCATGCGATGCTGTTGATCTACCAAACAGACGAACAGAATTTTTATTTTTGAGATTTCCTTGCTCCGAGTAGTCAGAAGGATCATTCCTGTTGTCGTCATCCTTATATGATGTATTCCTGCTATCGTCCAAACTACAGAATATGCAATATAAGCTACTCTCTCCTTTGAGTTAAAGATGATGTATATAGACTCATTTGGTTTTTCTCGTCAGTGTTTAATTTTAAAGTTTAGTCACCAAAATATTATGCATTATGCATTAAATTTATACAATCTTATAATATTTATCTAACTAATGATATTTCTGTACCTATAATTTCTTCACAGTTTCCTGCATTATCGTCATTTTCTGAAATATTAAAATCTACTACAACATCCGTTCCTTCACCACAGTCAAAGTAATCTGCTCCAGGTCCACCAATTAGAATATCATCCCCTTCGCTACCATATATATTGTCATTACCATCTCCTCCCACTAAATAATCATCATCCAGACCTCCAATCAGGACGTCGTTACTTAGTCCTCCAAATATCTGGTCGCTGCCTAGACCCCCTTGAAGTATATCATCTCCTTCATCGCCATATAACTTGTCAGAATCTTCATTTCCTTGAACCTTGTCATCTCCTCCACCTCCATTTATCGTATCAGAACCCGAAAGCCCAATGATGATGTCACTGCTATTGGTACCGCGAATTCGGTCATCGCCAAATGATCCAGTTATCACATTTTCCTCTATACCCGCTGATAGGTTACCTGTCAGGAGAATTTGATTTTGTGTACTAGCCAAAAGGATTTGATGCTCTGAAGCCAATGAAATAACTTGTATATGCATAATAATAGTTGTAAATAATATGTATACTGCCCACATCCTCGTGGCTCCTGCATTCGACTCAAATCGTCTATTCCTTTGTCTCAATCGTCTATAGTTTCCCCTACACCTTCTAACTCTATAGGATGCTTCTCTGATCCAATGCCAAATGCTTGCAGTCTTGACTTTACTGCGCCTCCCTGTGCATAGATTTCCTTACTACCCAAGTCACTCAGCACGACCTCACAATTGTCTGCATGAGTATCGCCTCTTGCTGCATCAAAATCGATTATGATATCGTACCCTTCACCGCAATCAAAGTAATCTGCTCCAGGACCTCCAATTAATACATCGTCTCCGGGTCCTGCATAGAGCTCATCGTTACCCTTGTCTCCAATTAGAAGGTCGCTGCCAATTCCAGCCATGAGAACATCATTATCTGGACCCCCGTATAATTTGTCGTTGCCATCAGCACCAGTAAACTCATCATCTCCTTCATCACCATAAAGTGAATCATCACCAATGGATCCCTGCAGCATCATTTCCTTCGAGTCCCCTTAGTGTATCACCTAAACTACATCCCGTCCCTCCTGTGGTAGTAGCCATGGGACA
>Ga0105091_10001005_pt1 | contig 12170 bp, 9 predicted proteins | sample PPLLak1March2015_FD_87022 | JGI IMG/M metagenome (GOLD analysis project Ga0105091, IMG submission 87022) | Freshwater sediment microbial communities from Prairie Pothole Lake near Jamestown, North Dakota, USA - PPLs Lake P7 Core (1) Depth... | ecosystem: Environmental > Aquatic > Freshwater >... | reverse complement strand
CTATCCGGCCGTGTTTACGAAATTCATTTGTATGATTTTTGAGAATTTCAATTCTTTTGTCATCACCGGTTGGGTTTTTAGGGCTGCACTCGCAAAGACCGTATTCTGAAACAACCAGAGTTTTATCAGGATAGGTATTTTCAATCTCGCTTGCATGCCGCGCAAGAACTGAAACATCTCCGCCCATCCAAGACTCAAAATATTCATTCCATTCGATAAAATCCAAATATTGCGCAGCATCTTTTTTGGGATTTTCGTGAATTGTATTTGAGGCATAAGTAAGCAGCCGCTGCGGATTTAATTTCTTCGCTAATGCAATACCATCTTTAACAAATTTATGTCCCTGCGGCGCCTGGCCGGTGATTTCATTGCAAAGTCCCCATGCATATATCGAGGGATGATTATAATGAGGCAAAATCATCTCATTGGTCTGCATTTGCTGGATGTCGGCCAATTGCTCCAGACGCGTGCCGGGACCCCATGTAGGTATTTCCTCCTGAACAAGCATCCCTTCTTCGTCCATAAATTTGAATACATAATCATCCTGCTGCCAGTGAAAACGGGTAATGACGCAATTGAGCTTTTTCATATCTTCCAGAACACTTTGCATATATTCGGGTGTTTCAGCAAGACCATATCGCGGGTCGCTTCCCGGCATCCATTCAAGCCCCATCAGCCGCATTTTTTCGCCGTTAAGAATGTAAAATCCATCTTTGACTTCGACCTTGCGGATTCCGAAAGAAGACTCTTTAGTATGAATTATTTTTCCATTATCAATCAGATTGCAAATCATTCGATACAACTGCGGCCTATCGAAATGCCAGAGGGCAGCCGATTTTATATCGGCTTCCAAGAAGGCTGTAAAATTGCCGTCGTTATCTTTTATGGGAGCAGAGATTTCATTTACGATATTGCCGGATGGATCGAGAATCGTTTGCTTGATTGATAAATGAGAAGACTTTCCTTTAATGACAACACGAGTATCTATATTTGCGGATTTATAATCGGCCGACAGTTGGGCATCTATTAATGGCTGTTCGATATACGATGTTGGTAAAATTTTTAGCCGGACGCCGCGAACGATGCCGCCATCAGTAATCCAGTCATAGGAACGATCAAAGGGGAGTGCCCTCTTTGAAAAATTATTGGCGACCCTGACAGCTATATGCAAGTCATTACTGGTTATAATTTTATTTGGAATAACCATATCGAATGGAGTATATCCCGAGCCATTGTGCTCACCGATAAATCTGCCATTTACCCAAACTTGCGTATCGCGATTTACCGCATCGAACTGGAGTTTTACAATCTTACCTTTAACGGGTGCATCAATTTTTATATTCCTGTAATACCAGCCGACTCCGTGATAATCCTCAAGGCCCGGCATAACCTGCCATGTGTGTGGAACTTTCACCTCCTGCCAGCTCGAACGGTCATTATTTTGTGCAAACCATTTAGCCTCTATCCCTTCATTTGATTTGTCGGCTGTAAATTGCCATAAGCCATTCAAACAAAAAACCCGTTCTCCTGTGCTTCTTGACGCATTCTGACAACCGCTAAGGCACAATAGTGAAAAAGATAAAATTAAAACCGCAATGTCTCGTATGCACCTGAACATTTTTTCTCCTTATTTCTAATCCGTCAGTTCAATATTCCTTTTTATACCACAATTTAGTAATTTGTGAAGTTTCTTATATGGCCAATTCCTTTTATGTCCCATTATGCTAAAATAATATGCAGTTTTGCGGCTGCATTTTTAAGGGCGTTTAGATGAACGAAGGAATTATTGATTTTCATGCGCATGCGTTTCCGGATGAGCTTGCGCCACGCGCGATGAAGAAACTCTTGGAAGAAGCCCCGGATGCAAAGGCCTTCCTCGATGGGACAATAAAAGATTTATCGGACTCAATGAAACGTAATCACATAAGCCGAAGTGTGATATGCTGCATTGCCACTACCCCAGAACAGTTTACGCCTATTTTCAACTGGTGCAAAAAGGTAAGAAATTGTTATTGCGAACGGAGCGACATGAAACATCCCGAAGCGAAGGAATCAATTAAATTAGATTTCTCGACTCGTTTTGATAAATCGGAACTCGCTCGAAATGACGATTCTAAACAAGACACCGAAAGGTTAATAATGTTCCCATCGATTCATCCGGCCGACACCAAATGGAAAGAAAGAATAGCCCAAATTAAGCAGGAAGGCTTCAAGGGAGTTAAATTTCACCCATATTATCAGAACTTCCACCTTGATGAAGATAGAATGCTGCCAATTTATGAGGAGCTTGAGGGAAATGATTTAATAGCGGTTTCTCATACCGGCTATGATATCGCATTTCCAAAAGATACAAGAGCTGATTGCCGCAGAATCCTCAATGTCACCAAGATGTTTCCTAAATTGAAGTTTGTCACCACACATCTTGGTGCATGGCAGCAATGGGACGATGTCGAGCGATTACTCGCGGGTAAACACATATATATGGAATTGTCCTGGTCACTCGAATACCTTGCCGCTGAGCAAGCCAGGCGTATAATCGTTGCGCATCCTGAAGATTGTGTCCTTTTCGGGACTGATTCACCATGGACTGACCAGGCCAAAACCTTGTCACTTTTAAAAAATCTCGAACTGCCTGGGCATCTGGAAAAAAGAATTCTAAGAGACAACGCTTTAGAACTTTTGGGTATATCTAATTAATATTATTTTTTAAAAAATTACATGTCTCTTATCAGTATTATAAAAGCCATTTAGGCCTTAATATTCCCATTAATACCCATTTTTACGGGACTATTTATCATTTAAATAAAAAACCTGAAAAAACTCTTGCTTTTTGTAGTCTTTTGGGGATACTAATACCGATACATACGGGAATATGGGACGAGCAGGGAAATCTGCAGGAGGCGGATATTTTAAAAGTGTCCCTGTTTAATTAAGGTTATCGTTTACATTCTAGTGGGAAAAAGAGTTGAGAATTGTATTCAGGACAAGGGATTTAATTATCGTTCGTTTCTTCTGCGCAAGTTTTCTGCGCAATTCCAAAGAATGCAACAACTTCGGTCTTTATGGGTAATCAGCTCATAATTGTAACCGGGCATAAATATTGTTAACCCTTAAATTTTTAAGGAGTGCAAGATGGCACAGAACATAACAAGGGTGATTTTGATTCTGGTGTTCGTGTTGGCCGCTGTGTTTGCCGCTGCCCAGGTCCAGGCAGCCCAGGCTCCGGCCTCCGCGTCACCTGCACCCGAAACAAGCGATTGGTTCCATAATCCGGAACCATGGCTGGAAATGGGAGCCGATTTTCGTTTCAGGGAACATTATGGATATAACTGGACCGCGCTGAATCGTGACAAAATAGATAACCCAACTCTGAATAATGAAGACAACCAATTCCACTTCGAGAGATACCGCACACGCTGGTGGACAAAGAGCAAGTGTGACGAAAACAATTGGTTCAATACCAGAATGACATGGGAATTCAGGACCTGGGATAACCCTGAAAGCAAACCTCAGGAAACCGATTTTGATGAAATAATAATTGACAACCTCAATTATACTTCAAAGAGCTTACTCGGATGCGCGACAACTATTATAGGACGCCAGGATATCTTCCTTGGAAGCGGCTGGCTTGTTGCTGATGGAACTCCTCTGGATGGCTCCAGGACCTTCTATTATGATGCCTTGCGTTTAACCTGGGATTTAGGCGAGAAAACAAAACTCGACACTATTTACATTCATAATGAGCCCGAGTCCGAATATTGGCTAAAGCCCATTAACGACAGAGATAAATATGTAACACAGCAGCAGGAAGAAGGCGCAATTGCGTATTTAACCGATAAGAGTACGCCTACCAATGTTGAAGCTTATTTCATGTACAAAAATAATAATCCTGTTGAGCCCATTACAGGTAAAGCCTTTAACTTCCCAGCAGGGGCGGTAAGACTCTACAGTAAAAATGCTGAAATTTACACATTTGGCGGCGCCCTTTCAGGACCACTTTGTGGTAATAATTGGAGTTATCGCGTTGAAGGCGCTGTTCAGTTTGGCCATTCCGCTTCACCAAATCCTTTCATTACATCCAATGAAAATGAAGAAGATCTTCTGGCCTTCGGTCAAAAGAGTTACCTCGAATACGCTTTCAAAGATGAGTGCGATAACAGGCTGCGTTTAACATATGAATACCTCACAGGCGATGACCCGGAGTCAGACACGGTAGAGTCATTTAATCCATTATGGGGTCAATGGCCGCAATGGAGCGAACTTTATCAGCCGTATGTGACTCAGCTTGAAGATAACCTGGTCTCCAATCTCCACCGCGTAGCTTTTGGCCATAAATTTAAACCAAATGCGCAATGGGAATTCCTTACCGATTATCATTTGCTTTATGCTGATGAAAATACATATAGAAACGACGATAGATTCTCAAACAGCGGTAATTTCCGCGGGCATTTGCTGACTGCCTGGGCAAGATATACTTGCTCCAAGCAGTTAAAAGGCAACTTGATCTTTGAGCATCTATGGCCGGGCGGCTACTATGGCTCCAACAATAACGATAATGCCTTATATTTCCACTTTACAGTTGAATATACGTTCTAAAAGAACTCTCCTCATAATAAAAAGCCCGTCTAAACAGGCGGGCTTTTTTTATTGAACCAAGAGACATAATCCTTATAATATTCACAATATATGAGCAAAAACAGCTTGTCCAAAAAGGCTTTGCTTTCAGGTGATGAGGCCCTTGCTTTTGGGGCATATGAGGCCGGATTAAAGGTCGCTTGCGCATATCCCGGCACACCGTCAACAGAAATACTTGAAACCCTGGCAACATTTCCCGACCTTGATGTCCAATGGTCTGTAAATGAGAAGGTTGCCTATGAAGTTGCTCTTGGTGCAGCTATAAGCGGGGTTAGAAGTTTATTCGCCTGTAAGCACGTCGGCTTAAATGTAGCACTTGATCCTCTCATGACTTCATCGTATACGGGAATACTCGCCGGATTTGTGGCTGTTGTATGCGATGACCCCGGAATGCACTCCTCGCAAAACGAGGAAGATACCCGGTGGATAAGTATTTTCTCAAAACTCCCAATGCTTGAGCCCGCAAGCCCGAGAGAGGCAAAAGAGTTTATTAAACAGGCATTCGAAATTAGTGAAAAATTCGATACCCCTGTAATCCTTCGAATGACTACACGTGTTGCTCATACAAAAGAAGATATAATTCTGGGCCAAAGAGTTGTCCCGCCTCAGCCGCCATTTGAAAGAAATATACCGAAATACGTAATGGTGCCGGGAAATGCTTACGGCAGGCACATCTTTGTCGAAGAGCGTCTGAAAAAACTAAAGTCGCTTTCAGAAAAAACCAAAATGAACCGCATCGAAGCCGGCGATAAAAAAATAGGCTTCATTACATCAGGCGTCTCTTATCAGTATCTAAAAGAAAATTATCCGGATGCCTCTTACCTTAAATTGGGTATGACTTATCCATTCTGTGATGATAAAATTCTCGCATTTGCAAAAACCGTCAAAAAGCTCTATGTTATAGAAGAGCTTGACCCATTCCTCGAAGAGCACGTAAAATCGCTTGGCTTAAAATGCCAGGCCAAAGACCCATCCTTCAAAATAGGCGAACTGCTGCCGGAATTAATACCCGCCGTCGTCAAAGGCGAAATCAAAAAAGAAATAAAATCAGTAAAGCGAAAGCCAAGGCTTTGCCCGGAATGTCCCCATTGGGCAACATTCGCCACACTTAAAAAACTTGATTTCTATGTTGCAGGCGATATCGGCTGCTATACACTTGCGTGCCTTCCGCCAACTTCGGCACTTCACTCCTGTCTTTGCATGGGTGCAGGAGTTACCTTCAATGAGGGCTGGAGAAAAGGCGCCCCTGATAAGAAAATCGTCGGTGTGGTAGGCGATTCCACATTCGTTCATTCAGGAATCACCGGTCTAATCAATGCCGCATATAACAAGGCAAAAGGTGTAATATTCATTCTCGATAACTCCACGACAGCTATGACAGGCGGCCAGCAGAACCCAGCCACCGGATTAACTATCCGAAATGAGCCAACAAAGAAACTCATTCTCGAAGACCTTTGCAAGGCTTGCGGCGCCGATAACGTCGATGTCATAGATCCCAAAAACAGGGCTGAGTTTGACGCGCTTGTCGAAAAACGTGTTAATGAAAACGCGTTATCAGTTATAATCTCAAGACATCCATGTAAACTTATCAGGCAATAACATGGCAAAAAAAGTGGAAAACAAAATTTATAACATAACCTTTGGCGGAACAGGGGGACAGGGAATCTTGAAGGCTGCTGAAATCTGCGGCTGGGCGGCCATGTATGCGGGCTTCCATATTAAAAAATCAGAGGTCCACGGAATGGCCCAGCGCGGCGGCTCTGTCGAATCACATGTCCGCTTCGGCAAACAGGTTTTCTCCCCTATTGTTCAGCAGGGTTGGGCCGATGTCCTGGTATGCTTCCATCCCGAAGAGCATGAAAGACTGAAGACCTTCTTAAAACCTGATGGCAAGGACCTTATTGAATATTTGGACAAGGCACAAAAAGCAATTGAAAATCCGCGGCATCTGAATGTTTTTCTTGTCGGTGTATTATCAGCCTTTTTGCCGATTAAGCCGGATTTCTGGCAGCAGGCAATAGAGGCTACTTTTAAGAAGAAATATGTAGATGAGAACAAGGGGGTATTTCTTAAAGGAAGGGAAATGGGCCAATCATGATTTGGAAAAAAGAAATTGAATGCATGCAGCCTGAGGAAATGAAAAAGCTGCAATCAGACTATCTTAAAAAACTTGTCCCTTATATTTACGGCAATTGCCCCATATATAAAAAGAAATTAGATGATGCCGGTGTCAAGCCCGATGCCGTCAAAAGTATCGATGACATCAAACGCCTGCCATTCACTACCAAAATTGACATGCGTGATAATTACCCTTACGGACTTTTCTCGAAAAGAGACAACCTTGCCGAAATTCATATATCAAGCGGCACCACAGGCAATCCTACACTGGTCGGATATACCAGGGATGACATAAGCCTTTGGTCGGATGTTATGGCAAGAACGATTTGCTGTGCCGGCGGCGAACCCGGTGACACAATTCAAATCGCATATGGTTATGGACTTTTCACAGGGGGCCTGGGCTTTCATTACGGCGCACTCGAAGCCGGGCTTAAAATAATACCGGCCTCTGCAGGTCAAACCGCACGCCAGCTTAAAATTATGCAGGATTTCAAACCCAAGGTCATAGCCTGCACACCAAGCTATGTCCTGTATATGGCCGAAGAAGCAAAGGCAATAGGGGTCGACCCGGCTAAAGGCAATTGGAAAATCGGTATCTTCGGCGCAGAGCCCTGGAGCGAGCCGATGCGTAAGGAAATCGAGCAAATCTGGAATATGACCGCAACTGATGTTTATGGCCTTTCGGAAATCATTGGCCCGGGTGTCGCACAGGAATGCACACACAAAGAGGGCCTTCATATATACAGTGACGTATTTTATCCTGAGATAATAGATCCCAAAACCGACCAGGAAGTCAAAGAAGGTGAATCAGGCGAACTGGTTATTACCACATTAACAAAACAAGCCATACCGCTCATCAGGTACCGCACCCGCGATGTAGTCAGCATTCGATATGATAAATGCAAGTGCGGCAGGACAAGTCCTCGAATCAGCAAGATTAAAGGCCGCACCGATGATATGATTATCGTCCGCGGCATAAACGTCTTCCCGTCACAGATTGAACACGTTTTACTCGGCATAAAAGGCACTCAGCCGCATTATCAGCTTATCGTCGATAGAAAGGCCCATCAGCTCGATGAAGTCGAGGTGCTCGTCGAGGTCGAAGAAAGGATTTTCTCCGATGAGGTTAAAAAGCTTAATGAATTCGCCGGAATAATTAAAAAAGAGATCGAGGCGGTCCTGTCCATCGGCGTGAAGGTCACGCTTGTTGAGCCCAAAACAATCCAGCGAAGCGAAGGCAAGGCCAAACGAATTATTGACAAAAGAACATTATAAAGGGGACGAAAATGAAACTGACTCAAATATCGGTTTTTCTGGAAAACAGAAAAGGTCGGCTCTATGATGTTTGCTCGCTGCTGGGAAAAAACAATATAAACATCCGGGCCTTGACAATCGCCGAGACCGAAAGCTTCGGCGTTCTCAGGATTGTTGTCGATAAATCGGATTTGGCTGTAAAAACCCTCAAGGCAAATGGCTTTGTCGCAAATCTCACCGATGTCATTGCGGTGGAAGTTGATGATAAACCGGGCGGTTTGGCTGGAATCCTTAAAATCTTCGCCGATAGCGATATCAATGTCGAATATATGTACGGCTTTGTTGAGAAATTCAGTGATAACGCGCTATTGGTCTTCAGGTTCGAAGATACAGATAAGGCCCAGAAGATTCTGACTGATAAAGGCCTAAAGGTTGTCACCCGCAAGGAAATCGAAGGCCTGTGATGGATGTCCCTTTCTGGAACAAAGACATTGAAACAGCCGACAGGTCACGGCTGGAAGAAATACAATTACGACGGCTCCGTGAAATAGTCGGCTGGGCATTAAATACACCCTTCTATAAAAAGCAGCTTCGAAATGCAAAAATATCTTCGCCTGATGATATCCGCTCGCTTTGCGACCTTAAAAAAATACCTTTCACCACAAAAGATGACCTCCGCATAAATTTCCCGAGAGGCTTGCTGGCTGTCGAAATGAAAGACGTCGTGAGGATACATTCCTCCAGCGGCACGACCGGAATACCCACAGTCATCTATTATTCCAGAGAAGATATCGAAAACTGGACTGAGATGCTGGCAAGGTGCATCACCGCATCCGGCGCGGCAAGGTCAGATATATTCCAGAACATGATGACTTACGGCATGTTCACAGGAGGCCTCGGGCTTCACTACGGCGCCGAACGCGTGGGCATGGCCGTAATACCGATTGGAGGCGGCAACACAAAGCGGCAGATTAAAACTATGAAGGATTTCGGCACCACTGTCCTTCATGTCACTCCAAGTTATCTTCTGCACGTCCATACCAAACTCGAAGAGGCCGAAATTAAACGCGAAGAGCTGGTTCTCAGAAAAGCATTCACCGGCGCTGAGCCGCACTCGGAGGATATCCGCAAAAAAATCGAACAGGTCTGGGGTATCGATGTTTATAACTCTTATGGGCTTAGCGAGCTTAATGGCCCTGGCGTCGCATTCGAATGCATCTATAAAAACGATATGCACCTGTGGGAAGATGGCTATATAGTTGAAATCATCGACCCGGAGACAGGCCAGCAGGTCAAAGATGGCGATTCGGGTGAGGTCGTCCTTACAAATCTGATTCGCAAGGCCTCGCCAATTCTTAGATACCGCACTCGCGACCTGGCATATCTGCATACTGACCCGTGTCCCTGCGGCAGGACGCACAGGCGGCTGTCACGCATAATGGGCAGAACCGATGATATGCTAATAATCAACGGCATAAACGTATTCCCATCGCAGATTGAAGAGGTCGTGATGAAAATACCCCAAGTCGCGACCAATTACATAATACAGGTTGAAAAACGCGGCGAGCTCGACCATTTGACGGTCAAAGTCGAGATTTACCCAAAGCTGTTTCTCGGCGATCCGTCGCAGCTTGAGGCACTCAAGGGACGAATCATCGAAGACTTGCGCTCTGCAATTATCCTGCATCCATCGGTCGAGCTGCACGAGCCAAATGCCCTGCCGGTCTCCGAAGGCAAGGCCAAACGGGTTATTGATTTGAGACCAAAAGAATGAAAAATGTTCATTGTTTTTAGTTCGTTGTTCATTGATATTTAACTATCAACAATTAACCAATAACTAAAACGGAGTTTTTAAAATGGCAAAGCAACTGACCATATTTGTGGAAAACAGGCCCGGCCGACTTGGCGCAGTGGCGAAGACCTTACGCGAAAATAATATCGATATCCGCGCATTCACCATCCAGGACAGGGGCGAATACGGACTTGTAAAATTCATCGTAAATAATCCAAATCAGGCATATTTGTCGCTTGCCAATCTTGGCTGCGCATGCGCATTAAAGGAAATTATCGCGATTTCCATTCCAGACAGGGTCGGCAATTTCGAAATACTCACATTGGCGCTTGCCCAAAACAATATCAATGTCAAAGACGCATACGGGTTTGTACTGCAATCCAATTCAAAGGGTGTATGCTGCCTTGAGATTGATGAGACACATTCTGCGGCCGCACAAAAAGTCATTTCTGCCGCAGGTTTTACTATTCTTAAAGACGATGAACTGTATAATTTGTAAAAAAGTTAGAAAGGACTAATTTACGCCAGAAGTTAAATTTACAATTCCGCATAATCTCAGCCAGGAAGAGGCAAAGCAGCGCCTCACTAAGGCCCTCGACGAGGTGAAAAAACAATTCGGCAATCAAGTCAGCGGCTTGCGAGAAGAGTGGAATGACAATACCTGCAGGGCAAGTTTCTCAGTATCAGGTTTTGCTATCTCAGCCGCAATGACGATTAAGGAAACCGAAATTGAAATAATCGCAACTCTTCCCTTCATGTTAGCCCCCTTCAAAAGCAAGATTGAATCAATACTCCAGGAGCAGATGAAGAAATTACTTAATCCGTAATTTTTTATGAAGCTCAAAAAGAGAGCCATACAAACCGCTAAATCCAAAGTTCATGCAAAAAAAAGAAAATCTCATTTGTGGATTTCTCTTTTAGAAGTTGAAAATACATCAAAACAATATCGCGGTAAATATGGAAGAGGTTTTACCAATGGCGGGCGATAGCAATAACTCCCGCAAAAGCATTAGATGCTTTCCGCTCTGCCCTTGAAAAGATGGAGTACAAACTGTTATCAGCAGAGGACACCGAGAAATTCGAACAACGAATTTTAAAGTGCAAACTTTCAAATGAATTCATTCGCCTTGCAAAAATAGTTAGATTGAAGAAGAAACCTAAATTTGGAACATTTTTTTATTACCCTTATAAACGAAGAAAAAACCAATAATAAAAAAAGAAGCAATAAAAAAACTTCTTAATTGTATCGCCCGCTACGCGGGCTATTGATTGTTAAGATTTTCATTCCCGGCGTTTACACGCCGGGATATTAAGGTGATGCCCTCTTACGAGGGCTAAATGTGTCGAGGCAAACCCCGCCCTAAAATGATTCCAATTTACAGATGATGTATTTGCATGGGGCTCGCGCTAGTGGGCAAGCTGCCAATAGACGGAGTAGCGCTGATGATGCGTATGACAGATAGGAATAAGGGTAATATCTTCGGATTTGGAGATGCCTTTGGTTCGGAAGGTTAACGGGCTATCGGCAACTGGTTCGATGTGGGCTAAAATATTATTTACGTCTCCAATCAGAATGGGGACATTGGGGTCGGGGATTTTGTCGTAATCGGCCTGATTGGGGGCATAAGGAGTCGGCATACCTTCTCTTCCTAACTGGCCGGCAAGGACTATGGGGCCATATAAAAAAGCGACATAGTTCGAGTCATTTGGCAGAGTTTCGAGATGTAAAGACATCGGCAGTTTGACTTCCAATTTATCTCCATCCTGCCATGTTCGGTTGATTGAGGCATATTGACCAGTTCGGCCGGAGATATCATCTAATTTTTTGCCGTTTAGAATAAATTCAGCATTGGAAGACAACCATTGAGGGCAGCGGACTTTTACAGTCAATTCCACACCTTTTTGGGCATTAAATAGAAGTGAAGTCATATCGGATGCGGGAAATCGGGTCTGCTGCGTTAGAGTCAAACCTTTATCTTTCCAATCCAATCTCGATGAAATAAATAAATTGACCAGTAATGAATTGCTGTCGTGGAAATAAATTGTATCGGCGTATTTGGAATGGTTTTCCATTCCAGTACCAACACAGCACCAGAAGGAATCTTCGGGGGTGGAATAGGTTTTAAAATGGCCGGGTTTGAGGGACATATAGTAAGTGAACATGCCTTTTTGCGGGTCTTGCGAGGCGAGGATGTGGTTGTAAAGTCCGCGTTCATAGAAATCCATCAGCCGGACTGAGGGATCCCAGCCAAAGAGCAGGCGGGTGAGTTTGAGCATGTTATAGGTATTGCAGGTTTCGGCGGTCTGGGGCCCTAGATGCTGAGCGAATTTATTGACGGGAAAGAAATTTTCCTTGTCGGTGTTGCCGCCG
>Ga0105091_10001004_pt1 | contig 12210 bp, 7 predicted proteins | sample PPLLak1March2015_FD_87022 | JGI IMG/M metagenome (GOLD analysis project Ga0105091, IMG submission 87022) | Freshwater sediment microbial communities from Prairie Pothole Lake near Jamestown, North Dakota, USA - PPLs Lake P7 Core (1) Depth... | ecosystem: Environmental > Aquatic > Freshwater >... | reverse complement strand
TGTGGTGATGCCCGGTCTGAATGGTTTTCAGGCTACCCGCGCGATCAGCACGGATGAAGCTACCAAGCATATTCCGATCATTATCTGCACGACCAAGGGCCAGGAAACAGACAAGATTTGGGGGTTGCGCCAGGGTGCCAAGGACTATGTTACCAAGCCGGTAGATCCGGCTGAGTTGTTAAGCAAAATAGCAGCGCTGAATTAATCATGTCCAAACGTTTTAACCTGCGGGAATTTCAGCAAGGATTGCTGGATCGTATGCAGGTACAAGCCGGGGTGGAAAATCAGGTTGCTACCCTGGGTATCAAGATCGGGCAGGAAAGCTGGCTGGTTGACATGTCAGATATCTCCGAGGTTTTGGCTGTGCCCGAATTGACAGCGGTTCCTTTGACCAAGCATTGGTACTGCGGCGTTGCCAACGTGCGCGGTAATATTTACAGCATCACCGATTTGGGAGCGTATATGGATCGCGGCCAGACTATACATGATGCTCAAAGCAGGGTGTTATTGGTGGGACAGAAATACGCTTTCAATGCAGGCCTGCTGGTTTCAAAAGTGCTGGGATTGCGAAATACCAGTGATTGGCAGCGTAGCGAACAAGATAATGGCGTGTTTTATCACGACAACAGCGGCCAGCAATGGCAAAAACTGGATATAGGGCAATTACTTCAGCAGCCTGAATTTATTCAAATAGGGGCGTAATACCCCACTGAAAAGGAAGCAAAATGGCATTCAAATTACCCAACCCGTTCAAAAAAACAGCTGATAAATTAAAGCCAGCCAAGAAAAAAATTTCTACGCCCTTGCTGGGTAAGCTGCCAGTCGGCAAACAATTGCAATTGCTCAGTGTGGGACTATTGTCCTTTCTCGCGATTGCCGTTGTTTCCGCCTACTTTGATAACAGGGTTGCAGCACAGGGAACCCGCTACATTTCAGAATCTTCCAAGCTGTTGATGTTGTCACAGCGTTTGGCAAAAGATGCGCAACAGGGATTGTTCGGTAGCTTTGGTGCATTTGAGAATCTGAGCCAGGGTCGTCAAACCGTGCTCGAGGTTATTACCTTGCTGGACAAAGGCGATGCAACGCTGCCGGCAACCAAGGGTGAGCCGCGTGAATCACTGGATATTTTGATCCCGCGCGCGATGAAAACTGCCGAAAACGTGGCCGCAATGGAAGATGGTCGTACCGGGCTGTTAACGCTCGCCCGCGCTATTTCCATGATGGAACCGATGAACATGGCGTTACGCGAACTAATCAAGCAATTGCCACAGACAGCCGCAACTCAGAATTTTGCCTTATCAACTGAGCGCATGGCCAAAGATGCAGCCTCCATGCTGGGTGAAGTAAACATGGATCAGGTTACGGCCTTGGCCCTGGATACGAAAGCGGCAGAAGAGGCGCTTAAGGGTTTGCCCAAGTCAGAAATGGTGGACGAACTAACGGAATTTTTTGAAGGATTCCGCGGCGCTGCCGAAACAATTATTGGTAATTCGCAAAACCTGTTGGGTGCCAAAAAGGCCGGAAAAGCACTGTCTGAAGACAGTGATATATTTTTTGAGCAGGCGCAAAAATTGAACGATGCCTATCAGAATTCCCTGTCTAACCGCCTTACCAGCTATGCCATGGTCATTGCAGGCGGAATGGTGCTGTTTCTGTTGGCATTGCTGGCAAAGGTATACCTGAACGACTCAACCCAGCGTGCCAAGGCGGCAGAGGATATTAACAACGCCAACCAGCAATCGATTTTAAAGTTGATGAATGAATTGTCCGAGTTGGGTAACGGAGACCTGACCGTGAAGGCGACGGTTTCTGAAGATATTACCGGCGCGATTGCGGATTCGGTGAACTTCACCGCGGACGAATTGCGTAAACTCGTTGTTGCGGTTAGTACCTCGGCCCAGCAGGTGTCGAAAGCAACCAGTGAGGCGGGTGCCATTACCAAAAAATTGCTTATCGCCGCACAGAAACAGTCAGAGGAAATTAGTCATGCGGGTGACTCGGTAGAGCTGATGACAACCTCGATCAAGGAGGTGGACGCCAGTGCCGCCCGCTCTGCTGACGCGGCTCGTCAAACGCTGGTCGTAACGGCGCAGGGTACGCAGGCGGTGCAAAACTCCATTGCGGGTATGGATGGTATTCGCGAGCAAATTCAGGAAACTTCGAAACGGATTAAACGACTGGGCGAAAGCTCGCAGGAGATCGGTGAAATCGTGGATCTGATTTCCGATATTACCGAACAGACTAACGTGCTGGCATTGAACGCGGCGATTCAGGCGGCATCTGCGGGTGAGGCGGGACGAGGCTTCTCGGTGGTTGCGGAAGAGGTTCAGCGATTGGCTGAACGCTCTGCTGATGCGACCAAGCAGATTGGCTTGCTGGTTAAAGCGATTCAGAACGATACGCATGATGCGGTTGCCGCGATGGAACAAACCACACAGGGTGTTGTGGAAGGTGCGAAGCTGGCAGATGCTGCCGGTCAATCACTGCGTGAAATTGAACAGACAACTCTCGGGCTGGCTAATCTGGTAAGTAGTATTTCCGTATCCACGCAGATGCAGACGGAAATGGCTCGTGATCTGGCGGATGTCACCAAGGGTATTCTGCAAATTACCGAGCAGACAACGGACGGTACCAACCGCACCAGTGCTTCGGTTGCAGAAGTGGAAAAATTGGCAACGGAACTCAGAAGTTCCGTTTCAGGCTTTAAGGTATAAGCGTTTTCAGGCGATCACATGGTTGATACCAAACAGTTTAATCCGCTTCCGTTGTTATCGGTAAAGAACGGTTTAGACAGCTCACTGGCACAAATCAGTGCCGAGCTGGAAGACTACTTTAGCAATGGATTGGCTGGCAAAGAGCATCTGCAGCATGCGCATGATGAGTTGCATCGTGCGGTCGGCGTTTTGCAAATGCTCTCGCTCGAAGGATTGGCCGTCTTTAGCAGAGAGCTTGAAACTGTGCTGCAGGAAATGCTCGCGCAAGATCAAGCGCCAACTTCCATGCATCGCGATACCTTGCGCGGTGCCATGCTGGCATTGGCGCAATATCTGGATGCTCTGGCCGATGGCGCATCCAACACGGCCCTGAGGCTGTTTTATTCCTATCAAGAATTACATCAGTTGCGCGGCCTGGAAAGCGCGTTTGAAGTCGATCTGTTTTTCCCCGAATTTGGCGTTGAATTGCCGGCTGAAGTGCTTGATGTACCACTGGTGGCATCTGCAGCGGCGAGCATAAAAAAGGCCAGGGCACAGTATCAGAGAGCTTTGCTTAAATGGCTGCGTCAGGACAACCCTGCTGAATCCTTGAATATCATGCGTTCTGCCGTGCAAACGGTAATGGCTTGCGCTCCGCAAGATCAGCATCGGGCATTTTGGTGGATAGCAACAGGCTTGCTGGATTGTTTGATGCTGGATGGTTTGCCGGCAGAACTAAACGCAAATAAATTACTGGCACGCATAGACTTGCAGATGAAGTCTATGGTGGAAAAGACGCAACGCGAAAGCGAATACAACACCACTTGCGGCATGCAATATATGCTCGCACGCAGCCATTCGGTGAGCGAAACGGTAGATAAAATCAAGCAGACTTATGTGCTGGATACATATTTACCCGAGGAGTTGCCGCTGCCATATGAAGAAACCGCGCAAGTGCTGGAGCAGATGCACGATCTGTTGATTGAAGCACAAGCCACCCTGGAACAATGTGAGAAGGGTGATGCAGACTGCAGCAAGAGGTTTGTCGATCAACTGGAGCGGCTATATAACTTGTCTGAACGCCTGGATCACGACACCCTGCAGTTCTTGTGCAAGCAGATGCACAGCGTCGTTGCCGATACAGCAGGTGCTGACGTTGTTTACGGAATCAAAATGGAAATGGCCATGGCGATGATGTTGCTTGGCAATGGCATCGAGCGCTACCAGCGTCTGGGAGGACTGTTCCACGAACAGTCCAGAATGATAACCCAGTATTTGCATTCCGGACTTTCAGCAGACTCGATTGAGGACGGCAGTTTGGACAGGCTGGCAGAGTTGCATTGCCAGATGGAAGAACAAGAAGTGCTGGCACCGCTGGCTACCGAAATGCAGAGTAATTTGCAGCAGATAGAGTTGAGTTTAACTGTCTTCTTCAATGATGAAAGCAAGCGTAGCGAGCTCGTGCCATTGCGCCGTTTGCTGGCACAGGTTAATGGCGGCATGTACATGCTGTCGCTAGAGACTGCATCACAACTGATATTGACAGTACAGCATGCTGTTGAAGGATATATTGGTGGCAAAAATCCGCCACCCGCGGAAATGAGTGCAATTGCTGCGGCGGTTAGCGCGCTGGAAAATTATGCGCATGATTTGTCGCAGGGTCAAAAGCCGGATGCGACGAACCTGGCGGATGTACTTCAGAGTGTGCAGGCCGATACATCGCATGCGGGACAAACAATGTCGGCACCGGAAGTCATTGTGCCAACCGGAGTGGCTGTGCGTGAGGGTGGTGAAGACGCCGAATTGCTGGAAGTCTTTCTGGAAGAGGCGCAAGAGGTGCTGGAAACGCTGCATGCTAACCTGCAAATCTGCCAGGGCAATCCGCATAGTCGCGAGGCACTGATCGTCATTCGTCGTGGCTTCCACACCCTGAAGGGTAGCGGTCGCATGGTTGGCCTGACCAATCTGGGTGAGGTTGCATGGGCTGTTGAAAGAGCATTAAACAAATGGCTGCAGGATGATAAAACCACGTCGATTTCATTGCTGGAACTTATTGGCGATGCTGAAGTTTTGTTCCAGCACTGGGTAGACAAGCTTCGCAGTGGCGGCACTGCATTGATAGACGCTACCGCACTGATTGCTTCGGCGCAACGCATTGAGAGCGGTGTTGAAGAAGTGCAAAAGCCTGCAGCAATCACAACGCCGGAAATTGAGGCAGAATTACCCGACATCGTTATCGGGACAATTAGCCTTTCGCCAATATTGTTTAATATTGCGACAAATGAAGCATCTAGCATTATCGAAACACTTCAACGTCTTGTTGCTGCACTGCGCAAAGGCGACGAACCAAATATCACTTACGATTTCGTGCGCGCAGCACATACCCTTACCGGTGTAAACCGATCAACGGGCTTCACCGATATTGCCGATCTCGCCGCTGCGCTCGAGTTGTGGCTGCAAGAGTGCATGGATTCAACGACGGCACCGGATATTTTGCAACTGAATTTGCTCGAGCAGACTATTGATGCCCTGGCGGAAATGGTCGGCACGCTGCGCAACAAACAGGAGCCCAAGCCGCGGCCTGATTTGATTAAAAGGCTGCAAGTCAACAAAACACAGCACGGAAATGCCGAACCTGTAAAGCATACGGCAACGCCGACGATGCAGGATGTCCACCACCAGGATTTGAGCAATCCTGACGGGCGCAGTTTTGATGTGCCCAGTTTGGAAGTACACCCTGCGGAAGAAGCTAGTCTGGCTATATCCAGTCCGGAGGCGGGCAATGCGGAGGCGTCCGCACTGCTTGAGACGGATGATGCGATAGAGACAATGCTGCACGCAGAGGAAGCGCCAGCAGATGATGACGTCAATCTGGTGTCCTATGCTGAACACATCGCACAAATGCAAGACAGTGCGCTGCCACAGGATAGTCAGGCGACGGCATGCGCAACAGATGTGGAAATGCCGGTGGACGATGAGATGGATCTGGTTGCCTATGTGCAACGCGTCACACAAGAACAGGCGAATGAGCCACTGCAATGGCAAGCAGCCGATGAAATGCCGCAAAGCAGTGCTGGTGATGCCGGTATGGTAACTGCACCGCAATCTACCGAGGTGAGCCAGTCAGCGCCAGCGAGCGATTCCTTCTCATTCGACCTTGGCGTGTTGCAGCCGGAGGCTGGCAAGCAGCAGGCGGTAGAGCCGGCCAGTGTGGTCTCGTCTGCACCGCCAGAATTTTCATTTAATTTTGACGACCTTGGGCTCACACCAGCGCCTCAAGCGGAGAACGTGGCGCACAGCTCGGCGCATGACACGTTTGTTGAACCCGCAATAGAGCAGAGCAAGCAAGAGCATGATTTTATGGCGTCGCTGTCGTTACCCGAGCAAATGCTGCATGATGAAGAGCCGGTATTGTCAAGCCAGAGTGCTGGCAAGCCCGCCGAAACCCCGGTTCAGCAACCTTCGCAAGCAGCTGTGCGAGTTGAGGAGGGGTTGCCAGATTCAGCGCAAGAAAATAAGAAACGCAATATTCAGGATGACCTGGACGATCAGCTGCTGCCGATTTTTCTGGAAGAAGCAGACGAGCTGTATCCCCAGCTTACTGGGGAGCTTAGCGCATGGCGTGCAAATTCGGGCGATCATGGCGAAGGCCTCAAGGTTGCGCGCAAATTGCAGCGCAGCCTGCATACGCTTAAAGGCAGTGCGCGAATGGCGGGTGCGATGCGCCTGGGCGAGCTTACCCATCGCGTGGAAGATTGTCTGGATGCTGCATTGGCCGAGGGCAGGCAGGACGCCGCACTGTTGGACGAGCTGGAGAATTATTTTGACCGCATAGGCAATGCGCTGGAAAAGTTGCGCAGTGGTGATGCCACAGAGGAGCCTGCAGCTGTTGCATCTGTTGCGCCCGCTGCGGTAGCTGTGTCCGCCAGAAAGAGTGTGGTGCAAAACCAGGTCGAAGCGCCGGCTGAAAGTGCTGAAGAACGCAGAGAGTCGGCGGTGCTGCGCGTCAGATCGGATATCGTAGATGATCTGGTGAATGAGGCAGGTGAAATCAGCGTGGCACGTTCACGCATGGAAATTGAATTGAACGCCTTCAAGGGCGGTTTGCTTGATTTATCCGGCAGTGTGCAGGGATTGCGCAAGCTGGTGCGCGAAATTGAGATACATGCCGAGGGGCAGATGCAGGCTCGTGCCGCAGTGGCAGGGGAAAGTGCGGAAAAATTTGACCCGCTGGAATTTGACCGCTTTACACGCTTTCAGGAGCTGACGCGTTTCATGAGCGAAAGCGTACATGACGTGCATACCGTACAGCAGACCTTGCTGAAAAATCTGGATGAAACAAGTGCAGCCATGTCTGCCCAGGCCAAACTAAACAGCGGCTTGCAGCAGAGTCTGATGTCGATACGGATGTTACCGTTCTCCAGCATCAGTCAACGACTCTACAGAATTGTGCGTCAAACGGGTAAAGAACTCGGGAAAAAGGTCAACCTTGAGCTGTACGGCACGGAAATTGAACTGGATCGGGGTGTGCTGGAAAAAATGACTGCACCATTTGAACACCTGCTACGCAATTCAATTGTGCATGGCCTGGAAAACCCGGAGCAACGCGAACTTAAAGGCAAGCCTCCGATAGGCAACATATCGCTGACATTGCGCCAGGAAGGCAATGAGGTAGTGTTTGAGTTTAAAGATGACGGTGCCGGGCTGGATATTGTCAAGTTGCGTCAAAAAGGTATTGAACAAGGTTTGTTGCAGGCAAAAGAAGCGATCAGCGACGAAAAAGCAATGATGCTGATTTTTGAAACCGGCTTGTCAACAGCGACAGAGCTAACCGAGATCTCGGGTCGCGGTGTGGGCATGGACGTGGTGAAAAGCGAAATCAAGGCACTGGGCGGACGCGTCGAGGTCTCCTCTGAGCCGGACAGGGGAGCATGTTTCACCATCTATCTGCCGCTCACATTGGCGGTCATGAAGGCACTGATGGTGCGCGCAGGCAATGAAAACTATGCAATTCCTTCCGTGATGGTGGAGCAGGTTCAGCAAGTCAAACCGGCCGATCTGGTTGAGCTGTATCAAAAAGGACAGGCCGAATGGCAAGGGAAACCTTACCCCTTGCATTACTTGCCACGACTTCTGGGCGATAACGAACGGACGCCGGACAGCAAACCGTATAACGCGATTTTGCTGTTGCGTAGTGGCGAGCAGCGCATGGCCCTGCATTTGGACGAGCTGTCAGGCAATAAAGAGGTTGTGGTTAAAAACGTGGGTGCACAACTTGCGCGGCTTCATGGCATTGCAGGAGCGACAGTGCAGGCTAACGGTAAAGTGGTATTGATTCTGAATCCGGTTCCTCTGGCTCAAATGGCAGCGCAGACGCATAAGCAGGGCGATGCCGTTGTGGTTGAACCTGTGCAGCGGACGCCGGTAGTCATGATAGTGGATGATTCACTCACTGTACGCAAGATCACAACACGCCTGCTAACGCGCGTGGGTTACGAAGTGGTCACTGCAAAGGACGGTGTGGATGCGATTGAAAAGCTCTCCGATATGACACCGGATGTCATGTTGCTGGACGTCGAAATGCCGCGCATGGATGGTTTTGAATTGACCAAGCACTTGCGCCGTGACTTCAAAACAAAAAATCTGCCCATCATCATGATCACCTCGCGCACTGCCGACAAGCATCGTAACTATGCGCTGGAAATTGGTGTAAATGGATATCTGGGCAAGCCTTATCAGGATGAAGAGCTGCTCGAAAATATTGCACGTTATGCGCCGCTGTCCGAGACGGCTAACGCTCTTTGAACAGGATTACCACTGCCATCGCAGAAATCCCGGTTTTCCTGCGCCCCGATTCTTCATAATCAAATATACGCTTTAACAGCCTAACACTACAAAATGGCACAGTTCGACCTCAGTCATCATTTTCTTATTGCCATGCCCAACATGACAGATCCCATGTTTGCCAAATCGCTTACCTATGTTTGTGAACATAATGAGCAGGGCGCGCTTGGTATCGTGGTGAACCGGCCAATTAATTTAACTTTGGGCGAGTTGTTTGCGCAGATAAAGCTGCCGCTGCAGCCGGGCGAACTGGAAAATCTGCCAGTGCATTTTGGCGGACCGGTGCAAACCGATCGTGGATTTGTGCTGCATGAAACCCCCGGGGATTGGCAATCCACCATGATAATCAATGAGCGGGTTGGCTTGACCACTTCCAAAGATATCCTGGAGGCAGTCGGACAGGGTAAGGGCCCGCGCAATATATTGGTCACTCTGGGCTACGCAGGGTGGGCGCAAGGTCAACTTGAACACGAATTGTCGCAAAACGCCTGGCTGAGCGTGCCTGCTTCCGAGCACATACTGTTCGAATTGCCAGCCGAAGAGCGTCTGCCTGCTGCCATGGCACTGCTGGGAGTGGACTACGCTACCCTGTCGGCAGACTCAGGGCATGCGTAAACATATTTCGTGACTGAGATACGTGCAAAAGATGAAAGGCAACCTGCTGATTGCAGCATGGTATCCGGCACCTTGTTGGCTTTCGATTTTGGCATAAAGCGCATTGGTATCGCGGTAGGCAATACCATCTCGCATACCACACGGCCGCTGATCACCTTGCATGGTGAGGCAACCGGGCCGCGTTTTTCTGCCATCGCCGTGCTGATAACAGAATGGCAACCGGCTGCGCTGGTAGTGGGTCTGCCCTGTAACGACGACGGCACGCCACACGAGCTGACCCGCCTCTGCCGTCGCTTTGCCAACCGCCTGAAAGGCCGCTTTAATTTGCCCACGATTCTGGTGGATGAACGTTATACTTCTGCCTCGGCAAGTACGCAATTGACCGAGATGGGGATACGCGGCATAAAGCAAAAGCCGCTGATAGACCAGGTTGCAGCGCAACACATATTACAAGCCTATTTTGATGAACCAACGATGGCGCTTTTCGCATGAATAATCCGCAATTAAACAAACAGGGTGAGCTGCAGCACTTGCTGTCTACTGAAGGGCTGCCTGCGCGCATTCTGTACGACATTCTTGATCGCGCTGCCACTTTCGTGGATGTGGCAGGACGTGGCGAAATCAAGAAAGTGCCGCTATTGCATGGCAAGTCTGTATTCAATGTGTTTTTTGAGAACAGCACGCGTACCCGCACTACCTTTGAAATTGCCGCCAAACGCCTGTCGGCAGATGTGGTCAATCTCAATATTGGCTCCTCCTCGACCAGCAAGGGCGAGACCCTGCTCGATACCGTGGATAACCTGTGTGCGATGCACGCCGATATGTTTGTCGTGCGGCACGCATCCAGTGGCGCGGCACATCTGATTGCCAAGCATGTCGCACCGGAAATTCATGTGATCAACGCCGGCGACGGACGCCATGCCCATCCGACGCAGGCGTTGCTCGACATGTACACCATCCGGCATTTTAAAAAGGAATTTCATAATCTGCGCGTCGCTATCGTTGGCGACATTCTGCACTCACGGGTGGCACGTTCGCAGATTCATGCGCTGACTACTTTGGGAGTGCCTGAGGTGCGTGTAATTGCACCAAAGACTTTATTGCCCAGTCATGTCGAGCAGCTTGGTGTGCGCGTGTTTCATGACATGCAGCAGGGCTTGCGCGATGTCGACGTGGTATTGATGTTACGCCTGCAGAATGAACGCATGCAGGGTGCTGCATTGCCCTCGGCGCAGGAATATTTCAAGTATTACGGTCTTACCCAGGAAAAACTTGCACTGGCAAAACCCGATGCCATCGTCATGCATCCGGGCCCGATGAATCGTGGCGTGGAAATTGATTCCAGTGTGGCTGATGGCGGGCAATCGGTGATATTGCCACAGGTTACTTTTGGTATTGCGGTACGCATGGCAGTGATGAGCACCTTGGCGGGCGGTAAATAAATTAACAAAGCAGGCTCGATATAATTTACACAGCAGAACGGCAAGCAATGAATATTCAAATTAAAAATGGCCACCTGATCGATCCCAAGAACGGAATTGACGCCGTGCGGGATGTATTTCTTTCTGCGGGAAAAGTGTTGGCGGCAGGCACTACACCTTCAGGTTTTGTAGCAGATAAAATCATTGATGCAACGGGCCTGGTTGTCATTCCGGGTCTGATTGATTTGGCTGCAAGATTGCGTGAACCGGGTTATGAATATAAGGCTACGCTGGAATCGGAAATGAGCGCCGCAGTAGCGGGCGGCATCACTTCTCTGGCTTGTCCGCCAGATACCGACCCGGCGCTGGATGAACCCGGACTGGTTGAGATGCTCAAACACCGTGCTCGTGCGCTGAGCCAGGCGAATGTTTATCCCGTTGGTGCGTTAACTTACGGCCTGAAAGGTTTGGAACTGACCGAAATGGCAGAGCTGGCCGATGCGGGCTGTGTTGCATTCAGCCAGGCTGATGCGCCCCTGACGGATACGCGCGTCCTGATGCGTGCAATGCAATACGCGGCCACCTTTGATTTTGGCGTGTGGCTGCGTCCCCAGGACAGTTTTTTGGCGCGTAACGGTGTGGCACATGATGGCGAAGTGGCGACCCGCTTGGGATTGCTTTCGATACCTGTGTGCGCAGAAACAATTGCGCTCGCCACCATGTTGCAACTGGCGCGCGAAACCGGTGTGCGCCTGCATATCTGCCGCATCTCAAGTGCAGCGGCTGTCGCCATGATACGGGCAGCCAAAAAGGAAGGCATGGCGCTCACTTGCGATGTTTCAATGAACCACATCCACCTTTCAGAAATGGATATCGGATATTTTGATTCCAATTGTCACCTTATACCCCCTCTGCGCCATCAGCGTGATCGCGATGCTTTGCGCATAGGTCTGCTGGAGGGCGTGATTGATGCAATCTGTTCCAACCATTCACCGGTCGATGAAGATGCCAAGCAGCTTCCTTTTGCCGAAGCGGAAGCGGGTGCGACGGGACTTGAATTGTTGCTGCCGCTGGTGCTGAAGTGGGCGAAGCAGGGCAAGCACTCGCTCGCTGAGGCTATCGCAAAAGTGACACTTAACCCTGCCCAGATATTGAACATTGATGCGGGACATCTTAGTATTGGTGCGGTAGCGGATATCTGCATTTTCAATCCTGAATGCTACTGGAAAGTTGAGGCATCGGCCTTGAAAAGCCAGGGCAAGAACACACCTTTCCTTGGCATGGAGCTGCAAGGAAAAGTTCTCTACGCACTGGTAAATGGCCAGATCGTTTATCAATCAAATTAAATAATTTCATAATCAAGGGTGGGTTCCGCTCACCCATAAATCTTGAAAATCAAAAATCAGCCACAGAGAACACAGAGAGAGGCGAGCTTGTTGAACAAAGTGTCGGCTTAACGCAGGTGTGTTTCCAACTTGGGTGGAGTGAATGCTCAATCACAGATTCCAACGTATTCTTCGAGCCCTCCGTACCCGCAAGGGGCAGGCCGAGAATGTAAAGGGCTAAAGCCCCAACATCGTGCGCTCTGCTCTCTGTGGCAAGATTTCGATATAAAATTTATTTAATATAATCAAATA
>Ga0105091_10001000_pt1 | contig 12254 bp, 9 predicted proteins | sample PPLLak1March2015_FD_87022 | JGI IMG/M metagenome (GOLD analysis project Ga0105091, IMG submission 87022) | Freshwater sediment microbial communities from Prairie Pothole Lake near Jamestown, North Dakota, USA - PPLs Lake P7 Core (1) Depth... | ecosystem: Environmental > Aquatic > Freshwater >... | reverse complement strand
GATGTCAGCATCTGTCCGGATTGCCTGCGTGAGCTCTTCGACCCGTCCGACCGCCGTTATCGCTATCCCTTCATCAACTGTACCAACTGCGGACCGCGCTTCACTATCATCAAAGATATCCCCTACGACCGTCCCAAAACGACCATGGCGCCTTTTGCTATGTGTCCCGACTGCGAAAAGGAATACACCGATCCGCTGGACCGGCGCTTCCATGCCCAGCCGGTCGCTTGTCCCGTTTGTGGGCCAAAAGTCTGGCTTGAGATTAGTAGTAACGACTTTAGTCGTTCTGATGATGCTATCCAGAAAACTCGCCGCTTACTTGCCGAAGGTAAAATCCTCGCCATCAAAGGCCTCGGCGGCTTCCATCTTGCCTGCGATGCGACGAACGCGGCCGCCGTAAGCGAACTGCGCCGCCGCAAGCTGCGCGTGGACAAACCCTTCGCCTTGATGATGCCCGACATCGAAACAGTCGAACAGCATTGCTACGTTGATGATGCTGAGCGAGAACTACTCGAATCCACCGCTCGCCCGATTGTGCTGCTCAAGCGAAAACCGGATTCACCCATCGCCAAAGAATGCGCTCCGGGCCAGGACACATTGGGTGTGATGCTACCTTACACCCCGCTGCACTATCTCCTTTTTACCGACTCCATTCAGCCTTCATCATTCATCCTTCATCCTTTAGTAATGACCAGTGGCAATCTTTCCGAAGAACCCATCGCCACCGATAACGACGAGGCCCGCCGGCGACTTGCCTCCTTGTGTGATGCCCTCCTGATGCACGACCGTGATATTTATGTACGATGTGATGATTCGGTTGTTAGGGTAGTCAGTAGCGAAAAACTGAACATCGATGACTGGTCACTGGTAACTTATCCTCTCCGGCGCAGCCGCGGCTATTCCCCTTTTCCCGTCAAACTCCCCTGGGAAGCTCCTGCTCTTCTTGCTGTTGGCCCTGAGCTCAAGAACACTTTTTGTATCACTAATAAAAATTATGCTTTCCTCAGTCACCACATTGGTGACATGGAAAACTACGAAACTCTGCGCTCCTTCGAGCAAAGCGTAGAGCATTTCGAGCGCTTGTTCAGGGTAAAACCGGAAGCGATTGCCTATGACCTCCACCCAAATTACTTGTCCACGCGCTTTGCGCGACAACGGGCTGAACGGGAAAACGTAAAAACGATAGCTGTACAACATCACCACGCCCACATCGCCGCCTGCATGGCCGAGCACGGACTGGACGGCTCGCAGCCTATTATCGGCCTGGCTTTCGATGGCACAGGCTTTGGCGAAGATGGCGCCATCTGGGGCGGGGAGGTGCTGGTGGCGGATTACACAGGTTATGAGCGTGCGTTTCACCTGGACTATTTCCCACTCCCAGGCGGGGACGCGGCGATCAGAAAACCCGCCCGCACCGCGCTGGCCTTGCTCTGGTCACTGGGGCTGGATTGGCAGGAGCAGCTCGCTCCAGTCGCTGCATTTTGCGCCGAAGACCGGACAACGTTGCGTGTCCAATTGGAACGGAAGATCAATACCCCGATGACCTCCAGCATGGGACGCCTGTTCGACGCGGCGGCAGCCCTGGCAGGCGTGCGCCAGTCAGTCAATTATGAGGCCCAGGCGGCTATCGAGTTCGAAGCCTTGGCGGATCAAGATGAGGGTGGAATGTATCTGTTTAGATGGAAGCAGGGTGTCATCCTCGTCCGAAGCGCTGTGGAGGCCTTGATCGCAGATGTGCTGGCAGGCGTTCCGATTCCTGTTATCTCAGCCAGGTTCCACAACGGTCTGGCGGAACTGGGGCTTGAAATCTGTCACAATCTGCGCGTAACCAAGAATATTAATACAGTCGCGCTCTCTGGTGGAGTCTGGCAGAATATCACCCTATTACGACGAACTTTGTCACTTTTGCAAAATGATGGTTTTGTTGTATACATACATCATCAGGTGCCAACCAACGATGGAGGCCTGTCGCTTGGACAGGCTGCCATCGCGGCAAGTCGGTTACGAGACTCTAGAGGTCTTAAAGACCTTTAGAGTCTAAAATATGGAGGAGCGATGTGTTTAGCTGTGCCAGGCAAAATTGTTGAGATTGCAGAAGTTGATGGATTGCAAATGGCCAGGGTCGATTTTGGCGGGGTTTTCCGCGAAGCCTGCCTGGATTATGTGCCTGAGGCGCGGGTGGGCGATTACTGCGTCATCCATGTCGGGTTCGCTATCAGCCTGCTGAGCGAGAAAGATGCAATGGAAACCCTCGAACTGCTGAAACAGATTTCCAATATCGAAGAGGAACTTGGCCCGGAAGTGGGGCAGGAGTAGCGCGAGATAGTATCTCGCGTAACGACTATGAAATACGTTGACGAATACCGCGACGCTTCTTTAGTGAAAGGTGTGATCGAGGAAATCCGCCGCACGGTGACACTCCCGTGGACGATCATGGAAATCTGTGGCGGGCAAACGCACGCCATCGTGCGGCATGGCATCGACCAGTTGCTGCCTCCCGAGATCGAGCTGGTACATGGTCCGGGTTGCCCGGTCTGTGTGACGCCGCTCGAATTGATTGACAAAGCACTTGAAATCGCCTCCCGCCCGAACGTAATTTTTTGCTCTTACGGCGACATGCTGCGCGTGCCTGGCTCCGGCCGCGACCTGTTCTCAGTCAAGGCGCAGGGCGGGGATGTGCGTGTGGTCTATTCGCCGCTGGACGCGGTCAAACTGGCCAAGGCGAATCCCGACAAGCAGGTAGTCTTCTTCGCCATCGGCTTCGAAACCACCGCGCCGCCCAATGTGATGAGCGTGATGCAGGCCAAAAATCTGGGTCTGACGAACTATTCGATTCTCGTTTCACACGTCCGTGTGCCACCTGCGGTTTCGGCCATCCTGAGTTCGCCGGCCAATCGCGTTCAGGGGTTTCTGCTGGCGGGACACGTTTGCGCGGTGATGGGCTATCACGAGTACCCGCCGTTAGTGCAGCAGTTCAACACACCGATGGTTGTCACCGGGTTCGAACCGCTTGACATCGTGCAGGGCATCTTGGAAACGGTTCGCTTGCTCGAGGCAGGCAAAGTCGAAGTATTTAATGCGTACCAGCGGGCGGTCACTTTCGAGGGAAACAAGCCCGCTCAGAAGATGATCGATACCATCTTCATGGAGGTTGACCGCAAGTGGCGCGGGATTGGGACCATCCCGATGAGCGGCTGGCAGCTGCGGGCCGAGTTGGATGCGTTCAATGCCGAAAAACGATTTAACGTAGAGACCATTACGGCGGATGAGTCGCCGCTCTGCATCGCCGGTCAGATCCTGCAAGGACTCAAGAAGCCGCACGACTGCTCAGCCTTTGGGATCAAGTGTACGCCCGAACACCCACTTGGCGCAACGATGGTCTCCTCCGAGGGCGCGTGTGCCGCCTATTATCGCTACGGACGGGTTACAATTGGGCCATGAACACGAACAATCGCCCTCTTTGGATCGCCGCGGGACTGGTCATGTTCTGCGGTTTTTTGTTGTTGGTCACGTTTTTTGTGGCGGGGTTGGGACGCCTGGCCGCGCCCGGAACTACCCCGACCATTGACCTGTTCGCCACGTTGGCAGCCTCCACACCTAACTCAGGCTTCTCTCCCGCACCAGTCTTGCCAACGGCAACGTCCCCTTTCGATTTTTCTGAACCGCCTGCCCAACCAACCGACACCCCCTCGGCGAATGAAACTGAGTCAACAAGTGTGCCAACGGTTTCCTCGCAGGATGCGCCAGGCGGTCACATTGTATTCACCTGCCAGATTTATAAGTTCCAATCGTCAGACCAGATCTGTATCATGAACCCTGACGGGACAGGTTACCGTCGCCTGACGACCGAAGATGGTATCCGTCATTTTTACCCGTCACTCTCTCCGGATGGGCGCAGGGTGTTATATGCTGCCTTTCGAGAGGAGAATGTTTATGAGATTTACTCCCTTGAACTCGCAGATAACAGTGTAAACCGGCTGACAAACCGAGACGGCGTCCTGACCGCGCCTGAATATTCCCCCGATGGCGAGATGATCACCTTCACCCGCTGGGCACCGAATTCGGGACGTTACCAGATCATGACCATGGAGAGTAACGGGAACAATCCCAACAACATCCCGCGCATCGAAGGCTGGGACCCAACCTGGTCGCCGGACGGCAGGCAAATCCTGTTCGCCTCAGACAGAAACGGATCAACGCAACTGTTCGTTGTCAGAGAGGATGGGAAGGGGTTACACCAGGTCAGTAACCTGCCCGCCATGCGCGGTCGCAGCGACTGGTCTCAGGATGGGCAGTACATTGTCACTTATTCCGGCGAGCCCTGGAACCGCGAGCTATACATCATGAACGCAGACGGCTCCAATGCGCGCCAGCTCTCGCCAGTGGGCGGCAACAGCCAGGGGCCGAGCTTCTCCCCTGACGGTAACTGGGTGGCCTTTACCGCTTATTTCGATCATTACGGCGATGATCACGGTTGTGAAATTTACATTATCCGCACCGATGGCACCGACCTGCGCCGCCTGACGGATAACGATTATTGCGATTACCAACCCAGGTGGGGGCCGTAATTTGTGTCGCTGAGCGGAGCGACCCTGAGCCTGTCGAAGGGGAGTGCAGTCGAAGCGCAAATATCACCTGAAAAGCATCTTTCTCCCTGCGGGGACGATGCGACTTCGCTGTTGCCCCCTCGGGGTACAGGCGCTCCGCTCTAGATGAATATTATTCAGAAAGTGTCACCTTCCCTGAGCGGAAGAAATGTCCCGGCTCCACACCGATCTGCTGCGCCAGGTGGATGCTGAGCAACTGAATAGCCAGAATTTCCACCAACGGCATTCCCATTGCTGGGACCTCCGGAATATCGATTTGCCATTCCTGTGGATCTGCGCCGACCCAGAAAGCAGCGCTTTGGTAACCACGCAGGTCTTTCAGCAGGCGCGCGTTCAGGTTCCGCGTTTCCAGTGGGCCGGCAAAGATCAGGGCGCTCAGATCGGGGGTGGCCAGTTCGAGCGGCCCGTGACGGAACTCGCCAGCCTGGAAGGGTACGGCTGAATATTTAGCCGCTTCCCCTAAGATCAATGCGCCGGTATAGGTTGCTGCCAGGGAAGTCCCCCGCCCGAGCAGGACAAGGCGCTTGGGAAATCCGATCAGTTCACCGATCCGCTGTACCCGCAATTCCCAGCTTTCAAGATACGTTTGCATGGCTGCAGCGGTTTCCAGCAACGCGTCTAAGGCTGGCGCGATATCCTGCTCGCTGAGCGCCAGCGCTGCCAATTGGCTCACCGCCAGTGAGTTGACATACGTACGGGTGGAGACCGTCTTCTCGACGGCAGCGTTGATCGGCACACATGCCGAAAGGTCGTTGAACTCCGTTGTTGCGTTTGCCAGGGGACTCTCGAGGTCGTTCACGGTAGCGATTAATGCCCTGGATGGCGGTATCAAGTTGAAGTCCAGGGCTGAGACGATTTCTGCGCTCCGGCCGGATTGCGAGAAAAGCCAGTACAACGTCCGTGGGGTGATGAGTTCCGGCGCGTGGTGGATCAGTTCGGCAGTATCCACCCACATGGCCGGCAGCCCGGCCCGCGCCAGAGTCAACCAGACGGGATAGGCGGCATAGAGCGAGGCGCCCATACCAGTTAAAATGATCCGGTCGAAGTCACCGCGTCGAACTGCGTCCTTTAGCGGTTTCAGCGAGGATTCATCAAATTTTGCCAGCGCACTTCGTAGCGAATCCGGCTGACTCAGGATGTCTTGCACATAAGGATTGTCATGTAAGGGGTTCATAAAACCTTCGACCAAATAGTATAAGCTGCACCGTATAGCCCGGCGTAGTAACCGAGTTTCGCAGGGATGATATGCACACGATAGGCGGGGACCATCTCGGTATAGGCTTGCAAGGCTTGTCCCAACTTGGGCATGAACAGGTCAGCGCTGCGCATCACGCCGCCGCTCAGCACGATCACATCAGGAACGAAGAGGATGCACACATTAAGGATACCTTGAATAAAGTAGCGAGTAAACCTATCCAAGATAGATAACGCAACGCTGTCTCCCATCCGCGCCGCATCGAAGACCATGCGCGCTTCGATCTTCTCGCGCTCGCCGGCGGCCATTTCCAGCAGGCGGGAGCCCGTCAAATCCGCCTCCCGCGCCTGACGCTCGATGGCCGGCCCGGCACACAGACTTTCCCAGCAGCCGCGCATCTTGCAATAACATAACGGCCCGTTGGGGTCGAGCACCATATGCCCGCCTTCCGGGTGCGAGCCGTCCACGCCGCGGTAGATTTCCCCATTTAAGATCAATGCTGTCCCGATCCCGGTGCCCACGGTCACGGCATATAGCCGGCGGATGGAAATCCCCGCTCCCTGCCAGTACTCTCCCAACGCGGCCACATCCGCGTCGTTCTCCAACGTGACAGGGACACTGAATGCCTTCTCCATCCACTCGAAGATTGGGACATTTTCCCAGGTCGGCAGCGTAAACGGATTGTTGATGATGCCATGGATTGGATCAATTGGACCTGTCGAACCGATGCCAATCCCGGCCAGTGTCTTCGCTCCGGACTCGGCCCAGACCTGCTCGATCAGCCCCTGCATTTTTCGCAACCCGGACTCAGGTCCGCGCGCTGCTTCGATAGGCGTTTCGCGTACAACCAGCATCTTCCCCTGCGCATCGAACGCACCGGCGCGCAAAATTGTCCCGCCCAGGTCAACCCCAATGACGACCCTGCCCATCAGCCTTTCACCGCCCCCGCGGTCAACCCGCTGACGATATAGCGCTGGAAGATGAGCGAGAGGATCACCGGGGGGATTGCTGCCAGCACGCCGCCGGTCATCATCCCGCCCACGTCTACCACGTAGCGACCGGTGAACTCCGCAATGGCGACAGGCACTGTTTTGGCCGAAACCGTGCTGGTTAGAATGAGCGCAAAAAAGAATTCATCCCAGGCGGTGAGAAAGACGAACAGGCCGGTGGAGACCAGGCCAGGCGCAGAGATGGGCAGAATAATACGGAAGAGCGTTTCGATGCGGTTGCAGCCGTCGATGCGGGCTGCGTCTTCCAGTTCGACAGGGATCGTGTTGAAAAAGGCGGCCATCAGCCAGATGGCGAAGGGCAGCGCAAAACTAAGATAGGTAATGATCAGAATGAGGGGCGAATTGAACAAGCCAAAGCGGGTGGCAAAGAGATATAGCGGGATGACAAGCGAAATCTCCGGAATCATCCGCGTGCCGAGGATCCCGATCAGCATAGTCTGGCGGAATGGGAAACGTAAGCGGATCAGCGCGTAAGATGCCAGCGATCCAAGCGTTAGCGCGATGAACGTCACAGACGAGGCCACCAGGAGCGAGTTCCACAGCGTAATGCGGAACGTCTTTGCCACTTCCGAGGTACCCTGTCCAGGCGCAAGGATATCGATGTAGTTTTCGAACGTGGGCTGCTGCGGTATCCAATGGATGGGTGTGGAAAGTAATTCTGAGCGGGTGGAAATGCTGGAAATAATCAACCAGGCAACCGGAAGGTAGATGAACAGTACAACCGGGATAACCAAAATAACCTGCAGCAGGGTGCGCAAGGGCCTTTTCATTGGGTTTCCTCCGGCCGATAGAGGACTCGAATGTAAATGAATGCCATGATAAGAGTAAATAATGATATGAGGAAAGAAAGCGCGGAGCCGCGCCCGAGGTTGCCGAAACTGAAGGTTTCGAGATAAGTCAGGTAGGAAATGGTCACTGTGCCAAAGGCGGGACCACCGTTCGTGATGACGTAGATGATATCAAACACGCGAAAGGCTTCTACAGTGCGGATCACGAGAGCGACAAGGATTGCAGGGCGCAGCAGAGGCAGGCGAATGAGCAGGAAACGTTGCAGTGCGTTCGCGCCGTCCACAGCGGCAGCCTCTTCCAGGTCGGCGGGAAGCGTAGCGAGAGCCGCTTGCAGGATCAGCGCAATGAAGGGGACGCTATGCCAGATGTCTGCCAGAATGACCAGATTCATCGCCACGTCCGGTTTGGTCAGCCAGGGGATGTATTTATCGATGATGCCAAGTTGCACTAACAATCCGTTCAAAGCGCCATAGTCGGCGTTGTAGATCCAGCGCCACATCGTGCCGTTGACGATGGTCGGCACCGCCCAGGGGATAATGAGGCTGGTTCGCAAAAATTGCCAGCCGGGTGGGTGCGAATGGATAAGCTGTGCAATCGCCAAGCCTAAGACGAGTTCCAGCCCAACGGATACAAGCGTAAAGTACATGGTCCGCCCGATGGTGACCCAGAAGACCGGGTCGCTCAACAGTGCGGTGTAATTCCCGAGGCCGACAAAAATCCGCTCCACATTGATGCCGCGGCTGCTCTCGAAAAAACTGAGAAACAACGTGGAGAGGATTGGTTGGAGCGAAATCCCTAAAATAATAAGCAGGCTTGGCAGGATCAAGCCAAAGCCGATGAGTGCATCTTGTTGATTGAGGCTGAGCTTTCGCTGCATGCAGTCTCCGCTTATTGAGGGGGCGCAGCGCGCCCCCTCAATCTCAGGTCTAACTCAATTTATTTGGCCAGATCAACCCATTTGGCAGCAGCGTCGTTCAAAGCTTGTTCAGGGGTCTTCTGCTTGGTAAGAGCTTCTTGCAGGGCCAGTTGCAATGCCTTGGAAGCCTCAGGATAATAAGGCACCTTTGGACGGACGTGCGCGAACGGGAATTGCGCGTTGAACATCGGCACGGTCGTCGCGGCGGCGGGTGTGTAGCTTTCCAGTTTGGTCAGGTTTTCACCCTCGAAGCTGGTCTGCCAGATGGGCAGCAGGTGCGCCGAGTACCGGTTCTGGACGTCCTCGGAGGTCAAGAACTCTACATACTTCCAGGCGGCATCCATATTGGGCGAAGTGGCGGCAACGGAAAAGCCCATCGAGCCGTTGATGCTTGAGCTTTCCACACCCGAACCGGCGAAGGCGGGCATCAGCGCCATCTTGATCTGCCCGGTGACCTGCGACTCCTCGGTGTTGAAGTTGACCAGGTCAAACATGTAGTTCCAGTTGACAGCAAAGACAGCTTTGCCCTGTGAGAAAACGTTGCGGACATCTTCCTCGACATACGAAACGGAAGCAGGATTGGAGATTCCTTCGTCGATGCTCTGGATCATCCAGTTCAAAGTATTAACACCAGCTTCATTGTTGAAAGCAGGCGCGCCACTTGCATCGACCAGGCTGCCACCGTTGCCGTAGAGCAGGATAACCCAATCGCAGATGGCGGCTTCATACTGGCCCCAGGACCAGACGATCGGGTACTCAGCAATCCCTTTCTCTTTGATCGCTTTGGATTGCTCTACCAGTTCTTCCCAGCTCTTGGGCGGGGCGCTGAAACCAGCATCAGCCAGCAATTTTTCGTTGTAGAAGAAATACTTTTGATCCAGCAACCAGGGCATGCCATAGACTTTGCCATCTACGGTGGTGATGTCCCAAGCAGCGGCAAAGACCTTGTCACGCATATCCTGCGTTACGCGGTCAGTTGCATCCATGACGTAACCGGCTTTGGCAAATTCTGCATACCAGATGTCATCTGCCAGAAAGACATCGTAAGCGGGCGGGGTAGAGGCCATGGAGGTTGTAATTTTGTCATGCAAGGCATCGTAAGAAACATATTCGATCTCGACCATGACATCGGGATTGGCCTTATTGAACTCGCCAACGATGGCGTTCATTTCGTCAACGGTCGCGCCAGCCTGTTCCATCGAGAGCACGCGAACGGTTACAGGGCCGGCAGGTTGTTGCGGGGCGCAGCCGGCCGCACTTGCCATTAAGATGATGGCAAAGGCCAATATTGTGAACGAGCGGATAGCTTTCATCTTTTCTCTCCTTTTATTTGTTTATGGACAGTTTGAAATAGCCGGGTTTTCAATATACAGGCGTCACCTCCTCATGACAATTTGTGGACAACGTAAAAATTAGATGTATTGTGAAGAACATTGGTAATAGCACCCATTACACCCGCCCGAAGTCCCAGACTTGAAATCACCAAGTGAGGCAGGGTGGGAATGACGCCCTCGATCCGCTGTAAAATTGGCTTAACCAACATATCTGCAAACGGGGAGATGCCGCCACCCAGAACAATCAATTCCGGGTCAAAGGATACAGTCAGGTTGACGATAGCGATTGCCAGGTAATCCACAGTTTCATTGATGACGGACACGGCCCAAGCCTGACCCTGACGCGCTGCGATGAAAACATCGTCCATCGTTAGAGATGTTAGAGATAGCAACTCGGTTGTATCTTGTTCTGATCTTAGACTTTCTTTAGCGCGTTCGACAATCCCTATCCCTGAGGCCACCTTTTCCAAGGCGCCATAATCTTGGTAGTTATTTTCTAAGAATTCCCGCCCGGGAATGAAATTGCCAATTTCGCCCGAAGCCTCGCTCCCACCTCGATAGAGCGCTCCATCAATAATGATCCCAGCTCCAATTCCTGTGCCAACGACAATCAGGATCATATTTTGGACATCCTGTCCTGCCCCAAACCATAATTCTCCCATGGCAGCCAAATTGACATCGTTATCGACCGTAATCGGCAAGTTATACCGTTCGGTCAAGCGTTCCTTAAGTGGAAAATCAAGCCATTTCAGAGAATAGGCCCACTTGACAATCCCATCTCGGTGATGTGTGATGCCCGGCGCACCGACGCCGATACCGCGCACGCGGCGGCCTTCCAATCTTTGACTGGTGAGTAAAGTGTCTATTAAACCGCAGAGGCGGTCGTAATATCCTTCCGCAGTTTCAGCCTGTAATCCCATTTTGGCTTCATCTAGAATATGGCCACCCAGGTCGGAAATTGCTCCGTATAACTTCATTCCACCCATGTCCACACCGAGAACAACGAATCCCCCGGCATTGAATTCTAGCAAAGGGCGGCGCCGTCCTCCGCTCCATTCTGTGCTACCCTGCGGACGGACAAACCCTTCCTCCACAAGTCCATCCACGATCCGCATCACTGTTGGAAGACTGACATTCAATCGCTCTGCGATTGCAGTCCGCGAAATCGGGCTTTCTCGACGAATAATTTCCAAAATCGCGGAACGGTTGATCTTGCGCATGTCGGAAGCTGTGATCGTAAGACGATATGCCATACAGCCTCTTTGGGTTTATTTTAGCTGAAATACTTACACAGTGTAACAATTACTTACACCATGTAAATATCTTAGCAAAATTTGAGAACAGAGTCAACTATTTTTGAGAAAATTTAAGGTTCCTGCCTTGTATATACTTCAGAAACCAAACATAATAATGTTAATCAGGAATCCCTGCTGCCTTCACATCTTTCAAATTCAACTGATAATTAATCTTTCCGTTGAATTCGTTGATTTCATACGTGAACATAATGTCAACGCGCTCGGGCAATTCCGGCTGGAGATGACCGAGCCGGAACCCGATGGCATCGTGAGTCATACCGTGATCGTCTTCGAGGTATGCCTTGAGATGCTTGCCGTCTCCTCCAACCGTCCGCGCGTGACGGATTTTTACACCGCGTGAGACAAAGACAGCATCAGGATTACCATAACCGGTTGGCTCCAGGTATTTGAGCGCGTTCAGCAGTTCAGGACGTACTCCAGTAAGCGGGACTTCGGCGTCCGCGGTCAGGGTGGGACGTAAATCCTGCCCGCCAAGTTTTTCTCGAGCGATGGATTTCAAGCGTGAGACCAGTTCATCCAGCTTATCATTTTGGACCGTGAACCCGGCCGCAGCGGCGTGGCCGCCATGCCGGACCAGTAAATCCGCGCACCGGTCGAGTGCGTCCGTGATGTGAAATTCAGGGATCGAACGACACGAGCCACGCGTGGTGTCCGTGTCGACATGGGCTACGATGGCAGGGCGGTAGTAGGTTTCGGTTAGACGTGAAGCAGCCAGCCCGACCACGCCCGCGTTGAAGTCCTGATGCGCGGCGAAGAGCAGGAAGGCATCGCTTTCGTCAGCCAGGGCAAGCGCCTCGGCTTGCGCCTGCATATCGCGGGTGATGCGCTGGCGCTCGCGGTTTTGCACGTCCAGTTGTTGGGCCAGTTGCCCGGCCTTAAAAACGTTGGTAGTAGTGAGCAATTCGTAGGCAGCCAGGGCCTCGTCCAGCCGACCAGCCGCATTCAGGCGCGGACCGAGACGGAAACCGATGTCGGTTGCATTGACTTTGGGTAACTTAATCTCGGCAACGGCAGCTAGCGAAAATAATCCCTGCCGGGTTGTTTCGCGGATCTGGCGCAGGCCCCGGCGGACAAGGAAACGGTTCTC
>Ga0105091_10000998_pt1 | contig 12266 bp, 10 predicted proteins | sample PPLLak1March2015_FD_87022 | JGI IMG/M metagenome (GOLD analysis project Ga0105091, IMG submission 87022) | Freshwater sediment microbial communities from Prairie Pothole Lake near Jamestown, North Dakota, USA - PPLs Lake P7 Core (1) Depth... | ecosystem: Environmental > Aquatic > Freshwater >... | reverse complement strand
TTCTTGGATACGGCTTCCAGCATCGCATCCTCGAAGTAGGGAACGTTGGCGAAGTAGAGCGAGCCGTCGAAGCGGATCGCCACCACGTGCTTGCTGGTGGGCAGATCCGGGTTCACCTTGATGTCGCGCAGGGTGCCGTCCTTGTAACGGCCGAGCACGGCGACGCGCGGCGACATGGTACGGTACAGATACAGACCCAGCGCCAGGCCGGCGCCGACCATGATGCCGCTGTCCAGATGCGGTGCGAAGGCCAGTGTGGCGAAAAAGGTCACCACGGCGGCGATGCCGTCATGCTTGCTGGCCTGCCAGGCATGCTTTACTGCCTTCAGGTTTACCAGGCCGATCACGGCCATGATGATGATGGCGGCCAGCACCGCCTGCGGCAGGTGGTACAGCAGCGGCGTGAGGAACAACAGTGCGACCAGTACGATCAGCGCGGTGATGACTGAGGCCATGCCGGTTTTGGCGCCCGAGTTCATGTTGACGGCTGTACGCGAGAACGAGCCCGAAACCGGGAACGCCTGCGAAAAGCTACCGACGATGTTGGACAGACCCTGGCCGATCAATTCCTGGTTGGGGTCGATGCGCTCCTTGGTCTTGGCTGCAACCGCCTTGGCGATGGAGATGGCTTCCATAAAGCCCACCAGTGAAATCACCAGCGCGGCGGACAAAAGCGAACCCAGCGCATCGAGGTTGAAACTGGGCATCTGGATGCTAGGCAGACCCTCTGGAATACCCCCCACCACTTCGCCGCCGCCCACCAGTTTGAAGCCATCGGCACCGAGCTTGTTCAGGCGGTAGCGTGTTTCATCCAGCGTCACGCCTTGCGGTATGTTGTCGAGCGGGTAAATCGCCAGCGTTGTGCCATCCGCATCGACGCTGCGCACCACCCGCAGTTGCCGTAACGCCGCTTTTTCCTTGGCGAACGCTGCCTCTGCTTCACTCAGGTTGATCCGCAACAGGGACAGCGCGGCCTCGGCCCGCACGGCGCCGATGCTAGCTTCGCCATCCGTTTTCTGGATGGCTTTTAATTCAGCCGATTGGGCAGCGATCTGGTCATTCAGTTCGTCTACCCGCTGGGCTGCGGCCATGCCTTGCTGCACTACGACCATCAGTTCTGGATTGGCGATCTGTTCCAGCTTGCCGTCGGCGTTGCGTTCGAAGCCGATTGACCATGACAACAGCGTCGTCACCACGACTGCAATCAGGACCCCTGGCAGTTTGGGGGCAAATTTCTTGATGCCCCACATGATGGCGATCGCCAGCGCACCCATCGCCAGGGTCGGCAGATGCGTGTCGCCGATCAGTTTGACCACGCCGACGATGTCGTTGATGAAATGCTCGCTGCGCCCCATCGGCACGCCGAACAGCTTGGACACCTGCGACAGCGCGATGATGATGGCCGCGGCGTTAGTGAAGCCGACGATGACCGGGTGCGACAGGAAGTTGACGATCACGCCCAGCTTGAACACGCCGAGCAGCAGTTGAATGATGCCCACGAGCAAGGCCAGCATGATGGCCAGGGCGATGAACTGGTCGGAGCCGGGTGCCGCCAGGACAGCCAGCGACGACGCTGTCAGCAACGACACCACCGCAACCGGCCCGGTACCGAGCTGATTCGAACTGCCCCACAGGGCCGCCACGGCCACCGGGAGAAAGGCGGCATACAGTCCGTAATACGCAGGCAGCCCGGCCAGCTGCGCGTAGGCCATGGATTGCGGAATCAGCACCAGGGCAACCGTAAGGCCCGCCATGAAGTCGGCCTTGAGCGCGTCGCTCTTCATGGGGAACCAGCGCAGGAAGGGCAGGAATTTGGTCAGGTAGGCGGGCATGGCAGTCTTCTGAGTCAGTTAAATTCGATACGGATCAAACGTGTTTTTTGTCTTGTGCGGCAGCGGTCACCAGCGGGCAAGCCAGTCGCTTCCATGGGTCGCTGCTGCGATCCAAGGCTAGCGCTTCCCAGCCCTCGCGGGAGTCAATCACCACTGCCGCAATATTTTCGTGGGCGTTGGCATAGTCCACCAGATCGCGGCGGCGTAGGCTGGGCTTGAAGACCAGGCTGAATGGCGAACCCGCTGCGCGTAGCGAAGCCAGGAAATCTTCCATCTCGGCGGGCGGCGTATCGCTGTCCCCGATGACCTGGATTTCCAGATCGGCTTCGAGACGGCTGCATAGCGAAAGCGCCGAGGTCAGCAGACGCGGATCGACATGGCCTTCGCGTACGGCGAGTAGTACGGTGCGTTGCTTGCCGGGGTGGGTCATTCCAGGGCATTTCTTATCGGGACGCCACCATAATGCAGCAACTGTGCCAGCTGGGGTGTGGTCGAATAACCCTATGAATAATATATAAAATAATTGAGCCGCAGAATTTCCGATTTAGTCTGGATGTTGCGCAATGCAACTATCTGCAGGTTTGCTTGGCAGGTATCGTCCTGGATCGGGAGCAGCGCTTTGTTAAATCTGGGTTAAATGATATGCGAACAGACTATTGCAAAAAATGAATCAGTATTGCAACATGCAACGATAGTTGGGGTGGCGCTATACGCACAAGTACCGGAGAACGCATGATGAGCGGCAAGCTTTTGATCGTGGACGACGACAAAGTCGCCATGAAAGCCCTTGAGCAGGCGATGAAAAAGGACGGCCATGCGGTCACCGCCACTCAAAGCGGCAGCAATGCCCAGGCCCTGCTGGACAAACAGCCTTTCGATGTGGTGCTCACCGAGCTGCACTCGGAGAAGGCGGATGGTATGCAAATCCTCAAACGTTGCCACGAAAACCACCCCGACATCGAAGTCATTCTGGTCACCGACCAAGCGACACTTGAATCAGCGGTCGAGGCGATGAAGCGTGGTGCCTTCTACTACCTTGCCAAACCTTATCAGTTGGACGAGGTGCGCAAGGTGGTGGCCGAAGCACTGGAAAAAACTCGCCTCAAGCGTGAACACCGCAGCCTGCGCGAACAGGTGGAAAGCTACCAGGGCAAGGTGCGCATCCTGACCCAGGACAGCCACATGCAGCACCTGCTCGATATGGCGCGGCAGGTCGCGCCCACCGACTGCAACATCCTCATCACCGGCGAATCCGGTACCGGTAAGGAGTTGTTCGCGCGTTACCTGCACCACCAAAGCCGGCGCGAATCCGGCCCCTTCGTTGCGGTGAACTGCGGCGCCTTCAACGAGGAACTGCTGGCCAACGAACTCTTCGGCCATAGCAAAGGCGCCTTCACCGGTGCCCACGCCGATAAGAAAGGTCTGCTGGAAGCGGCCAGCGGCGGCACGCTGTTTCTCGATGAGATCACCGAAATGTCGCCCGCCATGCAGGTCAAGCTGCTGCGCGTGATCCAGGAAAAGGAAGTGCTCCCGCTGGGCGCCACCACGCCCGCGAAAGTCGACGTGCGCTTCATTGCCGCCACCAACCGCAACGTGCAGGAAATGGTGAAGCAGGGCAGCTTCCGTCAGGATCTCTACTTCCGCCTCAACGTCGTCAACCTGCATATTCCGGCCCTGAGCGCGCGCAAGGAAGACGTGCCGCTTCTGGCGCACCACTTCCTGCTCAAGCACGCCGCCCTGATGGGCAAGGACGTCACCGAACTGGCGCCCGACACTCTCGACCTGCTGCGCGCTTACGACTTTCCAGGCAATGTGCGCGAGCTGGAAAACATCATCGAGCGCGGCGTCGCGCTGACCACCGGCCACGGCATCGAGCCCGCCCAACTGCCCGATGATCTGCGCGAACTCTCCATCCGCACCTTCCGCAAAAAAGCCGGGCGCATTCCTACCCTGGAAGAGCAGGAACAGGACTACATTACCTGGGTGCTGCAGGAAGCCGGCGGCAACCAGACCCTGGCCGCGCAAATCCTTGGCATTGATCGGGTGTCGCTTTGGAGAAAGCTGAAGCGTTACGAGGTGGAGAAGGGGTAGGGATGGCGAGGTCGGAGCGCATCCTTGGAGGCTTCGTCAAGACTTGATGAGCCTGCTTGTTGCCCCCATTTTGGCCCTTCCATTCGACCGATGGGCGTCGGCGCGCAACGCTCAGTTTCGAGCTCCGATGTTTTCCTGTGGTTTGAAAACGAGGATGATCACGCCGGCTTTCCGGCAACCCTTATGGCGGACCTGAGATATCGCGCGATCATTGCACACTGGGCGATTCCCATGGCCCTCGCGAGCATCGCTGTGCTCCTCCAGGCCACAGGAAGTACCGAGTCCTGGCGCCTGGAGCGTGGGCTTGCCTTGGCCGAGCCCTGGCGCCTCATCAGCGGACAGTTGGTGCACTTGAGCTGGACTCATCTGCTGATGAACCTGACCGGGCTCGGCATCGTTTGGGCGCTTTTTGGCCGGGATCTGCAAGCCTGGCAATGGGCGGCGGCGATCCTGGCCTGTGGCGCCGGCGTGAGCCTGGGCCTGCTGTGCTTATCGCCCGGCCTCGATTGGTATGTCGGCTTTTCGGGCATTCTCCATGGGTTGCTGGCGGCCGCCTTACTGGTCCGAATGTCCCGTCAGCCGGCCGCCCTCACCGCCCTGGTTCTGATCGGGCTCGCTGCGAAACTCGCCTGGGAACAACTCGCTGGTGGCGGGGCAGACACCGCACACCTGATCGGTGGCACGGTTGTCGTCGATGCCCATTTCTACGGCGCGCTGGCGGGCGCCGCCTGGGGCGGCGTCCTCATCCTCATCCGCCGCAGGGCGCCATAACCGAGCAAGCCCGCGAGCAGCCAGCCGTCGGGGGCACCACCTCCGCCCGAGGAAGGCGCGGCCGGCGGTTCAACTACGCCCTGCAGGGAATCCAGCGCCAGGCGGGCGTTTAGGATGCCGGCTCCGCAACTGCCTGGCGCGCAAGTTGAATTGGCCGGGAAAGCGGTGACGCTAGCGGCCCCGGTCAAGGCAGTGACCACTTGTTCCCGGGTGAGCGCGGGGTTGTGGCTGAGCAGAAGCGATGCCACCCCGGCCACGTGGGCGGTGGCCATGCTGGTGCCGACCCGCAGACCAATCCCGCTGTCCTGTAGCGGAACAGTCAGCCCCCCGTCCAGGGTGGAAAGGATGGCGTCATTACTCGTCGCGCCCCCCGGAGCGCTGATAGCCACGGCACTTCCGTAGTTGCTGTAGCTGGCCCGCTGCCCGCTGCGGGTGCTGGCGGCGACGGCAAGCACGCCGTTGCACACCGCCGGCGACGAGGGCGTGATGGACAAATCCTGGCCCTCGTTGCCAGCCGCGACGATGACCACCGCCCCGCGCGCATTGACGTCATTGATCGCGTTTTGCCAGGTGACGCCGCACGTTCCCGGCGCCCCCAGGCTCAGGTTTAGAATCCGAGCTGGGTAGGGGTTGCCGAGAACGCCGGACACAGTGAGTCCGGCCGCCCAGCGCATGGCGTCGGTGATATCCGAGGTGTAGCCGCCGCATTTTCCCATCACGCGCAACGGCAAAATCATGGCCTGCCAGTTGATCCCCGCAACGCCCAAGCCGTTATTGGTGGCGGCGGCGATGGTGCCGGCCACATGGGTGCCGTGCCAGCTGCTGTCCGAGACTTCGCAATCAAGAAGCGCCGCCTCGGCTGTGGTCACCCAGTCGCCCGGGTCGCTGGCATTCGCATCGCGCCCGTCACCGTCGTTGGCGGTGTTGAACACGCCCGGACTGTCGGGCGAGATGAAGTCGTAGCCGGGCAGCAGTTTGCCCTGAAGGTCCGTGTGGCCGAAGAGCACGCCGGTGTCCAATACCGCCACGGTCACCGCGCTGCCTGTGGTGATGTCCCAGGCGGCTGGCGCGTTGATGCCGTAGTTGAGCTGCCCAGTGGTGCGCACTGCCTGCAGGCTCCACTGCTCGCCGAAACGCGGATCGTTCGGCGTCAGCGCCGGGAACATCCGCCGGTCCGGTTCTGCGTAGGCCACGCCCGGCAGCCTGGCCAGGGCGGCAGCCATGGCTTCCACTTCTCCGATGGGCAACGTTCGCGGCAGGTGCAATACGTCGGCGCCACCGGACATGGCCCGCAGCCAGGCGACATCGCGTCCGGCCGCAGCGGACAAGGTTGCCACCCGTTCGTGGGCGCGGGTGGCGGGGCCTCCGTCGGCCAGCAATGCCAAGCGCATGGACTCGTTCACCTTGATGATGATGCGATCAGTCGGCGTGGCCTGGGCGCACAGGGGCAGGAACAGGGCGGCCAGGGCAAGCCAGCGGCGGAAAGGGAAAGAGCGCTTCATGGCGTCACCCGAGGTGACTGATGGGTTACGCGGCGATCTTCCTCAACCTGCGCGATTGCAGGATCGGCCGCCAGCCGTTGCAATATCTCCGCGGCGGCGGATGGGATCACCCTCTCTGCGGTGGCCAGCAGGTGGCCGCCGTCGCTCATGCTCCGTAGATAGACCAGTGGGACTCCAGCAACCCGGGACAACTGGTCAAGCCCCTCCCCAGAGGCCGGATCGAGGCTGCCTTGCGGGGCGGGAACAAGAATGATGCGCAGCACACGGGCTTCCTCCATAACGGGTTTTGCTGGAAAGCCACAGGCAGAGGTGGCAAGAGATACGGCCAGCAGCAAGCCGACCAGAAGGTGGTGCGATGTCACGAGATCAGTTCACCAGATGATTGAGTACGTAGAAAATGTGCCGCCATTTTAGGCATTCAGGCGCCACTTGTGGGCTGGGCGCATCTCGCCGGTCGATCCTTCAGTCCAGATCCGTCGGCGCTTACCGAGCCGGGCAAATGGGCAAAGACATGCAGGTTTCGACGTTCGGCAGCGGCAAGCCTTCCATCTCTTCCAGGGTATGCGCGAACTCGCTGTTTTCGGGTGCGAGTCGCTGGGCGCATCGAGCAGCTTCCTGGGCAAGGCGGATGCATCGAAGCGTGGACAGGGCGTAGGCCAGATTGTTCCAGGCGACGGCGGTTTTGGCTTCGGTTTGTAGGGCGCGGCGGAATGCTGCCTCGGCCTGCCGGGCGTGGCCGAGGGCGTAATCGGTATTGCCCAGCCCCAGCCAGGCGACGGGGGTGTCCGGCCATCGCTCGGTTGAGGCCTGGTATGCGGCGCGGGCTTCTTGATGCCTGCCCAGGCTTTCGAGGGCACTGGCAGCTGCCAAGTAGGGTGTTGCCTGGGTCCGCGCACCGAAGGTGCCGGGAGCGAGCATGACAATGCCCCATTGCGCGGAGCGGTTCCAGGTGTTGAGAAACACGCGGAAGGGCGTGATGCGCCTAGGTTCGGTACCCGAGCGCAGGACGAGTTCCTGCCGCTCCAGATCGTAGCCGATCGCCACGGCGTAGTGCCAGCGCGGCATCCAGTTCAGCCCCAGATTCTGCAAGACCAGCACCGGATGGCCGGCTGCAATTTCGGCTAACAGGGCATCAAGCGCAGGTTCGACCGGCAGCGCCAGCAAGCCCTGCCGCCGCACGGCCGCGATGATTTCGGCCTGCAGGCTGCCTTCGCGGGCGGGGAGATAAACCTGGGGGGCGAGTTCATCGGGGGTGACGGCTACGCCGCGCACATTCAGCACGGTGGCGAGGGCGGCCGGGCCGCACTGATAGCGTTCCTGGGGGAAGAAAGGCGTGTCGGCCAGTTCCACCCTGGGCGGGAGTTCGGCAAATCCCGCTGCGGTGAGCGATGGCTGGTGGGCGCAGCCAGCCAGCAGGGCGGCGCAGCATAAAGCGCCCACCAGAAGGCGGGCGCGTGCAGTGTTCCACATCAAGACGGATTTACCTGATGGGATGCACGAAGGGGAAGATGTCAGTAGCGCCCAGAACGTCGGTGATGACTAAGATGATGAAGATCAGCAGGATGACGCCGAGCACGTCGCCGCCAGCAGGCAGTTCGGCGATGCGCTGGTTGATCTGCGCCACTTCGGCATCCGTCAGGCTTGCCACCCGATCCTTAGCATGTTGAACGTCGACCCCCATGGCGGATAGCTGGCGCTGCAGGTCTTGCCGTTCCAGCAGGGAAGCCAGCCGGTTGCGGTCGAGCCGGCCCTGTTCGGCGGCGAGGACTTGCGCGGTGCCGACCATGCCGGCCTGAACCGGCGCAATCTGCGCGCCCAGAAGCGAAATGGCCAGTAACAGGGAACCGAGTTTTTTGGATAGATGATGAGAACGCATAGAACCTCCTTGATGTGTGGGCTCGTGTAAAGCACGTTGCCCTGCACGCAGGACAAATGCCTCATTCAACATAGCACACCATGATTTGGGCGAATATGAAGCGGATTGTCTTATGCGGGAGGAGGGCGGCGCGTCGATCCGGCAATTACGGCCCCCTGCTCCTCAAAACTCGTTGCGGATGCGCTTGTAGCCCTTCACCAGTTCGTGGTTGGCCTGCGCCACGCTTTCGGAGAATCCGGTGACGTCGGGGGTGACGGGTTCGATGCTGGCCAGTTCCTCGTCCGAGTGGATGTTGCAGGTGGAGGGAATGTAGAAGCCGTCGGGCACGCTGCATCCCTCGACCACCGAATTGTGGCGCACCACCGAGCCCTCGCCCACCGTGCAGTTGAACAGCACCGAATTGAAACCGATGAACACGCGGTTGCCTACCGTGCAGGGCCCGTGCACGATGGAGCGGTGGGCGATTGACGTGTATTCGCCGATTTCGACCCGCCCGCCGGCCTTGGAGTGGATCACGACGCCGTCCTGGATGTTCGAGTGCGCACCGATGACGATGGGATCCATGTGGCCGTTGGCGTCGACTTCGTCGGCACGAATCACGGCATAGGGGCCGATGAAGACATTTTCGCCGATGATGATGTGACCACAGATGATAGCGGTGGGATCGACAAACGCGGTTTCGTGGACGACCGGTAGGTCGCCTCGCGGGTTGCGGCGAATCATGGTGTGTTCCTTTGTATGTTGACTGAAAAAACCGATGGCCGGATGTGGCCGTGTGTGCGCTGATGCAGTAATCCCGGCGAACGCAGGCTCAGGCATGCCCCGCTGCATGCGGAAAGAAGAACCCGGCCAGGCGCGCCATGGCACCGTTGCGGTCGAGCATCACCAGTTCCGGTCCATCTTCGGGCATCCGGGCGGGCAGCATGCGCCGAGTCCGCCCGTCGCACACGATCTTGTCGGGGCACCAGCGGTGGATCAGTCCGGACAGCGCGCTACGCGGCTCGCCCCAGATGACGGTAGCCTTGGCCCGAGCCAGGCCGTGGCGCATCAGGTCCTGCTCAAGCCGTTTTTGCTCGGCTGGCGCAAGCCGTGCTGCACGTTCGCCCGGCAGAAGTGCGGCAGGGCCATCCGGGTCGAAAACGGAGCGGGTGTCGAGCACGCTTGCCACCAGCAGTTCGACATCGGCGGAGGTGGCGATCTCGCCGGCGCGGCGCAGCAGGGCCGAACCGCTGTGCCCGTGGGTGAAGGGAACCAGAATGCGTTGACGGGTTTTCATGATTGGGCTCCTGCAGGAATAAAGGGGTGGGGCTGGACGGTGGCCGGCTCGACGCACACCGGTGCGCATTCGCGGAACACGCGTGCGCTGCAGTTGCAGCAGACGTCGCGGTCCAGTCGGCGGTAGATTTCGGCGATGGCTTCGGTCTTGGAATCGAACAGGTTGGCGCCGCCGATCGTTTTCAGGGCACCGCTTTCGGCCAGTTGCTCCTGCACCGTGTCCTTGACGCCGATGAGGTAGAGCCCGCCGCCCGCCTTACGACGCCGTCGCGCCTCGTCGGCGAGGGCTTCGGCGCCGGCCATGTCGATGAAGTTGATGCCGTGCGCAATGATGGCGACGTGTTTCTGCTCCGGTCGGACGATATCCAGGGCGGCCAGTTTTTCGCGCACGTGTGCGGTGGCGCCGAAGAACAGCGAACCGTCGATGCGCACGAAGCGCAGTTGCGGACAGCGCGGCGCGTTGTCGGCATCGGTGAACTTGCGCTTCTTGTTGTGCGGGTTGGGCGCGCGCTCCCGCACCTGCGGCTTGGAGGTGCGCGCCAGGTACAGCGAAAGCGACATCAGCACGCCGATGATGATGGCCTCCTCCAGCGTCAGGAACAGCGTGGCCGCGAAGGTGGTGGCGAGGATGGCGGCTTCGGAGCGGCTGGTTTTCACCGCGTGGGCGATTTCCTTGAAGTCGATCAGCCCCCAAGCCACCAGAAACAGGATGCCGGCCATGGCGGCGTTGGGCAGGAAACGCGCCCACGGCGCCACCAGCAGCACCACCAGCAGTAGAAACGCGCCCGCCATCATCGCCGCCAGCGGCGTCTTCGCCCCGGCTGCGTAGTTGACGCCGCTGCGGTTGAACGAGCCGGTGGCAACATAACCCGAGAAGAACGCGCCGGCGACGTTCGACATCCCCTGGCCGATGAATTCCTGGTTGCCGTCGACGTTCTGGCCGGAGCGCGCCGCCAGCGCGCGCGCGATCGATACCGCCTCGGTCAGCGCCAAGAGCGTCACTGCCACCACCCCCGACGCCACCGCGCGGATGCTCTCGCCGTCCAATGACGGTGCCGACAGCGGCGGCAGGCTTGCCGGCAGCGCGCCCACCGTGGCCATCTGCAGGCCCTGCCAATAGCTCAGCGCAGCCGCCGCGGCCGACCCGCCCAGCATCGCCACGATCATGTAGGGCCATTTCGGCAGATAGCGCTTAACCACGATGCCCAGCAGCAGCGTGAGGACAGCGACCGCCATCACGCCCGGCTGCACCTGGTCAAACTGGCTGAACAAGGTGCTCCAAGTGTCGCTGAACGACGCCCCGCGCGCGATCTCCAGGCCGAAGAAATGCTTGACCTGGTTGGTGGCGATGAGGATCGCCGCGCCGGCGGTGAACCCGGTCACCACCGAATGCGAGATGAAGTTGACCAACGTGCCCATGCGCGCCAGCCCCATCACCAGCTGGATCACCCCGACCAGAAACGTCATCGTCAGCGCCAGGCTCACATACTGCGCCGTGCCCGGCTCGGCATGCGGCGAGAGCACCGAGAACAGCACGATCGAGGCTGCCGTGGTCGGTCCCGACACCAGATGCCAGGACGAGCCGAACAGCGCCGCGATGATCGCCGGGATCATCCCCGCATACAGCCCGTATTCCGGCGGCATGCCGGCGATGGTGGCAAACGCCACCCCCTGCGGCAGCGCCACCAGCGCCCCCGTTAGCCCGGCGATGAGGTCGTCGCGCAGGCTCTGCTTGTTGACGCGATTGCGCCAGCGCAGGAATGGCAACAGACGGGGCCAATCGAGGCGGAGAGGGGGAATGCCCAGGCGGGCAAGGGGAGTAAGCATCGCTGGAAAAATCCGATCTAAGATGTTGATCGGATCGTAGCGATGAAGGCGTTAACGCAAGGTTAAGCGAGCGGGAAGGCGGGGTTAATTCTGAAACGGGCTATCGTCCGGAAACGACTGCGGACCGAAGCGGCTGGCCCCTGTAACGTGAAAATGCCCCTAGTGGTGTGGGGGCATCAACGCTCAACGCTGAAAGGACTAAGCTACGAAAATTACTTGATGTTCTTCATTTCAGCTTTGATCAACTTCATGACGCTGGCGGGCAATGGCACGAAACCCAGTTCTTCAGCCACCTTCTGCACTGTTGTGCAGCGACCCGCTGAAAAAGTCGGCGCCCCCTTTCCACTTAACCGCGTCGGCGCCATTTCATACCCAAGCATGTAGGTGGCGCTGCTGATGGGCCAAATGCTCTTGTGCAATTGGTCAAGTAGACCGGGCGGTTACCAGACTTCCGCCTGGCTCCCTGGAAGAGCGACCTTAATGCAGTCTTAAGAAATGTACGGCAGGATGCGCATCAAGTGGCGTAGGGACAATAAGTAGCTGAAGCCCACCGCGGTTCCACCTACTAACCCAATCACGCTCATCTGACCATGTCGAAGCGACATCACCGCTTGTTAAAGTTCTGGCTTGTCATTGCCTTACAGGCGATGACGCCGTTCATCCACGCGCATGCTGGGACTGTGCCGTCGAACCATACGGGTTTGATGCACACCCCCCCATCGGCCTTGGTTCCAATGCCGCCTTGATGGATGTAAATGAAGCGGCATTCGGCATGCCGCTGCGACAGCCTGAAGTGGCCACGGCAGATGGCATGAGTAGGCCTGTGACGACGATCGCCCAACCGGTTGCGGCCAGGATGGGCGTACCGGGTGTGCATTCCCAGACACCCCCAAGTGGGTATCCCCTTCCGCCGGATCACGCTTTGCCTCAGGGACTGGCGCCGACACTGAGTTAATTGTCTTGGCAGCGTGCCGAATATTGCGCGTGTGCCTATTGTCATTTCCGTACTTGGAGATCAAGCATGGTCGTTAGTAGTTTTTACACTCGAGTACTTGTATTGGCGCTCTTTGGCGTTAACTGCGCGATTGCCGC
>Ga0105091_10000997_pt1 | contig 12277 bp, 12 predicted proteins | sample PPLLak1March2015_FD_87022 | JGI IMG/M metagenome (GOLD analysis project Ga0105091, IMG submission 87022) | Freshwater sediment microbial communities from Prairie Pothole Lake near Jamestown, North Dakota, USA - PPLs Lake P7 Core (1) Depth... | ecosystem: Environmental > Aquatic > Freshwater >... | reverse complement strand
CTGTCTAATATTCAATTTGATACTGAAAGCAGAAAGGACAAATACCCGTCTCCCATCTGCTTATTTGTAGAGATTCCTTCTGACGTACGTGTACTTTACAAAAGGGAAAGTCCCTACTTTGAGTTTCAAGGCTGTTTGCACGAAACAGGGCATGCGATCCATGCCACTTGAATTGACAGCGGCTGCAGTTACTCTGAGAAGTATCGAATTTCCATGGGCGTAGCTGAGATATTTTCTATGTTCTTCGAGAGGTTAGCTAGGAATCCAATTTACCTCGATTCTCTTCGCTCTAAGGTTAAAGGTGACATCCTAATCGACCGGATAATCGCCAAGAACAATTTCATGGACCTCTTCTTCATCACGTTCTACACTGCGAATACCTTAATGAAGACCGAATATTGGGAGAAGAGCCTGAATAACGATGGGGCGTCTGAACTTTATTCTAGGCTGATCCGGGAATATTTGGGGTTTGACATGCCCGGTGAATATTGGCTCTTGCATCACATCTTACCTGAGGCTATAATGTATGTCCCAAGTTATCTTGTTGCTGCTGTGAGAGCTTTTGAACTTGAGAGATATATCATGGCTAAATTCGGTGAGAAATGGTGGAAGGAAAAAGAAGCTGGAGAGGGGCTTAGAAAAATAATGAACCCAGGTGCGAAATTAGATATAACAATTTTTTCTCGTCTTGACACTGTAGGTTATCTGAAAGAACTAAGTGCTGCATAATGAATTCACCAGCCCAAGGAAGTAGTTACCTCTCCCAAAAATTTTAAGCTAAGTTTTCAGGATTGGAACTTGTTCCAATTCACTTAGCGCTTGAGTGAGTTGGTCAGCAGTTTGATTACCGTATGTCAACAATATTCTGTCGTCATCTTTTAATATATAATCACTTAGCGCTGAGGGAGATTCTAATTCTTTGCCATTAACAAATGCTCTTAGTTCCTCAGTCCCATTTGTACAGTATTCTCGCTGCTGTCCCTGTTGTTGACTCTGCGGACTAGAATTTTCTTCTGAAATGGAGAAGCAATTACCTTCTAGATTCATGTTTTCACTCCTTAGAAATTCACCAAAGGGTACCCTATCAGTATGTCTATGTAAGGTGAATCCGTCGCCTCCTTCGACATGAATAAGTCGTGACTTGACCTGATATTGTGGCTGACTAAAGTCGATAGGTGTACCATTTACATTAACAATAAAAGCAGCATGCTCGTGTGCGGAGCCAACCGTGCCGAATTTATTTATCTCAGACGAATATCTCGTACCAGAAATAGCGAGTATCGCCACCATTGCCGCTATAATGGGTATTATTATCATTAGATACTTTTGCCGCTTCTTTTTTGACGCATCCAAATAGCTGCCGCTTCTCTTTTTATTTTTACCCTTGGAACTCCCGGCGTTGGAACTGCTTTTTTTCTTCCCAAACAAACTAGATACGACTCACACTATTATAGCTCTGGGATATATGTACCTATGGAGTAAAAAACTTTGCTAATCGGTTGAAAATCAAATGTTAATCTGCAAATAGTCCAAAAGCCTCTTGTACCAACCACAATATACTCTGTTTCCTTCCTATTTCTATTCGTGTAATTTATTGGATTCCCAACTGGACTATCAGAACATCAAAATAATCGAGATATGCAACACTTGTGGTTGTATTTGCTATTCTTGAGAAGAATTTAGACTTTAACGTTGACTGAACAACAATGCAGCCTCGCGCTCGCACTGCTTTGATCATAAGTGTAGTATATGGTTCTACTAATGGTTCTATAATATGGTAACCACTATTATCCAATACATCTTGCATTGAGGAACATGTTTTCATTAGTCTTCAATATAATCGGATAGTTATCATCTAAAAGTTTGCGCTAGAATTGGGAGAATTAGAAAATTTGGTTATGGTCATGTTTGGGATGAGTTAGAGTCATTGAAGAGGGGGAGTAATAATTGGCATTTCAGATTCAAAATAGAGATACGTATTAAGGCAGGGTGACTTATCGAATTCAATTAAAGCACTTCAGAGAGCGCGAATACTAAGAATCCCAGTGTCATTTTATATACCTCCTTGAGTAATAGAGAGATATGAGTGGTAATTTTGATCCAAAATAGTTTTCCTATGAAAGAATGGCATATTCAACATATGGAAAAGACCGTTATCAAATACATAAAGGGACTTCCTGAGAATGCTACTGCCTGGGAAAAAAGACAACATAGGAGATATGGGGGAATAACAAGAGTCTGCAGGCAAATAAATTATGATATTAAGCATGGCGTAACTAATGAACAGGTGCTTGAACTGCTTGAAGCAATAAAAACTGACTCACCATATATCGATTTGAGAGATGATGTGGGTTGTATGGATAGATTGGCTGAGATTGAGAGTCTGTTTGTTCACACGACACAAACCGTTGCAAATCCTAGATTTTTATAGAGTAATATTCCAGGAACAGTAAGTATGGATAAATACGAAATATAAAATTGAATTTTTCTCGTCGAAAGATTTACTTAGAAAGTTCAACTTTTTGGGTTGTAGATTCCCTTAAAAATTCCTCTAACTGGTTACATAATAAAAACTAGTAATCCACTGGGGTAACGTACTTTAGCATTTAACCTCTGTCAGTTGCATTCAATCGCGACTCTTCCATGGTAACTATCCAAGATGGTTATTCAACATTTTAGTTAGAGTTTGACGACATTACTGCCAACCAATGACTCCGAAGCGAATTAACAGAAATATTGTGAAGTAAACACTAAACACGTTGATTGTTTGAGGCTCATCATCTCCCGTTGTCTATCCTGCTCCAATCGAGGAAGAAGAATACAACCTCAATCTATGTGCACCTCTGGAAAAAGGGAGCTAGACTTACTAGTCTATGTTGAACTAGCGTAATCGCGCAAAATAGCAATGAAGTCTGACATCCATATCGAAATGATTCATGGAATTAGAGTATCTAATCCTAATTTTGTTTGGAACTTTGTGACCTAAATTATGATGCACATCTAAACATACGCGATCTATATCAGAATGTAGAACTAGTGAATTCCTTCAGTTATTTATGCGAAAAAAATATGGAAAAATTGTACTCGGTCTTTAACCTAAAAACAAAACGGAATCAGTGGCCATGGCCTTCCAACATCTGAAATATGTGCAGGATACCAGGGAACAATGAATCTAATGATTCTCTTACAGCCCTAACACTCCCAGGGAGGTTGACTATCACGGTACTCCCTCTTACACCTCCGATACCTCGTGAAAGCATCGATAGTGGAGTCCTTCTTTGGCCGTATGCCCTCAATGTTTCACTTATTCCATTTACCGGCTTTTCAATCACATTAGCAGTAGCTTCGGGCGTGACGTCTCTTGGGCCGACTCCAGTTCCCCCACTTGTGAGCACTATGTCCACTCTCAAATTGTCGCACATTCTGACGAGTTCAGACTCGATAACTTTTTGCTCATCTGCCACTATTTTGTACTCCTTAATTTCCATGCCGTATTTAGCGAGTCTTTCGAGGATGGCCTTACCTGATTTATCATCCTTTTGAGTCCTTGAATCGCTCAATACCAATACTGCAGCTCGAAGTGCTCTCTCGTGGGTTTGGAAAAAGGAATTCAATCCCCCAGTTTTTTCCAGGAGTTTGATAGATTCAATCTCCAAATTGTCGTCTACAGGTTTTAACATATCATAAATGGATAGAGCTGCTATACAAGCACCCGTGAGAGCCTCCATTTCAACGCCTGTCTTATCTACGTTTTTCACAGTGACAATAATACTGATCCTCCCTTCGGCCATCACATCAAAGTTTACGGCAACATGATCAATCGAAATAGGATGGCAATAAGGTAATAGATCCCAAGTACGTTTAGCTGCCATATTGGCTGAAATTTTTGCAGCATCAAATATATTCCCTTTCGGGATTTTTTCATCATTTACAAGTGTTACTGTGACTGGGGATACTTTAACAATGGCTTGAGCCACAGCCGTCCTAAGGGTATCTGGCTTATCACTTATATCATACATTCCACCCTTCGTCATTTCCAAGATATCCCAAAAGTTATTTCTCTGTCGGGGGTATAAGTGTACCTCCTAACCATTTTTTACCTTTGTTGGTTATTTCCATCTTCCAAATAGGAACTCTAGACTTTACACTATCTATTATGTACCTGCAGCATTCAAATGCTTCTTTTCTATGCTTTGATGAAACGATAATGATCACACTCACTTCACCCATGTTCAAAGTTCCTATCCGATGTATGGCTGTAATCTCTTCTATCTCCCATTTCATTTTAGCTTCTGTTTCAATTTCCGAAAAAATTTCTTCTGCCATTGTTTCATATGCTTCATAATTTAATTGTAACAATTTGATATTTTCACTATTAGGTTCTCTAACAGTTCCTAAGAATATGACAGTTCCACCTACAGAGGTATTTTGGCGATCAACTAGCAACCTATTAACATCGATCACTTCAGATGTCAAATAACCCAGGTAAAACTCACCCTCCACTAATCGGAGGTAATAATGCTAATTCATCGGTCTTCCGAATTAGTTTTGTATCATCTACAGCCCTTCGATTGATCGATATGGTGAACTGGGCGTTGACGATAGACAAGATTGGAAATAATTCATTAAGCTTTTGTCGAAGATCTCCGACACTCATATTATCGTTCCAATCTAGGTAAATTCTATCCGTACCCAAGAGGTCCTTGACTGAAGCGTATAATCTTAGGTCTATTTTACTTCCCGTTTCTGCTATCAGATCTAAAATTCAACTCCCATCCAAGTCGCATATTTCAATTGGATCTTATCAATTGATAATCACAATACATATAATCCAATTGGTCTTGTGAGCCCATTTGAGAATATTTTTTTAAATACTGATTTGGATAGTTCTGAAATATCTTGACGGAACTCAAATACATGCAGAATCCTTGGAAAGATCTCCTCAGTTCTGAATTCGAAATATCGGGGCCTTTTTTAATAAGTCTGATGCATGAATGAAAATTACTTAGACACGGAGTCCACTTCGCAGGTAGACGGGACTGCACTATCGATATGGAAAACCATGCATTACAACACTATAGTCTTCTTCTTTTGCAGAATATTTTTAATCCTGTAGCCAATAGACCAACTGGACAATCATGCAGTCATATCACGATATATGAAATTACTCAAATTATCGAATGCCTACTAATTGCTCTCTACTTGAAAGAACATTCACATTAAAGATTTGGGATTAGATTAAATTTCAATTTGCTTGATGATTGTAAGGTACGAGGAGCACTGCTAAAATGTTGGTGATCATAATTATCTTTCATCAGAGCGATTTATTTTATGCCATTGTCACCTTTTTCAATCATTCAGCCCAAATAGGAGGCAATAAGCCTAAATAAGAAGCTTCTAGGAACTATTGATCCAAAGTGAAATCCTTGAATTCTTGAATGTAGTAGATCGCAGCTTTTTCCAAACAACTGATCACTATTTGTCAGGTTCAATCATCTTTCATCCCCATCTCCAAAGACCGGTCAAGTTGTTTCCTGTATGCTCTTAAACAAGGTAACATCCACAACTTCACCTTTTCTTAGCTTACTACTATGAGTGATCCGACTATTCACAATTACTATGCCATTTGAATTTGTCAATGTAGTAATCAGACTTGGATCGCTGGCGCTAACGGGTTTGGCCAAGAAAACATTATTACGGCGATAAACTATAACGCGTACTAATGTCAGAAAATCCTTGTGAACACTAATGTCTTCAGTAATCTTCACCTTTAATTTTGCTTTAACAGGCCCCTTCGTACCTAAAAACTTGGACAAAATTGGTAATCCGAACATAGAAAAGGCGGCAAAGGCAGAAACTGGAAAACCAGGACAGATGATAATCGGGGTATTTCTCACAATCCCTAGTCCTGTGGGAGACCCGGGTTTCATAGCTACTCCATGAACCACAAGTCCAGGTTTTCCCAGCCTGTCTACGATCAAAGGCGTATAATCCTTCTCTCCTACTGAAGCTCCACCTGATACGACGATCATATCCAGCTTTAATGATGATTTTAATATCTCAAATATCGCATCTGGATCATCTTTGCACAATCCCAAATCCACGGATTCTCCGCCAGCATCCCTTATTAGACAAGACACCATGTATCTATTGCTTTCAAAAATGCTTGCGTCATTTAGTGGACGTCTTCCAGGCTCTGTAAGTTCATCCCCGGTTGCTAGTATACCAACTTTAGGCTTTTTGACCACAGGGATCCTATCAAAACCCATGGACGCAATTAAGGCCACATCTTGGGAAGTAATCCATGTTCCCTTTCTCAAGACTAATTGTTTTTCTGTAACGTCGCTACCTTTGTAAGATACATGATCACCTCGATTGACAGGTTTGGAAATCTTGACTAATCTATTGGCCCCAGAGGTGGTATCTTCAAACATGATTACAGAATCTGCACCTTTAGGAAGTTTTGCTCCAGTAGCTATTTCAAGTGCTTGCCCCTTCCTTAAGCGATGTGACATTGCCCCTTGTCCTGCAAGGCCCTTACCCATTATCTTAAGATAAGTCGAAGAGAGAGGCGATGCTTTAACTGTATCAGATGATGATATCGCAAAACCATCCCTATCGGCTCGATCGAATGGAGGAACACTCATAGGGGAATACAGGTTTTTCGCAAGTACTCGTCCGTTAGATTCTAATAAAGATACGTATTCTACCCTCTCCGCATTCATTTTTGGAATTTTAAAGGATGAGAATAGCCTGACCAGAGCCTTCTCCACCGAGATGAGGGTCCTTGGTTTTATTTTAGAACTTTGGATACTATTCATTCACGCAGAAAGTCATGAACACTAGCCAATAAGTTTTTGTTTTAATAACCATATTTTCAAATACTCTGTAACTCAATTAATAGCTAAACCTTTGATTTGGTATTATCTAGACTTCTCCAACTAGATGAGCCGATATAGGAAATGGGAACATAGCCCGCTTTCGACCTAGAATTGGCCGCATATTGCAATTGTAACCAAAACCATTCAGAGAAAATAAAGAAATGAATGTTGAGATATCTATCTAGCTGTAGAAGGAAGAAATGTCTGAACTATTCCGTGTCTTTCCAAAGTTTGGTTATTCCGAAATAAACTGAAAGAAATATTGTCCCCTACTGATTTGTGCTCCTGGATATGTGCCAACAGTTGCTCAAACCTATCTACAGAAATCCCATCTATGGCAGTTATTATGTCTCCGCCAAGTATCTCCCCGTATTCATTTGTGTCACTTCCTTGTAAGCCTGCTAAATCCGCAGTACCATCCCTCTGTAATTTACTTACGAATACACCATTCATATCAGATGGTATATTTGTAGAGTTGATCATACGTTGAATTAAGTCAGGAGTGAGTGTTTCTCCAATGATCCCGATACCTGGATGAAGATAATAACCATTTTCAACAATTGATGAAGCGACTCGATTAACTATATTCGAGGGAATGACTGCTGTCATTCCAGGAAATTGTCCCAAAGGTACACCCACAGGATTTAGCCTACCATAAATCATTCCTATGACTTTTCCAGTTGTGTCTATCAATGGTCCTCCTGAGTTGCCAGGATTCACCGTTACGTCAGATTGTATAATGTTAGGTATAGAGAATCCACCTGCCGGAAATGCTAATACATAATCAGTTTTACTTACCAAACCGCCGGTCATAGACGGTCCTGTCGAGCCAAAATTGTAACCGATGGTTACGACAGGATCCCCGACATGCAATGCGCTTGAATTACCCACACTCACTGTCCTAAGGGTATCGTTAATAGTCGACAATTGACTCTGCTTTGTAGCTGCGGTAGTTACCGTATTTTGAATTGCAGCAGTCGAATTAAGTTCTAAAATTGCTACGTCACTAAAGGGGTCAGCACCTTTTAGCGTCGCTGGGTATCTTTCTCCCTCACTTGATATTATATCCACATTCATAGCCCCTGATAATAAGTGATAAGCAGTAATAATGTGTCCCTTATCACCAAAAACAAAACCGGTACCTAGTTCAGTTAGATTTTGTATTTGGGGATTAAAAAGATTCGTAGGTATCGTATTCATGACGCTCACCGTTGAATGTTTTAGTTCATCAAAAATCATCTGTGAAGAGATTGACTCATTGCTTTCTTGTCGTGAAGCAAAAGACAAATCCTGTGTGTAAATGATACACGCAAATAGAGGCATGGCCAACGAAACATATACACCATAGCGTTTCCTATTCAGAATTAGCACCTTCGTCCAGAGATATGGGGACATTTCCCTGTTATAAGTATTTAAGAATCTGAATTTTTTTGGCTATGTCAATTCCCAAACTGTCATCAATATATAGTACTATTGGTTAGCGGACAACGCTCTAGGTGGTAGAACCTACGATTTTCTGACGATTGCATTTCAAAAATCAAGTTCATTGCATTTTTTGCATGAATACTTTGACCCATATGCTTTAATGACTAGTTAACCTTTTTCTTAAAATGTTATATTAAGATTAGTAACAGCCATTCTCACTTGTGAGAAATATTATCAATATTGCTGTATTGCTGTCGTCAAGATAGTTTATGCATTAGATAATAGAAAATAATAATAAACCAAACGTTTTCTGCCACCCCCTCACGAAGACATTGAAACGGCTTCCCCAAGATTCAGGATCAAGATTTCGTAAAGTAATGTTCTTATTCATTGTACATAACCTATACGTTGGTAATATTATCTGAAACGTACAATAGTAATTTAAAATATCATTCCAAAACCATATACTTATGGGAACCTAAAGAGGAACAGTTGGATACTTTTGATCGCAAGAATCCTAAAAGTAGCTATCAATGTTATATGAATATTATACATATACATAAGACGGTATGTACTACATTGTATCCATGCCTACATTAAGAATCTTAGTTCCAGGTTACCTTCCCACACATCGCCATATTGGTTCCAACCCCACAGAGTGAAATTTGTCGAGTATATTTCTACCATATCACATTTGTTTAACATTCCTGCCAGTAATTCGGATCGGAAAGATAACAGCAGCTAATCCACACAAACCCCTGCGACTGCAACTTTTTTGAATAATTGAGGAGACATCACAGTGTTAGGAAGTACCTTAGCCATGTTATCCCAGAACTCAGGTTTATCAAATGCCTGTCTAAAATGCGCTACAGATTCCCATACCACATAATTAATGAATGTAGAACTCCCAGCAATTCCTTGGTGCAATTGAGCGGAAATGAATCCAGGTTGCTGAAAGACCTTAGTGGTATCGGCAAAAACCTTTAGGAACTCCTCGACCTCATCATAACCCACGTTGAACTTGTTCATTAGAATGACCGCCCCAACCTCAGCTTCGAATTGTTCACTGAGTGTTACTGTGTCATCCATTTCAATGATCTTTACCATATCTAATTCTACTGGCAATAATATTTCAGTATTTGGTGATCTACCTGCGTGAAAAAAGAGTCAGGATTCAATTTAATAAATGAGCGTAGTGAATTATTGTTTTTTGTCCATGTCACTTTCCGCCAGTATGCGATCATGGCCCCTTGACCATCGGGTAAGGAGTCAGACTAACAACAGGCTGCTATTTCTATGAAATCCGACACTAAGAATTGTATCCATCTAAGGAAAATAGGAGACGGTTACCACTCCTGGTTCTATCAATTGTGTTTGTGATTGACATCATATCGAGACCTACCTTAGACAGAAATGTAGGATGGTGAAGAGTAATAAAATTCGATGTCCTTTATCATAGCACTGACGATGGGTCTCTTTCATCATCCAAAAGATACTACCTTTACCGTATTTGATACTAGCATAAAGTAATGGGTCACTTATTGTTTTTCGAAGTGGCAGAATTCTCTTTCGTCTGACTCTGCTTTTTGCCCTTATTCTTTGTTTTTTTGCTTTGCAGGTACTTTTTTAAAACCTTTGTAAGTTCTTTCACATTCTCTGAATGAGTAGACCTTCTTAAATTGTCAACGGGGATGTGATAGGCTCTAACTTTCGATATATTTTGATTTCCTAAACCAATTTTAGCAAATGCCTCTGCAATCTCCTTATTGGAATAGCCTCTACCTCTCCTGCTACGGGGTACACCTTTGCGATTGGTAAAGACAAGTGATTTTTCCTCGTTGAATATTTGAAGCTTCCCCAAATTAGGTTCTCGCTTATCCAAGTCGGCTTCGCCTGAATCTACAGAGCTCATATGTCGATCTAAATTGCAAGCTTATAAAAAGGATTTGGCATTACACTACTAGGATCCTCATAAAATTGAAATTGTGCGTTCAACTTAATCTACTCAATTCTGTCGCTATTAAGAGGCCCACAATTTTGAGTACTTGATGTCTTGCTAGTTTGAGAGAATTTAAAATTGATCTTCTCATGAATCTAATTGTATTTCTGTAATATTGGGATGTGTCTCTCCCAAGCAGTTTGTCAGCGCTAAAAGAATCCTATTAACTTGAGTACAACAACGGCAAACCCAATTATCATTGCCCCTCCGACAAGGAAAACATCCCACTGTTTTGCAAAATATGACAGCAAATGTACTCTACTTCTAGATTTATCACACGTTGTCATACTTATCCTTTTGCAAATCAACACAGTAAATAGACCATCTTGGGCCGTTTGTTAAGAACGCAGACTATTCATAGATATTCCATAGAAAGGACCCATGATCTCGGGAGAACAATATTCGTGTTACTAAATTATATTCTCGATCGAAAGAATCGGTAAGTTAGACATTCAAAGTTAAGGTATCCTGAAATTCTTCATTTCTGAAAATCAGGACAAGACAAAATTCAGATTTTCGACTTCTGGTAGTTATATCCTATGCCTTGGGTATTGAAAAGAGAATTATATAGCATTAAGAGTATTGACAAATAATGATTGAGAACAAGGTAATCAATTATATTTCACCGGACGCGAAGTTAGGTAGGAACGTCAAGATTTGGCATTTCTCATATGTGGGAAGTAATACCGAGATTGGCGACAACGTAAGTATTGGTTCTCTGACTCATATAGATTATAATGTCAAAATTGGAGAGAATACTAGAATAGAAGGTTCTGTTTACATTCCGCCATTAACAGTTATTGGAAAAAATGTATTTGTGGGTCCTGCCGCAGCCTTCACTAATGATCCATATCCTACAAGTCCCAGAATGTCAGGTGTTATCGTGGAGGATGGAGCTATTATTGGTGGGAGAGCTGTCATGAAACCTGGGATTCGTGTGGGAAAGAACAGCGTCGTGGCAATGGCAGCAGTAGTTACTAGAGATGTTCCCCCTGATACCGTTGTAATGGGCCATCCAGCTAGGATCAAATATTCCCGATCTGAGTACGACCTAAAGAAAGAAAAATGGAATTCTTCATAAAGTCTAGCAAAGTAGGACAGATCTATACAGTGAGCTGAGTCCATCTTCGAAGTTAGATAGCCAATTCTCAAATCCTCATCTTGATCTTCATAAATTATGCAAGTCCAGCGCTGCTCTAATTCCAATTTTTCATTTTTCTAGTCCTAAATCCATGCTTCCCTAAAATTAAAATCAAAGACTTCATCTCCCATTGACAATTTTAAGATCAAAGCCGAAGACAGCTCCCCTCCCACTCGGATTGTTCCTAGCCCATATTCTACCACCTTGAGCTTCGACCAAGTTCTTACACAGGTATAGTCCAAGACCTGTCCCATCATAAGAATTAGTAGAAAACATAGTGAAGAGATTAGCTTGTATTCTTGGATCGATGCCTTCTCCGTAGTCGGTTACGTTAACCGCCGCGAACTTATTATTCCCTTCGGCATGTTCGCTCAATGTCACCTCGATATCTCCTCCTTCTTTTCTCGAAAATCTTAAAGCATTATTTAATAGGTTTGAAATTATTTGAACAAGCCTACTCAAGTCTGCTTCCACTATTATATTTGCAGGGTTACCATTTATGTCGGGACGGTACAATAGCCTAACCTGCCTTGTGTGATTCTCCTTAAAGATTTCTGTTCGATAATCTTTTACCATTGATAGTAACAGATTATGGATTCTCACAGGTTCCTTGTTTAACTTGAGCATTTTACTTTCAATCCGAGTTACGTCAAGTATATTCTCAGTTAACTTCCGAAGTCTCTGTGCGTTTCTATATATTACTTCCAAGTATTTGTCAAGCTCTTTGTCCTTATTTTCCTTCACTACAATTTCAGAAAGCCCTAAAATTGGCTGAATAGGAGTTCTTAATTCATGTGCTGCAATGTTTATGAATTCTTTTTGTAACTTATT
>Ga0105091_10000996_pt1 | contig 12294 bp, 14 predicted proteins | sample PPLLak1March2015_FD_87022 | JGI IMG/M metagenome (GOLD analysis project Ga0105091, IMG submission 87022) | Freshwater sediment microbial communities from Prairie Pothole Lake near Jamestown, North Dakota, USA - PPLs Lake P7 Core (1) Depth... | ecosystem: Environmental > Aquatic > Freshwater >... | reverse complement strand
GGCGTCCCCGTTCGTGGTGGTTCCGTGGCGGGAGCGGACGTGAATAATCGCATTAAACTTTTATTGTTGGCCGGCGCATTGGTGATGCCGACTGCGTTGGTCTTTCTGGTCTATGGCGGGCTTGAGTGGCGCCCGTCATCGCATAGAAATTACGGCGAATTATTGCCTTCGACCCCGGTGTTGAGTACAGCGGGTGTTTGGCTGGATGGCGCCTCGGCAGGATTCGAGCGGACGCGGGGCAAATGGGTGCTGACCTATGTCGCCCCTACGGCCTGCGAGGAAGCCTGCAGGAAGAGCTTGTATTACATGCGGCAGGCCCGTATTCTGCAAGACGCTGAACGGCACCGCGTCGCACTGGTTTGGGTACTGACGGAGGCTGGCGATGTTGACGCCGCCTTGTTGCAGGCTGTTCCGTAACTCCAGGTTTGGCAGCCCGCAGACGCGGCGTTTTATCGTCAGTTTCCCCAGGAGAGATCAGGGGAAAATTATATCTATCTGATCGATCCGCTGGGTAATCTGGTGCTGCGTTTCCCCTCCCCGCCGGATGCCAAGCGCATGATGAAAGACCTCAAGCTGTTGCTCAAAGCCTCCCAGATCGGTTGACTATGACCCTCTATCGCAAACTTATTCTGGTCGCGCTCATCCTGACACTCGGGGTGGTGAGCCTTGGCGCCTATGTACGCTTGTCCGACGCCGGGCTGGGCTGTCCCGACTGGCCAGGCTGTTACGGCAGACTGACGCCGCACCACGCAGCTGACGCCATCAACGCCGAACTTGCCGAACGTCCTGATGGCGCAGTGTCGCACGCGAAGGCTTGGAAAGAAATGGTGCATCGTTACGCCGCCGGGATGCTCGGGTTGCTGGTGCTTGGCATAGCGGTGTTGGGGTGGCGGAAACGCCACGAGACGATTGGCGGCCCCGGTTTGCCGCTGTTGTTGCTGGGTTTGATCGTGTTTCAGGCGCTGCTGGGAATGTGGACGGTGACGCAACTGCTCAAGCCGCTGGTCGTCACCGCGCATTTGCTGGGGGGAATGGCGACCTGGGCTCTACTGCTATGGCTGTGGCTGCGTGAGCGCGGCCAGTTCCATCATGTCTATTTTGCACGCGTCGATCATTTGCGCACTGCTGCACTATTGGGGTTGTTGCTGGTCGTTACGCAAATTGCACTGGGCGGCTGGGTGAGCAGCAATTATGCGGCGCTGGCCTGCACCGATTATCCGTTATGCCAAGGCGTGTGGATGCCGCCGATGGATTTTGAGCACGGCTTCACCTTGCACCGCGAACTGGGGGAGACCGCCAGCGGCGATTTGCTGTCGATGACGGCGCTGACCGCAATTCACTGGCTGCACCGCGTCATGGCCTTGGTTATCGCCCTTTACCTGGGCTGGCTGGTGGTGCGCTTATTGCGCACCCCGGGGTATACCGGCATGGGGTTGGCCGTGGGCGCGCTGCTGGTGCTGCAGTTTACGCTTGGGGTCAGCAACGTTCTGCTGAGTTTGCCGCTGGGGGTGGCGGTCGCGCATAACACCGGTGCGGCGCTGTTGCTCGCCAGCATGGTCATGCTGAACTACCGGGTGCATAAAAGATGAGGGTGGAGTCCCTGATGATTCAGGGGGTGGCCTGCCGCTGCCAGCAGTTTCTGGCACTCTGCAAACTTCGTGTGGTGAGCCTGATCGTTTTCACTGCCGTGATTGGCATGTTCCTCGCCGTACCCGGTTGGCCAGCCTGGAACGTGTTGTGGGCCGGCACGCTGGGAATCGCGTTGGTGGCGGGCGCGGCAGCGGCGTTCAATTGCCTGATCGAGCAGAAAATCGACGCTTTGATGGCCCGCACGCGCGCGCGCCCGTTGCCGCGCGGCGAATTGACCAATGCGCAGACACTGGTGTTTTCCGGTGTGGTGGGCGGCATGGGGCTTTATCTGCTGAATGTCTTTGTCAATCCGCTCACTATGTGGCTGACCCTGGCCACTTTTGTCGGCTATGCCGTGATCTATACAGCTATTTTGAAGCCGGCCACGCCACAAAATATCGTGATCGGCGGCGCTTCCGGGGCGATGCCGCCGGTATTGGGCTGGGTTGCCGCCACGGGTGAAATCCATCACGACGCTCTGCTCTTGTTCCTCATTATCTTTGCCTGGACGCCCCCGCATTTTTGGGCGCTGGCACTTTATCGTCGTGACGAGTACGCCAAAGCCGGCTTGCCCATGCTGCCCGTGACGCATGGTGAGGCCTACACTCGTCTGCATGTGCTGCTTTACACGCTATTGCTCTTTGCCGTGACCATGCTTCCGGTTGGCACGGGCATGGGGGGCTGGATTTACCTGCTCGGCGCCGTGTTGTTGGGAGCTCGTTTTATCCAGTACGGCTGGCGGCTGTACCGCCAGTACAGCGATGAGTTGGCAAAAGAAACGTTCCGCTATTCCATCTGGTATTTGAGTTTGTTGTTTGCCGTGATGCTGGTCGACCACTACATTCTCATACCCATTTGATTTCTATAGCAAATTGAAGTTGTAACTGGATATTCGGACGGGATTGTTTTATATTGCCCCCAATTCATTCGCAGGGGCACAAGATGATCCTCTCCCGAACCAGTCAATACGCCGTGCAAGCACTGATCTACATGGCAACCCAGCCTGGCGCCACGCCGGTGCTGAACAAGGATATCGCCGCACAATTGGGTGTGCCTGCACCCTATCTGGCCAAGATTCTGCAAAGCCTGGCCAAGGGTGGGTTGCTGTTTTCCTTCCGTGGACGTTTGGGAGGTTTCTGCCTGCGCGAGGACGGCAATAAAGTCACGCTGATGCAAATCCTGCTGCTCACCGAAGGGCCTACGTTCACCCAGAGTTGTTTGCTGGGCCTGAAAAAATGCAGCGACGAAACTGCTTGCCCGCTGCATTTCCGCTGGGTGCCGGTGAAGAAAAAAATTATCGATTTGCTGCAGGAAACCACACTGGAAAAGCTGGCGAAAGCCGTGGAAACCGGGAAATACCGGCTGGCCGACGTTCCCGGACTATTGTTTGAGCAGATCAAGCCGTGAAAGCGGGGTTTGTCACGCTCTGTGCAATCGTTGCGCTGACGCTGGCCGGTTGCAAGCCTGCCCCGCAGCCGCTTGAATTTCAGGCAACCGATATCACGGGCGCCACCTTCGCGCGTGATTTCAGCCTGATCGATCACAATGGCCAGACACGCACCCTCGCGGATTTCCGGGGTAAAGTGGTGGCGATCTTCTTTGGCTATGTTCACTGCCCGGATGTTTGCCCAACCACGCTGTCGGACTTTGCGGCCGCACTCCAATTGCTGGGGCCGCAGGCGGACAAGGTGCAGGTCATTTTTGTGACAGTTGATCCGCAGCGAGACACTCCGGAGTTATTGAGGCAGTTCGTGCCGGCGTTCAACCCGAGTTTCCTTGGGATGTATTCCGATGCCGAGACGCTCGAGAAGTTGGCGAAAGAGTACAAAGTGGTGTATCAAAAATCATCAGTAAAAGCTGAGGATGATTACTTGATTGATCATAGTGCTGGCACCTATGTTTATGATCCTCAAGGCAATCTACGGCTGCTGATATCCTATGGCAGTGGGCCTGACGTCATTGCACAGGACTTGAAGCTGCTGTTGGCTGCGCCCTGAGCTGGATATTGGCTTGCGGAGCGCAGTCCGGCTGTCATATAATCCCGCAGTTTTTTAATATAAGCATATGCTGCTTGAAGCGCGGCAATAGGCGCTATTTCGGGTACAACAGGAGCGGTCGATGGCGGTAACAACATATTCCGGTGCGGAGCAGTACAACTTTGATATCGTTAAGAAATTTGCCGTCATGTCGCTTGTCTGGGCAGTTGTCGGCATGTTTGTTGGCGTGTATATCGCTTCAGAGTTGGCCTGGCCCTTTCTGAACTTCGACAGTCCTTACTTCTCGTTTGGCCGCTTCCGCCCGGTGCATACCAGCGCGGTGATCTTCGGCTTCGGCGGTTCGGCGCTGTTCGCCACCTCCTACTATGTGGTGCAGCGTACCTGCCAGACCCGACTGATTTCCGACGGCATGGCCAGCTTCACCTTCTGGGGATGGCAGACCGTGATCGTGCTGGCGGCGCTGTCCTATGTGATGGGCTATTCGCAGGGTCGTGAATACGCAGAAATGGAATGGCCGATCGACATCCTGGTTGAGATCGTGTGGGTGACTTACCTGATTCTGTTTGTCGGCACCATCATGCGCCGCAAGCAGCCGCACATTTACGTCGCCAACTGGTTCTACCTCGCCTTCATCCTGGCAACCGCGCTGCTGCACACCTTCAACAACCTGGCGATGCCGGTCGATCTGTTCTCGATGAAGTCGTACAGCCTGTTCGCCGGCACCCAGGATGCAATGACCCAGTGGTGGTACGGCCACAACGCGGTGGGCTTCTTCCTCACCGCCGCCTTCCTCGGCATGATGTATTACTTCGTGCCGAAGCAGGCCGGCCGCCCGATCTACTCCTACCGCCTGTCGATCGTCCACTTCTGGGCGCTGGGCTTCATGTACATGTGGGTGGGCGCGCACCACCTGCACTGGACCGCACTGCCCGACTGGACCTCGTCGCTGGCCGCCGCCTTCTCGATCCTGCTGCTGATGCCCTCGTGGGGCGGTATGATCAACGGCATCATGACGCTGTCGGGTGCCTGGGACAAACTGCGCACCGACCCGGTGATGCGCTTCATGATTGTCGCGTTGTCGTTCTACGGCATGTCGACCTTCGAAGGCCCGATGATGTCGCTGAAGGAAGTCAACGCCTTGAGCCACTACACCGACTGGACCGTGGGCCACGTGCACTCCGGCGCGCTGGGTTGGGTGGCGATGATCTCGTTCGGCTCGCTGTATCACATGATGCCCAAGCTGTGGAACACCAAGATCTACAGTCGGCAGCTGGTTGAATGGCATTTCTGGCTGGCCACCATCGGCATCGTGCTGTACATCGTCGCGATGTGGATTTCCGGCATCACCCAGGGCCTGATGTGGCGTGCGTTCGACGAGTTCGGCAACCTGCAGTACTCGTTTGTCGAATCGGTCGCGGCCATGATGCCTTTCTACGCGATGCGCGCCATCGGCGGCATGTTCTTCCTCACCGGCACTGTGTTGATGGCGATCAACATGTTCATGACCATCCGTCAGGGCACGCGTGAAAGCGCTGCGCTGGAAGCCAAACTGGCCGCCAAGATGGCCCATGCCTGATTCAGAGACGACACGACATGAACATCAACTTCAAACACGAATGGATTGAAACCAATATCGGCCTGATGGCCGTGTTGACCATGCTGGCGATCAGCGTCGGCGGCCTGGTGGAAATTGCACCGCTGTTCTTCATCGACAAGACCATTGAAAAGGTCGAGGGCGTGCGTCCCTACACCCCGCTGGAACAACGAGGCCGTGACATCTATCAGCGCGAAGGCTGCTACACCTGCCATTCCCAGATGATCCGACCGTTCCGCGACGAGAAGCTGCGTTACGGCCATTATTCGCTGGCGGCGGAGTCGCAGTACGACCATCCGTTCCAGTGGGGTTCCAAGCGCACCGGCCCGGATCTGGCGCGAGTCGGCGGCAAGTATTCCAACGAATGGCACGTGCAGCACATGGTCGCGCCGCGTTCGATGGTGCCCGAGTCGGTGATGCCGAATTACCCTTGGCTGCTGTCGACCCCGCTGGATATTTCTGACATGGCGGGCCGCATGAAAGCACTGCGCAAGGTCGGTGTGCCGTATTCGCTGTCGCAGGCTGAATATGACGCCAACGTGACCAAGTTCGGCGAGACCGTGGCAAAGCAGTTGCATATCGCCGACGCGCAGAAGAACCTGATCGAACAGGCCAACTTCGGCAACTACGACGGCGACCGTTCCGGTATTTCCGAGATGGACGCGCTGGTGGCTTACCTGCAAGTGTTAGGCACCATGGTCGATTTCAGCAAGTACACCGACGATGCGTTTGTCGGCGACCGCTAATCGGGTCGGGCCGGAGGTTTAAACATGGAGTGGTTGATGTGGTTTTCCAAACCCGAAAACACCAAGCCTTTGGCCCTGATTATTTTTTTCGTCACCTTTATCGGCATCGTGATCTACGTCTACGGTAGCAAAAAGCGGAGCAAGCAGCTCGAGTCGTACCGCGATATACCGTTTCTCGACGATCAGCCAGGCGATCAAGACGACACGAAGGACAAGCAATGAGCGAGCAAAAATTACAATCCCAAACAGTGCAAACAACCGGCCATGCCTGGGACGGTGACCTGCAGGAATACAATAATCCGCTGCCAGTCTGGTGGGTCTACACGTTCTACGCCACGGTGGTGTTTGCACTCATCTACTGGACCATTTATCCGTCGTGGCCGTTCGGCAAGGGCTGGATCGGCGGCGTATCGAACATCACCTACGTCAACAGCGAAGGTGAAACCAAGACGCACAGCTGGAACACCCGTGCGCTGTTGATGGCAGACATGAATAAGGCGGCTGCCGCGCAAAAGCCCTATTTCGACAAGGTGCAGGCGATGCCCTACGAGCAGATCGCCAAGGATCCTGAGATGAGCGGCTTCATCTTGTCGGCGGGCAAGGCGCTGTTCGCGGACAACTGCGCGCCCTGTCACCAGGCGGGCGGCCAGGGTGTGGTCAGTTTTTTTCCTAACCTGACCGACGACGACTGGCTGTATGGCGGTTCCTACGAAGTGATTCATGCGACGTTGATGGGCGGCCGCCGGGGTTACATGCCCGCTTTCAATGAGGTGCTGTCCGGCGAGCAGATCGACCAGTTGGCAAACTACGTGGCCAGCCTGTCGAATATTGGTCACGACGCTGGCAAGGCGGCTGCTGGCGATGTGCTGTTCCGCAGCGAAACTGCGGCTTGTTATTACTGCCACAACAGCGATGGCAAGGGGCGCAAGGACATTGGCGCCCCCAATCTGACCGACAACATCTGGTTGTGGGCCGACGTGTTGGGAGCAGAATCGGATGAGGGCAAAGTCTCGTCTATTCGTGGTGTGATCGCCACCGGCCTCAACAAAGGCGTCATGCCGGCATGGGCGGGACGTCTGTCGCCTGAACAAATCAAGGTTTTGACAGTCTACGTTCATGAACTTGGCGGCGGGCAGTAAGGCCGCAGGCTGAAGAGATGAGCAAAGCCCCCGTTCACGGGGGCTTTTGCTTCCCGTCTATCCTACCGGACGCACCATGCAAAAAGGCTTAGAAGACCAGCTCGGTCTCTATCAAAAACGTATCCCCATTTTCACCCGCTCGGTGAAGGGGCGTTTTCGCCGGTTTAAAACCGCGGTGCTGGTGCTGGCCTACGCGATTTACTTTCTGTTGCCGTGGGTGCCCTGGTCGCGCCTGGACGCCCCAGCGCAGGCGCTCCTGTTTGACCTGCCCGGCCGCCGCTTCCTGATTTTCGGCCTGACGGTCTATCCGCAGGACGTCATCTGGCTGGCATTGCTGCTGTTTATCGCGGCCATTCTGCTGTTCTTCGTCACCGGCCTGGTTGGTCGCGCATTCTGCGGCTATTTCTGTTTCCAGACGCTGTGGACCGATTTTTTCATCTGGATTGAGCGCAAGATTCAGGGCGAGCGCCCGGCGCGCGTGCGGCTCTATCGCCAGCCGTGGAACCGCGAAAAAATTCTCAAAATCGGCAGCACACATGCCTTGTGGTTGCTGGCTTCGTTCTGGACCGGCCTGACCTTTGTTGCCTACTTCACCTATGCGCCGCAACTGATGGTGGATTTCTTCACCGGCAAGGCTGCCGCCGCAGCCTACATCACGGCCAGTATTCTGACGCTAGCGACTTACGCCGCAGCCGGTCTGATGCGCGAGCAGATATGCACCTACGTCTGCCCGTATGGCCGGTTTCAGAGCGTGATGTACGAACCGGAAACGCTGGCCGTGCATTACGACGCCAAGCGTGGCGAAGGAGCGCTTGGGCGGGCGGTCGTACGCGCAGGGCGGGGCATTGTTGTTGAGCGGCGGCGTGCGGGTGCACGTGCGGGAGAGGCGGTTGCGGCCGAACGTCGGCATGCCAGTGTGGGCGCGGGCCAGCGTGCGCTGGCTGAGCGACATGAAAAAGGCTTTGGCGACTGCGTCGATTGCGGCTTGTGCGTGCAGGTGTGTCCGGTCGGCATCGATATCCGTGACGGTCTGCAATACAAGTGCATTTCGTGCGGGCTGTGCATCGACGCCTGCAACACCATCATGGATTCGTTTGGTTTTCCGCGTGGCCTGATCCGCTACGATTCGGAAAAGAATCTGGCCTTGCCCACGCCGGCTGCGCCGAAGGTGCAGTGGAAGCGGCTAAAAACCATAGGTTACGGGGTGGCGCTGGTACTGATGAGCGCCTATCTGGTCTACAGCGTGGCCACGCGCGGCAGCTTCGACCGCGCCGTCAACCAGATCCGGCAGCCGCTTTACGTCGTGCTGTCGAACGGCGACATCCGCAACCGCTACCAGATCCGCATCACCAACAAGGCGGCACAGGAGCAGACTTATGTCATCAGCGCGCGTGGCATTCCTGCGGATGCGCTTGACCTCGGCAATTTCCGCGAAATCACCATCAAGCCCGGCCATAGCGGTCTGGTGCAGGCCAGCGTGCGGCTGCCCCCCGCCGTGGCAGCGCAAACGAAGCGCTTTGATCTCATCATCACGCCGCAGGGCAAGCCGGCAGAAGCCAATACCGAGTCCGTTCGTTTCGACACCCCAGGAAAACGCCCATGAATACGATGACTTCGCTATTTGGCGGACTGCTGGCGGTTTTTGCCTTATACCTTTTGGGCGGGATGATCCGCGGTCTTCCCCCGATCCTGCGCGCCCTGCTGGCAGGACTGATTCCACTGCTCGGCTATTTTGTGCTCATCGTGGGCCGCTGGCCGGGGCTTGATGTGGTGGCCATGCACATCTCGGTATTTCTCGCGGCGGGGCTGGTGCTGTACGCGGTGACTCAGTTCCGCCAGCGCAGCGCCGGGGGCATGCACTGGGCGCCCAAGCTGCTGATCGCATTTTTTATGGGCCTCGTCGTAGTCAACGGCAGTCTCCTGTATATCGCCACCAAGGGATTGCCTGAGCCGGTCGGGCGGTGGTGGTTGGGCAGTGACGGCGGCGCGGTTTACAGCGGATTTTCCGGAGTGGTCGAACATGGCCAGGCGGCCGCCAAGGCGGTTTCGTCCGAGCTTTCGCAGGCGCACCGGGAGTCGACACTGGGCTGGCAAGTCGAGGTCGATGGCTTTGACGGCAGCGATGCCACGCGTGCGATCCGGGTTCGGGTCAAGGATCGCACCGGTCTTCCAGTCGACCGCATCGAGGGTGAACTGCGTCTGCGGCGCCCGGGCGCCACCCAAATCGCGCTCGCTTTGCCGCTGAGTGCGCTGGATGCCGGTATTTACGGTGGGGAACTGACGCTGCCGGCCAGCGGACGCTGGCTGGTCGAGCTGCGCCTGCAACGCGACCACGAAGTGCACTACCAGCACACGCAGGAGCTGGTCGCGCCATGACCGGCATCATGGGTTTCCTGTTTCTGCTGTCCGGCATCTTTGTGCTGCTGATTATCGCGGGCGTGTTCTGGTCGATCAGAAGCGGCCAGTTCGACGACCTGGAAGGCCCGGCCGAACGCATCCTGATGGACGATGATGATCCGCTGTTGCCGACCCGACGCTTGAACAGTAAAGATGAATAAACTAAAATTCGCCTAAATTAATGGAGTTCGCATAATGAAACAGCTTCTGACTTTCCAAGGTTTCCCCATGGTGGTTGTGGTCGCAATGATCGTCTGGTCGTGGATCAGCGTGCTTTCGGTGCTGATCGCCTCGTTCTTCTGATTGATGCCGCGCTACCAAGACAAAGCCCCGCAATGCGGGGCTTTGTCTTGGGTGGTTCGCGGCGCTTAGGCCGGAATCACGGCGCGCATTTTTTGCAGTGCGCGCGCCTCAATCTGGCGAATACGCTCGGCCGAGACGCCGTACTGCGCGGCCAGTTCGTGCAGCGTGGCGGCCTCGCCTTCGGTCAGCCAGCGTGCCTTGATAATGTGGCGGCTACGCTCGTCGAGGTTTTCCAGAGCGGAGACCAAGCCCGTATGGCGCAGGCGCTCGGTCTGCTCGCGTTCCAGCAACTGGGCCGGATTTTCGTCCGGACTCGCCAGATACGCCAGCGGGCTGTAGCTTTCCTCACCGTCATCCACCGTCGGATCGATCGAAACGTCATGACCTGACATGCGGGTTTCCATTTCCAGCACGTCCTTGCGGCTGACATTGAGTTCGCGCGCCATGGCGTCGGCTTCCGTGATCGTCATGGCGTTGAGCGACTGCTTCAGGCTACGCAGGTTGAAGAACAGCTTGCGCTGTGCCTTCGTGGTGGCCACCTTGACCAGACGCCAGTTTTTCAGCACATATTCGTGGATTTCAGCGCGAATCCAGTGCAGCGCAAATGAAACGAGGCGCACGCCGCGATCCGGATCGAAACGCTTGACAGCCTTCATCAGGCCGACATTGCCTTCCTGGATCAGATCGGCCTGCGGCAAGCCATAACCCATGTAATGACGCGCCACGCTAACCACCACGCGCAGATGCGACACCACCAACTGACGGGCAGCCTCGACATCCTGCTTGTCGTGCCAAGCGCGCGCCAACCGTTGCTCGTCTTCCAGGCTGAGCATGGGATAGCGGTTAACAGTCTGGATATAGCTATCCAGACTGTAAGCGGCAGGAACAGGTAAAGACATCGTTTGATTCATGCTTAAAACTCCCTCGAAAACATTTTAGCACTCACACAATAAGAGTGCTAAACCCTTGCCGGGTTCCGCAAATGGAGAAATCAGCGTGCCGCTTCGGTCTGCTGCAGTGCGCGTGTCACCGAGAGCCAGGCGCCAAGCCAGCCGAACAGGGTGGTCAGGCCGAGGACGGCGGCGATTTCGATCCCGCTGGGGGCCAGCAAGTGGAAAGTCGACCCGTACAAGCTGGCCAGATGTTCGACCGGTCCGCGCAGGATGCTGCCAGCAACGGCCAGCACCGCGCCTGCCGCCAGACCGCCGAGCAGACCCTGTAGCGCGCCCAGATAGAGGAAGGGGCGCCGGATGTAGCGGTCGGTGGCACCAATCAGGCGGCTGACGAGGATTTCGTCGCGCCGCGTCAGTACCTGGGCGCGAATGGCGTTGCCCGAGATGGCGATGAGCGCGATCGCAAACAACCCGGCCAGCAGCCAGACTCCGGTTGTCCCGATGGCGAGCGCGGCCTGCAGGCGTTCGGCCCACTGGCTGTCGAGATGGGTTTCCGCAACGCCCGGCAGTTTGCCCAGATCGGCCGCAATTCGAACCAGTTCCTCGCGTGAGCTTGTGTGCGGGCGCACGACCCAGGCGTCCGGCAGTGGGTTCTGCGTCAAGCCAGCGCTGATGTCAGCCAGCCCTTGCGAACTGCTGAGCATCGCTAGGGCTTCGTCTTTGGGCACGAAGCGGGCGCTGGCGATGTCGGCCTGCTTGAGTCGCGCGGCGATGGCCTGAGTGTGTGCGGCCGAGGCGCCGGCGTCGAGGAATACGCTGATTTCAGGCTGCGCAGGCAGATCGCCCGCCAACTGGTCGAGGTTGCCCAGCGCAAGGTAGAGCCCGCTCGGCAGACTGATCGCCACCCCCATCGCCAGCGCGGTGAGCAGGGACGCGATGGGCTGCGCGCGCAGGCGGCGCAACGCGGCAGTGAATGCAAGTTTCTGATGACGCAGCCAGCCAATCATGCTGCGTCCTCCACAACCTTGCCGTGATCCAGGCGTAGCGTGCGGCCGCCCAGCGCGGCGATGGCGCGTTCGTCGTGGGTGGCGATCAGCAGCGTGGTGCCGACCTGATGGAAGTCGCGGAACATCGCCATGATGTCGGCGGCGTAGCCGGCGTCGAGATTGCCGGTCGGCTCGTCGGCCAGCAGCAGGGCGGGCCGGCTGACCAGTGCACGGGCGATGCATAGGCGTTGCTGTTCGCCGCCGGAGAGGCTGATGGGGTTGGCTTTTTCGCGCTTGAGCAGGCCGACTTTGTCGATCACGGCGCGGGCGCGCTTGAGCGCCTCGCGGCGGTCGAATCCGGCAATGTCGAGCGGCAACACCACGTTTTCGATCACGTTGCGGTCGAACAGCAGCTTGTGGTCCTGGAATACCAGGCCTATGTTGCGGCGCAGGTAGGGGATGGCGCGGTGTGGCATGCGGCCGACGTTCTGTCCGTTGACCGACACCATGCCGCTGGTAGGGCGCTCGATGGCGGAGATGAGTTTCAGCAGGGTGCTCTTGCAGGCACCGGAATGTACGGTAAGGCACACCAGTTCGCACGCATCGATGG
>Ga0105091_10000995_pt1 | contig 12309 bp, 17 predicted proteins | sample PPLLak1March2015_FD_87022 | JGI IMG/M metagenome (GOLD analysis project Ga0105091, IMG submission 87022) | Freshwater sediment microbial communities from Prairie Pothole Lake near Jamestown, North Dakota, USA - PPLs Lake P7 Core (1) Depth... | ecosystem: Environmental > Aquatic > Freshwater >... | reverse complement strand
CTCCCGAAGCACCTCTCCGATTTTCTGTGCGTTTGGCGATTCTCCTTCTTGAGCGAGAAGTGCAGATGCCATTTCGCTCGCTCCGATCAAACGGCCGATCATGTATGGCGTCTTCGGGTCAGCAATAATGTCACGCCATTCACGCTGACGTCTCACACAGCCCCCTTTTGAAAAAAAATTAAACTACAGGTATAACGGGCGGAGGTGCACGAAATGTATACGAAACCCTCGGTCATGACCGAATCAGGTAACGCATTGACATTAGGTGCACCTCAACGCCCTGGCTCCCGGATATTGTCGCGGCGACCCGCGAGGCGCCTCCGGGAGTTCTTTTAAAGATCCGACATCATCTCGTCATGATCCTTGACCAGCATCAGCTGTGCTCGCTCCCACTTGTCGATTGCCTTCCAAGTGGTGTGATCATCTGGATTAGGCTTGCCCGTCTTGTCGGGCCACTGCTGCCGGAAAATGTTAGCCATCGCTGAGATTCCATGCTGGTCGCCGATAAGCTGCATGTCTTCCTCCGGATCTACAGGTTCTCCTGGCTTACACGGATCGTGCTCACCCGCCGCAGACCAGGCGACGAAATATCCCGCACAGTCATCTGCTGAATATACGCCGTATGGAGTAAGCCGATTGTACTGGCTAGGCCTTTGACTCCCATAGGCGCCAAATGTAAAGACGACACACTCAGCACCATACTTGTACCACTCTTCTCTACAAGCCTCGGGCTCTCTGGCGGCCGGTGCTTCAACTGGGAAGATTTGCGGAAGGAATGGATACCCAGCGAGAGGAACCCAGTGCACGTTTGCAAAAGGCCAGCATTCAACAGAGATAGCAGCATCTCTATCGCCAACTCTAGCGGCAATGAACTCTGTAAAACCGCTACCTGAACCCTTAAGCTCCGACTCACTATTGACAATCAGAGGGCTGTTCCATGTGTCGGCAACGTTAATCAAGTAATCAAGTTTCATACGAGAGAAAATATTGTCGCCTTCGGCAGTTCTTAGCCAAGGCCCGCAGACAACCCCAATATCTGAAGCTCTCTTACGAATGAGAGCCCACTCGCTTGGCTCGTGATCCCCGATATTGCAAAAGATCGCTCCGAATCCAGCGCGCTGCATAGCGGCAATATCTTCAACCCCACCGCGTGGATTCCGCAAGAACAGATGATTAGTCTCGAGAAAGATGCTCTTCACTTCTTCCTCTTTCCACCCTTGCTCCGCTTAGGCAACTTACCCTTGTTGTCGTAACCGTGAGCTCTAGCCCACGTAGGACCCTTTACTCCAAAAGCCCAGCGTCGTTGCGCCTGACTCTTAGCTGGCATGTCCCTCCTTCCTCCGAAGCTCGTTGAAACTGTCCACGGTCTGATTGTTCAGCCAGCGCATGTAGATCATAAACTTTCCAGCTTCGAATATGAACATCCAGCGCGAGACCTCGATACGAATAAGCCTGAGTCTTCGAGCATAAGCAATCAGGAGCACGAATGCTGATATGCACATGAAGATCAGGAAGCCCACTTTATGCTCCCTTCATCAAGGGCATCTCCAACAACTCACCATCAGCCTCTCCGAAGAACTGCTGACGGACCTTCTTTCTACAAGTCCCACACAAGTCCTCTTCGATGGCCTTGTCAGGAGTGCTCGGCGTTTCCCACATCGGCTGCAAGTCAATGAGCTGGACGGTATGAATATCGCCCGTCGGATTGTTCAGGTCTTCTGCCTTGCCGCACCCGATGCATACCAGTCTCTTCACTATTCGCTCCTGTAATTTATGGTTTACAATCCCAAGGTGACCAGTCTTTTCCTGAGGCACGCCAATATCTAGAAGCGGCAGCTACTTGACCCGCCAGAGTATTGGAGTGACCGTATATTTCGCGCTCTCTTGCACCCATTTGAAAAGTGCCGAGATACTGACCGTTCTTTGCATCCCAGTGCCATGACCCCTCACCCCAGCTGACAATAGCCGCTTCTTTCCAACGAGAACCAAAATGAATAACTAAAGCTCGTTTGAACTGCGGATACTGAGTTGCCAGCTGGTGATGTATTTTCCAACTTGATGGTCTTTCGCAGACTCTTTCCTGATGCATGGGTAATACTAATGCCAATGCTGTCAGGAATATAATCAAAACACGCTCCTGTTAGGGGACATGAATGTGGATTCGCCATTACCTACACCCGCGCATCTCCTTACCACCGCTTGTGACAAGAGACTCTTCAACAAGACGCGTCTAGCCTGACTCCTACCGAATCCACGCTTGGTAGCCGAGACTCCATTCCGTCCACGGCCTGGAGTTATCACTCTGGCCCCACCCTCGGTAATGGCTAAAAGAGCGGCAGCTCCTACTAGGCGGGCTAATCCACCCGAGGTGCCTCTTAGTCCATTCGGTCACTACCGCTCAGTATTGGGTATCGCGTAGCCGAGTGCGCTCAAACGGGCATCATGACGGCCTACCATACCCACTCACGTTTGCCTACAAAGACTACGGGTCCGTAGTCAATGCCCCGCCCATGAGCTAACGTACTAGGAAGTGAGATCAGCCTTCTTGAACTCGTCCTTCTCCTCGTCAGTCAGCGACTTCCAGAAGACGACGAACTCATTGGCCTCCATGGGGCGATCCTGCTCGAAGTACCGACGGATCTCGGAAATCGAGTTCTCCTCCCCCATAGCCTGGTTGGCTGCCGGACTCAGCTCCATGTCTCACCTCCTTTGTGTCTCGATTATGAAGTCTCTTCCACCAGGTTGAAGTTCGCCTGGAAAGCCTTCGTCGTGTAAACCTTGTAACCCCGCTCGGTATAAAGAATCCAATCCCCCACGAAAGCTTTGGTCTGACGAGGATTCTTTGGATTATGAACGCGGACATGAATATACTGCTTTGTAGGCTGTACGTCCTGCGATCTATCCACCGGAGACTCATCGATATTACCGATCTCACCAAAACACCATCGAGCAATATCGGCAAAATTCTGCTCTGTTACCTGTACTGCATCCACGAAGAGCGGCTTACGAACGTACTTTGTGGTAATGCTCGTGGTTTCCATAATTCCTATTCGTTTCGATTGCGGGTTATCCCGAGGCCATAACCAATGAGCACGCTAATCAAAACTATAAGGCTGATAACGATAATTGTTACAATCACGTTGGATCGAGTTCTGAGTACTTCAGCTCCAGAGGATCTTCCTCGATGGTTACATAAATACTCTGAAGATATGCTTTTACGCCGCTCTTACCATTGACCGTCCACTCATACGGCCTAACAATCAGATCGACGTTCAGAATATCAACCCAATCGAGCGTCTCGACCTGCGACTCGTCGAGGTTAGTACGTCCGCGAGATGTAATCAAGACAATTCGGGGCGGCCGACCTTTGAAATTGACTGAGATAGGCAAATATGCTTGCGGCTCTTCGCCTTCTTCTTCGGTCCGAGGTTTCAGCCCTTTAACGTTCCAATTATCCTCAGACATAGCCGAGGCAACTTGGTTGTCAAGAAGAACTGCAAAATTTCGATCACCTTCGCGATTATACTGGCCTTCTTTGCCGGAGAAATTACGGAAGATGATCCGCACTCCTTCCATCAACACCGTGTTGTCGTTCTTGGCCATTAGGTGCTATCCTCCGTTTGGTCAATAATCGGCGCCGATGCAATCTCAGCGGGGTCAATATCATGTTCGTTAGCCAAGTGAACGACAATCATCGCAATACTCGTTTCGTGTCCACAAATCCCACAAGTTACAGGATCATCTGGTGTAACTTGATCTCTCATTGGACAAACTCCTGGAAGGATCCGAATGCATCTATTGTTTTGATTGCTTCGGCTTTCAACTTTTCGAAATATGACATGTCGATCTTGAGGTCTGGTATTGATTGGGCCACTTCAGCTTCGATCCAGCGATGACCTTTGGTACCCGTTACCGCGTAATATCGGTCATCTTTAACTCGATAAAGCGTACCTCCACCTTCAAGAACCGGGACAAAACGGCCCGTACGCCCAAGATGGCGCATGTCATGATAATTAAGGTCCTCACCTTTTTCGCGTTCCTCTCTATCCATGTACATTGTTCCTTGTATTACGTTCTTACTCTCGCAGAAATCGTCGAAAGTAAGATCTTCCCCTGAGAACAAAGTCTTAAATATGTAAGGATGCTGAAATTGAGAACCCACTGCAGTCCAGGTATCACCTTTTCGTGCAATATAAACCGCATCATTAACAAGGCATAGCTTGTCATATGTAACCTCATGTTCAAAGTCATACCCGTAACGTTTCCCATGCTTTGTCACGAAGTCAATAGCTTTTTTAGTAACGTTCGGGATCTTCACCGAATCGGTCTTGATGTGAATGACTTTAAAACCGTTATCCATTAGGTCGTTCTTCAAATCGATCATATAGAGAGCGCCACGCTTGGCTACGATGTTATCTTTGTTTCGATTATCACGGAAAGGATTCGGGAACTTGGCCGAGGTCAATCCGTAAACGATATTGATAACGATCTTCAGTGCATAAGCCAGCTTGTCTGCTCCATCTTCATTCTCAAGATAAGGAGATAAACGACCACTGAACATTTTACGTGCGGTTTTGAAATCTCGTCGCTTGATTGCCATGCGAGCTTGTTTGAGATCCTTGAATTTACTCGTATACTTTCCGAAGACGTTTAGAATCTCAATTGTCGTAGGATGCATGGAAGCAATATCAAGAAGAGCAACTTTTTCGTAGATGCCTGGCTCGGCGTAGACGTATCCTCCTTCACCAGGGTCTTCTCCGCGATACCAACTTTTACCAGCGTCAAATGTATATCCATTAAATTCCTCACTTAGATCCGTATAGACGAAAAAGTCCTGAGGATTCTTGTCGTTCTCAAATAGGATTTTCGCTGCGTGTCTTGGTGTGGTATCGTTGACTGTAAGCCCGCTGAGCTCTGCCATGATTTGACGAGCAGTGAAATCTTCCCAACGATCTTCCAGCACAGCTTCCGTCGCTAGAACATCGTTGACACAATAATCGACTACTCGTGGCCAATCTTCTTCAGCAACCGGCTCGTCGAGAGGAAAATCCAGCTCCATGTGATGGATTCCTAGGTCGATCTCGAATTTCTTCAAGCCTTGTTTGATCGAGCTGAAATCCCAGACATCAGTGTAAGAAAGATTGTACGCTTGAGCGAAAAATGCATTACGATTATTCTCTATGACAATCTTTCGAGTGAGATCATATAACTGCTCAACTTTGTATCCCAAAGCAGCAGCGTAGAGAATATGATTGTCGAATCGACGATTATAGAATCCCACCAACTTCATCTTGATCAGATTCTCGATCTCTTCCCTTGAGGGATTGATCATTCGAACAACCGTATCATCTCCACGAAACTTCCAACACACGACAAAGAGGTTGGGATAGACCTCGATGTCAAATATAACCATGCGATCGTCGCTTATCTCTACAGTAGCATCTGACTCGAGTTCGGCTTCGGATCTGAACTTCATCGTCTGAACAATTTTCAGACATGTCCCGGCCTGATGCGTGCTGTTGTTGGCAAACGCTAGAATTCGTGGTCGTAGATCTGTCACGTCGTACTTTAACTTATCCTCATATGCTTCTTCGAGAATATGAGCTATGAAGTCGATCGACGGCTTCGTTCCTGGATGAATCTCCTTCTTCAAATTCCGCTCAATTAGTTCCCTAAGGCCTTTTTCCGTTGTGATAGTCTTAGCCTTAAGCATCTTCTCCTTCTTCTTTTTGAGCGGCAGCCCACTGTGAATTGCAGCAACTGGGACTGCATTACATCGAGATACCATTCGACGTAACGAAGCATCTCCTGTATATACCTTGACTTCGATACCCTCGGAGTATATCGGAGCTAACTCATGGGGGTTCCCACTATATTCGTAGTGGAGATGAACCCCCTTTTTGGATCTACTGAGCTCGGCATACGTTGCTGGCCAACGGCTCGCAGCTTCAAGATTTCGTTCGAGACTAGTTTGCCCGTTTTGATTCTTCAGATCGAAGTCGATCACTATGTGCTTATCGGGTACTCTGACATAATGCAACTTCGAAGTATCAATATCTGAAAGCTTCGTCTTTACCCGTTGCCATTTCTTAACAGGCGTTCCATCCTCGTTGGCTGGTTGTGCTGGCTGATCAGCCAAATAATCGTCCAGAAGAGACGTGCGTTCATCCATAACAAGCGAGAATGATGGTAGATCATCGTCCGTCTCTTTGGGAACCTTGAACTTCTCGGCGTTAAAGCCAAGATAAACGCTACGGAGCCTTTCCTCATTTACTTCGCCTCGGTCTTTGAATTCATCGAAGTAGTTTCGGAGTTCTTCCCGTATTTTGTATTGCGGTAGCGGTCGATCGATACCACTGTCGGAGCAGAACTCTTTGTACAGTCCGTATGCTTGCGCGAGCGTAGTATAGTTCTGAGTTTTGAAAACATCGTAATATGCCTCGATGAAGTTGAAGAAAATATCCGTTTGGAGCATCATCTCGAGTGGACGATACCCATTGTAAGCGTTCTTACCCAGCTCCAAATATACTTGGAGACAATGAGAAGCAATTGCTCCGAGCTCGAAATCAATCTGACTCAACAGAGTGTTGTAGCGTCGCACAGGGATCCGGACCCCGGTTGGATGTATGTCGATCAACCGACGAATGATTCCTGACTTGGCATCTGTGATTTTCACAGGCTGATTCGAGCCGATAAACAAGATAGCATCAGATCTCGCAGTATAACTCGGCTTGTATTTCTCGTTCATCATCATTTGCTCATGCGCAACGATTGAATTCAGCCGAGTATTATCCTCAAGCTTGGATAGATCACCATCATGTTGAATAGCAACAAGAGGATTGTTCTTGAATGCTTCTGTAGAAAACGTCCCATCTGAGCGTCCAAGGGCTTTTCCGTCAAAGGTAGTGGTATAGCCTTCGAACAGCTTATGTAAGATGTTAAGGATCGTGGATTTACCGGATCCAGCGGGACCATAGAAAACAAAGAATTTTTGAATCTTCTTTGAGTCTCCAGCCACGATGGACCCGATAGCCCATTCGATCTTCGTTCTCTCTTCGACAGAATATAATGTCCCTACGAGCTCATCCCAAGCTGAAATATCACCCCCCTCTAACGGGTAAGGCAAATACCTGCTTGCATAATCGCTTTTCCTAATCTCCGAATTCGAAAACAGGATTTTTGAATCGAGAGGATGATTATTATCGCTGATGTTTGCCAGGAATTTTCTGAATTGCGTCCATGAATTGCTGTTGAACGAATTCATGTGCTTTACAGTATAATTAATTCCTGTCTCTTGTCGTAACCTTTCAGCTTCTCTGTCAAGATGCTCGTCTACGAGTCGTTGAACATCATACTCATCACGAGACCAAAGACCTTTTTCTTCATCCCAAATCGCGTAAAAAGTTCGTCCTTGAACCATCAGATCCCGAGAGCGACCGATAATGAAATCCGGGTACAACTCCATACCCTTATCTTTCGTCTCTTTAGAAAGGATCTGATAAAAATCCATCAAACCTCCCTAATGACGGCTCATCTCCATGACGTATTGATTCATCTGAAACCAGATCTCTACTTTAGTTTGATCTTCTTGTGGATCCTTCAAGGGAAAGAATCCACCCTGGCCGTTAAATTCGTATTCTCTCCAAATAAGATCGTAGAGAATCTCGTCGACCCTGTTTAAATCATCCTCGGTCAAAGGATCATTCATTCTGGTCAATTTAAGATTCTTAAGAAGCTTCCAAGCCCATTTACGGGAATTTCCCCCCGCAGTAAATTGCACCTTTTGACTAAGACTCACGAGGATCTCGAGCATAGTCGCACCTTGAAGATTCAACTTCTTGTGTCGACCATCCAAGAAATATGAACGTAGATCTCGTGCGTCTCCAATTCGATTGTCGTCGTTCGGAACGAGCCAGACGAATTCTACATTATGCATTCGCTCGAACAACTGACCGTATTCCCGATTATTGGGAATATCTATTTGTGAGACCAGCCACTCATAGTAATCATAATCAATCTTCGTCGTCGTCATCGGCGTTCACTGGGTTCTCGATACCGAGAACTTCCTCTTCCCAGCTCTTAGGAGTTCTACACACCTCCATGTCGAGCTTGAGTTTGTCATTACGAATGAATACTACGTCCTCATCGTCCGTACCATGTCCGAACTGAAGATTGTTCGAACTGCCAATGACGTTATCGATAGAGAGTCTACTCTCGTCTTCGTCGGTAAGGACATGATCGCCCTGATAGTACGTATATGTCACCTGCTTGTACTTGGGCCCATTTTCATGAAACTCGTTCTGATGAATGACATATGCTTCTTGACCAAGCCGACTTTTCAGCTCGACTACAAAATCCCATTCTTCGCTATCCAAGTCCCGAACAAACGAAGACACGGGAGGCTCATGAACAGGAACCGGAGGAGGTAGCGGTCGTTCGTACCCCTTCTCCTCGATCAGCTCCTCGACAGAGGGCTTCGGCTGTGCTGCAATCGTCCTCTGCTGATATGACTCTCGAATCTTTGCCACTTCGGCTTCGCTCTGCTTGAATGCCTCGGCCTTGATCGCTTCCTTGTTGAACTTGTAGCCCCAATAGAATCCGAGACCAAATCCAACAGCGACGCCACCAAGAAAGAAGCCTACGGAGTTCGTGTTGATCCTCCGAGTTGCTTCAGCCACTTCTTCGAGATTGGCGGCCACTTCTTCCACAACAGTATCAATAGCCATCTTCTACCCCTCGAGCTTATCGTAGATTACGCCATCAACGTTGAAATCGAGCAGAATTGCCCCTTCATATCCATTGACGAAATCTCGGACAACCTGTCTACTACCGTTGAATACGCCGAAGTTGATATAATTATCGGTCTCGCCGTTCTTCGAAAGAACCCAGCCGACAACCGATCCTGGCTTGGATCTCGGGATTCCCAACATATCGTAGACCTCGTTCAAGAACACATGTCCCCGAGACCTGAGTAGATCGTTTGCATAGTTCTGCTGACACTGAAGGAAGAAGAAATTATGATCGTGATCTCTACTCCATGATGTAGAGTTTTGATCAAAGAAGCGAGCATAGACCGATGGATCGTCCGTACTCACTCGGGTAACCGTCTTCTCCTTCCCCTTTTCTTCGATCTTGACTTCCCTCGTGCCGTATCGGAGATTCCTGTCTTCCTCTTCTCCGTACTTGTCGACCACACGAGCTCTGTACTCGTTGAAACCTCTATCAAGTGCGCTATAAGCCGCAGTTAGAGCGACATTGCGCCTGGTCAAAATCTTATGAGACGTCGTCAGGGCATAGATCGAAAGCCCACCTACAATAATCGCCGGAGCATAGAGCTTCGCGATCTTCACTCCGCTCTGGAAGTAAATAAGCGAAATATCCCGAGAGCGATCCTTCTCGCTGTAATCATCATGCTGAAGAGTCTTAGCCATGTCGAGCTTGCTCTTCGCATCGTCCAGAACGGTATCCATTTTCAAAGTGGCACGGCACGCAAGAACAGTGCTTCCCACCAGACCGACAATGCCGACACCAAGAAGGACTTCTGGAGACGCCTTCTGTGCCAACAGAGTACTACGGGCGATCCTTTTTCCGATCACCTCCGGGAACTTCATTATTACTCCTTACCTAGTCGAGCGGTTCTGGTTCTGGTAGATCCAGTAGATAACCGCCACGTATTCTGGAAACTCCCGCGCCTGAAATGTCTGTCCAACCCCACTTATTATCAGTATGATTGGAACCAAGTCCCACAAGCTCGTAGAGGTCTGCGACTGAGGCTGATCCATATCGGCTCACCAATTCGAACATTCGGTCGATTACGTCTTCGGCTTCAGATCGTTCATCCAAGACAATCTCATCGAACTCATGTCGAGCTCGGGCCTGTCGGCTAAGCGCTCTTTCGGGTCCGGAAAACCTGCTTCCGCCTTGTGACATGCGGTTGTAGCTTACGTATCCGGTTGGCCCTGCCTGGGGTCGGGTAAGACTTCGTCGTCGCGAGTCTCCGAAAATGAGCTTCTCAATTCCTGCAGACCCTGCTTCGACAACCATGTCTTTCGCTGCAGGTAGAAGTACGTCAAACAACACGTACTGAATAGCAGTTCTAGCGTCCCCGGCAACAAAAGTCTCCTTGAATTGCTTCCGGAGAGAGCGCTTTCGTCTAACTGCACTACCCGAAACAACAGGGCTGATGTTTTTTCCATTTTTTGCACCTTTTTTACTTGCTTCGCTATTGGGTGGAAACTCAGGAATGTCCATCCATTTCCTTAATCTAGGAAAACGCAAAAGCTAAAACCCATGTTTCAGGGCTTTAGCTTTGAAATTACTCAGAATCTTTATCTGTCTTTCTCTTCTCGAGCGCAGCGGCCACGTCGTTTGCGACTCGCTCGATGTGATTCGACGACTGCTCGATGATGATCGAACCAAGAACGAGGCTACCCGTCCAGACCTTGACTGCATCAGCAGTGGTCACGACGTTCACGTTGTTCTTGACGATATCGGCGACAATCTTCGAAACACCCAAGCCAGCAACAAACTGTACGGACAACTTAGCTACAGGGAGATAATTCAACATAAATAATGTCTCCTAAGTAGTTGGGGTTTCATTATAGAGGACGTTTTCCCTGCGAACTTACGTTTCTAGCGTTGCTCGTCCCTCTTGTACTTCTTTCATAAGTTCTTTAATTTCATCTGGAGATGCGTTCGCAATATCGGCTTTAGTCACGATTTTCTTGGACGGAGGAAGCTTAGTGACTGATTCCTCAACGGGTGGAATCGCTGCCAGCTTAGATACTTCATCTGCCATTCCAGCTGGAATAACCCCGTTGATAAATTCAATCGCAGCGTCCGTATCGGTGACCAATTCCATGAAGAGAGTCGAATATGCCTCGGACGACTCGAATTCCTCGCGCAAGGTCTGATTCTTGATGAAACGCTTGCCATCACTAGATTTCTTGCCGTAAGAGCCTAGAATGATGTTCTTGAACTCCGCGATAATAGCCTTGCCGTCCTCGGCATCGATAATTCGTTGCAGAGCTTCTGACAATCCTCCCTTATGACTGAGTTCGAGCTCGACCAACTCCGCCTTGGAAAGATGAAAGAAAAAATCTTCGCTAACAGTATCTCCATTAAAATCCTCATAGGTAATCGTCTTCTTGAGCACGCCTTACCTTTCTCTAGTCGTCTAGCAACCACGGCTGACAGTTTCAACCATCCCAATGCTTATCGTAATCAGCGATGGGAGGCTTTGAGAAATCGATGGCGATACACGGACGATTATCTTCAGAAAGCACAGTGGAGAACTGCACTTCCAGGTGATTGTTCATATTCCATCCGACTGAGTCCGTATATGCAGTAGGAGCAAGGCCAATTTCATCATAGAAATATGACAAGCTGCAGTACATATGGTTGTTCAACTCGAAGTTGACTTTGTTCTCAGCACGCTTGATGTCTTCCATGCTGCTCTTGAAATATCGACCAGTCAGCATGTCATAGCAGAGGACTTGACCGTCACCTACGAGAATAACCTCTCCCTTAGGCGGGTACTTCGTCACACGATCCTGAGCAACTTCATCACGGATCTTCTGCTCCTGACGAATACCCAACCTCTCGAGGGCCTTCTCCTTGTACTCCGTAAGAGCTCGTTCTGACACTCCCGCAGCAACAGTCAATGCCGCGATCTTCTTCGAAGAGATCTTGTTTGCCGCAATGATGCTGGTAATCGTCACGAGACCTGTTGCAACCGGCGGCAGAAACTCGCGCCAGATCATCTTGACCTTATCCGTCTTCGAGATCTCTGCAGCTACTTCTGGGAACTTCAACTCCGTCTCGAGTTCGCGCTTCCTCTGCTCGATAAGCTCCGCGGCCTTGAATGATGCACGACCAGTCAAAACCGCAGTCACAACCGTGCCACCAGCACCTACCGCAGTCAAAATAGTAGGAGAATTTTCATTTAGCAGATACTTTACCTTGTTGGCGTGTACCGCCAGACTACTCAACATAGCGATGACCTTTCAACTTTGGTTAACAAGGATAGTGTGACGATCGTCTACGCATTTCGCGAACGAAGATCCAAATCAACCACAACCCCCAGGTAAGAAAGACCATGATACAGTCGCCGACGAACTTCCAAAACCCGTACGATCTTTGTTCGACGTATATGATCATGCCACCTCCTGAAAAAAAATAGAGAGCGAGGTTGATGGCTTTACCCATCCGGGATCGCTTTCCGAAGAAAGCATCCACCTCTATTATAGTGAATGTTTTTCTTGCGAGCTATGCGGCAATTGCTGGAGTTGCTGAAAGTCGCTTAAAATG
>Ga0105091_10000994_pt1 | contig 12310 bp, 14 predicted proteins | sample PPLLak1March2015_FD_87022 | JGI IMG/M metagenome (GOLD analysis project Ga0105091, IMG submission 87022) | Freshwater sediment microbial communities from Prairie Pothole Lake near Jamestown, North Dakota, USA - PPLs Lake P7 Core (1) Depth... | ecosystem: Environmental > Aquatic > Freshwater >... | reverse complement strand
GGAGCATGAGTATCCGGGCAACGTGCGGGAGCTGGAAAACATCATTGAGCAGGCATTTGTGCTGTGCCGGGGCGGCATGATCGAGGTGGCGCACCTTCCGCCGGAACTGCGCCCGGAACGGGCGCTCGGCAAGGACGAGACCAGGCCCATGAGTCTGGAGGCGATGGAAAGGTTCCTGATTGCCGAGACCTTGCGGCGTTGTCGCGGCAACCGGAAAGCGGCCGCTCGGAGCCTCGGAATCGACCCCAGCACGCTTTATCGAAAGCTCAAGGCTCTCGGCATCCGAATCCCGGAGGTCGACGGGCGCAATCAGGAGGTGTAACACCCGGAGGTTCGCCGAGACGGCGGGCCGTCGGGTGCTCGCTTTCAGGCGGCTTTTTCGCAAGTATCTTGACGCTCGGCATGATGCAAGTCGAGCGTTCAGTCGGCCTCCGCCGCTTCTACATGAACACGTCAGCGCAGTGATCCGCTACTGCTTTGGCTGATTGGGCGCCTGCTGAGGCGCCGCCGTTGATGCAGCGGTTCCAACGCCGCTCCAGCGCCCTCCGCCTCTGCCCGCCCTAAAGCCACGACCGGCGCCCACCGGGCGTCCGCTGAAATCACAGAACCCATTTCCATCGCGGTCTCCCAGGGCGCGAGCACGTGGAGTGCGGCCGGGGCCTCTACTCCTGTAACCCACCCGGCCTCTGCCGTAACCGATCGCTCGTCCCTGTCCGACGGGCTGTCCGGTCAGATCGCAGATGCCATCCTTGTACTTGTCATTCCAGGCATATGGAGCTCCTCCTCGGCCACGGCCGACCGACTGATTTTCAGACTGATCCTGCGCCTGTGTGGCTGCTTGGTTCTGACCAGGGGAGATACTGACTGCAAAAAAAATGACGAGACAAGCGAGCGAGCTTCTCATCGCAACCTCCTTTTTCTCAAGGAGCGATTATCCGGTTCTTCCGTACTCTACCGCAAAACGACGAACTTCTCTTCTTGAAGCTGTGAGGCAATTACCAGGCCAGATCGGGCCAGCCTCTCAAAGCAGACCACAGCAGAGCCGAGCGTCGAGTTGGTTCTGGCGGGCAATTGCTCACTCGAGCGACAAAACATCCGACGATATACTGTCTAAGGAGGAAAGGGAGAAAAGGCTTGAGACAAGGAGTGTCCGAACAGGAAATCAATGAGAACCACGAACGCTTCGCTGACAGGACCGCCCTGCTGAAGCGACATGGGTACGATTCGGTCGAGGCTAATGCTTTCGTCCTCCGCCAGTTGCCGCGCGTGGCCGGGAAGATCTTGGATATCGGCTCTGGCAAAGGACGTTTCCTTCTGGAGCTGCTTGCCCGGGGCTACGTTGTTACGAGCGTGGATATCGATCACACGGAGCAACGGTTTGCGCGCTTGAACGTTGCCTACGAAGGTCTTGACGAGCGGGTTCGCTTTCTTCAGGCTGATGCCACCTGCCTTCCTTTCGGAGATGCCGGCTTTGGAACGATAGTCTCCGTGAACGCTCTTCATCACTTCACGGACTGGAAGCCTTTACTGAGCGAGCTGTTGCGAGTCGTCGATCCTCGGGGAACAATCCTGTTGGCGGACTTCAACGAGACCGGGTATGCAGTTTTGGATCGGATTTACGCTGCAGAGGGGAAGGTCCACAACCGGACCGTTTACAAGGGCGAGGAAATTGCCGACGTCTTAGAGAAACGAGGATGGCGGGTTCGCACAGCAGAAGCGGACTGCCAGTGGGTCCTCGTCGCCAGGCAGCTTCCCTTTTAGTGTCTTGCGGCCGGGCAGGGGTGTACCGTTCCTCCTGGAACCTTTGCCCTGTCTCGGGCGGCGGTCTGTCAGAACATCCATCGCCCAGTCACCCGGATGTTTCTCCCAGGAGAGAAGGCGTACATTTTGTAGGTGTCTAAAAAGTCTTTGTACGCCCGGTTAGCGATATTCCCGATCCAGAGGTCGAAACACGCGACTGTATCCCGCAGGACCTTCTGTACGCCGGCGCCGAAATCGAAAAGCGCGTAACCTGGGGTATCGAGAGGGAACGGTTCGTCCAACCCGGCGATCCGACCGGGTCCCGTGCAGCTGACTCGGACCTCCGCATATGGACTGGTCCATTCGCCTACGCTCCGGGAATGGAATCGTGCACTGAAAGCGGCACGATCTGGAGGCGTGAAGGGGAGCCGAGCCCCCGTCGCCTCGTTCCTGGATCGGAGTCGATCTCCGGTTGTCCCAAGCGTCAGGTGTCGGCTGACGTCGACTGAAAACGATGCCTCGAGGCCTTGAATCGTCGCCTCCCTCTGGTGAAACGTGGCCACCGGCAGACCGTCAGCGACCTCGCCCGTCAGCCGCAAGTGGATGTAATCGCCGAAACCGTAGCGGAAACCTGCGAGCAGAGCGCGAACCCGAGCACTGTCCCATCTGATGCTGGCCTCTGTGTTCAAATTCGTCTCGGGCCTCAGACTCGGGTTGCCCTTCTCGTAGAGTGCGACCCCGTCGTGCGGACCACCAGCCAGCAGTTCGTACTCCGACGGATTACGCCATCCTCGAGCGAAGCTCAACCCGGCGGACAGGGCTGGAGTGAAACGATAAACGAGCCCGGCTGAGCCGGTGACCGGCCGGTAAGACTTCTTTATGGCCTGCCGCATCCCGAGCTTGTCGGCCGGGACTTTTAGCCGACGGTCATCGTATCGGAGGCCGAAACTGATGATCCAACGATCCATGGTGCTGTGTCCGAAGCGGATCTCTTCGTAGAGTGCCGCAGCCCAGGTCCGGCTCTCAAAACCGGGGAGCAAGGCCACCGGCCCGAACGTCTCATTCCGCTGCCGGCCATGTTCGACCTGGATCCAGCCCTTCCAGGGACTCTGGTCGTTGGAGGGGTGTCTCAACGCTGCCCGATACACCTGTCCGTCTAACTCGAGGTCCACCGCGGGGCCTCCCGCGAGACCTTTGGGAAAGGTGCGCCGCACGTTTGTGGAGAAATTCGCGGCCAATTCCCACATCCCCCACCGGGACGGTAGCCGAGCCTCGGCTTGGCCGATATCGTTGCGAAGACCCATCCGGAAATGCGGGGTGGCAGGAACGAAGAACCCGAGGTCGTTTTGCCAGTGTTGATACCGGCCTCGCAGCTCAATTCCGTTTTCAAACTGAAATCCTGCCTCGCCCAGCGCCGACTGCTGATCGTAAGCGGTATTCGCCAGGGGGCCCCTCGGTGTGCTCGTATCACCCGAGGACCGCCCGGTCCATGCCGCCCGCGCAGACAGACCCCGGTGCGCGACGTTGATTTCGCACCGTCCGACCAAGGCGTCGGAGTTTGCGCCGTACCCGAGGAGGAACTCGCCTCCGAAGTTGGGGGAGTGTCCTTCAGTTTTGAGAAGAGGGGGAGGGATGAGATTGACTACGCCGCCGACCGCTTGTGATCCGTACAGAACACTTGCCGGCCCGCGCACTACCTCCACAGCAGACGCCTCGAACGGTTCGATGTTCGGCATATGCCGCCGACTGAACTGGTAGTAGTCGTGAGGAAAGCCATGGCTGAGCACTCGAACCCGGTCGTTCGTCAGGCCGCGAATCATCGGGACTCCGCCTGCTTCTCCAGTCGAGACGTTACGGACGCCGGGGATGTCTTTGATGGCTTCCCCGAGCGAGAGACCTGATCGGTGTCGCTGCGTCGCCATATCAACCGAGTCCGTTGTCTGCGCGATCACGTGACGTTCCGCTGCCCAGGGCGAGGCGGTAACCGTCACTTGCTCCCGAAGGTCGGGAAGGGGGACCAACAGAATGCTCAGTGCGTCGGCAGGTACGGCGACTTCCGTCCGTTGCGACAGGTAACCCGAATGTGTGACCCGGAGGTTGTGCAGCCCGGGCGCCAAACCACGGAGCAGGAAGAACCCACCCGAATCGGTCACCGTCTCCTGCTTAAGCTCCCCGCCCTCGACAAGCGCTCCCGGCACCGGGCGCCCGGTATTCGCGTCCAGGACCTGACCGGCGATCTCCACCTCGGGCGCGACGCCCCCTTCGCGGGCGCTCTGCGCCTTGGTGTCCGCGGGGGATGCGATCAGAGTAGCGAAAAGGAAGAGGAGAACGCAGGACTTGTCGCGCATGATACGTCGTGACGGACGTGGTTCTGCCCACAACGCTCCATCGCTCCTGATGCTTCTGATCCCAGGTTCACTCCTCCTTCTTGTCGTTTTCGGCACAACACTCCCTGGCGAACCGGTAGCAAGTGCCGAGCCAGACTGACATGGACAGAGAGCAAGAGCTCCTTCGGATCAGTTAAACACGCAAGATTGCCATTAAAACCGCGACCGTGTGAGTTCACTGTGTCCATCCTTTCGTTTTCAATCCTCCAAAAGAGTTGCAGGATGCAAGTCTGTGCTTCGGCCTGACTCTCAAAATGCCCGATTCGGCTGCGAAGGCGTGCAGCGGCGACGCGAACGTCCCGGCCTCATAGAGCCGAGCTACACCAGGACCACGTACGCAGCCTGTTCTGGCACGGTAATTGATGAAGAGCCTGTCAAAGACAATGTTAAGAAGCGAGCTGAATCATCTCGCTCGACCTTACCAAGCGAGCCTGAACTCTGGGGTCGAGCCGCCAAAACGGGCGTTTGCGCGAGTGCCGGACAACGTCTGGGCGATTGTTCTGGCGGGAGGCGAGGGGCAACGGATGAGTCCCCGGATTCGTTGCTGGAGGGGATGCGCACTCCCGAAACAATACTGCGCGTTCGTCGGTACCCGGTCGATGCTGAGACATACGGTTGACAGGACCAGTAGGGTCGTGAGTCCCAATCAGATCATCACGGTGGTTGCGAAAGATCATCTGATTCACCTGAGGGTCTGAGCTCGGACATGCCGGGGAGAATCGTTCAAGAGCCGACGTCCCGGGGGACGGCTGCCGGCATTTTTCTCGCCGCCAGCCACATTCTGGCAGCCGACCCGAACGCTACCTTCGTGATTCTACCGTCCGATCATTTTGTGTACCCCGAATCCGTCTTTGCCGAGGAGATCGGGAAAATCGCTCGGACGGCAAAGGTTTTCGGCAACCGCTTGGTCCTTCTGGGAGTCAAGCCCGACCGGCCCGAACAGGATTACGGCTGGATTCAGACAGGCAGGGAGCAGGAGGAGAGGCTCTGGGAAGTCACGGGCTTCCGGGAAAAACCGGCATCCAACCAGGCCCGCTCATTCCTCCGAGGCGGTCACCTCTGGAACACAATGGTGATGGCGGCCACGGGACAGACTCTGTGGCGATTGGGGCGATCCTTTTTCCCCCGGATGATGGAGAAGTTCACAGTCCTTCGCGGCTCTCTGGAGGCCATTTACCACGGAACTCCCAAGGCTGACCGTCGACCGATCCAGGATGACGGAACGGATACTCATCTAGGCTGCTACTCTCACCTGTTTCTGGTGGAAAGGGTTTATGCGGATATGACACCTGCCGATTTCTCAACCGAGTTCCTTCAGCGGGCGTCCCAGCAGATGCTGGCTTACGAGATGGATGACCGCGTGCTGTGGAGTGATTGGGGGAGGCCCGAGCGGGTCTGCGAGAGTCTTCGGCTGATTGGGAAAACATCCCGCTTTTGCCAGGCTTTGGCGATTTGTCAACCGGCTGCGTCTGGAGGTAGGGGCTGACATACGGAAGCGCCGAAGGGGGAGCGCGAATCGGCATTCCGGACCGCGCAGCTGCCCAGAAGTAATCGGACAGGTCACCCCGCTTGCCGGCGCGGGATAGCATCTTCCTGAGCTCTGAAGGCGAGGAGTGGAAACGCGGCGGACATTGTGGCAGGATACAGCCGATTGCGCGGACGCTCGCGACCACGGCGTGAGGGATTTTGAGGACCGAGATATCGCTGACCGAATTCGAAAGTGGACAGACGGTGCGCATCGTCGAAGTTTCGGGCGGCTGCAAGATGCGCGGCCGGCTGATGATGATGGGTATCCGAGAGGGGAACCAGGTGACGATCGTCAACCAGCCGAGCCGTCACGGCCCCGTGGTCATTTCGGTGGCTGGGAGTCAGTTCGCGCTTGGTAATGGCCTGGCTTCTCGCGTGCTTGCTCAGCTCGTGAACGAATGAACATCCTGCTCGTCGGGCATCCCAACGTCGGGAAGAGCGTGGTCTTCTCGCAGTTGACCGGCGTGCGCGTATTGGCCTCCAACTACCCTGGTTCCACGGTCGCGTTTACTGAAGGCTGCACGCGTCTCGGGGACCTGCCCGCTCGCGTCATCGATGCACCCGGAACTTACTCCCTGTCCTCTCCATCCTCCCCGGCAGAGGAGGTTGTCGTCCGGATGCTCGAAGACGCGGACTTGGTTGTCAACGTCGTCGACGCGACCGCGCTCGAGCGCAGCCTGCACCTGACCCTCGAGATCCTCGACCTGGGCAAACCGACGGTCGTAGCCCTGAACATGTGGGATGAGGCACATCACAAGGGAATCACGATTGACGTCGGAGAACTCGAGCGGGAAATCGGCGCCCCGGTCGTCCCAACGGTTGCCATTGCCGGGGAAGGTTTGAAGACGCTGAAGGAGCGCCTGCAGAATGCTCCCCCGCCCTCGGCGACCGGTCGCGTTACCACCGAAGCAGAACGCTGGGCGACGATCGGGCGGATCACCTCGCGCGTTCAGACGCTCGAGCACCGCCACCATACGTTTCTCGAATGGCTCGGCGACTGCTCGGTCAGGACGTCCACCGGCCTCCCGATAGCAATCCTGGTCCTGGCGGCCTCCTTTTTGGGGATTCGCCTGGTGGGAGAAGTCGCCGAGGGATATCTTGCCGCACCCGTTTTTGAACAGCTCTACCGCCCCGTGACCGAACGGATCAGCAACGCTCTCGGCCAGGCGGGTCTTGTACACCAAGTGCTCATCGGAAAACTGATCCATGGCAGAATCGATTTTCTTCAGTCATTCGGCCTGTTGACCACGGGATTATACGTGCCCCTGGCGATTGTCCTCCCCTTCGTCCTTGCTTTCTATTTCTGGCTGGGGATTCTCGAGGATCTGGGTTACCTGCCGCGGTTGGCGGTGCTTCTGGACCGGGTCATGCATCGGGTCGGCCTTCATGGCTGGGCGGTCATTCCCAACCTACTCGGGCTCGGCTGCAACGTTCCCGGTATCCTCTCGACACGCGTTCTTGAGGACAGGCGGGCCAGGCTCATCGCCTCGACCCTGGTGAGCGTGGCCGTGCCCTGTGGCTCGCTCCAGGCGATGATCTGGGCCCTGGTGGGAAGCCCGGAAAGAGGCGGCGGCGTTCGCTACGTACTCGTCGTGTACGGGACGCTGCTTGGTTTCTGGTTTTTGATCGGGCGCGTGCTGACAATGATTCTGCCCGGCACGACCCCCGACCTGCTTCTGGAAATCCCTCCTTATCGCCGGCCTCACTGGCCGACCGTCTTCCGAAACCTCGGACTCAGGGTCGAGGGGTTTTTGAAGGAGGGAATCCCGGTCGTTTTGTTGGGGGTTCTACTTGTGAACCTTCTCTATTGGCTCGGATTTTTCGACACGCTTGCCAGAATCGCCGCCCCGTTGATGACCCAAGCCTTGGGCCTTCCCGCGGAAACTTTTGCCGCCGTCGCGGTAGGTTTCCTGCGAAAGGAGATGGCGATGGGACTGCTGGCGACGATGGATTTGACCATAAAGCAGTTGGTCGTTGCCAGCACCCTGCTGTCGATGTTCTTCCCCTGTGTTGCCACGTTCGTCGTCCTGGCCAGGGAACTGGGGTGGCGCCACCTCGGGATCAGCATTCTGGTGATGCTGGTTGCCTCGTTGGCTGCGGGATCCATTCTAAACCTCCTGATGTAATCACTTGTGGAGCGTTGGGTGTCCGCCGGCCCATGGGTCCCGGCGCTGCTTGTCGGCGGTGTGGCATGCGCATTGCTGCCCTTATGGCGAGCCCCGAAGGCCGGCCCCATGACCACCGAGATAATTGCGAAAGAACTGCGAGCGCATGCACCCTTCACCGCCTTTGGGACGGTCACGGGAGTGATGATCATGGCGCTCATGATCCAACTGCAGGTTCCAAGGGAAACATCTTCCGCCCTGTTTTGGACGTGTCATCCGATCCACGTGTTGCTGAGTGCACTAGTGACCGCGGCGATGTACCGGCTTCACGGTCCGGCTGGGCTTGTTCGAACCCTGGTGATCGGCTATGCAGGATCTGTAGGGATCGCCACTCTGAGCGATTCGCTGATTCCGTACCTGGGCGAGGTTCTGCTTGCTCTTCCGCACCGGGACATCCATCTCGGGTTTGTGGAAAAGTGGTGGCTCGTAAACCCTCTGGCGTTCGTCGGCATCGGATTGGGCTGGATGTGGCCTGCCACGAAGTTCCCGCACGCCGGACACGTTTTCCTCAGCACGTGGGCTTCGCTCTTTCACATGACGATGGCTATGGATACAGGAGCAAATCCGGACGCCGTAACGCTGGTCTTGATCGTAGGCTTCTTGTTCATGGCCGTTTGGCTCCCCTGTTGCACAAGCGACATCGTCTTCCCGCTCCTCTTCTCTAAAGCTCGGCCGGAGTGACAACAGTGACATCGCAGACGATTGACCACTCTCATTTACATCTCATTCTGTCGGTTTCACCTCACGCAGCAGTGCGGGACGCAAGTCCGCACTGCGAGATGACTCTCAAAATGCCCGATTATGAAGCGAGTGAAACGGCCCCGCTGTCTCCCAGAGCTGCGCTGTTCTGGCCCGATAATTGCTCAGACGCAGGAGTAAGATGCTGAGCAAGACACAAGGGAGGAGGTACGAGGAATGGGGAAGCTCATCCTGCGAGTTGCAGGCGCAGTCGGCTGAGGAGCCGTAACCGGCGCGGTCTGCGTCTACATGCTGCATGTCAGTGTGCTAACCGGGGTAATCATCGGTCTGGGGATCTGTGGGTTGGTCCTGGCTGTTGAGGGGACAAGGCACCTGCTGAGGCGAGTGTAGGGGGGAGTGGAGCGGAAATGTGCCCAGGGCAGTCGCCCACTTGGGTGCGGCCGCGCCAAACCGCCGACCGCACAGCTCGCCCTGACCGGCATGCCGGACCGGCGGGAGAGTCGCCGGGGGCCTCTCCGACCGAAGGGTCAGACGGATCTTGGCTTGAGGTTGCCAATCGGGCGATGGACGAATTTTGCGCGTCCGTAAGCCATGATCTGATTCTCCTGTCTCAATTCGGCCTTCAGTCGATACAGCGGGGGGACTCCGTACGTGAGGACGGCTCGAAGCTCCAGGGGGGCGTCAACCGGCACGGGCCGCAGATAACGGACCAGCAATTCCGCTGTGACGGCCTCGATACCCCGGTGGAAAAGGCAGTGCGTCATTGCCGCGTCCAGCAGGCTGGAAATCACCCCGCCGTGGAGAACTCCGCTGTAGCCCTGGAGCAGCCATCCGACTTTGAGGGACGCAGAGACAGTGTTCACATCTTCGACCCGGAAGTCCAGGCGTAGTCCAATGGGATTCAGAGCGCCACAGACAAGACAATGGGCGTGACTGTTGCGCAGACTCGAATACTGGAAGCTCTCGGTTTTCATGGTTGATTTCCCGCGACTGTGTAGAAGCTCCGATCTTTCATTCGTGTGATACTGACCCTGCCCGTTTTGAGCATCAGTTCAAGCCTTTTCACCACTTCGGCCGGATGAGCGTCGATGCCGTGTGCGATCTGTTCAGCGGTGCATGGCCGTCGTCTAAGCAACTCGACAATTTCGTCCTCGCGGGGCGAACGGCCGGCGCCCGTCCAGGCCTGGTCCCCAGTGATGATCTCCGTTCGGTCCCCAAGGAAGTCTGCGCAGCTCTCCAGTAGAGCCAGGGAGACCGGATGGGCATAGGGCTCGGAGGGCGGGCGGGCAACTGTGTTGAGCTGAACACGGTCAGGCCGGATCTGTTCGACGATGTTCCGGATCTTCTGGAGGTCTGCGGTGACCGTCGTGACTCCGCCAAGGAGGAAGACCTCCAGCCAAAGCTGGTTTTTGAAGCCCGCCCGAAAATGCTGGATCCCGGCAACAATCTGCTCAAAACAAAGAGAAGGGTGGGGCCGGTTCACGTACTGAAACAGCCGGTCGTCCCCGGCGTCCAAGGAGGGGACGACCAGGTCGGCTCGGGAAAGCGCCTCCCGCACGTCCTCTCGCCAGAGAAGAGATCCGTTCGTGAGCACAGCGATCGGGATCTGGGTGATCCTCTTTATCCCATCAATCAGGACGGCCAGCTTGGAATGAAGAGTCGGCTCACCGGAGCCGGAGAAGGTGATGTAGTCCGGGACAGTGCCGGCAGCCAGTTGGCTGTCGACCTCGGAGAGCACATCATCTACCGGGACGTACTCGGACAATGTAACGGTCTTGCAAGTGGTCCTGCCCAGCTGACAGTAGATGCAGTCGTAAGAGCAGGTCTTGAAAGGAACCACGTCGATCCCGAGCGAACGCCCGAGGCGGCGCGAAGGAACGGGACCGAAAACATGCCTGGGTGCTCTCTTTTTCATGGTAAGAACTCGCTCGGGACCACGGTTACCCGTGCGTTTCGGAAAGCAGAACGGCCGCCGCGAGGACGGTTGTCCATGCGCCCCCTTTGTCCCCGATAGCCGACTGGGTGATACTGCGCGTGTCGACGATCCGGCCGGACATTCTCCAACTCTCCCTTTTCTCGTCCCAGCTCTTTGTCGAGACGGCGTCGAGATCCATGCCTAAAGTGGTGGCCAGCATCTCAGCCGCCAGTTGTTCCGCGTAGTCGCCCGCTGCTTTTTCGGTTTGTCCGTAACCGTGATGTTCGCTCAGATACCCGTGGTCCCCGTGATCGCTCGGGATGGCAAGACCAACCGAAGCAGCCACCAGGCGGTTCGGTTCATCGGTCGACGCCTCAGCCATGACGCAGAAGACGATGGCCCCCGGTTTGAGTCGCTTGAGTCCCTGGGGCCTGGAGATCAAGCGACAGCCCGGAGGGAAGATACTCGAGACCCGGACAAGGTTGAAGGCGGCGATCCCTGCGTCTCTGAGCGCCATCTCGAAGCTGGTCAGCCTCTCCCTGTGCTTGCCGACCCCTTTGGTTAGAAACACTTGATCCGGGACCAATCCTCGCCTCCTTCCGGCTTTGTTGAAGCCGGTCCTGAAGAAGCATGTGACGTGCCAGTGAGCCTGTCCGGCATCCCGCCAGCCGTTTTGGCACGGAACGTGATGGGAGAGTCATCCATGAAGCTCGCGATACCTTGCTGGCAGGGCCGAGTATCCCCGGTCTTTGACGTGGCCGGCATGCTGCTGTTGGTGGAGGTCGAGGCAGGTGCCGAGCGGAGCCGAGAGATCGCGCACCTGAAGACGACTCAGGCCGAGCCCCGGGCCAGGCAGTTGGCTGAGCTGGGTGCCGGAGTACTGGTGTGCGGAGCTATCTCCTGGCCGCTCGAGTTGGCTGTCTGCGCGAAAGGGGTGGAGGTCATTTCCCAAGTTTGCGGCGACGTGGAACAAGTGCTGGCAGCTTTTCTCGAGGGGCACTTGACCGAGGACCACTTCCTGATGCCGGGCGGCCGCGGCCGAGCGCGGCATCTTCGAACACGCCGACGGGGACGCTAATGACCAATCGGCTCGATGCAACTGGAGCTCCTCCGTTTTGCAGGAAGCGTGCGTTCTGCAAGATCAGTCTCCGACATGGCTCTCAAAATGCCCGATCGAGGATCGAAGGAGCAAACAGCAAGCTGGAAGGAGTTGAGAAGCTATGGATTGTGAGAATCTCGGGGACCTATCAGCCGCCGCGCTTGAACACGCGCGCTATCCTCGAAACCACGGCGCGCTCGAGCGTTTCAACGGTCACGCCCGCATTACGGGTCCGTGCGGAGACACCATGGAGTTCTGGCTGCTGGTGCGCGACGGCCTGGTGGAGAGAGCTTCATACACGACGGATGGGTGCGGTTCGTCTCACGCCTGCGGGAGTATGGCGACCTGCCTGGTTCAGAATCACCCCTTCCGGGTGGCTCGTGAGCTCAGGCAGCAGGATATCCTGACTGCCCTCGGGGGATTACCTTCTGCCATAGCGCACTGCGCGTTGCTGGCCGCCAACACCCTCCACGCGGCCTGTGACGACTATCTGCGCCACCCCGTGTCCGAACCAGGTCCTTCTTGCCTGAAGGACGGCGACTGCGACGCCGGCGAGAAGACATGCGGAGAGTCCAGATCCGCTCCTGTCGGGCGACAAGAGGAGAAATTGCTCGAGGCAGAACGGCTCCGGCAGCGCCTCGCCCGCATTCACCATAAGATTGTGGTCCTTTCGGGCAAGGGCGGAGTCGGCAAAAGCACGGTCGCGGTGAATCTCGCGCATGCTTTGCACCAGTCGGGAAGGCGCGTCGGGCTGCTGGACGTGGATATTCACGGGCCG
>Ga0105091_10000993_pt1 | contig 12317 bp, 8 predicted proteins | sample PPLLak1March2015_FD_87022 | JGI IMG/M metagenome (GOLD analysis project Ga0105091, IMG submission 87022) | Freshwater sediment microbial communities from Prairie Pothole Lake near Jamestown, North Dakota, USA - PPLs Lake P7 Core (1) Depth... | ecosystem: Environmental > Aquatic > Freshwater >... | reverse complement strand
TGGCCAGCAAACATACAATGATCTACCCGATGGCTTCGCGTTGTGGCGTTTTTGCTAAAACCGATTTGCAAAATCTGCTCAGCCGTGATATTTCCAAAGAAGATGTTGCTGCTTCGGTATTCCATGCCGTAGTCTTGCAGACTCTGGCAACTCTATCAAGGGGCTACGATCCAAATCCATTGATCCTGTTCAGCGGTGGGCCGCTCACCTTTTTGCCTGCCCTGAAAAATGCCTTTATGAAAAAGCTGAACGTGAGTTCAAGCGATATCCTTGAGGTGGAAAATGCTCAACTGCTGCCAGCCATTGGCGCTGCGCTGGCAAACACCTCAGCGAAACAGACCTACAGACTCAATGCGCTCATCGAGTTGCTTAAATCTCTTCAAACTCAAACCGCTACAATCCAAAACCGACTGCCAGCTTTATTCGAAAGCGAGAAGGAATACAAGGATTGGAAATCTGTCCGAACCCAGCAGAAAATTGAACGAGTTGATATTACAGGATTAGACGGGGATAAACTCTTTCTCGGGGTGGATTCTGGCTCGACGACCACCAAACTGGTATTGATCGATGCCAGAGGCAGGGTTGTCTTTGATCATTATGCTAATAACCGTGGAAATGCCATTCAAGCTGTCCAGGCGGGGCTGAAAGAAATCCGCGAACTGCTTGGTCGTAACGGAAAATCCGCCAGGATTATGAAAAGCGTCGTCACCGGTTACGGCGAAGACCTGATCCGGGCTGCCTATGGGTTCGACGATGGAATGGTGGAGACGCTGGCTCACTATCGAGCTGCTACAGCTTTCGATAAGGATGTTTCCTTTATTTTAGATATTGGCGGGCAGGATATGAAAGCCATTTTCGTTAAAGATGGCTTCATCCAAAACATCGAGATCAACGAAGCCTGTTCTTCGGGTTGTGGTTCCTTCATCGAGTCGTTTGCCCGGTCGATGGGTTATAGCGTGGCGGATTTCGCCCAAATGGCCTGCGCAGCAGAAGCGCCCTGTAACCTGGGAACCCGCTGCACGGTGTTCATGAATTCGAGGGTTAAACAAGCTTTGCGAGAGGGCGCCGAGATCCATGATATTTCTGCAGGGTTGGCTTACTCGGTTATCAAGAATGCGTTACATAAGGTGTTGAAAGTCACCAACACCGACCAACTTGGGGAGCACATTGTGGTTCAGGGCGGTACCTTTCGCAATCCGGCTATTCGGAAGGGATTGGAGCATTTACTGGGCAAACGTGTCACCTGTCCCGACATGGCAGAGCTAATGGGAGCTTATGGAGCAGCTTTAACAGCCAGGGATTCTTACAAGGACGGCAGGATCGAGGAAAGCACCTTCGTGGGGTTGGATAGGATTGAGTCGGTTAGTAATTATGAAAAGCGCTTGATTCGCTGCCGGGGCTGTGAAAACAGTTGTGCTGTCACAAAGATGACTTTCCCAAACAGGAACGTTTTCTACTCCGGCAACCGCTGCGAGAAGATATTCACCAATAGTGGTAAGGCGGAACGACAGGGGATCAACCTGCCGGCCCTTAAATATGAATTGTTATTCAACCGCAAGATGAAGCCGGAATCAGCCCCCAGGTTGACCATTGGTATCCCTCGCGTGCTGAACCAGTTCGAGAATTTCCCATTTTGGAACACACTGTTTGTCGAATGTGGCATCAAGGTCCAGCTTTCGGCGCCATCAAGCAATACTGTTTTCCATAAAGGGACGGCCCACATCATGTCGGAGAACCTGTGCTTCCCGGCCAAACTGGTCAGTGGGCACATCATGGACCTGATCGAGGCGGGCGTGGATCGCATTTTCTTTCCGATGGTTTTCTATGAAGAAAATAGCTTCAGCGATTCGGCAAACAGCTATAACTGTCCGGTTGTGTCAGGATACGCAGATGTGATCCGCAGTGTGATCGATCCTCTAGGGAGATACAACATCCCGCTGGATATGCCAGCCATCAATCTGAATGACAAAAAATTGCTCAAAAGGACCTGTCTCAGCTACCTTTCCAGCCTTGGGATTCCAAAGCAGACCATCCGTCGGGCTTTTGACAAGGCTCGGGAATCTCAGAGGCAATTCAAGGCGCAAGTCAGAGCGCTGGCGGATAAAATCCTGGCAGATGCCAGGGCAGAGGCGCGTCCGGTCATTTTGTTGTTAGGACGTCCGTACCACATCGATCCGTTGATCAACCACAAAATCCCGGATATTCTGACAGGATTCGGGGTGGATGTGATTACTGAGGATTCCATCCCTCTGGAGCCGGATCAGGCCTTGGACAACCGGCATGTGATGACCCAATGGGAATATATCAACCGTTATTATCATGCTGCCCGATGGGTAGGTACGCAAGATCACGTTGAACTGGTGCAATTGAATTCCTTTGGCTGCGGGCCTGATCCTTTCGTTCTCGAAGAAGTCAGGACAATTCTTGGCGAGTATGGAAAACACCCCACCGTGATCCGTATTGACGAAATCGAGAGTTCCGGCTCAACCAGACTGAGGCTCCGGTCAATGATGGAGTCAATTTGGCTAAATGCCAAACCCGCGGGGCGCAGCTATCACCCCAGAAAAACAACAAGGATTTACCGATCAGAAGATCGCAGCAGGACGCTTATCGTCCCTGATTTTTCGCAGTTTTGCTCGCCGCCAATAGTCCGGCCATTCAAGGATATGGGCTATAACATTGTGGCGCTCCCGCCTGCGGATCGCGCATCCGTTGATGTGGGGTTGAAATACACCAACAACGAAATCTGTTATCCGGGGATCATCACGATCGGCGATTTGGTCAAAGCCCTGCAGTCAGGAAAATATGATCCATCTAAAACCGCAATTGGATTCTCCCAGACGGGGGGCCAATGCCGGGCGTCCAGCTATCCTTCGATGGTCAGGAAAGCCCTGGTCGCTGCCGGATTTGAAGACGTGCCAGTGGTGACATTGTCTACAAACTTGCAGGTTTTGAATGACCAGCCGGGATTCGAATTCGACGTCAAGGAATATATGTATAAGGCTATCCTCGGGATGCTGTTTACCGATGCTCTTTCGGATATGTATTACACATCAGCGATTCGAGAGAAACAAAAGGGTGACTCCATCAAAGCTGTAGACAAATATCTTAAGCCATTTTGGGATGGGAGTATCCCTCTTGAAAAGACTGCCCTGCTCGAATGCATCAACCAGGCCGTTGAAGAATTCAACGCGCTAAGCGTTACAGACTGGAATTATCCCAAGGTTGGCATTGTGGGCGAAATTTATGTGAAATATAACGCCTTCTCCAACAACTATGTGGCCGACTGGCTGATGGAACAGGGCATTGAAGTAGTACAGCCGACATTTTTGGAGTTTTTCGCCGGAGGGCTGGTGCTTATGGATAACAGGGTGAGGACCAATCTCATGCGGCCTAATTTGTTATGGATATTGTCCTTCCTGGGGAAGAAATTACTGCGCAGTTTCCTGAACGAGGTCGATGGGATCATGCAAAAGTACCGTTACTATCACCCGCACCACGATATTCAAGAGATCGCCTGGAAAGCCCAGGAAATCGTCAGCTTGAACCATCAATATGGAGAGGGCTGGCTGATTGCTGGTGAGATTGCCTCCTTTGCGAAGGATGGGATCCATAACGTGCTTTGCTTGCAACCGTTTGGCTGTATCGCTAATCATGTTGTCGCCAAGGGAATGGAAAAGAGGATGAAAGAGTTGTTCCCTCAATTGAACCTGATATTTTTAGATGCAGATGCAGGTCTCAGTGAGGTGAATTTTTTCAATCGAATGCACTTTTTTGTCAATCACGCGAAGGGGGGAGTGGCATGACGGGCACAAAGAAAGCTTGGGATGTTTTGTCTTCCTTATTGACAAGAACATCTACCTCGCTTAGAATAAAAACGAACGTTCGTTCATTTCCAGTTGATGAACTGATAGACAGAGAAAAGAATGGATTGGTTTTCAATAGGGTGAACAAATGAGCGCAGAAATACTCACAAAAGGAGAACGCACCAGCCGCGCCATTATCGATGCGGCCTACGATTTGATGGTCGACCAAGGCTACGCTGCTACCTCCATGCGCCAGATTGCGGACAAAGCCGGGTTGGCTCTGGGTAGTATCTACAACCATTTTTCGTCTAAAGATGAAGTATTTCGCGCCATCCTCGAAGAGCGACATCCATTTTTCCAAATCGTTCCTTTACTAAATTCGGTGGAAGGCGAAACCATCGAGGCGTTTGCCCGGAATGCAGCTCACACGCTTATCGCAGAACTCGGCCATCACCCTGAATTCCTCAACCTGATGCTGATCGAGATTGTCGAATTTAAGGGTGGAAATGTGCCTCTTATCTTTGAAAAAATGCTCCCCTTGCTCCTGCCGCTGGCCCAACGCCTTTCCAGCCTGGGTGGTAATATGCGCGAGATTCCGCAGTTTGTGCTGGTACGAGCTTTTTTGGGTATGTTCTTTTCCTACTTCATCACTGAAACCTTGCTCAGCCATGTTGATTTCATGGCGTCGCAAACCAATGCCCTTGACCATTTCGTGGACATTTTCTTGCACGGAATCCTGTTAGAGAAGGAATGAGTCATGTCTGAAAAACAGGGTTGGCATCTTCTTTTCCTCACACTATTACTGGTTGTCGTTGTGACCCTGGCGCACAGTGATGTGTTGACCGCTCTGGTGGACGCATAAGAACGATTACAGGAGATTTTATGAGATCCAGGCTTTTTTCGATTATCCGCAAAGAGTTCATTCAAATATTCCGTGACCCGCGCACGCTGGGGCTGATCCTGGTCATACCGATCGTCCAGTTGTTCCTGCTCGGTTATGCGGCTACTACCGATGTAAAGAACGTCCCGATTGCCGTCTGGGATCAAAGCCGCACGCCTGAGTCCCGCGCCCTGTTGGATGCCTTCCGTGCCGCCGATTATTTCAGGATCGACTACGAAGTCCGTACTGAAGAAGATATCCAGATCCTCATCGAAAGCGGCGATATACGCGCCGCGCTGGTCATTCCGCCCGATTATGACCGTCGGTTGTTGGAGGGTACTGCGCAAGTCTCCATGATTTTGGATGGTTCCGATGCTACCATCGGTTCTACTGCCCTTTCAACAGCAACTTTAATAGGCCAATCCTACTCCATCAGGGTTTTAACGGAACAGGCTTCCCGTCAGGGACGCGCCGCCACGGTCAAGCCTCCGCTCGAGGTGCGCACGCGTGTATGGTACAACCCTGACCTCATCTCGGCCTACTTCATGATCCCCGGCATGATCGGCATGATCCTGTATATGATCACAGCTTTGCTCACCGCCAGCGCCATTGTGCGCGAACGAGAACGCGGCACCATCGAGCAATTGATCGTCACGCCCATCCGTTCTTGGGAACTGGTCGTTGGCAAGATCGTTCCGTATGTCATCCTGGGGTTTTTCGACACGCTGGAAGTGCTGCTGATCGGGCATTACTGGTTCAAAGTCCCGATCCGCGGCGACCTGGGTCTTATCTTTGCCACTTCCGGGTTGCTGCTTCTTTCGAGCCTGGGCATCGGCCTGTTCGCTTCTACGATTGCCAATACCCAGCAGGAGGCCTTCCTGACGGTCATGTTTACCATGCTGCCCGGTATTTTTCTCTCAGGCTTTTTCTTCCCTCTCGATGCCATGCCACAATTCCTGCAGATCGTTTCGTATGCCATCCCACTTCGCTATTTCCTCGTGATCATCCGAACATTATTACTCAAAGGAGTGGGCGTGGCTGCCATTCAAAACGAGGTCATCGCCTTGGCGATCTTTGGCGTTGTCATCATGGGTGCGGCAGCAGCCCGGTTCCGCAAAAGACTTGATTAAATTTTTTACCCTCACCCCTTTTTCCCTCTACCCTTTCGGGCACACGTCCCTTTGGGTGAGGGCAGGAGAAAGCTATGCAACATAAACGTCCCCCAGTCCCTGTTATTGTTCTGATCGTGCTTGCCTTGGTCATTGGCGGCTACTATGGTATCAGCTATTTGAACGATGGAACCAACGGCACACTTAAAGCCTCCGGCAGCATCGAAGCGACTATCGTGAACATTTCGCCTGAGATGGCTGGCAAAGTGGTCGAAGTCCTGGCCGAGGAGGGAGGAACCGTTAAAACAGGCGATCCGCTTCTGCACCTGGATGATAGCCTGCTAACCGCGCAACATGCCGTAGCCGCCGCCCAGGTGGATTCGGCGAAGGCGGCGGTTGTCACCGCCGGGGCAGCCCTGGCCTCTGCCCAGCATCAATATGACCTCGCCTTCCAATCGGCCTTGACCACCGAACAGGCCTCCCAGGCCCGCGATTGGCGCTTTTCTGCCCCGGATGAGTTCAATCAGCCGGCCTGGTACTTTACGCAATCAGAACAGTTGGATTCCGCCCAGGCTGAAGTGGCTGCGGCACAGGCCGCGCTCGATGAGGCCATCGGAGAGCTCCAGCAAGTGACCACCAGCCTCGAAAACGGAGTCTTTCTGGATGCCGAGAAACGTCTTTCTCATGCCCGCGCAGCCTTCCTGGTAGCCGATGATGTCAAAGTCAACGCTGATTATGCGGCTGAGGGCGGCGGCTTGCAAGGGGCTGCCGAGGATGCCTACAATGTTGCACTCGATGAGATCCGGGCTGCGCAGAACGAGTACAATGCGCAGCTGTCTACACAGTCAGCCCGCGAAGTGCTGGATGTCCGTGGAAAGGTTGTCGTGGCTCAACAGCGCTACGACGCTGCCCAGGCGCGTCTATCTGCAATGAAAACAGGCTTTTATTCTCCTGCAGTCATCACAGCGCAATATAGCCTCGAGCAAGCCAAGGCTGCGGCGGAACAGGCTAATTTCGCGGTCTCCCAGGCGCAGGCCAACCTGGATTTGTTAGATGCCCAGATCGCCAAGTTAACGGTTTATGCTCCTGCAGAGGGCACTTTGTTGACCCGCAACGTCGAGCCGGGTGAATTCGTCCAGCCGGGGGCAACAGCTCTCACCCTCGCTGATTTGAGCAATCTCATCATCACGGTCTACGTTCCTGAAGACCGTTACGGGCAGATCAGGTTGGGGCAACAGGCGCAGGTCACGGTCGATTCGTTCCCCGGCATGACGTTTCAGGCCGAAGTCATCCATATCGCTGACCAGGCTGAATACACTCCGCGCAACGTCCAGACAGTAGAAGGGCGCAGCAGCACTGTCTATGCTATCAAACTACGGGTGGTTGATACGGAGGGCAAGTTGAAGATAGGCATGCCGGCGGATGTAAATTTTGGGGAGTGAGGCAGCCATGGGAGCGGTCAATTTCGACTGGAGTCGGATGAAGAACATCCAAAAACTCCATCGCGTGCTGTATGCGATTGGGTTGGGTCCGCTCATTGGACGGATCATCTTGCTGCTTACCACGGTTGGCCGGAAAACGGGCTTGAAGCGCGTCACTCCGTTGCAATACGAAGAGATCGATGGCAGGTATTATCTGGGATCTGCGCGCGGCTTGCAGGCAGATTGGGTGCGCAATATCCAGTGCAATCCGCAAGTGGATGTCCGCGTAAAATCTTTACACTTTCAAGGGCAAGCCGAAGTTGTGACCGAGGCTGCGCGCATTGCGGATTTCATTGAAGTCCGGTTACAGCGCCATCCCGTCATGATTGGCACCATCATGCAAAAAGCGCACGGTTTACCAAGGATACCAAGCCGTACGCAGTTGGAAAAATTGGCTGAAAAAGAAACATTGGTAATCATCACTCCGGTTCAATTCAGTGAGAATTAATGTGACCGAATATCTCATTCAAGCGCAGGGATTACATAAATCATTTGGCGAAAATCATGCCGTAAATGATGTTTCCCTGCATATTGCTGCAGGCGAAATTTATGGGCTGGTCGGCTCGGACGGTGCCGGAAAGACGACAACGCTGCGTTTACTGGTAGGCGCTTTAAAAGCCGACGCAGGCGAGATCGAAGTCGGTGGATATGACGTCCACAAACAGGTCGAGCTGGCTCGTTCGCAGATCGGGTATCTTTCACAACGTTTTTCGCTCTACGAGGATTTGACGGTCCTGGAGAATATCCGCTTCTTTGCCGAAGTGCGCGGGCTATCCGCCAATGAATGGCTGCCACGCTGCCTGGAAATTCTCGAATTTGTCGATCTGGCGGAATTCAAGGACCGCCGCGCCGGGCAGCTCTCAGGCGGTATGAAGCAGAAACTGGGGCTGGCTTCCGCGCTGGTCACCCGTCCGCACGTGCTATTGCTCGATGAGCCTACTACCGGCGTAGATCCGGTCACCCGCCAGGATTTCTGGCAGTTGGTGTTTCGTCTAGTGTCCCCCTCTCCCAACGGGAGAGGGGCTAGGGGTGAGGGCGGCGTCAGTGTCCTGCTCACCACCCCTTACATGGACGAAGCCGCCCGTTGCCACCGCGTCGGTTTCATGCGTGGAGGCAAGATCATCGCCGAGGGGACGCCGTCCGAGTTGCGCGACACGCTCAACGGGCGCATCCTCGAACTGCGCGGCCAGCCCATTTCGTTGCTGCGCAAGGTTGCGCACCAGGATGAGGATGTGGAGGATGTGCAGGCTTTCGGCGACCGCTTGCACGTCCGTGTGGGAGAGAACAAAGCCGAGATCGTGCTCAGCAGGCTCAAGTCCAGGATCCGAAGCGTGGGCGGCGAAGTGACCGACCTGCGCCCTGTCCCACCCGTGCTCGAAGATGTCTTTATCGCCTTATCAGAAGGTAATCATGACTGAGCCTGTTGTCATCACTGAAGGTCTTACCCGCAGGTTCGGCGATTTTGTTGCTGTCGACCATGTTTCCTTCCAGGTCAACGTTGGCGAGGTGGTCGGCTATCTCGGCCCCAACGGTTCGGGAAAGACTACCACTATCCGCATGCTGCTGGGGCTGTTAGAACCATCCGATGGACGCGCAACGGTTCTGGGTTACGACGCCTTCCGCCAGTCGGAGGAAGTCCGTGCGCGGACCGGCTATATGTCGCAGAAATTTGCACTGTACGATGACTTGACCGTTTGGGAGAACATGGAATTTTATGGCGGCGTGTACGGGATTACGGACAAAACACGCATCGCTTCAACCCTGGGTTTGCTGGGCCTGACCGGTCATGAATCCACGCTGACGGCTTCTCTTTCGGCTGGCTGGCGGCAGAGACTGGCATTGGGCATTGCCCTGGTTCACCAGCCAAAACTGCTATTCCTGGACGAGCCTACATCAGGTGTTGACCCAACCGCCCGGCGCGCTTTTTGGGATTTGATCTACGACCTGGCCTCTGGCGGTGTGACCGTTTTCGTCACCACACATTATATGGACGAGGCAGAATATTGCGAGCGAGTGGGCATTATGCGCGCCGGAAAATTGTTGGCAATGGATACGCCCGGCAACCTGAAAAAGAATGTGCTGGCGGGGGATGTCTGGCAAATGGCTGCTTCCCCGCTGCAAACCGCCCTGGATGTTTTGCCAAATTTGGAAGGGGTCCTACAAGCAGGCATGGCCGGCGACCAGTTGCGTGCCATCACCGAGCGGGGAGTAACGGCCGAGCAATTGCAAAAGGCATTACAGGAAAAGGGGATAGAAGTCAGGTCTGTGGAACGCGCCGAACCGACGCTGGAGGATGTGTTCTTATCGTTAGCCCGTTGATCCGTAGGCCGTCACCACGTTAAACAGGTATCCCGTTAGGCTGTCTCATACGCCAACCGGATAACGGGAAAACGAATGAACTTTCCAGACTTCGGAAGTCTTTTAGAATGCTCTCCAAATTGGACGGATCGAGTCAGACTTCCGAAGTCTAAGCCAAGCCTACGGCGCCGGCAACACATCCCAGGGATTGATATAGTAGGACGTGGTCCTGATCTCGAAGTGCAGGTGCGCGCCTGATGAACGACCTGTGCTGCCGATCGCGCCGATGCCTTCGCCCTGTCCCACGCTCTGGCCGCAGAAGCGATAGGTTGCGCTCAGGTGTGCGTAGAGCGACTGGAAACCATTGCCATGATCGACCATGACCATATTACCGTAACCATAGTTATTCCAGCCTGAATATACAACCACACCCGCATCCGTGGCATACACGCCCTCACCTTCCGATCCGGCGATATCGATGCCCCAGTGGTTGGACCTGGGCGAGTAGTCGAACCCGGATAGAAAATGTTTATTGGTCGGCCAGACAAAATTACCATAGCCGACCGCGCCGCCAGAAATGGGATCGCAGGCCCCGGGACCGAGCACACGCGCCTGCGCCGGGTTTTCGCGTGTAATGCCCAGCGGCGCGCTCCATGAAACGAACTCACGCCTTCCGCCTGGTACGATCAGCATGGTGCCTGGTTCGATATTCGGACGGGTATAATCGCCTACCGTTGCCGGGTCCAGGCTGTTGCCGGGGTAATTGATGATATCTTCCGGGGTTACACCAAAGAAACTGGCAACACCGTTCAACCCGTCACCATCCTGCCATTCGTAATATGTGCCATTGACCGGCAAGATATTCAGTTCCTGACCGGGCTGCAGGGCGTGCGGGTCGTCCTGCAGGATTGAATAATTGCCCCACAAGATAGTCTCCGGGTCCAAACCAAATTTTTCAGAGATGCCAAAAATTGTATCGCCTTCCTGCACCGTGTAAGTAGTCAGCTCCTGGCGTGGCCTGGATGGGATTGTCGTATAAGGCTGTGCCATGCGCGGGATGCCTTCAAAATCTACATCAGCAGCCACGGGAACAACTTCTTCCACTGCAACAGCAGGTGTTGGAGTGGGTCCTTGCGCTGCCGCAGTATTGATTTGACCGTCTGACGCCCGGCTGAAAAACATCTGTACCAGCCAGACGACGACCGCGATGACAACCAGCGAAAGCACGCTAGTGCCCACACGCAACATAGACTCGCCCAATCCCATCTGAAGCAGCGTCTCTGCCCAGCGTGAGAGGGTGCCTTTTTCTTTTTTCTCAATTGTGGGGGTTTTCCCGGTATCTTTCTCATCCCCCGAAGAGGCGGGTGAATCTTCCCGGAATTCATTTTTCATTCAGTGACGTTCTCCGTTGATTGAGCATCATAACATGGGGTAAAAAAAGCTTCAAGCTGCCTTCCTAAACGCTCATCCTGCGTTAAGCCTCCGATTTGCGGATATCCGGGGTTGAAAAATGCATACCGCTCAAAATTGCCAGGATAATGACCCCGCATGCCAGCAAAGTACGTGGAACTCCCCATGTTTGCGCCAACCAGCCAATCAATAAACTTCCGAAAGGTGCTACACCCTGGATAGCCCACAGGTAAGTACTGAAAACACGTCCGCGCAGGCCGTTTGGCACCTGAACCTGGATCAAGACGTTCATAATAGCCAGTTGTGTAACCGTACCCCAGCCGATCAACATCAGCAGGATGAAGGCGGGAGTTGCTGTCCGCATAAATGATAATACGATCACAGCGAGCACAAAGATATATTGCCCGAATGTCAGCCAGACGCCTTTCTTTTTGTAAGAGGTGAAGAACGCGATGGAAAACGCTGCCACCAGCGCGCCAATCCCCTGGAAGGTATACAAAGCGCTGTTACGCGCGGCCACGATTTGCTCGGTATCGGTCACCTGCGCCAGCACATCTTTTGCCACAGCCGGGATTTGTTGCAGAAGGGGAAAGCCAAAGAAACCGACCACAGACATCATAATAATGATATGGCTTACCAGCGGGTTTTGGCGGATATAGCGCTGACCTTCGCCAAATTCCGCCATTAAACCGTGGCTCCCGCTTGCTTCTCTCTGGACCTGGTACCTGGTCCGCACAAAAAAAAGTCCCCCGATCACAAACAGGTAACTGATCCCATTCGACAGAAACACCATTCCTGCGCCGTTGGTCACCGTCAATAAGGCTGCGGCTATCGTCGGACCAATCACGCGCCCCAGGTTGAACGCTGTGGTTTGCACGGCGATGGCGTTAGGAAGCGCTTCCCGGCCCGCCAGTTCGATGAGCATTGCCTGGCGGGCGGTAATCTCGATCGAGCTGGCTGTTCCCAGCACAAAGGCCAGCACGGCGATGTGCCAGATCTGCAATCGCCCGCTAAAGGTAAGCGCTGCCAGGAGGAAAGCCTGCGCCATCATCACCGATTGCATGATGATGACGGTGATGCGCTTGTTCCAGCGCTCCACCAACACGCCGGCAGGCAGGGTCACAAAAAGCATCGGAAGCGTGTTGGCGAAACCGATCAGTCCCAGGTCGAGGGAGCTTCCGGTGATCTGGTAAGCCACGTAGGGCAGGGTCGTGTTTTGCATCCATGTGCCGATAACCGAGAGGAATTGTCCCACCCAGAAGATGACATAGTCGCGGGAGGTAAGCGCAGGGAAGCGGTTGGCAAAGAAGCTATGGAATCGATTCATGTTTGA
>Ga0105091_10000992_pt1 | contig 12317 bp, 12 predicted proteins | sample PPLLak1March2015_FD_87022 | JGI IMG/M metagenome (GOLD analysis project Ga0105091, IMG submission 87022) | Freshwater sediment microbial communities from Prairie Pothole Lake near Jamestown, North Dakota, USA - PPLs Lake P7 Core (1) Depth... | ecosystem: Environmental > Aquatic > Freshwater >... | reverse complement strand
TCTGGCAATCAGATCCCCGGCAGGATTGATCCGGTTTTATTCTATTATCAGATCTTCAAGTTTTGATATTGCTAACTATCTGTTTAAGTGTTGACTCTAATTCATTTAGTTCTTTGGGTCTTTGGTAACTTGCGCGCCTTCAATGAAAACAATCACTTCGCTAACATCAGTTTTGATATCTTTAACAATGATCTCCTGAGGGAGGAGAAGATTAAAATTTGCCAGACAGATTATTAAAAATGTGAAAGGTTTCATGTTAGTAAGTTTTTAATCAAGATATAATTACCTATTACAGAAATAATGAGTGAGCAGTATAGAACCGGAACAGCTTTGTGCTTAGTTCGAAATATAAGTATTTGAACTTACATTAGCAAAAACCTATTCAATTAGGCTATTATCCGTATTTTCAAAACATTAAATGAAAACCATTTAGGGGAAAAGGAAATACCAGGGTCATTAAGAAAAGAAGTTGAAAAAACCCTTGATTATATTTCCGGTGGAACGGAATAAAATAAGTCAGGGAAAGACATATAAAAATCTCAATATGAAAATTTTGAACATTGTCACCATCACTCTAAGCATTTTATTCTTGGACGGAAACGCGACTCATTTCGCAATCGGTCAGGAATGGACTGAAATTACCAATTCAGCCGGGTTTTGCCCGAGATCGGATCATCAGCTTGTTGCCTTTGATGGTAAAATATGGCTTATTGGGGGCAGGAAACAAAATGGGGAGCCAACGGGCGACATCTGGTATTCCAAGGATGCGGTTAATTGGAATTTAGCCTCAGGAGAATTGCCAGTTGAAGGCGGAAATGCAGTTATTTTTCAGGATAAAATATGGCTGATCAACTGCAATGGAAGAAGTGTCTGGAATAGCCAGGATGGGATACACTGGGATAAAGTGTCTGCGATTGAAAAGGCTCCCGAGTTCGGCACAAGGGCAGTTGTGTTCAAAGGAAAGATCTGGATGAGCGGGGGGGCGGATGTTTACAACACTTACCTGCCGGATGGTACACTAAATCCCAATCGCGAGATAGTCTGGAAAAATTGTGTATTTTCTTCTTCAGACGGGATCAATTGGAAGGAGGAAAGTACAAATTCGTGTTTTTCTGTTCGCAGCGACCATTCCATGATCGTTTATGACGATAAGGTCTGGATTATATTCGGACAGTCCGGTCCGAACAAGAATGATGTCTGGAATTCAACCGATGGTGTGACCTGGAATCTTGTTTCAACAGCCCCATTCAGGGCCCGGCATGTCAGTGAAACAATCATTTTCAGGAATAAAATCTGGGTTTTTGGAGGATTTGCATTTAATGATTCGAATCATCCTGTCCTCCTCGATGACGTATGGAATACATCCGATGGAATTCTCTGGAAGGAAGTATCACATTCTGCTCCTTTTGGCAGACGCATGGAACATCGGGTGACCGTTTTCAATGGCAGGATATTCCTTATCGGAGGGATGTGCGGTACATTTCCTGATCAACTGGCTAAAAATGACATATGGATCATGGAATAGGTTTTGATTTAATAGTAGTTAATTGCAAAACACAGACTTCGAAACCAGGGAATAGTTCCGAAGTCTCAGCGCGCAGGCGGAATTCTTCTTTATAGTAAACTGGAAACACAGACTTCGGAACTGGGGAGTAGTTCCGAAGTCTCCCCACTGGAAGGCTATTTGAAAAAAAATGATATTTTGGCTCTCCCATACAACCATTCCCCGTAATTTTTCCTCTTTAATCCAGAATCAGTAAAGATGTTTAAACGTTCCCATGACAAGCAGCTGATCAACAAATGCCTGGAGAACAATAGATTGGCACAGAATGAGCTGTTTGAGAAATATTATAAAGCCATGTTCACCATTGCCTTGAGGATTGTACGTGATGAGGATGCAACTTATGATGTGGTACAGGAAACCTTCATCAATGTATTTAATAACCTGCACCAGTTCCGTTTTATTAGCACCCTGGGAGCATGGATCAAAACAATCCTGGTGAGAGAAGCCCTGAGAAAAATCAGACCATCCTTTCCCGAAACCGGTCAAGCTTCAGCTCCATTGGAGCCAATTGTCTGGCCCGATGACCTGGCTGGAGATTACCTGCAAAAAGCCATCATGGAACTGCCGGACGGATTCAGGCTTGTATTCACACTAATCGAAATTGAAGGGTATTCACATAAGGAAGCAGCCCGGCTGATGAATATTTCTGAAGGCACCTCAAAATCGCAATTGTATTACGCAAAAAGAAGCCTTCAGAAAAAACTGACATCCCTTATTGGTAAAGAATAGACTATGAAACGTCATCCAAAATATCTGAGGATGTTGAAAAATGCAGATCCGGACCGGAAAAGACTCTGGCAGGGCATAGAATGCGGTATTCTCATAGATGGACTCTACAGCGAAATAAACAGGGAAGCACTCGACAGGGCAATCGGAGAACTGCCGGCAACTGAACCCGGCAAAGATATCTGGCTGCAGGTGGATCAAAATATCCAACACGTTATTCGGATAAAAAAAACAAAAAATCTGATTGGCTTTCCTCTAAAGATTGCAGCCACCGTAATTCTGCTCATTTCCACATTTATTGTGGTTAAAATGGTGATTTTGAACTACCCGAAAAACCGGCAGCATTATTCCATTGAAGAACCCGTCGAAACTTTTCTATCCAAAATATGCAGCATATATCCCAAAAAATGCAGTGAGGCAGACTTTATGGAGATGAAATCGGAAATTATCCGGCTAAATGATGAGAAATCGGAAGTTGAAAATTCAATCTTCTTCAACCCTGCAGATACTTCCATTGCAAAAATCAATGATCGCATCAACGGTCAGATTACAATTCTTAAATCTCAAATCATGGATTATGTTGAATAAGCTCTGGATCCATATTTTTCCAGTACTTTTGACGCTTGTTTTTCAGACAGCGATTTTTCCTGTCCAATCCTCATCCCAGACTGCCTATAAGGAATTTTGCGATTCGTTGCTCCTGGGCAAGAATATGAGCATTACAATCAATTCAAAAAAGGGCAATATTTTAATCCTGCATTGGGATAAGTCGATGGTATGGGTGAAAGTGAGCATGTCATTTTATAATCCGGAACCAGTCATCGCCCAAGAGGAATTAAAATATGCCCGGTTTAACTTTCTCAAAACAAATTCCGGGGTTATTATCAACAATTATTTCTCACTTCCCGAAGGAACCAGGAAAATCGGATCAGTGGTTACCATTAATTACCGGATCTATGTACCCGACCGGATCACCCTGGTGATCAATAATGAATATGGATCCTGCCACATAACCAATCTGAACGCTTTAATGAACATCAACAATAGATATGGCGATATAAATCTTGAAAGGATAAGGGGACATTTACGTGTATATTCAACACTTTGTGATATTCAGGTAAATGATCTGCAGGGTATTGCAGAATTTCATGCGACCAGTTCCAATTTCCGGCTCAGAAACATCAATGGGAATGTTTTCGTTGAAAATAATGTCGGAACCATGCATTTCGAACCCGGAAAGGACCTTATCCAACTGAAAGTAACATCTTCTCATAGTCCGATTGACATATCAGTGAAAGATCTGAACCGGTTCAACTATAACCTGACGGCAAAAAAGGCGGAAATCGACCTGGGAGAAAACTTTAAGCGTTTCCCTTTTCAGCAAAAGTCAAAGGAGAAAGTATTTTACCATTCAAAGGAAACCAAAAATATAATTGAAATTCTTGCCAACTATAATAGTATTAAACTTCATTAGGATGAAAAGAAAGTTTTCTAAAATTGCCTTCATGGCCAGCCTGTTTATATCACTCCCGGCTCTAAGCCAGACGGATACTTTGAAAAATGCCTCCGGGGTAAATGAGTTCAGCGTGCAGGAAAAATACCGGGACCGGAATAAAGCCTGGTACGTTAATGCGATAGTTAGCTCTACGAACCTGAAGTTTAACGAGGAACTCAGGTACGGCCTTGGAATATCAAATGAGTATAAACTTAAAAGGCAACATTCCCTGGGAGGCGGACTCAATATCCTCATAGTAGATCAGAGTCCCATATTTTCTTATAGTCATCCGGAAATCAGTATTGAACTGAAACTGGAATACCGCTTCTATCATAACCTGAATAACCGGATGGGCTGGGGACTTAACGCTGATAATTTTTATGCCAATTATTTTCTTATATCTCCCTATCTGGCATTTGGATATTCTGCCTATTCACAAGGTTACCATTTCGATTTTGACACAGGTAACTGGATGAAAGAAACCAGAAGCACATTGAGAGTGGATCCTTGTCTCAGATTGGGTTACGGTTTACAACGACCAATCTGGAAGAAAGTGAGTTTCGATGTGAACGGAGGATTTCAGGTACAACGTACTCCTTATCTGTATAGTCCATGGTCTCTCTTATACTTTCAGTTTGCCTTTCGGTACACATTTAAATAATCAAAAGCATCATGAAGTCAACGATACGGTTAATTGTTTTTTTGAATAGCCTTGTTCTGTTCATAACCTCCTGTGAAGTAGAATGGACAAATTGCAGGAAAGTAACTAATGATGAAGAATCTTTTGGCGGATTTTCATGGGGAACATTTATCCTGCACAAACAATCCATTGGGTATTATTCAGCAGAGAAAAACAAAGTCTTCAACGATATTTATTTCCATCAAAATGGGAGAAATATTGGAAAAGATATCCACTCAATGTTAACGGTTGGAGATTATGGCTCGATTTCGTATGAAAATGCGAATATCCTGGAGTGGATTAACATGGTGAATTTTACTTCAGATGGTACTGTTGAAATTGATAAGCCGCGGAATATTTATGCCAACTATCCGAATTTCCTGGTTTCATTTGGCGACAGGTTAACAGGAGGTATTGCCGTGATCGACATGACCAGCAAAAGAATTGTCGATACCCTTCAGACGGGTACCACGGCTGGTGCATTTTGTAAACATGGTACAGACCTTTATGTCTTCACTGATGGAAAAAATGTCCAGGATTCTATAATATGGCGTTTACGTACGAGAGGACATCCTTCTTATGCATACTTTAAAGAGAATAGTTTTGTAGTTGGTATCCGGCCAGTTGACGGGGTTGAAATCAATATTCAAAGGGCGGATTATACACACGAAGGATTGGCCATATTATGCCTGGGGGGTATTGCTGATCCGGCGTCAATAGTATTGCTGGATCTTGTAACGGGGGAAGTAGCTGATAAGTATCTCTTTGAGTCAACGGATGTTAAACCTGAAAATCTTTTCTGGTTGTATGATTACTTTAATAATTCAAACAGAATGATATCCTATATTGGCAATAGATTATACAGCATTACGCTTGATAATCCCGTGGAGACCTCCATTCTTGTGGACAGGAACGTCAGTAGATTGTATCCCTGGATAGAGTATTATTTGGGTGTTTCAAGAGATACCACACAGGCTACGTCTTATCTGTATAGATTTGATCCTGATATGTTTGAACCTGTTGATTCCCTTGCTATTGACGGCCGGGCTTTAGATATTTTGGGTCTTTAATTCACCATCTGAATATTTTGACACGATGTTGCTTGAGATTTCGGGCATGCATTGTTTTCTACCCCAGGGGTGCTTTTCTAATCACTTAAATCCCGGCAGGCCTTACTCTTCATTTAAATTGTTCCTGCTCTATACTTTTATGTAATTAAGTGATAAAATCAAAATGTGTTTCAACAACAATGCCTTGCCCAGGGGGCATAGGGTTTTGTAGAAAATTGTCAAAGTGGATCGATCATTACCTCGGAGAGCCTGCCTGCCGTCAGGCAGGGTTATGGTATTTCTTTCTTCACTGTATATATACATCATGTTATTCATTTTGGGGATATATCCATAAATACTGAGGTACTTTTATGTAACTACTTTTTAAATTATTGATAATCAATTCATCAATACCATATCTTCTCCGAAGAATCAGAAATAGCCGTTTTACATTTTTCTACACTACCTTAACCGCTCTGCGGTATATTCAAACACCAAAATAGTTTTGTTATTCTCTTTGGGGCAAAATTGTCAAATGCTGATGGACTCTTTATATAACTTTTTAAATTATTGACATTCAATTTTTATTTATATTTACTCTATATCAGGGAATTCGATAACTATCAATTCAGTTAATTACGAATAACTTTAAAATAGCTGGAATGAAAAAATCAGGGATCTCACGTCGTAATTTTATTGGTAAAGCGGCAGCGGTAGGAGTAACAGGAATTGTCGTTCCAACAATCCTTTCAGGATGCAGCCGTGGATCAAAGAAATCCGTAGAAGCTCCGGTATTGCTTGACCGTGCTCCCGACGGACCGGTTCTGAAAGCAGGCCTGGTCGGCTGTGGAGGCCGCGGAACGGGTGCTGCAATTAACTTCCTTGATGCAGGACCGAACCTGCAGATCGTAGCACTCGGGGATGTCTTCCAGGACCGCATAGATCAATGCAAAGCAGAAATTCTGAAATCGAAAGGGCAGGAAATTGCTCCTGAAAAGTGTTTTGTTGGCTTTGATGCTTATCAGAAAGTTATTGATGCTGGTGTAGATATTGTTCTTGATGCAACCCCGCCATACTTTCGTCCCGGCCACCTCGCAGCTTACGTGCAGGCCAAGAAACATATTTTTGTCGAAAAACCTGTTTGCGTTGACCCTGTCGGGGCAAGATCTGTTATGGCATCAGCACAAAAAGCCAAAAACATGGAACTATGTATTTTGACAGGTACACACTACCGTCACCAACGCGACCGTGTTGCTAACTGGCACCAGGTTGCCCAGGGTGCGATAGGTGATATCGTTGGTGGTAAAATTAATTTTATGATGGAAAAACTATGGCACAGAAATCCAAATCCTGCATGGAGTGAAATGGAGTATATGATCCGTGACTGGGTTAACTGGCGCTGGCTTTCCGGGGATCATATCGTGGAACAACACGTACACAATATCGATCAGATGATCTGGTTTGTTGGAGCCCATCCCATTAAAGCCGTCGGTATTGGTTCAAGACAGCGCCGGGTTACAGGGGATCAGTATGATAACTTCAGTGTTGATTATGAATTTGCAAACGGAATTCATATCCATAGCATGTGCCGTCAGATAAATGGATGTATGAACAGCACAACAGATTATATGCAAGGAACAAAAGGTTCATCCGACACCATGGGAAGAATCGTGGATCTTGCAGGCAATGAAATATGGAAATATGAATATCCCCTTGATAAAGACGGAAAACCGGGAGAGACTGTAAGTGTGGCACCGCATGCCCAGGAACAGATTGATTTTGTTACAGCCATACGCACGGGAAAACTTATCAATGATGTCGAAACTGTTGCAATATCAACTCTTGTTGCAATAATGGGTCGTGAATCCGCCTATACCGGAAGGGAAGTTACATACGAGGAAATGATGACCTCTGATCAGAAACTGGGACCCCGGTCATTAGCATGGGGACCTGTTGATGTTCCAAAGGATATTGCAATTCCGGGTTTAAAGTATGAAGAAATGGCTTAGCCCTGACGCGGTAAGCAATACCACTGATTAGATACCTTATTTAATACTTTTCTCACTATAGTTAATCCGAACACCATTAGCACTAACGTCAAGCCCGCCCCATTGATTTGGTTCACCTTTTGCTTTGCCGGATAGAACATCTTTACTTAAAGTAATCAGATCATCGACTCTCTGCTTAGTTTCTTCATTTTTTCCATCATAATGTCCGGGATAAAGAAATTTAATCCCGTATTTTTCCATAATTGAACCCATTTTCCTGCAGGTAGCAATGAGCGAGGAAAAATCAAGTCCCAAAATCAAAGTTCCCGAACCAAATGAATCACCACTGAATCCGTAACAGGCCTTTTTATCAATTAATGTCAAAGAGCCAGGTGTATGTGCCGGTGTAAAAACCACTTCTAGTTTTCTCCCCCCTAAATCAATAATTTCGCCATCTTTCAGATTTTTAACCTCTCCTCTGTAATTTGGCATAAATAGCGGAATGGATGGCGTATCTGCCGGATTAATGTATAATTCAGGAAAATAGTCAATGGCTGAACCCGTGTGATCGGGATGGACATGCGTGGCAACCAGCATAATTGGTTTTTTTGTAATGGATGTCACAATCTTATCCAAATCCTTGATCGTGGTACCGGCATCAATCAAAAGGGCTTTATCCTTCCCTTCTAAAAGATACAGACTCTCGTTATACATCATATGCCCTGTACCTACCCAGGTGTGCTCATCAATCTGATGGAAAACAACATCTTCATTTTTGAAAACTTCTTTCCCCCTGATTTGCACAGATCCGTCCTGGGCTATTGATGAAACCTGGGAAATGGTAACCAGGATAATAGATAATATTAATTCTTTCATTTTTAGATAGATATTGTAATTAATTGACGTTGTTGTTCCTGTCATGATTAAACTCCCAAAGCGCACGACTACCTGCAATACAACCGTGCGAGGGCAACGAAAATACAGCAAAATACTTTACAAATTATACCAATAGGTAAATTTCAATGTAATCGCCCTGTATTTGGTTGTAAAATTATCCGGTAAATAATTCTGAGTAAAAACGAGGAATATATCTGAAGCCGGGGCGAATCGCCACTGGAACCGTGAGTTAACGTTGAAGTTATCAGATTGCTGATTATACTGAAGAAAGGTGGTGAAAAATATCTTGTTGGTAAAGGTAATGTCAAGTTTGGGTGAAATAAGCCAAAAATTGGCGCTTTTATAAGGTTCAGGTAGACGAATCTCATTGTATGCGAAATTCAAAGAAATGCCTCCGTACGGTTGAACCCGGTAACCTATCACTCCCTGAATCTCTTTCAGCGTACCACCATAAAAAGTGCTGCTTTGTCCGTGAAAGGTAACCGTCAGAAGCTTTGAGGGTGTGGACATATAATCAAATCCCCAGCCTCTCATCTTGTATTCCGAACCTTCGGGAAGCTCGATCCCATCTGAATTGGTGGGATCAAATGAATTCTGGAGCATCACATAATCAAACCCATATCCGAATCCGAAACTGCTTCGATCAAGAAACTGAAAAATATAATTTATCCGGTTTTGATTATCGGTAAGACTGAACCGGGTATCGAAATAATCGATGGTTCTCAATTCAGGCCCGTGATATAAAAGCCAGGAGGACTTAATATAAAATCGATAAATAAAATGCAAATCGCAGGCGACAAATCCGGTTCTTGGGAAATAACCCACCTCCGGGTTATAGTTTTCGCCAGAATATAAATAGGTGGCTTCAGCAGTTGCTTTTTTTGCATAATATCCTAATTTTCCTCCCTGCATAAATTCTTTACTATGTACATTCGGGGTAAATGATTTATGGATTAATAATTTTCCTTGCCAAAGGTTGTCCTTTGAAGACAAATTGTATTCGATTCCGGCTTCACGGTTGAAGGAAGTGATACTGCTGTCATGCCTGGAGTAATCGGGATTAATGGTTTCCCTGTTAATAAATATTCCCGCAATATTGGAGCGATCGAAAACGTAACGCTGTAAAGCAGCTACGGCGTAATTCTGAGCAGGAATCCGGTTATTCATATTTTCACCCGTTTGCAGGTCCATCAACCCTAGTCTCCATTTTTTATCGATTTTACCGCTCAGCCTTGTTCCAAACCTGATCGGGTTATCCAAACCGATTCTCCGGGAAAAGAAAGGTTGATATCCATCGAATCCGAAGCTGGCAAAGAGATCATTGTTTTCGAGGAAGAATTGTCGTTTTTCCGGATAAAAAAGTTCATACCGGCTGAGATTGGTGGTCTGTTGATCGAGTTCCACCTGTGAAAAATCGGGATTAACAGTCAGGTCCAGGTTGAGTGCCGAGGTGAGCGATATTTTGATATCCCCGCCAACCGGCAGCTTATAATCCGTTTTCGTTCCTGCTTCGAAATCCCTGGACAGGGATCCTAAAAAATAAGGGATTATTGAAACATTTAATCCCGGATCCGGTGGCGGAGACTCCCAAATCAGATTACCCGCATAGGCAAGCGTTGCAGTGGCAAAATTTGTCGGCATCGGAGCCCATGCTGACTTCTCCTGTTGTTTCAGATCAAGTCGGCTGAAATTGACCCCCCATTTCATGACACCTTTTTTGTATCGAAGTGTTTTAAAGGGAATGGCAGCTTCAACAATCCATCGATCCTGGTATTCCTTTGTTACTGAGATCCATTTATTATCCCAGTTGAGGTTTACCGCGCCACCGTTGGCCTGGTCTCCATCCCATTGAGCTCCGGCAGGATTCACTCCAAAGGCAAAGCCATTTGTGAGGTCATTATATGTGTCGAAGCATACGAAAAAATTATCATTGTTGTTAAAGGCAAAGTCCTTTCGCATAGACTCCACAATGTACTTCCCGGGTTTTGGAGAGTAATTAATGGCTACAATATACAGGAAATCATCATCAAAGGTCATTTTAACTTCCGTTTTGGCAATCGCATAACTCGTATCCATGGGCTGTACCATGTGAAAATCCCTGGCCGTATAGGATTCCGCCCATGATTTCTCATTCATGGTACCGTCGACGTAGATTTTATCGATGGCCTTTTTAATCGGAAAATTGTAAGCATCATTTTTTTTCTGTGCATTCACTATGAACGGGCAAAATAAGCAGGCTGCCGGGATATATAAAATGCTGATCCTTCTTTTCAATTCCCCAGGGTTATCGATAAGCATCAAAGATAATTTTTTTATGTTTCCGTGGTAGCGGGAGCTTGTTGTCCCATAACTGAACCTTCAGTAATGGCCAGTTTTAGCAGTCAGGAGGATGAGTCCTGAAGGAATTGTCATAAAAATATCAGTTTTAAAAATTAATACATCGGTTTTTGTGACAAATATTTGGAACATTGTTAATCATAGCCGATACTCATAACTTTTATTATTCGAAATTGTGTTGTCATTCTTTTAATCAAATTCTCATTGTCATCCATCATTCGACCATGTTCCTGCCGGCAGGTGATATGTAACGAATGCAGAACAACAAATTTATCTATCCTGCCTGCTATCGGCAAACAATATTGCTGTTTTTAAAGAATGGCTGCCGCGAGACTGAACCTGTGTACTTTGGATTACGATTGACCTGAAAACCATTAAGACAATTTTCGAAGTGTAATATTTTGCAGTCGTAAAAAAATTGAAATAATGGCAACTGGCAGGTAACCAATATAGCCAATAACGATGCCAGTTTCACAATTATCAGTGAAATCAAGGATCGTTTACTGCTCATGAAAATTTATAACAGAAATTCTGAAATAAAACGTATGTTAAGCTACGAATGCATAATTATTTAGGGGGCATGTTATAATAAAATCTTTCATAAACGATCTTGTCGCCTTTCCATTTTTGAACAGCCACTTCTTCCATTTTAACCCTGTTCCCATCCTTATAGGTTGTGTCCATCCATGATTCTACCATGGTTGTGGCTTCCTTTTCATTTGCCGCAATGGCGTTGATGCCGCTACCATGTACTTCTTTAAGCATATCAAGGAAGTCAGTCTGAAATTTCCGGTTGACTTCTTTCCCTTTCCGTGTTTCTCCCGTTGCTTCCACCATAACCACATCCCTGTCATAATACTTGTCAAAAGCATCCAGTAACTTCCCATTAGACATCATATCATATATGTCCTTTGCCTTATCGTAATAACTCATAGTATGTTGGGTTTAAGTTAAATATATACTGAAAAACAAACCAGACACGAAAACGTTGATAAATTCGATGCACTTTTACTAAATAGTCATATCTACTTGTTATTTAAGTCTATAGAATTTTAGGAGGGTAGGGAGCTCTAAAATCTTATTTTGATCGAGCTAAATACTTGATTCTTATATTTTGTATGAATAAATAATTTTAAATTATTTGCAGTTCGCGAATCCATTACACATGCGATAGGGCTGGGGAATCGAATTCGAACCGGATAAAATGCTATTTTTACTTCCGGTCTTGTATCAGATCTTAACCCTGAAGCCATGAAATATATTCCATTTGCTGCAGCAATCATCATCCTTCTTTTAGGATGCAAGAAAAGTTCACCATCAACAGATGAGTTCATCCGGGCGGATGTATTCCTTAACCCGCCGGCGGAATACCGGTCGGCACCATTCTATTCACTGAATGACCGGCTTGACACAACTGAACTGGTGAAGCAGATCCATGATTTCAGGGATGCCGGTTACGGGGGATTTTTCCTCCACAGCCGTACCGGCCTGCTGACCGAATACCTTGGTAAAGAATGGTGGGAGGCTATGGACGCTTCCGTCAGGGCTGCAAAACAAACCGGCCTCAAGGCCTGGTTTTATG
>Ga0105091_10000990_pt1 | contig 12332 bp, 9 predicted proteins | sample PPLLak1March2015_FD_87022 | JGI IMG/M metagenome (GOLD analysis project Ga0105091, IMG submission 87022) | Freshwater sediment microbial communities from Prairie Pothole Lake near Jamestown, North Dakota, USA - PPLs Lake P7 Core (1) Depth... | ecosystem: Environmental > Aquatic > Freshwater >... | reverse complement strand
TGCAGGGCAGGTTGTTTTCTCTGCTGCCGATGCAGTGGCCTGGGCTAAGAAAGGAAATAAAGTGATTCTTGTCCGTGATGAAACGAACCCTGAAGACATTGAAGGAATGCGCGCTGCAGAGGCAATTCTGACTGCAAGAGGCGGCATGACTTCCCATGCAGCATTAGTTGCCCGCGGTTGGGGTAAATGTTGTATCGTTGGCGCCGGTTCTCTCAAATTAAACTATGAAGAAAAGTATTTTAGTGTTGGTGAACTTACTGTGAAGGAAGGCCAATGGCTTACACTTAACGGCACAAAAGGAACTGTATATCTTGGTGAATTGCCGATGAAAAAGTCTGCTGAAGAAAATCCCGACTTTCAGGCATTTTTGAAATTGTGTGACCAGGTTAGAAAGTTAAAGGTTAGGACAAATGCCGATACTCCTGAAGATGCTGCACGTGCTAGAGCATTTGGTGCAGAAGGCATCGGGCTTTTCAGAACCGAGCATATGTTTTATGGAAAAAACTCTGAAGAGCCGTTATTTCTTCTGCGTAAAATGATTCATTCACATACAAAAGCTGAAAGAGTTAACGCTTTGAATGAACTCTTCCCGTTTGTTAAAAATGATGTTAAAGGCACTCTTGATGCAATGAATGGATTCCCTGTCACATTCAGGACGATCGATCCGCCGCTGCATGAATTTGTGCCCACTAGAGTTGATGAAAGAGAAAAGCTGGCTTCAAGCCTTGGGATAAGTCTTGAAGAATTGAACAAGCGCGCCGATGCACTTCACGAAAATAATCCGATGATGGGACACCGCGGAGTTCGTCTCGGCATTACTTATCCGGAGATTACCGAGATGCAGGTTCGCGCAATCTTTGAAGCAACAGCAGAATTATTAAAAGAAGGAAAGAAACCTTTCCCCGAAATAATGATTCCCGTTACCTGCCACGTTAATGAAATCAATCATCAATATGAAATCATAAACAAAATTCATTCTGAGGTATGTGAAGAATTCGGACTGAAGAAGATTCCTCATATGACGGGAACGATGATCGAAATTCCCCGTGCAGCTTTAACCGCAGATAAGATTGCAGAAACTGCTCAATTCTTCTCATTCGGAACAAACGATCTCACGCAAATGGGATTTGGATTTTCGAGAGATGATATAGGTGGATTTTTGCCAGAATATCTTGATAAGAAAATTCTTCCCGAGGATCCGTTCCAGTCAATAGATCAGGATTCTATCGGCAAGCTGATGGAGATCGCAACTCAAGGCGGAAGATCAACAAGGCCCGATCTTAAAGTCGGTATTTGCGGTGAGCATGGTGGAGAACCTAAATCAATTGAGTTCTGCCATAAGATTGGTCTGAACTATGTAAGCTGCTCTCCTTTCAGAGTTCCGATTGCAAGGCTTGCTGCAGCAAGGGCGGTGCTTAATGAACCTTCTTCAAAACCGAAAGCTTCTGCAAAAAAATCCCCGAAGAAAAAGACTACTGTAAAGGAGAGAAAAAGATAAGCACCGGTTTAAATAAATTATATTGGAGGGAGAAATCCCTCCACAATTATTAATTATAATATTGAGGTAAATGAAGAATGAAATTATCAGACTTCAAATTTAACTTGCCCAAAAATGTAATAGCAAAACATCCTGCTAATCCGAGAGATAAAGCTAAATTGATGGTTTTAAATAAGGAGAAACAGGAAATTGAAAATAAAACTTTTGCAGATGTCGATGATTATATGGACAAGGGGGATGTTCTAGTTGTTAACGAGACCCGCGTTTTCCAGGCCCGGCTGTTCGGAAAGAAAGAAAAAACCAATGCTAAGATAGAAGTATTTCTTCTCCGGGAGCTTAATGCCACTGAGTGCATCTGGGACGTTATTGTTGATCCGGCCCGTAAAGTTAGAATAGGCAATAAAATTTATTTTAATGATAAGCTCTGGTGCGAAGTTATCGATAATACTACTTCTAGAGGAAGAACCGTGCGCTTTAATCAGCCGGGAAATGTCTATAAAGCAGTTGAAAAGATCGGGCTTACTCCGCTTCCTCCTTATATAAAAAGAGAGCCGGAGCCCGATGACAAAGAGAATTACCAGACAGTTTATGCCAAAGTGGATGGTGCTGTCGCAGCACCTACAGCGGGGCTTCACTTCACCCAGAAACTTTTAGCTAAAATTGAAAAAAAAGGCGTGCATATAGTGCCGGTTGTGCTGCATATCGGGCTTGGAACATTCAGACCCGTTGAAGTGGAAGATCTTACCAAACATAAAATGGATTCTGAATATTATGAGATTAATCATGAATCTTCTGAAATAATAAACAAGGCGATCAGAGACAAGCATAATATTTTTGCAGTGGGAACAAGCGCAGCCCGTGCGCTGGAAACTTCCGTTACGGCTGATGCATTTACAAAACCCAGCCGGGGATGGACTGATAAATTTATTTATCCGCCCTATGAATTTAAAGTGGTAGATAAGCTGATAACTAATTTTCATATGCCTGAATCAACACTACTGATGCTTGTCTGTGCTTTTGCCGGTACCGATTTTGCAATGAAAGCTTATAAAAAAGCATTAAAAGAGAATTACCGCTTTCTCAGCTACGGCGATGCAATGCTTATCATATGAAAATCTTTGCTATAATTCCTGCAGCGGGAAAAGGCAGCAGAAGCGGCTATTCAATTCCTAAACAATATATTAAATTTAAAGGCAAAGAACTGATTGCCTATACTCTTGAACTTTTTCAAAACAATAAAAATATAGATGAGATCATAGTTACAGCCGGTCCTGAATACTTTCAGCTTCTGAATAGAATCAAGAAAAAATATAATCTAACCAAGGTTCAAAAAATCATTAAGGGTGGAAAAGAAAGACAGGATTCTGTATACAATGCCTTAAAGCAGCTTAAAACGGAGAAGAATGATCTAATTGTTGTTCATGATGCTGCCCGTCCTATGCTTCCTCCGGAAATTCTCAATGATGCCATTGCTTTGGCAAGGCTTAAAGGCAATGCATTGGTATGTATTAAAGCCGGCGACACTTTGATACAAGGGAATGATGCAGTAAAGAAATACATTGACAGAAAAGATGTATATCATGTTCAGACTCCGCAGATATTTAAATATATTGATCTTTTCCGGGCAATGGAGAAAGCGTATGAACGTAATTTTTACGGTACCGATGAATCGATGCTGGTAAAAAAACTTGGTAAAAAAATATATATTGCCGAGGGATCTCCTTTGAACTTTAAAATTACAACTAAATCGGATTTGCGCCTCGTTAGCATGATAATTGATAAATTGTAACAATTTTCAATTATTATGAATTTCTTTTGATTGAAAATATAAGTAGCTTGATCAATTAAAAAAATAAAAATTAATGTTGATATTTTCTTTAATTATTGTACTTTCCTATTTAATTGGTTCAATTCCCAACAGCATTATTATAAGCAGGGCTGTAAAAGGTATTGATATACGCGAGCACGGCAGCGGTAACGCGGGCGGCACTAACGTTATGAGAGTGCTCGGCTGGAAACATGGGCTGCTGGTTATACTCCTGGATGCTTTAAAAGGTGTTGTTGTAGTAGTATTTGTCGCAAGACTTTTCTATTACGGAGAAATGCCTTTTAAAAATGCAACTCCTTTTGATGATTTAACTTTTATACAATTCATTGCCGGCATATTTGCCGTAATAGGACATGTCTGGACAGTGTTTGCGGGCTTTAAAGGAGGCAAAGGAATTGCTACTGCCATGGGAATGTTAATTATGGTAGCTACGATTGACATCTTAATTGCTATGGGAGTATTTACGCTTGTAGTATTGATATCTAGATATGTATCTCTGGGATCAATTATCGGGGCGATTACTGTTCCTTTGGCATTAATTATCAGAGAAAATGTTTTTAACAGCCATATCCAAAATTACGGCACGCTGCTCCCCTTTGTAATTATTCTTTCAGTAATAGTGATTTATACACATCGCAAAAATCTTATCCGTATTGTGAGCGGAAAAGAAAACAAGCTGAGTTTTTCTAAAAAGAAATATTAATTCTGTTTAATGAAAATTTCTGTTATCGGCGCAGGCGGCTGGGGTACTACCCTGGCTGTACTGCTTCATTACAACGGACATAATGTTACTCTTTGGGAATATAAAAGAAATTACGTAAAAGTTCTTGAAAAGCAGAGAGAGAATCCTCTTTACCTCCCGGGAATTTCTATCCCTGATGAAATCGAAATTACACATGACCTTGCGGAATCAGTTTCCGGCAAAAACCTGATTGTTCTTGCAGTTCCTTCCCAGTATCTCCGCAGCGTAATTAAGAATGCTTATTACGGTGATATAAAGAATTCTATCCTCGTAAGTGTTGCCAAGGGAATAGAGAAGAAATCTTTAATGACAATGTCTCAAATGTTAAAAGATGAGTTCCCGGATTTGGATGAAGAGCAGATAGGTGTAGTATCCGGTCCCAGCCATGCAGAGGAAGTGAGCCGAAGGATTCCCACCGCAGTTGTTGCTGCTTCTAAAAACTTTGAAACTACAAAATCCATTCAGGCAGCTTTCATTACATCTTATTTTAGAGTATACGGATCAAAAGATATTCTGGGTGTTGAACTCGGAGGTTCTTTTAAAAATGTTATAGCCATCGGTGCAGGAATTGTTGACGGTGCCAAATTCGGGGATAATACAAAAGCGGCAATTATGACCAGGGGCATCGCGGAAATATCCCGCCTTGGATTAGCTATGGGTGCGCTCCCTGAAACTTTTGCAGGGCTTTCCGGAATGGGAGACTTGATTGTAACCTGCATGAGCAGGCACAGCCGAAATCGTTATGTCGGCGAACAGATCGGAACCGGGAAAAAACTCAAGGAGATCCTGAAAAAAATGGATATGATCGCAGAAGGTGTTGAGACAAGCCGGTCCGTATTAGATCTTGCAAGAAACTATAATGTAGATACTCCTATTACCGAAGAAGTCTGCAAGATCCTCTTTGACGATAAAGATCCTGTGAAGGCGACTACGGATCTTATGACACGGGATCAAAAAATGGAAAATCCGGGCTTCACTTAAATTTAAGTCATTAATTTATTTCCCCTGGCTCGTTTTCGCTCTCTTTTTGCAACATTGACTTAAGCTCATTGATTCTCTGAGTAGTTAATGAAGATTGATTTACATGTTCAAAAAACTCCGAATCATTTACAGCTAAATTCGTTAACTGCATCTTGAAATTTTGATCGAATTTTGCCTTATCTAAATTTTTACATCTATAAAAATATATTGGCGTTAATCCTTCAGTATTTGTAAAATCTGCTCCGCTTAAATCCGAATCAGTAAAGAATACATCCTTGAATCTTGTCCCTTCAAACTTTACATCTATGAAGTTGTTGCCGAAAAAAAGAGATGAGACAATTTCGGTGTTTTTAAAATTACATTGGCTCAATTCCGAATAAGAAAATACGGTATTAATTATTTTTGAATCGATGAATTCCGTTTCGGAAATAATGTTGGCTTCAAGAGCGGAGTTCTTAAAAATAGCCTTACTAAGCAAAACTTCCGTTAGGACAGTGGACCTTAATGAATTCTGATTGAATCTTAAATCCTCAATTTTATTTGTCCTCGTGATCCCTAAAAATAAAGCAATAAAACGTTGGACTATTTCCTGATAATCAACGATTTCGTTCTTGTTGGTTTCGGACTCGTAGAAGAAAAAATTCCTGTCAATATTTAGAAGTTTTTGTATTACTTTTTGGTAATCTTCAGGGTTCGTCTTCTCCAAGCTTCCTCTGATTGCATTCAGCACATTATAATTTAATTCATTTGAGACTGCATTTACCAGAATATCGATTGCTTCATTATAGTAGCTTTCCCCTTTTTCGATAAATGTTCCCAGATTTGTGGCACTCGCAATCCGTTCTTCTATTTTCTCGGAAGAAAGCTTACTTACTACTTCACGAAAATTCTTTGCATAATCCTGCTGAACAGATTGCCTGTACTGAAAAAATGTCAGTATTAGAGGAATAAAAATTCCTAAAGATCCAAGTATTTTTAGAATATCAAAGGAGAAGATTGATTTTTTACCATCATCTGCTGAATTGGACATATAAACCTCCGCTCAAATTTTATTTACTAATGCCTTAAATTTGAAGAATACGGGAAACTTTTTAGATAACTGAAAATCTGAAGAGGGAATGGATCTTAAATCTTAGCTTTTTATAATGAAACTTGAAGTGAAATTAAGAGTAATCGTATTTATTTTAATGTTGTGAATAGAATTTATAAAATAAGAATTTAAAAGTAAATATTGAATACGAAAGAATCGCAGATTTTTAGCAGCTCTGTTCAATACCTTAAATCTGTAGGTCCGAAAAGGGCCGAATCTTTCAGGAAAATCGGAATTACAACCATTAAGGATTTGCTGTTTTACTTACCGACGAGGCATCTGGACAGAACAACAACTCTTACGGCGGCCAAAGCTTATGGTTATGTGATGAACGGGTATGACGGTGAACTTACCATAATCGCAAAAGTATACGACAAAGAAAAAAAAAGATTCGGCAGAAAAGAAATAATGAAAGTGCAGTTCCGGGATTCGACAGGCTTTTTTGAATGCGTCTGGTTTCAAGGAATAAAATATTTTTACAGCCTTTTCAATGATGGAGAAACTTTTGCAGTATCAGGCAAACCTTCCTTGTCAAAATACGGAAACCTCCAATTCAATCATCCCGATTATGACCGCATCAGCGAAGATGAATCTCAGGGCTTCTTAAACACCGGGAAAATCATTCCGTTCTACAGGCTGCCCAAAGAATTAAAAGCAACTAATATCGGCGATTTCAGCTTAAGGAAAATTATTAATTCTGCAGTAGAAAATTTTGCGGACCTGATCCCGGAAACATTAAGCGAAGAAATTATACGGGGACATTCCCTAATTCCCTTAAAAAATGCCGTAAAGAATATTCATTTCCCGGAAAGCAAGGAAAGCCTTGAATCGGCAAAGTACCGGTTTAAGTTTGAAGAATTATTTTTTCTGGAAATTCTTGTCGCAGTCAGGAAGAAAAAATATAAAAGCCTGCTTGCCGGCAACCAGCTGAAAGTCAAGACAAACCTAATTTCTGATTTTTTAAAAATACTTCCATTTAAACTTACGCAAGCCCAGCTTAGAGTTCTTTCCGAGATAAGGAAAGATATGGAATCAGCCGCCCCTATGAACCGGCTGCTGCAGGGGGATGTTGGAAGCGGAAAGACAATTGTTGCCTTAATTGCAATGCTGATCGCTGTGGATAACGGGTACCAAGCGGTTTTAATGGCACCGACGGAAATCCTTGCGGATCAGCACGCAAAAAATATTTCGGAAATGATGATTAAGCTTTTTGAAGTTCATAAAGAAAAGAAGGTAAAAGTCAGTCTTCTCATCGGCGGACAAAAAAAATCATTGAAGGAAAAAAATCTTGAGCAGATTGAATTGCAGGAAGCAGATATAGTTATAGGAACTCATGCTTTATTTGAGGAAAAAGTAAAATATAAAAAACCCGGACTAATAATTGTGGACGAGCAGCATCGGTTTGGAGTTGTGCAAAGAGGAAGGCTTATAGGGAAAGTTCCCGCGTTTTCCGGAAGCGGAACTGCTAAGGTACCGGATGTTCTTGTGATGAGCGCAACTCCGATCCCCAGAACATTATCAATGACAATTTACGGGGATCTTGATTCATCGGTTATAGATGAAATGCCTAAATCCAGAAAACCGGTTCGAACATTTTTGAGGGGTGAGAGCAAGCTTCCTGAAATTTACAAATTCATAATAGATAGACTAAAATCCGGATATCAATCGTTTATTGTTTATCCTCTTGTAGAGGAATCTGAAAAACTGGAATTGAAAGCTGCAGAAAAATATTTTAGCGAACTAACCGGTTCCTACCTGAGGCATGCTAAGGTCGGTATAATCCATGGAAGAATGTCCTGGCATGAAAAAGAAGAAAAGATGTTTCTATTCTTAAATAAAAAATATGATGTTCTGATTTCCACCACAGTGATTGAGGTGGGAATTGATATTCCTGATGCCAATATTATGGTAATAAATGATGCACACCGGTTCGGATTATCCCAGCTTCATCAGTTAAGAGGAAGAATTGGACGCGGAAATAAGCAGGCTTTCTGTATTTTGGTGACTAAGGACAAATATGTATCCCTAACAGGGCAGCATGAAACCGATACTGAATTTTTATCCCCTGCTCAGCTGGAGCATTATAAAATACTGATAAGGTTGCAGGCTATGGTAGAACACACCGATGGTTTTAAAGTCTCCGAAATTGATTTAAAGCTCCGCGGTCCCGGAAATATTTTCGGCATTGAACAGAGCGGCTACCCGGAACTAAAGTATGCAGACATTGTAAACGATGCTGAAATAATCCTTAAAGCAAAAGATGCAGCCTTTAAACTGATTGAATCCGATCCGGATCTGGAACTGGACATTAATCATCGGATTAAACGGAAGCTGACGGAGAATTATTCGGAGAGTTTTGATTACGCAAAGATTGCCTGAAATATTTTTTTATCACCCTAAACCTTCTCTTAAATTTTTTTTCTCCTGCCGCTCAAAAATAATTTGTGCTATTCATCTCAAAAATAAATTTGATTTATAATTTTTTTTAAATCAAATTACTTGTGAAAATATTTTTGTTCTTTGAATGATGATGATGATGAAAGAAGAACCTCGGTTCCGGAAAGATATTTCTAAAAATATTTTAAAAAATATTTTTTTATCAGCATCCAAACTGTTGACTTAGATTTTATAATGTTTATATTTGCAAAAAATATTTTGAACAACTCGGAGAAAAAATTTTATCTTCTCTTCCTGTCCCGGACAAAGCGGGATTTAACTTGCGATTGAATGTGGCGTTAACATTTAATGTCAAACCTGAAAGTGAAACTTTCCCTGAAGCGTTATCCCCTATTGAAGAAAAATCAAACGGCAGCTTGACAAAGGAAATTTTGCAGCCTGCAATTGATACTTATGCTGAATGGGATACATGGGATACAATCAATGCGGTGAAAGATGCGTTGGAATGTTATAACGATGTAACTTTAATAGAAGCCGATTCAACTGCGCTGGAAAAATTAAAAGAGAAACGGCCCGATATAGTATTTAACATTTCGGAAGGATTTAATGGAGTAAGCCGTGAAGCGCAAATACCTGCCATTCTTGATATGCTTCAGATTCCTTATTCCGGTTCGGATCCTTTAACGCTAAGTACCTGCCTCGATAAAGCACGCACTAAAGAAATTTTATCATATCATAAAATTCCCAACTCGAAATTTTTTGTAGCGGAAAGCTTGAATCAAACTGCCCATCACGGCTTGAATTATCCTCTCATGGTAAAACCAGTATCGGAAGGTTCAAGCAAAGGAATTTTTTTATCTTCTTTCGTTAAGAACGAAAAGGAACTAAAAAAAGAAGTGGAAAGAATTCTTTCTGAATACGGTCAGGCCGCGCTGATAGAAGAATTTTTGCCGGGAAGGGAATTTACTGTTGCCATAATTGGAAACGGCAGTGAAGCTGAAGTTCTGCCTATTGTTGAAATTAATTATGAAGAGTTCCCGGATGGGTTTACTCCTATTTATTCTTATGAAGCTAAATGGATACTCGATACGAAAGAGAACCCTCTCGAGGTTTTTACTTGTCCGGCTAAAATAAGTTCAAAGCTGGAAGGTAAGATTAAAACTGCAGCGTTGAATGCTTATCATGTACTTCGGTGCAGGGACTGGAGCAGGATTGATGTAAGACTTGATGCAGCCAGAGAACCGAATATTATTGAAGTAAATCCACTGCCTGGCATACTTCCTGACGTTAAAGAGAATTCATGTTTCCCTAAAGCGGCTAGAACTGCCGGGCTGGGTTACAATGACATGATAAATAAAGTGCTGTATGTCGCAGCTAAAAGACATAACTTAATATGAAGTCAGATTCAAAAGTTCTTATCTGCTATAATTCTCCGCTGAGTATTTTTCCGTATTATAACGGCAAAACCAACGGCCTACCTTCCGGAAACAATTTAAATGATGTCATAGATCTTTCCGAAAGCGGGTTCTCAAAGGAAATCGGAAATATAAAAAAGATTTTAAGCGGGAATTTTTTAGATGTAAAAATATTTTCAATCAACTCCAACATTGAACAGACAATAAATAAAATAAATAGCTACTCCCCCGACATAATATTTAATTTTGTTGAATCTATTGAAGGAATTTCAAATTACGAATACTGCATAGCAGCATTATTCGAACTCCTTGGGTATCAGTTTACAGGCAGTCTTCCTGTTTGTCTGGGGAACTGTCTGGATAAGGGGAAGACAAAGAAAATTCTTCAATCCCACAAAGTTAAAACTCCGGAGTACATTGTAGTTTCCTGTCTTGAGAAATTTTCGATAAAAAATTTTCCTCTCAACTTTCCTGTTATCCTAAAACTTTTAACCGAAGACGCGAGCATAGGTATATCTGAGTTTTCCGTAGTAAATAATCTTAAAGAGCTCAAAGCTCAAGTTGATTTTCTTTTTTCCAATTATCACCGGGATGTGATTATAGAAGAATATATAGATGGAAGGGAGCTCAACGCAGCGATACTTGGAGGTAAAATTTTACCTGTTTCGGAAATTCTGTTTGACGGACTCCCCGATAATCTGCCTAAAATTGTTACTTATGACGGTAAATGGATTTCAGAAAGCACTTATTATGAAAATACAAAACCCAGCTGCCCGGCTGACTTGGATAAAGTTTTAAAAAAATCAATTGAGGAGACTGCAATGGCTGCATTTAATGCCATGGGCTGCAGGGATTATGCGCGGGTGGATATCCGTCTGAACAGGGAAAATGTTCCGTATGTTATTGAAGTTAACCCTAACCCTGATATTTCGATCGACTCAGGTTTTGCACGGGCTGCTGCAGCTGCAGGCCTATCATACGCTCAGCTCCTCACTGTAATTGCTGATTTCGCCCTATCCAGGAAAAAATATGATTCGCAAATTAAAGCAAGCTGATATACCTGTTATTGAAAATATGCTTAAAAGAATTAATTCTTTTTCTGAAAGTGAAGTGAATGTAGCTATGGAGCTGGTTAACATAGCTGCTGCCAACATTTACCAGAACGATTATAATATTTTCGTTTTTGAAGATGGAGGAAAGGTATTAGGTTATCACTGTACGGGGAAAAGGCCGTTGACGGATGCCGTCTATGATTTATACTGGATTGCTGCCGATCCGAATTCAAAGGGAACCGGCATCGGGAAAAGTTTGTTAGAGCATGCCGAAATGTTTGTTAAAGAAAAAAAAGGAAGATGGCTCATTGCTGAGACTTCCTCTAAGGTCGGCTATACAGATGCTAGAAATTTTTACCTCAGAAACCATTATTCGATTGTTGCTCAGATAAATGATTTTTATTCGTTGGGCGACAATCTAATAGTGTTTGGAAAATATTTTAGCAACTAAAAATAAATAAAAGGTTAGCTCATGGAACTGTGGCAGCAAATGGTAAGAGACAGCATCCACACTGTCGATCAGCTTGTAGAAAAATTCGGGCTGGACCGGAAAATTGCCGAAGATCTCGACGAATTCTTTCAGGCCAGGATTAATCCTTACTACCTAAACTTAATTCGCTATCCGGGGGATCCAATCTGGCTTCAATGCGTACCCGATAAAGCTGAACTTGAGGATTTCGATGCTGAGGAAGATCCTCTGATGGAAGATGCGATGAGTCCTGTACCTAACATTACTCACCGTTATCCCGATAGAGCATTGTTTCTTGTTACCAGCCAATGCGGTTTATACTGCCGCTTTTGCACCAGGAAAAGAAAAGTCGGCGATTATGAGAAAATCTCCATGAAAGGCCTGGAAAGCGCATTCAAATATTTGGAAGATCATACTGAAATAAGAGATGTAATATTATCGGGCGGCGATCCTTTAATGCTTACCGATATAATGCTGGAAAAAATTCTGCAGAGGCTTAGACAAATACCGCATCTCGAAATTATCAGGCTCGGCTCAAAAATGCCTTGCGTTCTTCCTCAGAGAATTACTGAAAATCTCTGCAGCATTTTGAAAAAATATCACCCGGTATATGTTAATACGCATTTTAATCATCCCTGGGAAATTACTCCGGAGAGCGTGAAAGCTTGTGAAATGCTTGCAGATGCCGGATGCCCTGTCGGCAATCAGATGGTTTTAATGAAAGGTGTGAATGATGACCCGGACACCGTGAAAGAATTAATGCAGAAACTTTTAAGGATGAGAGTGCGTCCGTATTATATGTACATGGCGGATGAAACCAAAGGCGCCAATCATTTCCGCACTTCCATTGAAACCGGAAT
>Ga0105091_10000989_pt1 | contig 12341 bp, 10 predicted proteins | sample PPLLak1March2015_FD_87022 | JGI IMG/M metagenome (GOLD analysis project Ga0105091, IMG submission 87022) | Freshwater sediment microbial communities from Prairie Pothole Lake near Jamestown, North Dakota, USA - PPLs Lake P7 Core (1) Depth... | ecosystem: Environmental > Aquatic > Freshwater >... | reverse complement strand
TTCGGGCGTGTTTCGGGGACACAAAACTTAATTCCTTTGCTGACGGGAACACCGGCGTTTGCGGGCTGGGAATTAAGTATTATGTCCCCGAAACTTGCTCGCTACGCCTCCCGCAGCGCCTTGGCGCAGCGTTTCAGTTCTTTTCGCAGCTTCGGCCAGTACTGAACAAAATCGACCCAGAGGGACAGATGTTCGGCTTGGGTCGCCTCTTTGAGGGCCGCCGGAGCATCAACCGGCCCGCCGGATAGCCGGTCCAGGAAAACCGCCCGGTCGTGCATGTCCCCGAGCATTCCAGCCGTCCTCCGCAACCGTCTCTCCAGCCGCACGACGGGCTTTCCGAGCACCGGCGCGGAGAAGTCCGCCCAGTAACGCGCCCGGCGGAACAGACGTCGCATCTCGTGAATGTCCTCGGTGGCTTCGGGACTCGCCGGTTGCGGCGTCCTTGCGATCTGCCGGAGCAACCGTTGGACTCTTCGAGCGGCCGTCTGTTCGAACGAGCGACGGACGTCCGGCTGATGCCTGGGGAGTTCTGTCCGCAACAGGTACTCGATGCGTCGGGACAGGGCGGAATATGCTCGGTCGGAGAGCCGATCTTTGATCAGTCTCCGCCGTTCGCCCTCGCCCGGCTGCTGAGTCGCGGTGAATTCCGCGAACTCCGCGCCGTCCTGCTTCCCTTTTTCGCTGAGGAAGGCCAGCCAGACATCCCGGTCTCGAATAGCGCCCAGATCGTCCCTAAGCACCCGGAGTCCCTCGTTGATCGGGCAGAAAGCCTTGGCTGGAATAGCGTCCTTGACGAGCCTGAGGCCGGCTCGAAATCGCCTGATTGAGACACGCAGCTCGTGAATCCCTTCGGGATCGTCCGAGTCCAGGGCGGCCTGGCGATTGTCCGCGATTCCGCGATACTCCAGTTGCAGAATACGACGCGCATTCTCAACGAGAGGGAGCGAGCTGGAGACCAAGCGAAACAAGGGGTCGGTATCGTCCGTGTCCTCGGCTGCGACAACGTCCACGGGCAACCGGAAGACTCTTTCCCAAAGATCCGCCTTTTCCTGTGCTCGCTCAATGTTTCCGCGGTAGAACGTCCGGACCGTGAGGCGTAGCTTCCCGTAGATCTTGCGAACCGAGGCGATTTGGGCGTCCTGAAGACGGCCGTGATCCAATCCGTCGGCCACCCGCAGCAAGGCGGCGATTCTCATCGCCCGCTCCCGACACTTGAGGGTTCCCATCATCGGGTGATCGAGGCCCTTTTCGTACTTCCGGCTATCAAGCAGAAGGATCGCCGCAAGACAGCGTCGTTGGGCGTTCGTGATCGAGGCGATCGGCTCCTTGAGCGCGATATCGGCCCCATGGGCCGCATGATTGGCCGGATGATCAGCGTAGCCGATGTCGTGGATCAGCGAAGCGATCTCGAGGAGCGACCTGTCCTGGGCTTCGAGCCCCAGGTGTGAGGCGACGCGGTCAAAAATCCCGAGCGCGAGCCTCGTGACATGCAGAGAATGGGCCTTCTCACTTCGGTAACGCTCGGCCAGGTCGGCAACGGGCGAAGGCCATGACTCCTTCTCCAGAGAGCTGTCTTGCGCATCTTGCGAACCCATGGATTGTGTCCTTTCACGCGCTTGGGCTGAGGCATTCGAGTGCCTCGTTGATCAGGGATCGGGCTTCGTTTTCAGTTGGGGCTTCCGCGTCCAGACGGATGACCGGTTCGGTGTTGGAGGGCCGCGCCTGGATCCAGCGGTCGGACCAGTTAAGCTTGACCCCGTCGGTGAAGTCCATGGGATGGCCCTTCCATAGCTTCTTCAGCAGGCGCAGCGACGGCGCAACGTCGCGAGCGCGACAGAGCAGCTTTTCATGGATCATCGCGTAGCTGGGAATCTGCGACCGCATTTCGCTCACTGTAGTCCCCTCGCGGGAGAGAGCTTCAAGGATCAGCGCCATTCCGATGAAACTGTCGCGACAAGGATTTACCGATGCGAGGATAACGCCCCCATTGCCTTCACCGCCGATATCGGCCTGATGGCGAATCATCGCCTCCACGACGTTGACTTCGCCGACCGGGCTTCGGTGGACGGGAACTCCGAAGCCGGCTGCTATGTCGTCGATCATGCGACTGGTCGAGAGATTGACGACGACGGGTCCGGGATTCCTCTTGAGGCAGTGTCGAATTGCGAGGGCGACGGTTGCGTCTTCGCCGATCGGTTGCCCGAGCTCGTCGACCACGGCCAGCCGATCGGCGTCCGCATCCTGTGCAAACCCGATGTCGGCACCTGTCTCTCGAACTGTTTTGCAGAGGTCCACGATATTTGCCGGCAATGGCTCGGGATTGTGCGGGAACAGCGAATTTACGTCCGTGTACAGCTCGTGGACTTCGCAACCCAGCATCCGGAGAAATTGCGGTGTAGCCTGCGAGGCCGATCCGTTGCAGCAGTCGACGACTACCTTGAACCGTTTGGAGGCGATCAGTTTCTCGTCGATGTTCGTGGTGACCGCCACCCGGTGCCTGGCCAGCGTGGTCGTATCCACCCTCGCTTCAGCCATCTCGCTATTGCCGACCCTTGGGTATACGCCCTGGTGGTAAAGGTCGGTGAGCTCCTTCGCCTGGTTCGGGCGAAGAACGATCCCGTCATTGGCGATGAACTTGAGCGCGTTCCACTCGATCGGGTTATGGCTGGCGCTGATGCAAATACCGCCGTAAGCGCCGACTTCGCGGATATGAAGCATTAACGCAGGGATGGGCACGATCCCTACGTCCACGGGAGTTGAGCCAACGCTCAGCAGTCCAGCGACGACGGCGTGACGCAACATTTCGCGCGACGGTCGAGTGTCGGTTCCGATCAGAATCGGTCCGGCCCCGCAATACGTCCCGAACGCAGCCGCGAACGAGACAACGAGCTGCGGGCTGAGCGATTCGCCGACAATTCCCCGGACTCCGGATACCCCAATCTTCAGAGATAGAGAAGGCGGCATATCAGCGTCCCCTGAATGCAAAAGCCATGCGTCGTACGAACGTTTGCGCCTGTTCGAGCAGCTCGTCGGCGCGCGTCTCGCTCTCTGCTTCCGAGATAATGCGCAGTAGAGGCTCGGTATTGGAGGCGCGGACGTGCAGCCAGTCATTGTCCCACCTGAGGTAGACGCCGTCCGTGCAGTCTGGACTCAGCTCGGAATACTCATCACGAAAACGGTCAAGCATCCGGTACACCTGGTTTGGAGGACAAGGAATCTCGAGCTTGCGCATGATAAACCTGGGCAGCTCGCTTGCCAGTTGCGCCAGGCTCGACTCTTTCTCAGCCATCTGCTCGAGGACGAGCCCGAGAGTCAGCAGCCCGTCAAAGGTGAGAGAGGCGGGCAACGCGGTGACGCCGCCGCAGCCCTCGCCTGCCAGAACGGCGCCTTCGGCGATTCCCTGGTCGATCACGAAACTCTCCCCGACAGGAGTGCGGATCACTTGCTGCTCGTAGCGGTCCGCCAGTACATCAATCATCCGGGAAGTGGAAAAGCCGGTCGTGACCGTGCCCGGTCGACGGGACAGCCGAATGCCCGCGGCCAGTGGAAGTGCGTACTCCTCGGAGAGAGCCGTCCCGTCAGAGGTGACAAAGCCGATTCGATCCCCGTCCACATTGATCGCCGCCCCGAGATCCGCATGCAGACACTTCATGAGCGTCGACAGCTGCCGCATGTTGGATGGATTGGGGGATGGCGGATGCGCGAATTCTCCGGAAGGCTCTTCGTTGACCGGCAAGAGCGTGCACCCAAGAGCCTGCAGAAACTTGGTTGCAAGCGGGGCACACGTGCCGTTGCAGAAGTCAACCGCTATTCGAAACCGTTTCTGCCTGATCAACGTTTCATCCAAGACCGAAAGCAGGTGCTCCAGGTAACGATCGATCACCGTCCTGTCTTCGATGACAGGCTTAATATCCTGCCACCTCGCGGTTTTAAATCCGCCGCTGTGATAGATGTCGAGCAGTTCCTCGCTCTTGACTGTATTGAGGAGCGACCCGTCGGGACCGACGAATTTCAAAGCATTCCAGCGCGCGTCGTTATGGCTGCCGGTAATCGAGATCCCTCCCTGAGCGGCCAGTTCCCGGACCGCGAAAGAAATCAGAGGAGTCGGGGCCAGTCCAAGATCGATGATTTCGCAGCCGGTAGACTGAAGGCCGGCCAGCGCGGCTGAACGCATGGCAACCGAGGACCGCCGGGTGTCACGCCCGATTATCACCCTGCCTGCGCCGGCCCAGGTCCCGAAGGCACTGGCGAAGTTGACCACCAGCTCAGGCGTCAGCGCGTCGCCGACGACCCCGCGTACCCAAGAAGTGCCAATTTTCAGCTCTCGCACGATGTTGCCCTGTCCATCCGACTTCCAAGTCGGACATGTCCCACTTGGCGGTCAGAGCTACGAAAAGAAGCGCTATGCTTTTCTGAATTGCCCGATGCATGCGCGCGTCTGGCTCTCGCACTCGCGCAGTCGCTTCAGAAGCGCCAGCTGAGCGGCCGCGCGCACTCGATTCAGATCAGGCGGATCGGCAGGACCCAGCCTGAAGTAACTGTCCCCACGAATGTAGTCGGACAGAAACCGGACACCAAGCTCGAGGGCAATGATCTGAACGGCATCGACCATCCGGTCTATCTCCTCGGGCTTCGCAGACGACACGGACCCGAGAAACCCTCGAGCGACGGCACGGTAGATGTCCAGATCCACCTGGATCCGCTCCACGTTCCGCTCCTTTTCGCCGGCGACGTTGGAAAGCGATCGAACCATGTCGCCCCAATCGGCCAGCCATGTATGCGGCATGATCGTATCCAGGTCAACGAGCGCCTTCGCCCGTCCGCTCCGGCGGTCGAACAGGAAGTTGTCCAGTTTGGTGTCCCCGTGAATGGCAAGCCGTCGGATCTTTCCCGTGGCCATTTCGGTCAACAATGTCATCCCGAACCCTTCCTCGGCGAGCGCAAACTGGACGAGCGAGTCCGCCTGGCGAAGCCGATGGCGGTATTCCTCCTCGGGAAGATGAACCAGGAAGTGCTGCCCGGTGCTGTGCCGGAGAACCGGATCTTCGGGGATCAGTTGTGCAGCCTCGTCGGCTGTTCGGTTTCCGGCCAGAACCGAGTGCAGCTGGTTGTAGTACAGGCGTGTGTCACGATAGCCGGGCAAAGGGTTCTCAAGCCCGGATACATCCATCCCGGCGGTCAAATCCAGGTAGACTGCCAGGCCCCTGCCCGCTTCCTCAGCCGTTCGGAGGCGCTCGTCGACATCGGTCAGCTCTCCAAGACTCTTGTAAGTCACCGAGTCTGGGATCCTGACCATCAATCGCCAGCATTCCAGCCCGCTCGGTTCTTCGGCTTCGAGGAAATAGCAGCCGGCTCGAGTCGGAATCAGCGTGATGGGCACCCAATCGGCCGAGGAGGACCCGGCGGGCCGGCGAGCCAGGCCTTCCCGCTGCGCCTCGATGCAGGCCATCATCGCCTGCATGACCGCGCGCGGTCGGGTGAAGACGCTCCGGTTGATTTTCTGCAACAGCAACTCTTGTTGTGCGCCCGGCTTGCCGGCCTGAACGACGAACGTGAACTGGTTGATATTCCCCTTTTCCGGGAAGTCGTAGCTTTCGATCGGTGTCGGAATATCGAACCGTGGAGCGATTCGAGATGCGAGGGCTAAGGGCGGTTCACCCGAGACATCCACCCCCCGGGCAACTCTGCGCACTGGCGTGGTTTCTAAACGTCCTCCCATTGCCCCCATGCGAGGGATTGTAGCAGAGTGGCCGAAACCGGCGAAGGAGATCCGCTTTGGTGTTTGTCCTTGTGGTCTTTGCGGTCGCTGGGGTCCTTGTCTGAAACAACCCTCGGACGCTCACGTAACCTCTTATGTGTAGAAGACTCGCCACATAACCGGAGGAACGTGTATGACCAAGACCCTGGGTGTTTGTCTAGTCGTCCTGACGTTGGGTTGCCTGGTTTTTGCCGCCGCACCCGATTTCTCGGGCAACTGGGTGCTGAACAAGGACAAGAGCAATTATCGGATGGGACGCGACGGAGGAACCACGCCGGACATCAACCTGACCGTCCAGCAGACAGCCGAATCAGTCGCCGTGAAGCAGCAGGTCACCAGCGAGCGCGGAACCCGCGACAGCGAGTACACGCTGAAAACCAACGGCACAGAGCAGGAGATCCCAGGCTTCATGGGCCGGACGTCCAAGGCGACTGCGAAATGGGACGGCAACATCCTGGTCGTCGACACTGTTTCCCAGTTCGAACGTGAAGGCGAACAGATCACGATCAAGAGTAACGAACGTTGGGAGCTTTCGGCCGATGGCAAGACGCTGACAATCAACGGTAAGACCACCACACCGATGGGTGACCGGGAAAGCACCCGAGTGTTCGAGAAAAAGTAGACACGGACTCAGTTTCGGGGACATAATACTTAATTCCCATACAGTTAGCGCAATCAAGCGTAAGCGAGGGAATTAAGTTTTGTGTCCCCGAAACTCCCGAAACTTCCTGTCGCTTGAGGGGCAATTTCGGGGACACAAAACTTAATTCTTTTGCTTTTGGGCAGCGCTCGGTAAATTGTTGAAAATTAAGTATTATGTCCCCGAAATTGTCCGTGTCTTCCGTGTCTATTTGGCCGAAACTTCTTTCTGCTCGAATTCCTTCAGGTAATTGAGGAACTTGCGGGCAGTCCGGTCCAGGTTCTCGATCGATCCGCCTCCATCCAGCACCTCGCACATCTCGTAGGCGATGTAGCCCTGATATCCGATGTCGCGCAGGGCGCCGAAGAACGTCTTATAATCGATGATGCCTTCGCCCATCGGGACCGCACGCAGCACGTCGTCGTGCTTGAGGTAGTTGGTCAACTCGTGGGTGTACGTGTACCGCGGTTGCCGAACGTAATCAGCCGCAATCGTGTGGACTATGAACGGCTTCATCTTCAGAACCGACTCGCGGATCTGTTCCGTGCTCAGGCCCTCCAGCGTGGGAGACCAGGCATCCCAACCCGCCTGCACGTTTGGCAGGTTCACTTCCTTCAGCAGCCAGTACATCGCGTCGTGGTGCAGCGCGATGTCGTGGTGATTCTGGACGACCAGAGTCACCCCGTGCTCGGCAGCCTTCTTCCCCGCCAACCGGAGGCCCTCGAGGACCATGGCATACTGCCGATCGTACGGGATCCCCGGACGTTCGTAACCGGTAAAGACCCGGACCATGTCGGTTCCCAGGTCGCGCGCAAGCTTGGCCACTTCGCCGACGTAGGTTGCCTGGATCTCGACGTTCGGTATGCCGGGTTTATCGACGCCTGCGGTGAAATCGGTATAACCGGCCAGCGCGACGAGCTTCAGGCCGAGCTCGGCCATGCGCGCCTTCAGCTTCTTGCGCGCGGCGTCGTCGTAGTCGACCGGGGAGACATGCGGTCGCTTGGCCACCAGCATGACTGAATCGAATCCCAGCTCTTTCGCCTTGACGAGAAATTCGTCAACCGTCAGCTGGGTCTGGCCTCGCCAGACACCTGCGTAACTGACTGAGTGCAAACACGGTTTGACCTTGAAGTCCTTAGGATTCCCGGTCGGCAGTTGTTGCGCCATCAAAACCGGGCCGAATAAGAGCAAAATTGATGCGAGAACGAGGGACGTCCTGAGCCTCATACTACCTCCTGTGTCTATCTCCGCGAGTATAACGCGATTCGTCGAACAGGCGCGAAGAACGGAAATTCCATTAACGTTTAGGTTATGATAAAAGACTCGAGAACTTTAGCTTCGCACTCAGGCGGATGACGCGATTGGGTGCTCAGTACCCGCCCGGTGTCATGGTTCGGCGGTTTTGAACTATCCCAATGGGTAGCATAGTCTTGCGCCTGAGGGTCTCAGACCAAATGAAAAGGCGAGGAAAAACCATGTCCTCACAGTTGGAGCGCCAGAAAAGGCCGAGTCTAAAAGATATCGAACTCAAAAAAGCAGCTACCGGCATTAAGGGACTCGATGAAGTGACGAAAGGCGGGTTGCCTCGCGGCCGACCGACGCTACTATGCGGGAGCGCGGGTTCGGGAAAAACGCTGATTGCCATGGAATTCGTCTTCCGTGGTGCTCGCGACTTCGATGAGCCGGGACTTTTCGTGGCATTCGAGGAAACGTCCGAGGAACTCGCGGCCAATGTGGCTCCCCTGGGATTTGATGTCGGGGAGCTCGTGGCCCAGAAGAAGCTCGTGCTTGATTACATCTATATCGAGCCAAACGAGTACGAAGAAACCGGGGAATATGATCTCGAGGGACTCTTTGTCCGGCTCGGCTGCCTGATCGATTCGGTGGGCGCGAAAAGAGTTGCGATCGATACCCTCGAAGCCCTGTTCGGCGGATTCTCCAACCAGGCGATTCTCCGCGCCGAAATCCGCAGACTGTTTCGTTGGCTGAAACAACGAGACGTCACTGCCATAATAACGGCCGAACGCGGCCCCGAAGGTGCTCTCACACGACATGGCTTGGAGGAATACGTTTCAGACGCGGTAATCGTGCTCGATCACCGTGTGACCGAGCAGGTTGCTACTCGCCGGTTGCGTGTCGTCAAGTACCGGGGTACCCGTCACGGAACGAATGAATATCCGTTCCTGATCGATCAAACCGGCGTGTCTGTCCTGCCGATTACTTCCCTCGGCTTAGAACACCAGGTAAGTTCGGAAAGGATATCAACCGGCGTTCCACGCCTGGACGAGATGCTCTGCGGAGGCTACTACAAGGGCAGCAGCACCCTCATATCGGGCACGGCCGGTACCGGCAAGAGCAGCCTGGCCGCTCACTTTGCGGATTCGTGCTGCAGCCGCGGCGAGCGCTGTCTTTACTTTGCCTTCGAGGAGTCTGTCCGGCAGATAGTCAGGAATATGAAGTCGGTCGGCCTTGACCTCCAGAAATGGCTCGATCAGGGCCTGCTGCAGATTCATGCCTCCCGGCCAAGCTTTTCCGGCCTCGAAATGCACCTGCTTACGATCCACTCCCTGATTGAAGAGGCGCAGCCGGCCGTGGTGGTGCTCGACCCGATTACGAATCTGATGGCGGTGGGCGATCAAGTTGAGGTGAGCGCGATGTTGACCCGACTGATCGACTTCCTGAAGGGCCGCGAAATATCAGCCCTTTTTACCAGTCTTACCCGAGGAGGCGAGAATACGGAGTCGACGGACGTCGGGATCTCTTCTTTGATGGACACCTGGCTGATCATCAACTATCTCGAAAACCGCGGTGAGCGCACTCGAACTCTGCAGGTCCTCAAATCCCGGGGCACTGCCCATTCGAACCAGGTGCGTGAATTTCTCGTCACCGGTGAAGGAGTTCAGCTCCTCGATGTTTACCTGGGGCAGGGAGCCGGCTTGACCGGCTCTGCCCGAGCATCTCAGGAAGCGAAGGAGAAGTCGGACGCCTTATTACGCCAGCAGGAGATCGAGCGACGCAAGCGGGATTTGGAACGCAAGAGAGCCACACTGCAGGCAAAGATTGCGGAACTGCAGGCGGCTTTCGAGGCTGACGAAGAGGAAATCCGCTCCCTCCTCGAAGAGGGACAGCTCCGTCAGGCCGCCGAGCAGAACCACCGAATCCGTAAGTCCGCTTCGAGGAAATCGAAAGAGCCCTAGGAACAACACCAAGGAGCTGAACGAGTCATTAAGGAAGGTAGTCACGCCATGGACCGAGTCCAAAACAATAACGACCCGACATTCGTTGACCCTGATAAAGAGTCTTACAACCTGCGTCTTTATGTGGCCGGACAATCGCCCAAGTGTTTGAAGGCCTTTGCGAACCTCAAGGAGATCTGCGAGACCCATCTGAAAGGAAGGTACCAGATCGAGGTCATTGACCTGCTCGATAACCCTCGGTTAGCAAAGGGCGACCAGATTCTAGCCATCCCCACACTGGTGCGGAAGCTTCCCGAACCGATTCGCAAAATCATTGGAGATCTTTCGAACACCGACCGCGTCCTGGTCGGCCTGGACTTGCGGGCGAGGTGACGAGAGGAATCTCAGGATGGGTGAAATGAGTGAGAAGGATTTCGAGAAACTGGCCGAGGCCGGAAAGACAAGTGGCAAATATGTCCTCCGTCTCTATGTAACCGGTACCACGATCCGGTCCGCACGGGCGATTTCCAACATCAAGGAGATATGCGAGGAGCACCTGAAAGGTCGTTACGACCTCGAGGTCATCGATCTCTACCAGCAACCGGTGCTTGCGGTTGGCGAAAAAATCCTTGCTGCACCGACCCTGATTAAGAAGCTGCCGCCGCCATTGAGGAAGCTAGTCGGCGACATGTCAAACACGGAACGAGTCCTGCTTGGATTAGACATTCAACCGGTAAAGGAGCGTGGTTGATCCCAACGGGGAAACCGAACCAGGGACAAAGTGACGAGGTCAGGGAACTCCGGGAACAGTGCGAAAACCTCCAGAGACAACTCGAAGAGGCAGAGAGTGTCCTGAGCGCCATCCGCAGGGGTGAAGTGGATGCCTTGGTGGTTTCGACTGATCAGGATGACCGGGTATTTACCCTGAGGAATGCCGATCACACCTACCGGGTGATGGTCGAGACGATGCAGGAGGGTGCAGCGACCGCGCTCCCGGACGGAACCATCCTCTACGCCAATAACCGCCTGGCCGAGATGCTTGATTTCCGCCTGGAGCAGCTGATCGGCTCATCCTTCGTTGACCTCCTCGAGCCGGAGGCACGCCCCGTCATGAAGCAGTGGCTCAGTCGCGCGCGATCCGAGATCGCACGCGACGAATTCCACCTTGTCCAAAGCGGTGGAACCATCATACCGGTTCAGATCTCCACGGCGCCACTTGCTCTCGAAGGACTCGAGGCGATCTGCATCGTCGTGACGGATATTTCCGAAACCCGGGCATTTCAACTGATCAACGAACAACTGCAAGGCGAGGTGGAACGGCGTGGCCAGATCAACGAAGAGTTGGAGCAGCGGGTCCGTGAAAGGACTGAGGACCTGCGTCGCCTGGCTGGTCACGCCGAGGCCGTACGCGAGGAGGAAGGAAGGCGCATCGCGCAGGAAATCCACGATCAGATCGGCGGCGCACTGACCGCGCTGAAAATCGACCTGTCACTGATTCGGCGGGCTCTGGGCGACGATCACTCGGATCTCTCCGCGAGATTCGACAGCGTCAACCTCCTGCTTACCGAAATCGTCAAGGATGTCCGCCGGATCTCCAAGGACTTGCGTCCGCCGATAATTGACCAACTGGGCCTCAGCGCGGCGATCCAGCACCACTTGTCCGAGTACGAAGAACGTACCGGGATCAAGTGCAAGCTGGAACTCCACGGCCTTGACCCGGTCAAGTCCGCTGACGCGATCCCCATCTTCCGGATCGTCCAGGAATCGTTGACCAATGTCGCAAAGCACGCCTCGGCCACCGAGGTGGTCGTCCGGACGTACGTTGACAGGAATGAGTATTGCCTCGAGATTTCCGACAACGGGTGCGGCATCCAGCAAAACCACGGCCACGAAGCCACCGTCGGCCTCGTCGGCATGAAAGAACGGGCCGTCCGTATGGGCGGGCGCCTGCGAATTGCCGAGCTTGAATCCGGCGGGACCATCGTGCGCCTGACCATCCCGCTTGACTCCATCCCCATGCGGCAGCCGTTCTATTAGGTTTCTGCTCAACGACCCCAAGGACAGCAAGGACAGCAAGGACCTCAAGGACCCCAAGGATTGACCCGCATTTGCCAGCGGGCAGACGATTCTCTCAGAGCCGCCCACGCAGCGGGTGTCGAAAAAGTGGATCGACCGGCGGGACCCGGCAGAAATCGCGCGGGACGCGAAATCGCAAGGAGCCGCGCACGAAAGCGAACGGCAGTGAGCGAGAGTAAGCGGACCACCTGACTCGCTCCACTGCTTCGTGTTTAAATGTCTCGACTTAGCGATGATTGGTGGTCCGCTTACTCTCGCTCGCTTCGCTCGCTGTCGTGCGCGGCTCCTTTCGATCTCGCATCCACGCGAGGCTCGCCCAGTCCCATGGGCTGTTCACAGACACGTGAACTTTTTCAATCCACTCGCTGCGTGCTCTGGTCGCGAAAGGCCGCGCTTGAATGCTCGGCGGTGTCTAAGAAATTAAGGCTGGGATCGTTAAGCCAATAGATGCACAATCTCATCTCGAGCCGTCGGGTCAACCAGGAGGTCTCATGAAATTCAAAGCGCTACGGCCCACGATCTTCGCTCTTGTCTTTTTCCTCTCATTGGGGCTTCTCGCTTTCACGCTCGCGTTTCAAGGAGGAGGGCGTGGACAGCAACCGCAAGGAAACACCATGAATGCCCCTCCCAGCGAACCGTCGTGGCCGGAAGTGAAACGACTCATCGACGAACAGAAATTCAACGAAGCCCT
>Ga0105091_10000988_pt1 | contig 12354 bp, 9 predicted proteins | sample PPLLak1March2015_FD_87022 | JGI IMG/M metagenome (GOLD analysis project Ga0105091, IMG submission 87022) | Freshwater sediment microbial communities from Prairie Pothole Lake near Jamestown, North Dakota, USA - PPLs Lake P7 Core (1) Depth... | ecosystem: Environmental > Aquatic > Freshwater >... | reverse complement strand
ATCCTCTGATCATATGCTTCATTGCTAGCTTTCTCTTTGCAGGCTTGGAAATAATTTTTACACGGTAGTCCTCTCTAAGTTTATAAATTTCTTTATTTAGAAATTCTTTTTCTTTTCTTTATAAATTTGTTTTCCGATCAAAATATCCGAGGGCCAATTGTGTTTATTTCTTTATTCCTGAGGGTAAAAACGGCCATAATTCGACATATTTAAATTTTTAGCTATGTTAGTTCAGTAACTTAGTTTCCATAATTATTTATTCTTGAGTTATTTATCTTCTAATCGTAATATTGTTTGTTAGTGACTGTATCTGAAGTAAAAAATTAAGCTTCGTGAGGGCATTATTATGGGGGACGCTCCGGCCGCTGGACCAGAATAGTAACTATCTGTTAAGGTAGAATGAGGTATGAGAAGTCTATCTTACAGAACCGTTCGAAATCGGGGTTAAGTTAGAAACCAGGGTTAGACTGCATATTTTTGTCTAAGCAAAGGCAGGAAAAGGCAGGAAGATTTCCTGATTTTTTAATGTTAGTTTGTCTCATACGCTGTCAAATTGGGTTTGAAGTTAGTTTCCTAACCCTCAGTCTGGAAGGACCCTTAGTACAGACAGACTGTTTATCTCTCTTGGTGTGTTGTCTAATTATAGCAAATATTCATTGGGGAGTGAAATATTGAGAGTCCTTGTTGATATAGGGCATCCAGCCCATGTTCATTTTTTTAAAAACACTATATGGAATCTTGAGAAAAAAGGACATCAGGTAATGGTAATCTCGCGGGATAAGGATGTGGTAATAGACCTCTTAAATGCCTACGGAATTCCGCATATTGTTCTAAGTAAAGTAAAACCAGGAAAGTCTAATTTGCTTGAAGAATGGCTTATAAGAGAATCTAAAACTCTTAAAATTGCCAAACAATTTGACCCTGACATTCTTATGGGTATCCTTTCTCCGCCTGTAGCTCATATAGCCTGGATGCAACGAAAGAAATCCATAATATTTAACGACACCGAACACGCAATTATAGCCCAGAAGTTGACCTATCCTTTCTGTGATATAATCTGTACTCCCTCATGCTATAAAAAAAATGAAGGAAAAAAACAGATAAGATACAGCGGCTACCATGAACTGGCTTATCTTCATCCATCTTATTTTACTCCACGTCCTGAGGTTCTGAAGGATCTCGGGGTCGAAGTGGGTGAGCCTTTCACAATCCTTCGCTTTGTTTCATGGGGAGCACATCATGATGTCGGCCAACATGGAATCAAAAATAAAATAGCTCTTGTTCGGGAACTCGAAAAATTCGGGAAGGTATTCATAACCTCAGAAGGGTCACTGGCAAAGGAATTTGAGATGTATCGGATCCGGGTCACTCCCGAAAAAATTCATCATCTACTCTATTATGCCACACTCTATGTGGGTGAAGGGGCAACTATGGCTGTTGAAAGTGCAATCCTGGGAACTCCTTCTATTTATATCTCCACCCTTGCGGGAACTATGGGGAACTTCTCCGAACTCGAGAAAAAATACGGTTTGCTTTTTAACTACAGTGACTCGGAATCTGCCTTGGCAAAAACCCTGGAACTTCTCAAGGACCCGGAACTCAAGAAAACCTGGGGCCTGAAAAGGGCTGTTCTTCTCAGGGATAAAATCAATGTGACCGAATTCATGGTTAAGCTCATAGAAAGCCTTCCTGAAAAAAAATCCGGAGTTTCTTTTCCTTCAGTTTCGGATGAGATCTATGATGCATGAGTTACTGAAGCAAAACCAGAATATATGGGATCTTTTCACCCGAAAAGAAGAATATTCTCCCGAAAAGCTGGATGAACACGGGCGTTTTCTTTTCGCTGAAAAAAGCATTAGAAATGCCTCTGAGCCTGAGGCTTCAAGATACCTGATGAATCATGGGATGCAGGTCGAATTCCCTGAAAACAAAAAGTTTGCCGTTTGTCTAACTCATGATGTAGATGACATTTATCCACCTCCGTCCCACTGCTTACTGTCCTCTGTGTGCTGTCTGAAAAGTCTGAACTTCAGGGGTTCTGCAGTTCAGCTCCTGTGGAAGTTCCGGGGGAAGGAATACTCTCCTTACCTTAACCTTTCAAAAATCATGGATCTTGAAGCCAGCTACGGGGCAAAATCCTCTTTTTATTTCATCGCTACAGAAGCCGACCCTATAAGATTCAGGTATGATATAGAGGATATAGAACATCATCTGAAAGAGATTTCAGACAGAGGATGGGAAGTTGGCCTTCACGGCGGCTATTATTCATATAATAACCCGGAAGCAATTAAAAAAGAAAAAAAAAGGCTTGAGGATGTCCTGGGAAAAACAGTGCTGGGTTTTCGTAATCATTACCTCAGGTTCAAAACTCCCGATTCCTGGGAAATTCTTGCAGATGCCGGTTTCAGCTATGACTCTACTTTCGGACACAGCAACTCAGTTGGCTTCAGGAACGGAATGTGCCATCCTTTCAGGCCATATAACCTGAAAGAAGACCGTGAAATAAAGATTCTCGAAATTCCACTTGTTGTAATGGATGTTTCGCTTTTTGCGACTTCAAAATCTTTTGAGGAAGCTTGGGAGCGCACACAAAATCTGATTGATATTACAGCAAGTCTCAATGGAGTCATTACCTTGCTGTGGCACAATTTCGTCTTCGGTTGTAGCTTTCGAAAAGATTGGGTGAAATTATACGAAAAAGTGCTCGAATACTGCTCTGGAAGAGGAGCCTGGATGACAAGCGGAGAAGAAATTTATAGGTGGTGGGGAGATGGAGTCTGACTTAAAAGGAAAATATCTATTGATTACGCCTGCAAGGAACGAAGAACAAAATCTGCCCGAAGTCTCAAAGTCCGTAATAGGACAGAAATTAAAACCTGAGTTATGGATTATAGTCGATGATGGGAGTACGGATGGGACTCCACGTATTCTCGAAGGCCTGCAGGCAAAATGTTCCTGGATCCAGAGCATAAGATTATCTCCAAGGCCAAGAGACATTACTTTTCATTATAGTTATGTCTGCAAACAGGGCTTTGACTATGCGCTTGAGTACTGCAGGGAAAATAATATCGAATTCGAGTATATAGGCCTTCTTGATGCCGATACGGTTCTGGAAGAGAACTATTTTGGAAAACTTCTGGTCGAGTTTGAAAAGGATAATTCTATTGGAATTGTAAGTGGCGGAATATATTATGAGACTGACGGAAAACTTTCCCGGGAAGTGACTATCAAAGACCTTCCTCGTGGCACAGGAAGAGTCTGGAGGAAAGAGTGCTTCCTTGAGACTGGCGGTTACCAGGTTGAGCCTTCTCCAGATTCGATTTCCAATATAAAGGCTTTCACGCGAGGCTGGCGGCTCATACAATATGCTGATGTCGTCCAGATCCAGAAACGTAAAACGAGTGCAGCAAATGGACTCTGGCGTGGATATACTAAAAATGGCTGGATGGCTTACTATCTTGGCAAAAACCCTCTCATTGCTCTCGCAAACGTACTTTATTTCTCTGTGAAATCCCCTTACTATACAGGTGCTGCTTACTGCTGGGGCTATTTTGGTTCGGCAATCAGAAGGGAGAAAAAAATTGAGGATCCTGAAATAAGGGCTTACTACAGGAATCAAGGGTTTGCAGGACTGTTATCCCGGATTTCGGGGATGTTTAGCCAGAATTCAAGAGATGTACGGGAGGGAAAGCAGTGAGTATTAACAACATTTCGAAAAAGCAGTTTACTCACAGGTGATAATTTGAAGATGCTTTTTCTGGATATGGTAAGGCCCCTTTCTCTTGCTGATGGCTCGCTTATCCACAGATACGAGCTTGTGAGCAACCTTGCCAAACTTGACAATGAGATTCATATATTTAGTGCTGGCAGGAGCTCTCTTTCGAATATGGCGAATGTTCACAGCCATTATGTCCCGCCTGGAAACTTCCTTTCACTTACTGTCAATTATTTTAGCAGTTCTATAAGTCTTCTGGGTTCCGAGACTTTTGATGTGCTGTATACCCGCAATCCCAATTTTGGCTTTCTTGCTGGACTCTTCTGTAAAACTAGATGCAAAAAAATGGTTTATGAATTAAACGGAATTCCGGAGGATGAAAAGAACCTTTTCAGGACAAAACCTGAAGGGGATAAATTTTCGCAGTCAGGCAAAAAAAGTAGTTTTTCAAACCGATATTTCTCTGCACACGCCAGGCTCAAACTGTTTATTCTCAAAAAGGCTCTCGGGTTTTCGGACCGAATTATTGCTGTGACTCCAGGGATAAAAACAAATCTTGAGAAGGTATACAATATCCCTGGAGAAAAAATAGTCGTAGTTTCCAATGGGGCAAACACTTCCCTGTTCCAGCCACTGGGACAGGAAACCTGCAGAAAGGAACTTGGTCTGGACCTGGAAATTCCCTATATATGTTTTGTGGGCAATCTCGCTCCCTGGCAGGGGGTCGAGTATCTGGTAAAGGCAGCTCCGTCTATACTTTCCAGGTCTCCGGAATGCCGCTTCCTGATTGTCGGAGATGGGGTCATGAAAAATAATCTTCTCAAGCTCTGCAGGGAACTCGGAGTTGAGGATAGGTTCATTTTTACGGGTGTGATTGCCTACGATCGTGTGCCTCTTTACATTAATGCAAGCGATACCTGTACCGCTCCCTTTATATTTGCCAGAAACGCAAAAATAGGCCTGTCTCCTTTGAAACTATATGAGTACATGGCTTGCGGAAAACCTGTAGTTGCAAGTGACATCAGCGGTGTCTCCGATGTACTTGAGGCTTCCGAAGGAGGGATTCCTGTCCTTCCCGAAAACCCGGACGCTCTTGCAGAAGGCATCTTAAAACTGCTTGAAAATCCGGATTTGAGGACGAAACTGGGCTCAAAAGGTTTAAGTTATGTTACTGAAAATTACAGCTGGTATAGCGTTGCGAAAAAGGTTAACGAAGTCTGTAAATCAGGACTCGAGGCCGAGAACTGAAGGTTCAAAGTTAATCTTATGTTTTCCTATAACTCATCACGGATAAGAATAGTTATCTATTTGCACGGGGCTTAAAATGGACGAAATTGAAGTTAGAGAATTAGCGCCATCCGAATACAAAGAATGGGATTTGCTTGTAGAAGAAGCTCAACCTGGTACACTCTTTCATACCAGCGAGTGGCTTGGAATTTGCAGGGATGTTCTGTCAAAGGATCTTAAAATCTACGGTTGTTTCAGAAAAGGCGAGCTTGTGGGAGGATGCCCTCTTTTTGTTAAAAATATTAAGGGAATCTTAAAAGTAGCGACTTCGACCTGTGATATGACCAGTTACAGTGGGCCTCTTATAAAAGAAGGTGCCAGCTCCAAAGCAAGTAAACGGGTACAGGAAACTCACGAAATTCTTAGTCCTCTCAGGGAATTCCTCTGCAAGCAGGGATTTGACAGTATTCATCTGACGTTCTCTCCAGGTTTTGAGGATGTAAGACCATTTACCTGGTACGGATGGGATTCCACGGTGCATTATACCCATTATCTGAGTTTGAAAGAAAACGTGGACAACAACCTTTCAAGAAAGATCCGAAGGGAACTTAAAACTGCAGGTGAGGCCGGACTTAAAACCAGGGCGTGGAATGATCCTGAAACATATTACCATCTGCTTTCGATGGTCTACGAAAAACAGAATTTAGCACCTCCCCTGCCCAGAGAGTTTTTCGAAAGAGTATTTAAGCTGATTCAGGAAAAAAATATTGGTTATATGTTTATCTCAGAGACTCCTGAGGGTGAAGCTGTTGCAGCTCACCTGAATCTGTACGGAAAGAAATGCGCTGTAACCTGGACTTCAGCCCTGAACCCGGATTTTGGCCGTCTGGGTCCCAATGCTCTTCTGTATTATAATGAATTTCTTGACCTGAAGTCCCGAAACTTCGAGTACATGAACGTAATGGCAGCAAACATTCCCAGGTTTGCGGATTTTATTATGGGCTTTTCCCCTGAGCTAATTCCCTATTATAGTGTGACTCTGGAAAGCAAAAAATATTCAATCGCGAAAACCCTGTACAAAATGACTCACAAGGAAACTTACTGACAGAACTCGAAATTTTCTTAATAAATTTAAAAATCGGGAAAACCCCTAAATTAATTTTATATTTTTTCTAATCGGGGTTTCCTATATTTTTCCTGACTGAAACTTTACTTTTTCTCTGTAAAAGGAATGTCTTAAGAGAGATCAGCTTTTCGTTAGGTTATTTTCCTGAGAAGGTTTAATTTCCTTTTCAGGTCTTGTTTCTTATATTCACGAGAAAAGCCGAAAATATCTTCCTGAATGTAGGATCGTCACGAAGGGTTAGACCATAATAAATAGGAGTTATGATGACAGCTGCAAGGAGGATAATGTAAAAGTTCGCAGAGAGTATTTCGAGTAGGATTAATGGGGTCGAGACGGCGATTCCGATTGCTGCATACTTAATAAGGATTTCTACGCTTTCCATCTTATTAATCCCTGCAAGGTTAAGCAGATATGCATTGTTCCAGAGCCAGAATATAACTCCTGTAAAGCTGAACAGGCCAAGGGCAAACTCAGGACTTCCGTACATCCCCCCTATAGCCAGTGCTACGACCCTGGAGACTAGAAGAATCATGCTGAAGGTAAGCCAGACCTTCTGCTTCTCAAAGACGCTGTAGAGAGTTGAGATAGGCGAGGAGAGGAAGACAAGGAATATCCAGGGCACAAGAATTTTTACATATATGCCTGATACATGCCAGCCCTCTCCGAAAGCAAATGTAAATATTTCTTCTCCCAGGATCAGCAGGAGTATCATCGGGAATATTCCTATTAGAATTAGCTTTTTGTAAACTTCGCCAACAATGGTTTTCATATCTCCACTCTCATTCCCGTTTTTCACCTCACTGATTTTCTGAAAGAAAACCTGTTGTATAGCTGTCCCTATAAGTCCCATGGGCATATTTACTACCTGATTCGCAAGTGAAAAATATCCGACAACGCTTGTGCTGTAAAAGTATGCAAGCAAAAAGGTAGGGACCTGTGGGGAAATCGTGTTTGCGAGTGTAGACCAGGAACTAAATAAGGGGAAGTTTTTGTACTGAATGGCCATCTCTTTGATCTTTTTTACTGAAACTTTACTGAAGACCCTTAAATCTTCTTTTGCACCCTTAAGCATGAAAAGGTCTGCAAACCCATATCCAACTGTATATCCTGCTATCAGGCCTAAAGGAGATACACTCCATATAGGGGTGGCTAACTGAACTATTTTGGTTGACAAAGTGTTTAAAATTCTGGATCCTGCTATAATTCCAAAACGCACTTTTCTTGAAAGCCAGTAATTCTGCACGAAAAAAAGGCCGTTAAAGAATACTATTACAGGAAGATAAATTAAATATTTTGAAATTCCTGGAGCATTAAGGATGTCCTCAATACCCTTTGGAAAAATCATCACTGCTACAGCTGTGAGTAAAGATATAAGAGTAACTAGTATCGAACAAAGGAAAACTACGTTTGCGGAATCCTCTTCGGTCTTTGGTAACATGATAGCAAACTGGTATGAAAAAGTAGAGAAAATTACCAGTATGCCTGATACTGAAACAAAAAGCTGAAAAACTCCTAAATCGTCAGGGCTGTAAATTCTGGTGATTAGAGGTACAAGAAGGATACCCAGAATCTGTGAAGTAACACTTCCTGATACAAGTTTTAACACATTAGAGATAAAGGTTGACATGTCATTTCCAACTTAGTATATAAATCCCAGAGATGTGGGTTCTTCTTTCATTCTGCGGTCAGTAAACAGAGACCATTCTGGGCTCTTAATTTCTGGCCGGTTTTTCTTCCTTTAAGTAAGCAAATACCTCTTCGTTATCATATACCCGGGCGTAATCATATGCTTCAAATCTGTTGAAGAATTCCTCTGGAAGCTTCTGGATAAAATTCACTCCATAGCGTTCAGGATCATTAATAGATACAGGCTCTTCCACAGTTGATTTCCTTAGCAAAACCATAGGATTGCCATCAATCTCTCCAGTCTGTATATGTTGAATGTTAAAATATGTTGCGTTACTGGAATCATATCCTCGATCCCTGTAAAAAAGACAACTGTCATATGGAGAGTCCATCAGGATGTTTCCGGAGTGTTTTGCAGTTACTGTTTTAATTGCTTCGATTTCAACTTCTTTGAACTGGTTTCTGACGGTCGTGTCCTTTGCCACAAGCGGGTTGTCTTTATTTATGCCTGGTGTTGTAACCATTACAAACGAAAACAGTAGAATAATTATGAAGATCGCAGAGACCTTTGCTTTTTTTGAGTTAAAGAGACTCACTAGTTTTAGCATATATGAGGCGGCTACAAGCACCAGAAACACTGATATCAGTGGGAACCATCGGCTTGTCAGGAAATTTCTCATCCCGAGTAAAGGAATTCCATAAGCAAGACTATAAAGAATTACAACCACCAGAGCAATAGAGAATTTATTGACTTTTTTGACGTCTCCGCGAGAGAACCAGGCTAATACTCCTCCTATTGCAAAAAAAGGCAGAGCAAGGTAGCTTATGTGAAGTAAGAGCACTTCCAGCGTTTCCTGATTATTTCCGGAACCTACAATAAGTTCATCGCTTGAATAACTTGCTCCTGCCTGAAGTACATCCATAAGAGGACTGAGAACCATTTCAAGAAACGAGGTGTTCGGGTTGACAAACGTGAACATCCAGTATGTTTGTAAACTAATAATAAAAAAGAGGATATAATTAAAACTGGTTGTTTTGATGGGAAGACTCTTATAAACATGGTTGTGCAGGTATCTGCCTGCATAAATTGATACCAAAGAAAGAAAAACTACAAACGTGGTCAACTGGTGAGTCAGAACCATTAGAATAGTAACTAGCAGGATAAATCCCGTGTATCTCAAGCTCTGTTTCTCGCTAAAGATCGCGTATATAATGAATATAAAATAGCAGAGAACAAGAGAACCAGGAGTTATATTTGCAATGCCTGCAACGATGTTATGATTATTCAGGTTTATTAGTAAAGTCGCCAGCAAACCCATCTGAGGGCCTTCAATTTTCTTTCCTATTAGGTAAATGGCTACAGTACTGAAAATACTGGCAAACCCTATGGAATAAAACATTGCATCTTTAATATCTGTTTCGCCCATTACCTGAGTGACTGAGACAAAAATATGAGCAAGAGGATAATAAAAGTATTTGCTGCTTGTTTCAATCGGAGCAACAAACCCGGTATCAGTAATCACCCTTGCCATACTGGCATGGAAATAAGCATCGTAGCCCATCAGACTCGGGAAATTGTAAAAAATCCCGACTCTTATGAGAATCGATAGCAGGAATATCTGCAGTAATACAGAGGCTACCCGGTCTCCCTCTCTAATATAAAGAATTTGGGAGGCTATAAGGGCTGCAAGGACACATATCAATATGAAATAAGATATAGGCCTGTAGTACAGATTCATGCTGTATATCAAAATGCATGTTAGAAAAATAAGGTAGAATAAAATTCCCAGTATACTTTTTAATCTGTCTTCTCGGGAAGATATTGCGGCCTCACTTTTGAATTTATTTCTAAAGAGGAAGTAGATTAAACAGGAAGAGAGAATGGCAATTCCAATATCCTTCTGGTTTAGATTAATGATATAGTATAAAGAAATAATTAATAATCCTAAACCGAATCCCATGACGCTGAGAATCACATCAAGACTTTTTGTAAACCTCTCCACGTATCCTTTTGCAGTTTCCATACAGCCCCACAAAACAACAATTTTTTTGAATAATAGTTTTTTATAACTAATCCTTCCAGCCTAAAATATTTTTTGCCTGTAAGTCCAGACGGCTTTCTTACAGATTATTTCTCTTTCCAGTCTCTACCTCTTTTATATCTCAGTCTGTCTCGATATTCAGTACTTTTTCTTCCACCATCTGTATATCTCGGCTCCTGATGCTGACCAGGCGTCCTTTTGAGTACAGTACTGCAGAATTTTTTTGTAGAACTCCAGATAATCCCCCTGCATATACGTGTTATGCCAGAGGACAGTAAGCACACCTCTGTAGCTTTCAACCGTATCAATGAGTTTTTCCGTAAGCTTCCATGCCTGATTGAAGTCAAGATGCATCTGGCTGAAAAGAGTGGTATCCATGATACTTAGCGGGATTTCGAGGATATCGATTTCTTTTCCTGTGTTAAGGTTATATGGCCTGAAGGGATGACACATTCCGTTCCTGAAGCCCGCACAATCATGATATCCGAAGGTTGAATCGTAACTGAAACCCGCATCTGCGAGGAACTCCCAGGTTTTTGGAGTTCTAAACCGCAGGTAATGATTTCTGTAGCCCATAACCTCCTTCCTGAGTACTTTTTCTAGTTTTTGTTTTTTGCTTCTGATTTCCAGCGGGTTATTATAAGCCTCATGTCCTCCATGAAGCCCAACCTCCCATCCGTCGTCCGAAATATGGCCAAGTTCCCCTTCCAGCTCTTCGATGCTGAAGGTAAAATCTTCATTTCCGGGATCAAGGGTCAGGAAATAAAAAGTGGATTTTGCTCCGTAATTTTCTTCCAGTTTCATGATTTGTTTAAAGTTCCACAAAGGGTTCCATGTTTTGTTTATTCTTGAAAATGGAAGGATAGAAGCCTGTGCAAACTGACCTCTTTTGAGAGCTTTTACGGTTCTGGCCGCAGTATTCAGCATTCCGGGACACACAAAATCGATGTCATGAGTCAGGCATACAGCAAATTTTCTTCCTTCAGGATATTCGGGACTTAACCCATTTTTAATTAGAAAGTTCGAGACATGTGGCTCAAAAACATTTCTTTGACTGCTCAGGTAATATGAAAATCTTCCATATTTATCTAAAAGGATAGGGTCATACTCTTCTTTTTTTGTAAATAGCTCCCAGAGCTCTTCATCTTCTTCCATTTTTTTAATCAAAGTATCCCCTTCACTCTTACTTGTTGGATCTTCAACTTTATTAAATATTTGGTTAACTCTGGTTTCTTTATTTCTCTCTGTAAGGAGCTTATCTCGATGAGTTTGCTGTATCAATCTTATCCCCACTGAAACCCCGAATATACCTTTCTCACAGGTTATGTTATATCTTTCAGATTGCTGCCTGAAGAATCTCAATTTCTCTTATTCTGCCAAGCTATCCTGGCACTCTGAAGCCCATTTACGCGTGATGCTTTTGATCGCAAAAAGCTGGACTCACTTCTCTTATAGCTAACCCTACCCTCAATTCTTTTGTTCCTCCGGCTCTCTTTCAGCACGGTTTCTTCTACTTTCTGGGAATTTCCTGAATAAGAAATATCGTTTTAATGCAAGTGTCCAGTTCTCAGCAAAGAGAATCTATGTTTTTACTATTTTCTGCAGATTCGCCTTAATCGTTTATTAACTGAAGCCAGCAGCTGCATTTTTCTTTACGGTAGGGATTCATAAGTACGAAAACCGCAACTATTCTATCAGTCCCCGGATTTAACATAATGACAACAGGATAGCCAGAAAATTTCGGAGCCTCTTTCATAAGTCGAGGCTTCGCAGTCCCCATCATTTTATAATGTTTTCCCTTAAATGAATAAATATTATTAGGATATAAGTTTTAGCGTTGGATTAAAATTCTTTTATCAGTATTCTATCACAATTATAATATTTTACTTTCTTTGCCGGCTAATTATAAAAGCTGCTCAATATTTCCCAAATTCTATTTATTTTATTTAAGCCTGTAATTCGTCTATTCCTATCCTTTACGAGCTCTTTCAGGACAAAAACCCTTCCACACTCACGCTTTTCGTTACCTGAGTTCTCCGGTGGCATTATTTTTGTCATTTATCTATTATCAGTCAGGGCATCACTGGCATCTGTGGTAGTTGCGCTCTGGAAAGTTGCTCGTTAAGTTCCGGCTTGCTCGAGATCGGGAATTTATAGCTTGCAGATGCGGCATGAGATGCCTAGTAAGCTGTAATATTAACTTTTCCAATAACTAATGTTTATTTCGGCATCTGCTTCAGTTATGGTAAGTTTTAGTCTTTTCTGTTCGGGTTACTCTTCTATTTCTTTTCTGAGTTGGTTATTTCTTCAGGGTCTGGTTTTCAAGAAAATCGTGAACTAAAGTATGCATAGAAAGAAGCTTTCTTTATTAAAGTGGCTCGCATACTTATGATTAAGTAAGTTGCGCAAATAACAGCAACGACCATCAGTTATCCTGCATTTAAATCTCTAAGAAACCAGATCTGTTTTTCACGTAAAGGTATAGATCGGCCTCAGTCAGTTAATTCAGTTAATTCAGTTCTTTTATTTAATTTACAGAGATCTTTTGTAAGGATACTTTTTCCTTATTAATATTTTTATTGAACTATCCTAGTCATGTGTTAACCTTAAATATATCT
>Ga0105091_10000987_pt1 | contig 12357 bp, 7 predicted proteins | sample PPLLak1March2015_FD_87022 | JGI IMG/M metagenome (GOLD analysis project Ga0105091, IMG submission 87022) | Freshwater sediment microbial communities from Prairie Pothole Lake near Jamestown, North Dakota, USA - PPLs Lake P7 Core (1) Depth... | ecosystem: Environmental > Aquatic > Freshwater >... | reverse complement strand
GAATCAAGGAATGTGGATGTAAAAGCTGTTAGCTTTTATGATGTAAAACCCGAAGAACTCAATGAAGCAGAAGCAATTGCAATTGGCTCTTCAACATTTGACCATAAAATGCTGTTACCACCTATGGAGAAATTCATGAATGAAACGCTTGTTTCTGTAAATCCGAAGGGTAAAATAGGAGCCGCTTTTGGGTCATACGGATGGAGTGGAGAAGCGCCTATAATGATAGCCGAAAAGATGCGAGAGATGGGAATGGCTGTGATAGACCCCGTTCTTCGGATTCTTCATAAGCCCACAGATAAGGACTTGAAGGAATGCAAAAGACTCGGAGTTGATATTGCTGAAAAGCTGAAACACATGAACAAATAAGCTTAAGCTTTCTCAATGATTGGTTCTGTACCCTCTTTCTTTACCACAAAAAATAGGAGTTATTATTTCACTGACGCGTAGGTTTTGTGGTAAAATCTCTGCATTCTCCATAAGAAATTAGATACATATCCAAACCTAATTTTATCACCTTTTTCTTTTGTTCTTGTACCTTCTACTTACTCAGATCTACCAGGGTTCAAGCTCTTATCGTATTAAAGACGGGATATATGTGCGAAAGCCGGGATAAATATAAGCATCCGGCATTAAAGTTTTTGTTTTTCAGAAAATTACTGATTTTAGCAAGAGTCTAAATTGAGAAGGATTCGATTTCTCAGAAGATGTATATATCATACCCTTCTTTAAAGATTTTTTTAATCCCTGCTCTCAGGGAAGGTGTATATTTTTCAGGTTCGGTTCCAACAGAGCTGTGCAGTTTATCAAGCTCTACCCACTCTATTGAAATCATCTCTTCGGGATCAGGCACGATTAAGCTTACGGTTTCTTCTGAACATCTGCCTAAAAAAACAGTATGGAAAGCGCCCCCGTTTTCGATAATGCAGGGAATTTTAAACAGTTTCCTGAAAGGAACCGAGATTCCGATTTCTTCGACCATTTCTCTCTCAAGGCAGGCTTCATAAGACTCATCCCGCACAGTGCCGCTCACTGAGTATGTATAGTGATTTGGGTACCATCTTTTCCCGGGTGCTCTTTTCTGGATAAGCATTTCGTTGTCAGGATTCAGCAGGATGAACTGGGAAGCCCTGTGGATATAATTTCCTGTGTAAAACTCCTCCCGCTCGCGCAGCCCGAGAAAATTATCGTTTTCGTCAACCTCACAGATCATCTCTTCCATAAAATATCTCCCTGCCAAAGTATTTTTTATCTTCTCTCGCTTGAGAATAAAAAAATTTTGCGGTTCGAATAAAAGTAAAGGCTTCAATAAAAAATAAAGCTCAATAAAAGGCTGTTAAAAGAAAAGAGGAACCTTCTAAAGTATCTCTCAGGGTTGGGAGACTTCTTTTGGCTTCTCGGAGGATTTCTGAATATCTTCCAGGAGCTGGTCGTCCGTTTTGCCCTTTATATCAATTCCGAGCTTTTCAGCTGTTTCCTGTACTTTGGTCTTTTTTGAGGCTGTGGGCTCCTTTAAAGATTTTTCAAATTCCTTCAGGTTTCGTTCGGATTCCGTCTGGGCTTTTTTGAATTCTCCCACTGAACTTCCCATAGACCGGGCCAGTTCCGGAAGTTTGGTTGCCCCAAAAAGAAGTACGACTACTCCAAAAATCATTATAAGTTCCGGTGTTCCAATCATAGCTTGACCTCTTGTTTTTCGTTTTCTTAAATAATCTAAAGTTCTGAGGGTAATTGCTAATCTGAAAATTGCCAATTTTTAAGCTAGGCTAAATTTTTTGTGAAAGATAAAACTTATTTTTAAACCTTATTTTTAAGTTTCTAGTTTAGGTTATTATCTGGCAATGTTTCATATTATTTAAGTCTTATCATTCGGTTCTTCTTTTTCGGGCGCTATCCCTTCTCATTTTAGTTTTATCCTGGCATCTCATCTGTTCTGGGGGTTTCCCAGTTCCAGGATGATTTTTATCCAGTGTATTTGTTGAGTTTGAGTTTTCCTTGTTCTTTATGTTGTTTTCAAATCCTTTTTTTCCTTTTTTTCTTCTTTTTCCTGGAGGCTAGTTTCGAGTTTTTCTTTGTTTTCCTCTTTAGTCTTAAGGGTGAACATGTTTTCGGCTTTTCGAGTATAGGCATCGAATTCCGTCAGTTCCATTTCAGCTGCGCGCTGAGCTTTTTTAAACTCCCCTACCGCACCTCCGAGAGATCGTGCAAGCTCCGGAATCTTCTGCGGCCCAAAGAGGAAGAGTGCAGCGATCAGGATTGCAATTAATTCGGTAGTACCTATCATTGTTGTTTATTATCAACGTTCAAATATAAAAATTCTTGTAAAAGGATTGGCGGACAAGCCTACCCGGAAATTATTTGAAAAAGCTCGCTTTTTTAATAAAAGAGATGTCTTCAGATCGACTAATTTGTGTTCATAATAGCCGGACCAGCAAGAGGCTGAACTCAAAAAGGATCGCCATCAAAAGCGCAACCACAATCTGGGCAATGAAAGTCGGGTCAGGGGAAAGGAAAAGGGAAAACGCCAGAATTACACCGTAGATAATAATCCTCTGTTTTTTGAGGGTCTCGTACTTTACAAGCTGCATTTTTACGGCAAAGACCACAAGAAGGGGGAGCTGGAAGACAATTCCGAAGCCTGCCAGGATTGTGGTCACGGCTGCGAGGGTATCCTTGACGGAAAGCTGCGCTGTAGCCATATCCCCTGAGTAGAAGAGGATATATTTGAACATAGCAGGCAGGATGAGGAAATAGCCTATTGCGACCCCTAAGATGAAAAGCAGGAAGGATGCAGGGATAATTTTGATGAAAAAGCGCTTCTCATTAGGATAAAGCCCTTTGCCTGCAAACCTGTAGAGCTGGTAGAAAAACTGCGGGACTGCGATCGCAAGGGCAAAGACCACAGATAGCTCGAGGCGGGCGAACATCCATTCAAGGGGCGAGTAAGCTGTCATATCCACATCAAGATGTATAAACTCCTTCCAGATTAGCAGCATCCCTTTTGCCGAGAATGGATAAGCAATAATCACTCCCAGGACGAGGCAGATTATAACAATTGCCAGCCGGTTCCTGAGCTCAAACAGGTGGACCATCAGGGGTTCTTCATTATCCCCAGGGACGCCGGAAGTATATGACATTCCTGATGCTTTCCCTGAGATAGGGGCTCCTTCGGCTGTGTGTTGTGGATCCATTTTTTTCCATCTTATATTTAATTAGATAAATATATTAAATATTAGAATATAATTTGATTCTGAATCTGGAATCCCCAGTGGATATTCCAACTTTTCGGAGAGATATCTTTGTAATTCATCTTACAATTACTCTTCTCAATACATCTCTACTATATATTTATAATACCTAATAGATACGGTATCTGATTACTTATTGTACTTGATCACTATAATACATCTGGTTAAGAGGCACTTAATCACTATAATATATCTCGTCACAAGATACCTGATTAAAGAGATGCCTGATTATTTTGATACTTGATTATTATGGTACTTGATTATTATAATACGCCTGGTAAGATAATTAATATAATCAGGCCTAAATATTAATGTAATTTAGTAAAATAATTAAACGTAACTTGAGTCAGATAATTAATATAGCTAAGATATTAATATATTAATATAATATAACTAAGATATTAATATAACCTGCCTAAAATAATCATTATAACTTACACTAAGATAATTATCAGAGTCTACCTGAAATAATTAATATACCCTTTAAGATAACTGTTATTTCCCGGTTTCTGGTACTCGAGCTCCATCACTTCCCGTACTCGGACTCTGTGGTTTAAAAATTATTTAAATTCCTTCCTGAATGGCTGGCAATTTCAGGAAAGATAAAAGATTCTATTAGAAAACCGGATAAATGAAGTGAAAAACAAAATAAGTAAAAGGAAAGTAAATAATATAAATCCCTGCAATGGGTAGAGTTTCCTGAAAATAGGACAAAATTCCCCCTTTTGCTTCTCCGGATAGGTACTCCATATGTCTGAAGCCATTGAAAACCTAAGTGTAATCCTGCTTGCCCTGCGAAAAAAACTGTTCGTGATTGCTGCGGTCCTTTTTACAGGCATTATTGTCTCCTTCCAGTTTACGGGCCCGGTTATTACGAGGATGAAAAACGATCTCCTACCTGAGGGTGCAAAGCTGGTTTATGTATCCCCTCTGGAAGTAATGATGCTGGAGCTAAAGCTCTCCATCATAATAGGATTGCTCATTACCCTGCCTATTGTTGCATTCTATGTCTATCGGGCCATTTCAAAGCATTATTCAGTTCGGATGCCAATAACTATTGGAAAGGGCCAGTTTATTTTCTTGAGCGTGGCAGTTATTGTCATGTTTGTTTTTGGGGCTGCATATGCTTACTTTTTGATGCTGCCTATTTTCCTTAAATTCCTTTACCTGGATGCAGCAGAATCTGGGGTAACTGCAACTTATTCAATCTTCAAGTTTATTTCATTTATAGCAACATCAGTAGCAATCTTCGGTCTGGTCTTCGAACTTCCAATAGTACTTACCTTCCTGACCCGGAACGGATTTGTACAGTATAGCACTCTTGTGACCTACCGCAAGCATATTTATGTCCTCACCATGTTTGTTGCAGCTTTTATTACCCCAGGGACGGACATTTTCAGCCAGATGATGGTTGCCGTACCCATGGTAATCTTTTTTGAGATAAGCCTGGTAATTGTGAGGATAATTGGAGTGAAGAATAAGATTCCCAAGCCTGATTCTTCCGTATCCGCAGCCGGGGTTTCGAGAAGAAGTTAAAGAAAATTGAGAGAAAAAGACAAGTACAAAGAAAGCAACATAATTTTTCCTTTAATTTTCATAAACTTACAAGATGTAAGTAGCAGGGCTGATGCTTTTTTTCTTTCTTTCTTTCTTTCTTTGAGCTTTTATAAATCCATAAACTGTTAGTAGTTGGCCTGGTTTTCTAATACACTTTCAGCAGACTCAAGAAAGTCTTATTTAACCTGATCCCCTATGTTGAGAGTCATGGAGCTACAGAATATAAAAGCAAATGCCCAGGTAATAGCCTCATCCATCATTTACGGGTTTTCAGGAATTTTCTTCTTATACATAAAAGATATGGCTGCAGGGCCAGTGGTTTTTTACCAGCTCCTTTTCGGTTTCCTTGCCCTTGTAGTTTACTTGGCAGCAACCGGAAAACTCTCCGGAATTCAGCTTAGGGGCAAAAGGAAAGCCTTATTGCTTCTTGGGATCTGGCATGCAGGCGTAATGCTCTCTTATTACACAGCTGTGAGCTTGACCAATGTTTCAATATCAGTGCTTCTGCTTTATACCGCTCCATTTTACGTTTTGCTTATTGCCCCTATCCTTCTGAAAGAGAAGCCAAGCAAAAAGAGCCTTGCTGCCCTTGCTATTTCCCTTATGGGTGTCGTGGTTGTAGTTGGTCCGGAGAATCTTGCTTTCGGCTCAGCAGGAGGCGAATCCGGATATTTACTTGGGGTCTTAATGGGACTATTTTCAGGCTTCTTTTATGCCTGTATTATTATGACTTCCCGCTATCTCAGGGATGAATATTCAGGCCTTGAACAGCTTTTCATCTCAACTTGCGTGACCCTTGTGATTCTGTCCCCTTTTGTAAGGCAGGCATCCGCGCCCTCCCTGATTGAAAACCTGCCTGTCCTCCTGTTTCTCGGAATAATGGTAACGTCTGTAGGTTCCATTCTTTACTTTACAGGGCTTGTACATGTCAGAGCTCAGAACGCAAGTATAATCTCCTTGCTTGAACCGTTAATTGCGATTTTTTTTGTGTATAGTTTCTTTAATGACCCTATTTCTACTGAAACTTTGATCGGCTGCGTTCTTATTCTTTTTAGCTCTCTTCTTGTAAGCACGGAAGATGAAAATAAAACTGAAAACGAAATTTCCTTTAAGGACAGATTAGCTGGAAAGCTGGATCCCACTAGAAACAGGGACAAAATAAGGTGAAAACCGAATTAAAGCAGGTAGCATAAAGTTAAATGAATCGCATCAAAGAAGGAAAGCGAGTAAGTAAAGAAAAATTATTTAAATTGCGTCAAAGAAAAAAGTGAATAAAAAACTAATAAGTAAAGAAGAGTTATGAAGAATCGCGGCAAAGAAGAAAAGCAAGTGAATAGAGAAGATATACGGCAAATAGACCGTGATACGATCAGCTTGACAGACGGAAAATCTGGAAAAAGTCTTTAGGAAAACGTCTTTTAGGAAAACGTCTTTTAGGAAAATGTCTTTTATAACAGATTAACTCCAAATTACAGGGATAAAAGGAATAATTAATAAGATTAGAGAAAAACTCTAATAGTAAAGAAATAGTTTTCAGATATAAGAATTATTCGAAAGTACATTATTCTAAAATGATTGATGTTATTAAAGGAGGTAGTTCTCCTTTGAAGCTGCATTTGTAAGCCAATTAATGCCTTATTTCCAGCGCAACATGATATAATCTATGAGCAAACATCCTGTATTCTTATACATCCTGTATTATTATATATTCTTCATCCTTTTAAATCATAATATATTTCATTCATTATTTGAAAAGGGCCTGATATTTTTATGGTAGACATCGTTAAGGAATTGGAAGCATTAAGACAGAATTTACTTGATCTGTCCCTTCGAAATAACCTTCTCAATTACCGCCCTTCGCAGAAAAGGACCATCTCAATTGCAGATAGAACTCCTGAGGAAATTTATGAGCTTTTTGTTCTCCAGGAAAAATCAATGAGGTTCAGGGCAAAAGCAAGGTCAAGAAAAAGCAATAAAGCTCAAGATGAAGAGGAAAAAGAAGACGATGCCCCGGAGAACGCAAGCAGGCTTTTGAGAACGGTAGAGAAAAATCTTGTTCCCGAAGAAAAAAATAAGCCCCATAATTCCCGCTCCGAATCTTTCCTGGAAACCCCCGATGAGAGCGAAACCCTCGAGAGGAAACTTTTTTACGTCTTTAACCAGGCCAATTCCATTTTTGAGGAGCAGGGATATCCTGTGCTTTATCTTGCCCTGGGTTTCCTGCAATGGAGTGAAAGCAAGTCTACAGTAAAAAATCCAAAGGCTCCTCTTCTTCTTATTCCTATTGAGCTCAAAAGAATCGGAAAGGGCCGAAACTTCAGCATCCAGTGGACAGGAGATGAGGTCTTTACTTCAATTACCCTGCAGGCAAAAATGAAGGAATCCGGAATCCAGGTCCCGGATTTTGAGATGCCTGAAGAGGCAGCAGGAATCGCGGAATATCTCAAGGCTGTGTCTTCGGCAATCCGTGAAAAAAATGACTGGAAAGTTCTTCCTGAAGTCTGCCTGGATCTCTTCAACTTTAGAAAGTTCGTTATGTATAAAGATCTTGATCCTGCGACCTGGCCTGAGGATATGTCTCCGGCAGAACACCCTCTGATCCAGAAGATCTTTAATCCTCAAGATTCCGAATGTGAGGTTTCCGGCTTTCTGGAAGAAGAGGTTGACCTGAAACTGTCGGCAAAAGACACTTACCTTATAATGGATGCCGACTCCTCCCAGATTGCGGTCATTGAGGATGTAAAAGCAGGAAAAGACCTTGTTGTGGAGGGTCCTCCGGGGACCGGCAAGTCCCAGACTATTGCAAACACAATTGCAGAATTGATAGTCCACGGGAAAAGCGTACTTTTCGTGAGTGAAAAGATGGCTGCCCTTCAGGTAGTAAAAGGTAGGCTGGATGCTGCAGGGCTAGGGGAACTCTGTCTGGAGGTCCACAGCAACCAGACGCGAAAAAAGGCAGTGCTCGAGGAACTGGAAAAAACCCTGAACCGCGCAGCTCCTGCAGCCATAAGCCCTGACAGAGATATTAACGAACTCGAAAAGTTGAAGCAGGAGCTCAATGAATATGCTCGGTCCCTTGGAGAACCTTCAGGAAAGCTCTATCCCAGCCTTTATACACTCTACGGGATAAGGGAAAAGACCAGGGCTTACTTTGAGGCAAAGGGCTTGAGAGCACCGCGTTTTGAGTTTAAAGAACCTGAAACCTGGGGGCCTGAAGCCTGGACAGACGCAGAATCTGTTTTGGAAAAATTGGGGCAGGTGCTCCCCTCTCTCGGGCCAGCCCTGAAAAATCCCTGGTACGGCTGTGAACCCGGGCTTGTACTCCCTTCGGACCTTGGAGAAATCGAACCTCTTGTAGATGATTGCGCTGTTGCTTTTCAAACTCTGGAAGCAGGCATAAAAAACCTTAATGAGCTCTCCGGAACCTCTAAGCCTAATACCCTTGAAGGAATTGCAGCCATAATCGATGCCGCAAAACTCCTCGAAAATTCAAAGCCCCTGCCTGAAAAGATGCTTCAGAACCAGGAGTGGGAGTCCGAGTCCTCAAAAGTCGAAGCCGAGGCTCTAGTTTCGAAACTCAGGCAGTATAGAGAACTGAAAACTTTTGTGGACAAAACCTTTTACCCTTCGATTTTTGACCTTGATACCTCGGAATTCGAGGACTTATCCCATAAGTTCTTTAAATTTATTAATCCCAGGTACAGAAGACTCAAAAAAGAAATCTCGTCCTGTTACGTTTCTGGAGCCCCTTCCCATAATGATAGAATCCTTCTTGACCTTGCCTGCCTTTCCGAATGTGAGGTTCGCAGGCTGGAGCTAGAAAGTGCTGAAGCAAAAGGTAAAAAATACTTTTCAGATTACTGGAAAGGTTTTGAAAGTGACCCTGCTCTCCTGAATGAATACTGCAGGTGGATCACTCCCTTCCGCAAACTTATAATAGAAAGTGTTTTCACTGACAGAAGTTTCAAGCTAATAGAAAGCGGGGTTGACAGGGCTGCTCTTGAATCCGCTATAATTGAGGTTACGGCAGCAAAACAGGCTTTTTTACAGTCCCTTGAAGAATTTGGAGTTCACATAGAGGCAGATTTCGGGAAAATGTTCGGGAGCGATCCGGAAGCTGCAAAGCTAAGTCAGTTAAAATCCCGTGTAAGCAAGTGGAAAACAGAAACTTCATCCCTTATACTCTGGAGCCAGTACCTTGAATACAGGCAGGCCTGTCTGAAAACAAATGCAGCCCCTATGATGGAATATATTGAAGCCGGAAAAATAGAAGCCTGCGATATGATCCCCGCTTTCGAAGGGAACTATGCCGAGATACTCCTGCACCGTGCCTTCAAAAAAAGGCCGGCACTTTCTACTTTCATTCGGGAATTGCATGAAGGTAAAATTAACAAGTTCATAGAGCTTGATAAAAAAGTCCTTCTGGAAAACAGGAAAAGAATTACATATTCTGCTTATGAGGGAACTCCAAAGCTGATATCCGGAGCATCAAGGGCTTCGGAAGCCGGAATTTTACTAAATGAGCTCAACAGGAAACGGGGTCACATGCCTATTCGTACCCTCATGAAAAAGGCAGGCGGTCTGGTGCAGAAAATTAAGCCCTGTTTTTTGATGAGCCCGCTTTCCATTGCCCAGTACCTCGACCCCAGAAATACTCGTTTTGACGTGATCATCTTTGACGAAGCCAGCCAGGTCAGGCCCGAAGATGCCGTAGGCGCTCTGCTGCGCGGAAAACAGGTCGTAGTAATGGGAGATTCAAAACAGCTTCCTCCTACCGACTTTTTCGATGCTGTGCTTGACTCACCGGAAAGGGAGCCTGAAGATTACGCTGCAGCAGGTGATATGGAAAGTATACTGAACGTGTGCAAGCGCAGTTTCCCGGTCAAGACCCTCCGCTGGCACTACAGGAGCAGGCACGAGTCCCTGATTGCGATTTCAAACCAGGAGTTTTATGATAACCGCCTGTATGTTTATCCTTCCCCCATGCAGAAAGATGAAAGCCTCGGGCTGAAATTTGTGCATCTCCCGAGTGCGGTTTATGACAGGGGCAAAAGCGGAGTCAACAGGACGGAAGCAAGGGCTGTTGCAAAGGCAGTTTTCGAACACTCCAGGAAGTATCCAGATAAAAGCCTCGGGGTCGGGGCTTTCAATATAAAGCAGCAGGAAGCAGTACAGGAAGAGATTGAAACTCTTTTTAAAGCAAACCCCGGATTTGACCTTAATTCGGAAAATGAGAGAGGCGAACGTTTCTTTGTAAAGAACCTCGAGACTATTCAGGGTGATGAGAGAGATGTTATATTTCTGAGCGTAGGCTTCGGTTTTGACGGCAGCAAAAAGCTTTCCCTGAACTTCGGCCCCCTTAACCGGGAAGGAGGGGAAAGGCGCCTTAATGTGCTTATTACCCGGGCCAGAGAGAAATGCGTCGTATTTGCGAATTTCACATCAAGAGACCTGGCTCTTGATGAAAACTCATCTTTCGGACTCCGATCCCTGAAAATTTTCCTTGAGTTTGCAGAGAGCGGAAGACTTCCCCTGCCTGCGTGCAGCAGAGAAGACTTTGACTCTCCTTTTGAGGAAACGATATCTAATTTTCTGACCGAGAACGGCTGCAAAGTCCACAGGCAGATTGGCTGTGCCGGGTACAGGCTTGACCTTGCAATTCCTGACCCCGTCCACCCTGGGAGATACGTGCTTGGAATCGAGTGCGACGGAAAAAGTTACCACTCTTCGCGTGTTGCACGGGATCGCGATCGTCTGCGCCAGCAGGTGCTTGAAGGGCTGGGCTGGAAAATCTACCGGGTCTGGTCAACGGACTGGTACCTGCACCCGAAAGAAAGCAAAGAAAAGCTGCTTGAAGCTGCAAAGGATGCAGTAAAACAGGCAAAGCTGCAAGCAGAATCCGAACCCGGACCTGAAATTTCTTCCATAAACGAGCCTTCTGCCTGGGCTGAACAGGCAAACAAAAGCCCTGCGGAAAAGCCGGCTGGTCAGCCTGCAACTCCATTATCACCTGTATCACCTGTAAGCCGGCCTGCAGATCAGTTTTCACCTTCAAGTTGGCCTGCAAATACACTTTCATCCATGGAGAGTATGGGGAGCAAAGCCGACGAAAGTCTTGGAGCTGAATTCATTGAAGCCAACGAAAATCTTGAAGCTGGATTCATTGAAGCCGACGAAAAGTTTGAAGCTGAATTTATTGAAATGGTACCTCCAGCAGGTACCTCCTTTAAAGCTGAAGAAGAGCCTTATTCGGGTTCCCCTCTTGAACTGAAAGAAGGACTAACAAACTTTTCAGGTGAGGATTTCCTGCCGGAAATGACATTAAAATCTGAGTCCATGGCTCTGCTGGCAGATGAAAATTCCCTCAAGAAACCTGTAAGAAGGACAGGAAAGTCAAAGCTCCTGAAATTCAATGTGGATCCCAGTTCTGAAAAGAGAAATGCATTAGAACTTATACCCGAGCCAGAACCTGAAAAAGTGAGTTTTTACCAGGCATATCCTGAGATAGATTTCAGTGCAGGCTCTGAGAAGAGAAGGAAAGTCAAAAGGCTTAATGAGTTCGCTTATATTTACGGCTCAGGGAGCTATTATGATCCCGAGCCTTACCTGGAAGAGGACAGTGATACAGGCGCAGAATTAAGTTTGGAACCTGAAATCGAGCCTGAAACCTATACTGAGCCCAATCCCGAAACAAGATTCGAGCCTCATGATCTTGCAAAAGCAGATTCTCAAAAGCTCTCTGGAAAGAATATACCTCTCGAAGAGGTTGTGCCTTTTTACAAAGTTTGCCCTTCTTCAGAACTTTCACAGTTAGGAGACTTATCCGAGCTTTCCGATAAGAAGCTTGAGGAAGCAGTTATAAAGGTTATACTGTATGAGGGCCCTATCCATGCAGAAGTCTTGCTCCAGCGGATAAAAGCACATACAGGCACTCCTCGCATGATTGGGAAAATTAAACAGCGAATATTTGATGCTGCGGCACTTGCCGAGAATTCCGAAAAGATCCGGATCGAAGGCGAGTTTTACTGGCCAGTTTCGGAACCTTCATGCCTCCAGGGCAGGCGCGATGGGGGTGCATCTGCAAAAATCGAATGGATCTTTGACGAGGAGATAAAAGAAGCTGTCCGTTTTGTGCTGAATTCCCAGTATTCAACTCCTCTTGAAGACCTGATTGTCCAGACCTCAAGAGTACTTGGGATAAAAACTACACGTAAAAATACATGGGAAAGAATCGAAAAGCTTGTACAGTCAGGAATAGAGAGTAATGAGCTAACTGTAATGCCCAATGAAATGATTTATTTTGTAGAATGAGGTTGACTACAGAACACTCAGGTTGCCGAAAAAATTGAAGAGGAAAAACCTGGGGATTCTTAGTCCCTACTTATCTAATCTCTGCTTTTCTAAGCCTTATTAATCTAAGTCTTATCAATCTAAGCCTTATTAATCTAAGTCTTATTAATCTAAGTCTTATCAATCTAAGCCTTATTAATCTAAGCCTTATTAATCTAACCTTATTTCTCGGAGATGGGGAAGTCTCAATTTTCTTCCCCTT
>Ga0105091_10000985_pt1 | contig 12373 bp, 15 predicted proteins | sample PPLLak1March2015_FD_87022 | JGI IMG/M metagenome (GOLD analysis project Ga0105091, IMG submission 87022) | Freshwater sediment microbial communities from Prairie Pothole Lake near Jamestown, North Dakota, USA - PPLs Lake P7 Core (1) Depth... | ecosystem: Environmental > Aquatic > Freshwater >... | reverse complement strand
CCGAGCAGTAGTCGTCGATTTCTTATCCGAAGAAGCGCGGGACTCAGACAACCGCCCGGCATTTCCTTAGCTTTCGTGGCGACATCTTTGCCGACATCTTTGTCGAGTGGAGACGGCCGGCTTCCCGCGCACCTATCTTTGTAACTTGGGTGCCTATGGCAGACGGCCCCCTCTTGGGAAAGTAATGAAACCAGCTATTTAAGCGATATTTAGGAAGGGGGTCGGCACCTAGCTTTCCGTTCGAACTTCTGCAATTCCCGGACAAACTTGTCCTCAGATTGGAAGTTTCGGGGTGCAGTCCACTCTACTCCTTATCCCAGGAATCACAGGATTCTGTCACAGCCGCACCACTAACGGCACAGAGTTCAGCGGGCGGCTGGGGAGGATATACCATGGGTCGGGCCGAAACTGACCGCGTCAGCTCAATTTCCGAGCGAGCCGCTACTCCCAGCGGGTCCGCTACACGCGAGGTTAGGAGGCGGCACCCCGAATTAAGTGTGGCGACACCGGGGACGCTGCTTGTTGATACAGTGTCGAAGACACCGCATGCCGAACTCTCACTCGGGACGCCGTTCTTCCTGAATCGTGTAACCGGCCGGAATATCAAAGAGTCCGGGGTCCGGTTCAGTGAGCATGATATCGCAGATTCTCATCCGCACTTCATCGTCTTCGGTAGCCAGGATAGGAATGCCGCCCAGTTCCTCTGAGATCCAGTATTCGGTAGCGCCTAGGCGATAGCCTTGACAGAGAAGGCCCTCAATCTCCCTGCTCCCCAGTGCCTCCTGCCTCGGGTTCGGCCCTTGGTCGCCAATAGGAACGAACCCTATAACGGTAGCTGGTGTTCCGGGAGGATGACGCAATATCAAGATAGTCTTACTTGTGTCATTCAAGACAAACATGGCGTTCTGGGCTGGGTCGTATATTTTGCGAAACAGACAAAGGGTCTGAGAGCTGATCTCCACGTAGTGATCGATTCTGATGCGTCCCGAAGAATCCCGGTAAAGTTTGCCCGGAGTGCTCAGAACAGGCTGCCCCGGCTGACACGAGGGTTCGTAATAGGATGCCTGAAAAGGTGTTGGTCCCACGAGTTCCTCCTGCCGTCCAAACGGCAACAAGTTCAGCGGGCCGCCCGGCCGAGCAGTTGCCATGAGCCACCGGCCGCGTTCTTACCTCATTATTGACAGTGATCGCAATGCCGGGGCCGCTCCGCTGCTAACGCGGGGTTAGGAGGCGGGCGCACCACCATCAGCCTCTCCGCTCGAACTTCTATAATCCAGGTATGCACCTTTAAGAAAGTCTCTCAATGCCCCGTGAGTGGGAGATACATCGTTCGAGTCAGGTGCCTTGAGTCCAGGTCCCAGAAGGCGAGTGAAAAATTTGAACCGGCGGCGACCAGTGCCGAACGAAAGACAGCGAGTGCACTTGGCTGGCCGTCATGCGTCTTCATCTCAACGGCTGCCTCGTCATCGTTGGTGACTCGAATTGAACCGTCTTGAAAACCAGCGAACAGTCTTCCTGAATCGGAGAACACCAGGCAAGTCACCGGATCCCTCAACTTCACCCACTTGGTCTCGCGTCGCGCCTTAACGTCAAGGAACTTGATTGTCCCGTCCGCAGAAAGTGCTGCTGCGGAACACTCGTCACGGGATAGAGCCAGAGAAATGATCGGCGAGGCAAAGAGTCTCGATTCCCATCGCTGAGCACCCGATTCGGGACTCCAGATGCGAACCACCCCGTCGTCTCCGGCGCTCACAAGTTCGTCGGCGGTTGCCAGATAGCTCAACGCTCGAACGATCCCGTGCCCGCTGCTCCACGCATTGCGAAGCTCACCGGTCGACATGTCACAAATGCCAATTCCTCCCGCGGTTCCTCCAAAAGCAAGTCGCGTCGTCCCCACATACGCCAATGAGGTCAGGCGATCTCCGGTAGCAAACATCTGAGCCATCCGAGAATCACCTGGACTCGCCACGGCCCACAGACCAATCGTACCGTCAGTCGAACAGCTGGCGAGAAGATTCTCCGTACAGAAGTCCATCGCGACCACAGGCGCTTGGTGTTTGCCGACCAGGGTCCAATCGGACAACTCCGGGTCAGCAAGCCAGATTCCTCCGTCATCGCCTCCGCAGGCGACTGAGTTGCCGCTTGGCTGCACGACTAAGGCTTTGAAACTGCCCCGCCGACGGTAAAGGCCAGCTTGGTCTTCCCGTTTCGGGGAAAAACCTCGCATGTGCAGTGCCGTTTCTCCGGTCTGGGCATTCATAACCCGCACCGAATTAAAAGAGCCGACAACGAGCCGTGAACCGTCGGAAGTGAAGCGGAGGGCGCGTACAAATCCCTCCTCGATTGGGATCCACACACGCCGCTTCTCGCTCTGCGCGTCAAACAGCCCTACAGAATCGCGTCCTGCAACTGCTACTGTTGCGCCATCCGCTGATAGCGTGATGGTCTGCGCGTCGCGACCTAGTCGCAGCTTCTTTATTTCCTGCAGCCGAGAACCACGCATTTGCAGTATGTGACATGCAATGTTGTCAGCGAAGCCGGCAAGCAGGGCAACCCGGTCCCCGGCGTTTGAGGCAGAGTAAACGTGTCCTCTATGTCCAGCAAATTTGGTCAGAAGGCGCGGGTTTTCGGTGTCCCACACCTCAATGGACCCGGACCACGGGTAATGGCAACTAGCCGTTACGAGCTGAGTTCTCCCAATGTAGGATAGCCAAACAGGGGACCCAAATTTGCCACCCGCTATAATCCTCACTTCGAAGGATTGAAGGTGCAGCAGTTCAATCCAGCGTTGTCCCGGCGATTCTTCGCCATAGTGCGCGTTCTGTGAACTATGCTTCTCTGCGAATAGGGCGAGTTCGGAATCATCCGGCGAAAAGCTGAGCGCGAGATACTCCTCGGGCTCGTATCCGTGCCGTAATCCCTGCAGGTCGATTTGGTGCTTCCCTTTGATTATCTTGAGGAGCTTGCCGGACGGGATTTCCCATAGCCTCAGCTCGGCTCGCCAAATTACCAAGGGTCGCACCTGTCCCCTTACCTGTACCTCACAGACAGTACGCGCGGAGGCAGCAAGCTTCTGCCCGTCGTGGGAAAAGGCCAGCGCGGTCACCGACCCTGTGTAGCCGGTTAGACGCTTCAGCTGACGTTTTTCTGCAACGTCCCATAACTCGACTTCGCCGCGATCCTCGTTGCCCGTCCCGATCGCGAGAATTCGGTCGTCGGCAGAAAGCGCCAGTGAGCGAACCTCGCCGTTTGCTTTCGAAATCCGCACGGAATCGCTGTTGTTCAAAACCTGGAGGGGGGAGACGAACAGGGGGATCAAAAGAACGGTTTTCAGCATGCCGGCACTGACCTTTTCTTATAGGTTGTGATACCGGTCAAGCTTATCATCGCGCCGCCTACGGCCCAAGTTCAGCCGAGCAGTTGCCCCAAGACCAGCCGCGCTTTTTATAACCCAATTTCCCACCGGAGGAAAGCCGGGGCCGCTCCGCTGGTAACGCGGGGTTAGGCGGCTCACGCCCCGGTCACATGCTTGGAATATCCATTTCGAGGACACGCCACTCGTCGTCTTCAGTAACCCAGTATAGGAGCATCATCAAGGGGGAAAGCCCAGACTTTTGGTGAAAGTGAAGACCGCAACGAAAACCGGACCGGGGACGGTCGCCGAAGTAGCGCAGGGGAGAAGGGATGCCAATTCAGCGGCTGGCACCTGATATAGCGAGAAGAGTCGATCGTCCGGATGTGCGATTGGCTTCTTCGACTCATCCCATGGCCCGGCTGTTCTCAGCGTTTGATCCAACGTTTCGGTCGGGCCATTCTTCTGGGCCGCTGCCGCGAGTAGGCCCTTCGTGATTGCTAGTGCGACCTCCCGAGGAATGGGTCTCCCCTGGATCGTCAGTTCGCGGGCTTTCGTAATCGCCTGAACGCTCTCGGGAGTCAACGCCGTCGAGATATCCGCCAAGCCATCTTCGGACAGATCGTGGAGAAAGCAGAATAGAGGATGGGCCGCGAGCTTCCGCGATGCCGACGAGTAGTCTCGGTTTACCAGCCAGTCCTGCAGGAACAGACGGACTGCCCGGGAGAGGACCTTTACTCGGGGTTGGTCAGGCGACCCTTGAGCGATCCCCGAGGTCCAACTACCTGCTGCGATCAGAAGGCAAAGTGCAATTCTGCGCATAGGATAAGGCTCTCGCGTAACGGCACCCAGTTCAGCGGGCGGCCAGACGAGCAGTTGCGCCCTCCCGCCCACGAGCTTCTTGCGCCCTTAGGCGCGCCCCTTCATACTTTATAGAGGCAGCAATCGACTTGCCGGTGAACTGACGGAGTCGCCGGGCGGGTTTATAGGCTCGCCGAAAGGCTCGTACACCTCGTTACTCCAGAGCGAACCCGTCGTGGTGGTCTTTACCGGTTACCGGGGTCGGACCCCCGGCTATCCCGCGGTATAACCCTGTTCCAATACCTAACCAATTCGATGTGGCCTTTCCGGTCAACTATTATTTTGTTCCGAGGATCCGTTGGACCCCACCCAAGATAATCGGCTTTAGATCGAACACTTCTTTCCCTCGGGTGGTTGGGTCAAGTCGAATTTGTTTCAACATTGAAGCTTTCCTCCGACCGCTTTTTCGAGGAATTCGGTGAATGAAGGAGCGAGAAACCGCACCTTCGAAAGCTCCATCACCACGAAAGGAACGGAGACCACTCCCATGCGGCCGCCTCGGGTGTCGAAAGCATACGCCTCACCACCGCCGCTGGAGCCGAACAGCAGGAGCCCGGGGGCGTACTCCTCGACTTCATAGCCTCTATTCAGCTCAAGGAGTTCTTCAACGGCCCATAACATGACGTAGATGTCGTCGCTTAGGAATCCTTCGGCACCGTTGGCAATCGTCAGGAAGTAACGATAGTCGGCCGGTAGCGATAAACCAGAAAGGTTTTCGAATTCACGGATTGTAGTCTCCTCGACGCCTCCCTTACACTCCAAGTGCTGGCATGCCGTGAGAATTGTCTGGTTAGTGTCATTCATATTCACCTCGTGACCGCTTTGAATAGCTTAGCCCACCAGCCGTTCAACTCGACATGTTTGGCGCGAGGTAGAGGGATTTTGTTCCGGGGATCGACAGGGCTGCCTCCAAACTGCACTGGCTTGATTTCGTGTATGTCAAGCCCACGCAGCGAGGGATTCGCCTTATGCATGCGATTGTTCCCTTCTTCTGCGGCTGTACGACTCTTTTTTCCGCCAACTGGCCACTCGGACGGTCGAACTGCCGAGCGGTGGGCAGATGATCAGTTCGGTGCAGAACCTGTTCGTCCAGGCCGAAGAAATGGCGGGCACCGTGACAATCGAGAGCGATCAGCCGGTCGCGGCCGCTGCCCTGCTACAAAAGCTCGCCTTCTCACCGGCGACAGACCGTTGGGTTGACGTCTACAGTTCCTTTCTAGCAGTGCCGCTTCGTGCCGACCAAGTCAAACCGAACTTAACATCGGCCTTCACAAGAAGGCTCTTCCGCTCGCACACCTCTAACTCAGCGGCCAGAAACCCTTGGATCGCCAAGTACCAACCGAAATATCAGGGGGGGTCAGCGGTAGAGTCGAGCGCGAAGCCTGCGGATCGATTTGACGGATGTAAGTGCAACCCCGGTGCAGGGTTGATGAAAAAGTGAACGCAAAGGTGCAACGAATGTAAAAAAGGCGTCAATCCTGCCTACTTTCGCCACGTTGTGTCAATCCGAGTCTATCACTCGTGCCCCAAAGCCTCGAGAGGCTCTAACCGTGATGCCCGCTGAGCCGGGATGGCGCATGCGAGCAGGAAAGCCAATAGAAGCGCTACAGAGCAGGCGACGTATGTCACCGGATCCGCTGGCTCAATCCCGTAAAGGGTGGCGCTTACCAGTCGAGAAGCACTGAGGGAGGAGACAAGTCCGAGAGGCAGACCGACCACGAGCGGATGCATGCCCCGAGCGATCATATCGAAAAGCACGCGCCGGCCTCCCGCCCCCAGAGTCATTCGTACCCCTATATCATGGGTCTGGCTCGCCACCACATAACTGACGACGGCGTACGCCGCCGCCACCGTTAGAAAAACAGCGATGCCGGCAAAAAGACAAAGGAGACTTGCCTGGAATCGTTCAACAGAAACAGCACGCGACGCCATTTCCGCAACCGTCGTGAGGTTCTGAACAGGCAGGTCCGGGTAGGTTGAAGCGGCCGTCCGGCGTATCGCAGGCAACAACATCGATGGAGCCACGGCAGTCCTTAGATAGAAGTAGACGCGCGAGTCCGGCTCCTGGGCAAACGGCGTATACAAAGCCGGCTCCGGCTCAATCCTGAGCTCGTCGTCCCGAATGTCGCCTGCCACGCCCACAACTTGAATGCTGCCCTGTTCGTTCTCCAGAAACTTGCCCACAGCGCTCGTGCCGGGAAATATCCGTCGGGCGAGGGATCTGCTGACAATCGCCACCGCCTCGGACTTCGTCCCGTCGCTCCTTCGGAAATGCCGACCTTCCCTTATCGGTATTCCGAGCGTTTCGAAAAACCCTTCATCGACGCTGTTCTGTGCCACACAAATGGCCAAGTCCCGGCGGCCGGAAGGAATCGCGTAGGTGCATCCCCGTGTGCCGAAGAAAGGCCGCCAGAACCCAAACCCCACATTGGTGACACCGGGCAAAGCAGAGAGCTGATCGCCCAATGCGGCGGCCGCCGCTGCCACCCTCCCCTTGTACTGCTCGCCCCGGAAAGTCATTTGGAGAGTGACCAACCCCTCCGGTTGAAAACCGAGATCCGTTGTACGGAGTCTCCAGAAGGACTGAAACAAGAGGGAGGCGCACGTGAGCAACACCAGAGAGACAGCCACTTGCCCGACGAGAAGCCAGTACCAGATGTGCCGAGCGCCCGAGGCCGGTCCCTGCCCCCTGCCACCCTGCGCCAACCAAACGGGCAGATTCACGTTTGAACACCGAAAAGCCGGAACGACCCCGCTTAAGACACCAGCCAAAGCGGAAAGCGTCAGGGCGAACACGACACTCGTCCAATCCACGGACACGTCGGTAACTCGGGGTACGCTCGGTGGAATCACCGAGACGAGAAGGCCAGTCGCAAGATAAGCTGCCAAACAACCTATCAACCCGCTGATGATCGCGAACACGATGCTTTCCGTTAAGAGGCGCTTGACGATCCGCCGTCTGCCCGCCCCGAGTGCCTGCCGGACGGCTATTTCCTTCGTCCGGGAGACTCCCCGGGCCAGCAACAGAGCCGCGACATTTGTGCAAGCTACCAACAGCACCAGCCCCGCTGCTGCAATGATCACCCACACCTGGTGCTCGACCGGGCCGAACCACTCTTCCCTCAAGGAGACGACTCTATCGATTCCACCCCTCGCTGGTTGGGCTATCCCAGGCGCCGTCCGCTGGCCCGTGGTTTCGAGCGGGATACCGTTGCGGAGCCTGCCTACCACACGATAGGCGAGAGTATCCAAAAATGCGCCCTGAATCACGAGCGGCCGAAAATACTCCATGGCCTCCACTCTGCTGTCGTCCCAACGCTGACGATCGAGGAGAAACTGGAACGCAGGCGGCAACACGCCAACCAAAGTATGGGATTGACCATCGAGCGTGACCGTGGATCCGATGGCGGACACATCGCAATGAAACAGTTTCGACCAGAGATCGTGTGTGATAACCACGACGTTCTCTTCATCCGGGCGAAAGTCCCTCCCAACCAGCGGACGCACACCCAACACCTGAAGAAAGTTGGTCGTGACAGCTGCCCCTTTTATGCGCACGATCTCGTTGTTGAAGGCAAAGTCGGTTGTCGCTCGATGCGAGCTGTCCTCCATCGCCGCCAGACCCGAAAACAAATGATCTTTCTGCTGCCAGTCGAGATAATTACTGAGCGTGCATACACTTCTCTCGCCTGGATAAACGAACACCAGTCGATCGGGGTCGGTGTAAGGGAGCGGTTGAAGGAGGACCTTCTTCGCTACGCTGAACATCGCGGTATTGACGCCGACGCCAAGAGCAATCGTAAGAACCAGGAAAGCCGTCCAGCCAGGCCTTTTGCCCAAGGCTCTAAACGAAGACTTGATGTCCTCTCGCATGAAGTGTCCTCCGGTCGTTCCGTATTATCCGTCCACATTCCTTGGGGATCAATCGCTCGACGTGTTGTCGCCTCGCCTCCGGACTTGTCCAGGAGCCGTATTCACCCGCCTAGTCGCCCGATGTGACCGGCCGCGCTTTCGGGGCCGCCCGGTTCGCCTACCGGCGCGAAGCCAGGCGTTCGGGCTCTGCCGACTCCGCTCCGGCGCAAAGCGCCGGGGCTTCGTCGCGGCAGCTGTTTCTGACCTATGATACAAGGACAATACGAAGACCCAAAAGGAGTTTTAACATCCATGAAGGTACGAACAATTGTATTTGGACTGTCGATCGTTCTCCTGGTTGGCGTAAATGTTAGTAGGGCACAAAGCGCGTCCCGAACACCGAATGCGACTTTGCACCCCTGTCCGGGCGGGACCGGAGTGGCAGAGGTAGATGGATTTCACCCGACATCTTTAGATCAACTCGTGGGAGCGTCCGACCTCATTATGGTCGGCACTGTTGTAACTGTCTTGCCTGCATTCAATCGCAATCCAGAGCATTTGATCTCTATTGAGACACATTCGCTGGTCGCGCTTGAGAAGGTCCTGTATGGAACACTTCCGTCCGGCATCCGGAGGATTGTCCTGGCCCAAGAGGGCGGCAAAGCTGGGCCGTGCGAATTGGTGGTTCCGGATGATCCATTGGTTCAAGACGGTGAGGAGTACGTTTTCTTCCTGTTAGCTGACGAACCTGACAGAGTACCTGAGACCGTCCCTGGGCTGCGGCGATATGTTGGCGCCGGCGTCTGGGGCGGCAAGGCAAAGATTATGGATGGAAAGATTCAGTTTCCTCCGAGTGCGGGTCCGGGGCTTGAAGAGTACAACGGTATCGATGCTGCGGCGTTCATCGCTAAAGTAGCAGATCGGATTACCGTATGGAGGAAATAACCGTATGCCGGACCGTGTCTAAAGCTTTTAGTTTTCAATAGATTAAAAACTACAATTAGACACACCCCGAATAGTCACGGCGATTCACTTTTTCGACCGCCCGAGCAGGTGGATCAACCCTTCGCCAAGAGTCTTCTGCCAGCTGGCAAAGTCATGCCGCCCGTTGAATTCGACGTATCGATACTCGTAACCCTTAGCCTGCAAGACGTCGCGGACGTGACGATTAACATCGAGCATACTCGGACACCCGAAGTTCTCAATCAAGCCAATCTCAACGTAGAGTCGGAGCGGCGCTCTGGGCATCCTCGCCAGCTGTCGGCTCAACCATTCAGGTGGTGCAGAGGATGCGGCCGGATCACGATCGTACTTCCAGGCACACTGGTCGGCCGGCCGCGCTTCCGGGGCCGCCCGGTTCGCCCGCCGGCGCGAAGGCTGGGCGTTCGGGTGATCACACCCGGCAGAAAGCGCCGGGCTTCATCGACCCTCTCCTCCCGCCTTCGCCTGGCCGGCCTTCACTTCACGGCCCCCGGCAGTTAATCTTCGCGTGATGCTGAACGGGCAAGAAGTGATCAGTCTGTTGGGGTATTGCATAAGGGGCCCAGTCAAATCGGGCCAACCGGGCGCTATTCTCTTAAGAGCACTGCTGCCGTGACGGCATCGGACAGCCTGTGCGAAGGAACGCTATCCCTGCGGGCCCCGACTCGCTGCAATGGGGGCCGGCCTATTGGTCATCTCCTTGAGTGCTTGAAATTTCCCGTGCACTACTTTAGGGCACGGCTAGAGGCACCGACCGAAAAGCCATAGCTCCCTTCCGGCGGATCGACCCTCATCCAGACGGTAAAGAGCCCGTCTCCGGGTACTATCTGCTCCCTGGACAGCCATTCGTATTTGTCCTCGCGGTGCCTGAATGAAATCTGCGCGGTTTTTGCTAGAGCAGTCGGCTCAAAGCCAGCTTCGGGTGGCGGCGGCGCGAGGGTGAACGTAAATCGACCGACGTCAGGAATCATGATTGAGACAAACTTGCCGCTGCAGCCTCCCTGGCTTCGGTATAACGACTCCCCGTTCCGCCGAAGATCGTAGTCGAAGACGCGGAGCTCGACATCTTCCACCCGGAACTCACGCGCTTGGCTCGCCTTACCCTCCAAGTCGGCTCTGAGAAACGGGTTCCCCTTTGAAACCACATAATAGTGAACCAACTTTTGGCCGGTCTGAGGATTCGCCGCGATTTCAAGTGCGATCACTTCATTATCCCTGACCACAAACGGAGCTGCGTATTTCCGCATGAACTCCGTTTCGACGCTGTTACGATCGATCTTCCAGGATTCCGCCTGTTTCGGAGTAGGTGTGAACGGCCCGATTGTCACCTCGAAGGCCCCATCTTCGTCAGGCAGCGGGCGGGCACGAAATTCGTAGAGGATGGTCGTGCCATTGGCGAATGTCAGAAAGCGGTATAAACCTCCGCCTTCTGTTTGTTTTGTTCCCCCACTCACGCTGGATGTCGGGATCCAATCAGCAGCGCCCGCCGGAATTGTCCCGTGTCCGATTTGGATACGGACGTCTCTATAACCGTGCGAACCTGTCCAGATTGGTTCGTCCTCCCCCTGACCGTGGAGTGGAAAGACCAGAAGCGCGAGGAGTGAGAAGCCGACAAGCAGTAAACGTTTGATAATCATTGCGCCTCCCTGCCTATGATGCGGATTGTTGGTTCGAGGATCGGCTGAAAACCCTTCCAGGAGAGGTTTGCAGATCCCTGGGCGCTTGGCTCTGTTTCGCGGACGCTCTCCTCGGAAGGAGGTGCAGTGGGGATGCCCGCGGACGGAGAGACAAGCGGCGTATTTCCCGGGTGAAACTGCCCGAGCGTCCATCCCAGGTAGAAAGCGGTGAAGCCGAAGAAGAGCACTAGCGCTCCGATGAAGGCCAGGGCCGGTTTTGAAAGCCACAGGCCGAACGGTTGCCTGACGAGCACTGGCGCGAGATTGTTCGGGGCGCGGGAAGAGAGAAAGCTGGCCATGACTCGCCGGTCGAGATCCTCGGAGGGCGCCGGCGTCGGGATGCCGCGAACCAATTCCCCCACCGCCTTCATCTGATCAACTAACGAGCGGCAGTGGGAACACTCTTGCAGATGTGCCCGCAGCTCCAGTTCCCGCTCGGTCTCCAGTTGTCCGTCGATCGAGGACTGGATGTCAAGGGCGATTCTTTCGCAATCCATACTCATTGTCTCCATTTGCGCGAATGTAACAACCGAGTTGTGCGGCGAGCGACCGGCGCGCTCGAAACAAGCGCGCCTTGACAACCTCAGCGCTGCTGTTCACCACGATCGCTATCTCGTCATACGAGAGCCCTTCATACTCCCGCAACAGGAGCGTCTCACGCTGAAGCGGCGGGAGATTCGCGATCGCCTTTTCCACCAACTCCTTCAGTTCAGCTTCCAGAAGCGTATCGAAAGGCGTGACAGTATCCGTATCTTCCTCCCGATACCCACCGCCTTCGTCGAACCAACGGACCACTTGGGTTTGAGTGCTGTAGCGCCGGATTTGGTCCACAACCCGGCACCGCGCAATAGCGCAAAGAAACGTGAACAGGCTTCCCCTCGTCGGTTGGTACTGCTCTGGATGCTCCATAAGAGCGAGGAAGACGTCGTGAGTCAGATCCTCGGCGCTCGCCGCCGTCATCGTCATTCGATAGATGAAACGGTAGAGACGATCCCGATACCGGTGGTAGATGTCGGAAAAAGCGGCCAGGTCCCCAGATGCAGCCTGAAGTAACTCTTCTTGTTCCCCGCGGTTCTGTTCGGGCGCCGCGCTGACGTTCAACTCCCCGCCCTCAGCCGCACTGAACCACTCTGTTACGTTTGCCCATCGTGGACGCCTCATATTTGGTCGCTCACCTGATTATCCGTTCCAGCGAACAAAAAGTTACGGCGAAACTTCATGAGGATGAGTATCGTCGACCGTGGAATCGGTCCGCTCAGCGTTCGGCTGCTGTGCTCTGGGGGGTTCGGGTTGGAGGGGGTATCGTCATCCTTTCGAGTGAAACGGGAGGGCGGCGCGGGCTGGAACCACCCTCCCGGCGTTTTCTCTTTGCTCCAGGTTGGTTCTGGGTGGCGGGTGTCGACCGGAAGCGTGATGCCGTCAAGATGCTTCACATAGCATTGAGCCTTGGCAACGGACGCTGTCCCACGTTTGACATTCGGATCCGGCCGGTCGAACGTCGCCACCTGGCAGGGATCTAAGAAAGCGGCGGGGCCTCGATTGCCGTCCCGCGCCACTCTTTGCCCCGCCGCGCTTTGCTACTGATATGGCGCTCCGGATTCCCGTCGTTGTTTGCCGACCCGCTCGGAAAGCACTTGCGGTACGCCCGGCT